>Ga0209723_1000014_pt1 | contig 372200 bp, 302 predicted proteins | sample BiotimSIPDNA_2_FD_185750 | JGI IMG/M metagenome (GOLD analysis project Ga0209723, IMG submission 185750) | Anaerobic biogas reactor microbial communites from Washington, USA - Biogas_R2 time_0 SIP DNA (SPAdes) (version 2) | ecosystem: Engineered > Bioreactor > Anaerobic > Unclassified | place... | reverse complement strand
AAATTTTAAAAACGTAACAAATTGATTATCTGATGTCAACTTTATAATGATTTAAAACTTGTTGATAACTTTACAGGTTATTAACCGATTTTTCTCGATTTTTGTCCTGTTGCCTGCAATGTGGGTTAATAACTCCGGTCAAAATCAACGACCCGAAATAATTTCGTGAATCACAGAAATATGGTATTTTCGCCCCCTGTTTTGTGGTTATTACATTATGTGGATCAAGGTTTCCCGCATCATCCTACGCAATAAATATGCTCTTTTAGGAATTCTGCTGCTGATCACCCTGTTTTTCGGGTACCATGCCCGGCAGGTTGAAATGTCGTACGAACCTGCACCCCTCCTACCTCAGAAAGATAAGGCGTATACCGATTATATCAGTTTTACGGAGGTTTTCGGGGAAGAGGGAAACCTGATCATCCTGGGCGTCAGGGATCCTGATTTTTTCGACATTGACCATTTCCGCAGGTGGCAGGAGCTGTGCATCCGCCTGGGGGCCGTTGACGGGGTTGAGAACCTTCTCTCCCTCTCCAACAGTTATAATTTGTTAAGGGATACCGTCAATAACAAGTTCATCATCAGACCCCTCTTTCCCAAAGAAATTGAGGGTCAGGAACAGCTGGACTCACTGGCGACCAAATTCAGAAACCTGCCGTTTTACAGGGATATTCTCTATAACGACACTGCGCAGACTTTCCTGTTGGCCATTACCGTCAACAAAGACAAGATGCGGAACAGCCAGCGCGAGAATTTGATCAGGTCTGTCAGGCGGATAGGGAATACGTTTGAGAAAGAGAGCAATTTAAAACTCCATTATTCGGGATTGCCCTATATCAGGGTGGTTACTTCCATGAATATCAAAAAGGAGATTTACTTCTTCAGCATCCTTGCCCTTTTTGTCTGCATTGTTTTTCTCTATATTTTTTTCCACTCTTTCAAGGCGGTAATCATTCCCTTATTCATTGTCATGATCCAGGTGATCTGGTCCCTGGGAATGATGGCGCTTCTGGGGTATAAGATCACCCTTCTTACAGGCATGATACCTCCCCTGCTGATTATTATCGGCATGGAGAACAGCATTTACATGCTGAACAAGTACAACTTCGAGTTTGCGCAGTACAGCAATAAGATCAAGGCTTTGCAGCGGGTGATCATCAGGATCGGTACTGCAACGCTGATGACCAACCTGACCACCGCCGCCGGCTTTGCCACGCTGGTGGTCACCAAAAGTCAGATAATGCGTGAGTTCGGGATCATCGCCTCCCTGAATATCATCAGCCTTTTCATTTTGACGCTCATTTTAATCCCTGTCATTTACACTTTTGTCAGGCCCCCCTCTACCCGGCATCTCAAATACCTCGACAGCCGGTTTATGACTCGTGTAATTGACCGGTTGATCCTGATCACAAAGTACCACCGCAAGGCCGTCTATGTCGGCGCATTGTTGTTGCTGGCGGCAGGGATTGCCGGGATCACCATGATGAAGAATTCAGGCTTTATCGTGGATGATATTATCAAAAGTGACCCTGTTTACCAGGATCTTAAGTTCTTCGAACACAATTTTCACGGGTTGATGCCTTTTGAAGTCATGGTCGACACGAAAAAAACCGGCGGGGTCATGCAGGCATCCACTTTTCAGAAAATGGACCGTCTGGAGCAGAAGCTCGCGGAATACCCCGAATTGTCGCCCCCTCTTTCTATCCTCAACCTGCTGAAGTTTTCAAAACAGTCTTTTTACTATGGCGATCCCGGCTATTATGCCCTTCCCAACAATTACGAACGGGGTTTCATCCTGTCGTATGCCCTCCGGGAGAATGACAATGCCGGACTTCTGCATTCTTTTTTGGACAGTGCCCGGCAGGTCACCCGGATAAGCTACCGGATCAAAGATGTGGGTTCCCGGAAAATGGAAATCCTGTATGACCAGATCAAGGCAGATATAGACTCCATATTTTCGCCCGCTGATTACGGCGTGGTGGCCACCGGGTCGAGCGTGACTTCCTTCAAAGGAACGCAATATCTGTTGCATAACCTCTTTTCCAGCCTGGGCCTGGCGATTCTGCTGATTTCGCTTTTAATGGCCCTACTATTCTCTTCTTCAAAAATGATCTTCATTTCGGTTATTCCCAACCTCCTGCCCCTGTTCCTTACTGCCGGCATCATGGGGTATGCCAATATCCCGATCAAGGCATCCACAATTATGGTTTTCAGCGTTGCCTTTGGGATTTCAGTTGACAGCACCATCCATTTTCTTAGCAAATACAGGCTGGAGTTGAAGCAGAACGGTTGGGACATCCGCCGTTCGGTGGTTTATGCGCTGCGGGAAACGGGTGTGAGCATGATTTATACTTGTGCCGTTCTTTTCTTTGGTTTTGCCATTTTTTCCCTGTCAAAATTCGGAGGCACCCAGGCCATGGGAATGCTGGTGAGTCTTACCCTCCTGCTGGCTGTGACTTCCAATCTCATCCTGCTTCCTTCGTTGCTTAGCGGATTGGAAGAATTCACCAGCAAAGCGAGTTTTGAAATCCCGTTGATCGAAATAGACAATGAGGAGGAAGAGATCAGGCAGCTCGAGGAAGAGAATCACATACGGGGACTCAACCATAACACTTAGGGATATGAAAGACACAGACCAGTTGAAAGCATTGGTGGAAGGAGCGGTACAAAACCATCTTCAGCAGTGGAGACATAAACACCCTGAAAACTTGTACGCGCCTGTATGTTATGCTTTGGAGGCCGGCGGCAAGCGACTCAGGCCACTCCTTGTATTGGTGGGATACCAGATATTCGGAGATCATGTCGAAGAAGCTCTGCCTGCGGCGCTTGCCATTGAGGTATTCCATAATTTCACCCTTCTTCACGACGACATCATGGACAAGTCGGAAATCAGGAGGAACCAGCCTACCGTACATATCCGATTCAGTGACAACAATGCCATCCTTTCGGGCGATGCAATGGCCTTTCTGGCATATAGCCTTCTGATGGAGTTGAAAAGCAACAGACTGGAGGAGGTTATCGCCTTGTTCACCCGCACGGCGGTTGAAATATGTGAAGGGCAGCAAATGGATATGGATTTCGAGGCAAGGCTGGATGTTTCCGTGGAGGAGTATCTGGAGATGATCAGGCTGAAAACCGCCGTTTTGATGGCATGTTCCCTGAAATCGGGCGCATTGCTCGGGGGAAGCACTGATGAGGAAGCTGATCTCCTTTATGAGGCCGGGATCAACCTGGGTCTGGCTTTTCAGCTCCAGGACGACTATCTCGATACTTCCGGCGACGAGACGACTTTCGGGAAAAAAATCGGGGGAGATATTCTCGCCGACAAGAAAACCTTTCTACTGACCGAAGCGCTGAGATCTGCCCGGGGAACCCGCCGGGAGGAACTTATTTCCTGGCTCGGCAGGGATAAACTGCCGGGGGATCGTAAAATCAAAGCGATACAATCTATTTTTGCCGATTTGCAGATTAAGGAAAAAACCCTGCTAAAAATTGGGGAATACAGTTCCAAAGCGATAGCAACACTTTCGTTGCTTAAAAAGGAGTCTTTCAGGAAGGAACCCCTCCTGGCGCTTTTCAGCAGTCTGATCAAAAGGGAGCTTTAGGAAAATCTCCTTTTCGTAAATTGTTTTGCGTAATGAGAAATCATTAAATTTGTTTGCACCTAATTTTGTTAAAAACAGGCAAAATATTCATTTTATGAAGGTAAACTTAGGGAAAGTCGTTCAGGTGATTGGACCGGTGGTTGATGTAAGTTTTGAGGAGGAAGGGAGCACGCTTCCCAACATCTATGATTCCCTGGAAATTATCAGGGATGAAGGGAACCTGGTCATTGAATGTCAGCAGCACATTGGTGAGGATACCGTAAGGTGCATTGCCATGGATGCCACTGATGGAATTCGCAGGGGGATGGAGGTAATTTCCACCGGAAGTCCTATCAGGATGCCGAAAGGGGAAGCTGCGCTGGGCCGATTGCTCAATGTGACGGGGAATCCGGTAGATGGTCTTGATCCGCTGCCCAAAGACGGACTGGAAATTCACAATGATCCGCCAAAATATGAAAACCTGACCACCGAAACGCAGGTTTTATTCACAGGCATCAAGGTGATCGACCTGATAGAACCTTATGCCAAAGGAGGGAAAATTGGATTGTTCGGCGGTGCCGGGGTGGGCAAGACCGTTTTGATCCAGGAGCTTATTAATAATATTGCTTTGGCATATAGCGGATTATCAGTTTTTGCCGGTGTTGGCGAGCGGACCCGGGAAGGGAATGACCTGCTCAGGGAAATGATCGAAGCCGGAATCGTCAATTACGGTGAGGAATTCAAAAAGTCCCTGAAAGCGGGAAGTTGGGACCTGTCGAAAGTTGACTATGAGGAGGTGAAAAAATCGAGGCTTGCCCTTGTGTTCGGGCAAATGAACGAGCCCCCCGGAGCAAGGGCCCGGGTGGCGCTGTCGGGACTTACGATTGCCGAAAGTCTTCGTGACGGTGACGGTTCGGGGGGAAAGGACATCCTTTTTTTTATCGACAATGTGTTCCGTTTCACCCAGGCCGGATCGGAAGTCTCTGCCCTTCTGGGGCGCATGCCTTCGGCCGTGGGATACCAACCCACCCTGGCCACTGAAATGGGAATTATGCAAGAGAGGATCACCTCCACCAAAAGCGGATCCATCACATCGGTTCAGGCGGTGTATGTGCCCGCCGATGACCTTACCGACCCGGCACCTGCCACTACCTTTGCCCACCTGGACGCTACCACCGTGCTGAGCCGGAAAATCACAGAACTCGGGATTTATCCGGCCATCGATCCACTGGACTCCACCTCCCGGATCCTGACCCCCGACGTGGTAGGTGAAGAACATTACCAGTGCGCCCAGCGCGTCATCCAAATTCTTCAGCGGTATAAGGAATTGCAGGATATCATCGCCATCCTGGGAATGGAGGAACTGTCGGAGGAAGATAAAATTGTCGTTCATAGGGCCAGGAGGGTCCAGCGCTTTCTTTCCCAACCTTTTTTCGTGGCTGAACAATTTACTGGGACCCCCGGGGAGTTGGTGGCTATCGGCGATATCATCAAGGGATTCAATATGATCCTTGACGGAGAAGTGGACCAATATCCGGAGGCTGCTTTCAGCATGGTGGGAACCATTGAACAGGCAATCGCCAAGGGAGAAAAAATACTGGCTGAAACTTAAAGAAATCATTTTCAGAATATCCCGGGAGGCCTTTTATGTTACTCGAAATCATTTCACCCGATAAAATCATCTATTCCGGCGAAGTTACCCTGGTACAGCTTCCCGGCACCAAAAGTTCTTTTGAAATTCTGAAGAATCACGCCCATATCATTTCCACCTTAAAAAAAGGAACTATCAGGCTGATTGAAACCGGCGGAACGGAAAAAACCTTTCCGGTCGACGGAGGGCTGGTGGAGAATGAAAATAACAAAATTGTCGTTCTGACCGGTGGGTTTTGAGGTATTCATTTTAAATGAACGCTGTTGACCTGGCGGGATGTGCCCTTTTACCGATGAAAAAAACGAAATTTCTGTTTATCAGGTTTAGTTCCATCGGCGATATCGTACTGACTTCGCCCCTGGTGAGATGCCTGAAGCAACAGGTGGAAGAGGCGGAAATCCATTTTGTCACCAAACACAAGTACCGAGAATTGCTGATCGGAAATCCCAACATTTCGAAAATTCACTACCTGAATGATCATTTCGGGCTGTTGCTAAAGGAGCTTAAGGAAGAGAACTTCGATTATGTCATTGATCTGCATCACAACTTGCGCAGCTTCCGCATAAAAAGATCCCTGGGGATACCTGCCTGTTCTTTCCATAAACTGAATCTGTGGAAATGGCTTTTGGTAAATCTGAAATGGGACCTCCTTCCCGACCAACATATTGTCGACCGTTATTTCAATACCCTTTCCCGGTTTCATGTTATTCCGGATGGCTGGGGGCTTGACTATTTCATCCCTGCGGGGGAGGAGTACGATATTTCACGCCTTCCCGAAAGGTATAGGCAGGGATATGTCGCCGTGATCATCAGCGGGACCTATGCCACCAAGCAACTGCCTGCCTCCAGGGTGGCGGAGATTTGTGAAAGTATTTCTTATCCTATGATCCTGGTGGGGGGCAATTGTGAAACTCCCATGAGCCGGGAGATTGACCGGCTCGTGGGGGACCATGTGCTGAATCTTGCCGGAAAAACCACCATCAGCGAGTCGGCGAGCTTGGTCCGGGATGCCCGGCTAGTGCTGACCAACGACACGGGAATGATGCATATCGCCGCTGCCTTCCGGAAAAAAATCCTCTCCTTCTGGGGCAATACCGTTCCCAAATTCGGCATGTACCCCTATAAGCCGCATCCTGCCTCGAGAATCATGGAAGTGAAAGGACTCCCCTGCCGTCCCTGCTCCAAATTGGGGTATGCCAGTTGCCCGAAAAAACATCTACGCTGCATGAACGATCAGGATATTGCCGGGGCAGTAACCTGGATCAGGGAGAATTACCAGGAGTAATCCTTTACTCAGGTTTGCCGGATCATCTGACCATCCGCGGTCTGTTAGGGTGCGAAAACCACAAAACTGAAATTGTCGGCCTGTCCTGTGGCGCCGGTATGGCTCATGAAATTCAGCTTAAAGGTTTTCCCTTCATATCTGGCCATCACCAACCCGGTGAGAATGAACAAAAACTGAGTGAATAGTCTGCCATTTTCAATCTTTTATCCTGCCGAAGGTCTGCGCCATTCTTTCTAATGCTTCCTTTAGGAGGGAGCGGGGACATCCGATGTTGATCCGTTGCCAGCCGTCGCCGCCCAAGCCGTAGCAGGCGCCGTTGTTCAATGCAATTCCGGCTTCCCTAACCAGGAATTCTGACAGTTGAAGGTCATCCATGTCATACTCCCGGAAATCGAGCCACACCAGAAAGGTGGCTTCGGGGGTCATCACTTTTACCCTGGGAAGGTGTGTAGCCAAAAATTGTTCCAGGAAGCGGTAATTTTCCTCCACATAAGCCATCATTTGGCTGAGCCATTCATGACCGTGGTTGTAAGCGGCTTCCAGGGCGACGGCACCGGGAATATTACCGTTGCCGATGTGAAGGGTCTGTATCAGGGTGTTGAATTTTTTCCGGATCTCAGGGTCGGGAATAATGGTGTAAGAGGTGGATAATCCGGCCATGTTGAAAGTTTTGCTGGGGGCCATGCAGACGATGGCATGGCGTGCGGCTTCTTCCGAAACCATCCACCAGGGTGTGTGGCGATACCCGCTGTATATCAGGTCGCTGTGGATTTCGTCCGACACGACCATGATACGGTGCCGGTTACAGATTTCAGCCAAGGCTTCCAGTTCCTCCCTTTTCCAGACCATTCCCCCGGGATTGTGGGGACTGCAGAGGATCAGCATCGTGGTGTGCTCATCTATTATGGTTTCCAGGTCATCCAAATCGAAGTGAAACCTTCCTTTATGCAGTCTCAGCGGATTCAGCGAAACTTCCCTTCCGGAACCCCTGATACTTTCGTAGAATGGGAAATAGACGGGGGGTTGCACAATGACCTTGTCTCCTGATTGTGTAAAAGCCATGACCGCCACCGTAACGGCAGAGACCACTCCGGGGGTGAAGGAGATCCACCCTTCAGGGATGACGGTCCCGTAAGAATGGTCTATCCAGGAGATGATGCTGCGGAAAAAACCTTCCCCGCGGAAGGAATATCCCAGATTTTCATGGTCCATCCTGCGACGGATGGCTTCCATAATGAAATCCGGAGTACGGAAATCGGTATCGGCCACCCAGAGGGGGAGCAGGTCATCACTACCGAAAATCTTTTTCAGTGCATCATACTTGTAGCAGTTGGTACCGCGCCGGTTGACGATTTCGTCGAAATTGTATTTTTTCATTCTTTCTATACTATATTTTTATCCCGGGAACCCGGGGTGCCCGGTAAGGCTGGTTTTTCAATTTTACGGAGGAACAAACCGTGTTCTCCCTTTTCTGCTTTCAGAATAAAACCGAAGCGGTCCAAAGCCAGGCACAACTCGAAGTCGGCTTCCGGAGCCCATTCCTGGGAACTCTCCTCAAAAAAGCGGGCACCCGAACCCTTCCTGATCTTCTCCCGCATGGCCTCGAAATCGTTGGATTGAACGGTCAGCTCACTCCGGATATATTCCGCGCAGAGGGTGTCTTCATCGGTGGGATGCTGGCAGGCATACCCCATGCATACCAGGGAAACAGAGGAAGGATTTTGATCCCGGATATAACGCACTATGGCTCCAGCATTTACAAAACTCCCCGTAATGATCTCTCCGGCGTGGACCGCGTTCACAATGCCCTGCGTACCCGAACTGGTGGTGTGGATTACAGGCTTGCCTCGGTATCCCGACTTTAAAAGCTGGGAAGGGGAATTCCCCAGGTCGAAACCTTTGGGCCGCCGCTCATTCCGCTCCCCCATCAAAAGGGCATCCTCCAGTCTCTTCTTCAGCAGGAAGGCTTCTTCCAGCGTGCCCACAGGATATATGGGACCCAGACCCTGTCCGGCCGCATAGCAGGCGGTTGAAAAAGCCCTGAAAACATCAATGATCACCGTCAGTCCCCGGGCCTGGCGTGCTCCTTCCAAAAGTTGCAGAATTTTAATACCCATTGGTTTATTTAAATTCCTTGGGAAAACCGCCTTAAAATTGACAAAATCTTATGAGAAGACAAAGATATCAGAAAACTCGCTGTGACGGGAATTTTTTTTCTGCGGCCTGTATCAGTGTATCCCGGTTCAAATGAATGCCCTGTTACATGAAATGCGGAGCATCCGGGAAAAACAAATACATTTGCAAAATTAAACTTTTGGGCTGAATGTAAGTCGAAAGTCAGCATCTCATTCATAAACCAATTCAGAAGGTGAAAATTTCAATAGAAGATCTCAACAAAGTTTACAAAGGGGGTAATTGGGCGTTAAAAGAGATTAACCTGGAGATTCCCAATGGCATGTTCGGGCTTTTGGGGCCGAACGGGGCAGGGAAATCCACGTTGATGCGGATCCTGGTCACCCTCATGAAACCCTCCAACGGCAAGGTCACCATCAATGATCATCTCGATCTGATGAAGAACAGAAGGGAGATCAGGGCCATGCTGGGATACCTGCCGCAGGATTTCCGGTTTTTTGCAAAGCTGAAGACTTGGGAATTCCTCGATTACACAGCCCGTCTGGCAGGGATGAAGAACAAGGCCAAAAGGCACGATGCGGTGGACAGAATGTTGGAAGAGGTGGGATTGTTTGAGGCACGCGACCGGAATGCCAACCGTTTGTCGGGGGGAATGAAAAGGCGTCTGGGAATTGCCCAGGCGTTGATTAACGATCCCAAGATCATCATCGTGGATGAGCCGACCACCGGTCTGGACCCGGAAGAAAGAATCAGGTTCCGGAACCTGCTTTCCCAAATCAGCACCCGGGATGTGATCATCATTCTTTCCACGCACATTGTGGGGGATATTTCCAGTACCTGTGAAAACATGGCCCTGCTCAACAAAGGGAAGCTCGCATTTACCGGTTCCCCCGAAGAACTCGTCAGGGAGGCAGAAGGGAAAGTGTGGCTGATTCAGGCCACCGAAAAAGAGTATCTCGAAATCAATGAAAAGTTTCCGGTGATTACAACCATCCCTTCTGACTACGGTTGGGAAATTCAGGTGGTTGCCGACCAGATTAACGGCTATTATGGAAAACAGATAGAACCCAACCTGGAACATGCCTACGTCTATTTTATGGAGAATAAACTGAATCAGTGGATAACCGCCTGATCAAAAAAAAAGATTATGATATCGCTTCACAATATTAATTCCATAGCGAAATACGAGAGAAAGACCTTGTTCCGCAGCTGGTTTTTCCGTATTTTCAGCATCCTGGCGCTGGTAGTGCTTTTTGCCATGAACCTGGGAATGGTTTCCGATGCCGGTCAACCCAATTGGATCATGCGGGCCATCCCTTCTTCGATTCCCTATTTCAATTTGTTGATTTTGAATGTGGCCCAGGCCATCATTGCGGTTTTCCTGGCTTCCGACTTTTTGAAAAGGGACAAAAAACTGGATACCACCGAAGTGATTTACATGCGGTCGATGACCAACGGGGAGTATGTGATCGGTAAAACCCTCGGAAATATCCAGGTATTCATGATCCTGAACATTGCCGTCCTGGTTATGGGTTTGGTTTTCAATCTGACAGCTTCAGGCACTCATGTTCCCTGGATTTCATATTTGATTTATCTTCTGCTGATCAGTATCCCGACGCTGCTATTCATCATGGGACTCTCTTTTCTGCTGATGAGTCTGATCCGCAACCAGGCAGTTACTTTTGTAATCATCCTCGGTTACATCGGGCTGACGCTGTTCCTTATTCAGGATGCCTACTATTATGTATTTGATTACATGGCTTTTAATATCCCGATGCTCAGGTCTGAAGTCATCGGATTTGGCAACCTGGAAGTAATTCTGGGCCACCGGGGCATCTATTTCTTCCTGGGATTGGGATTTATTTTCCTGACGATATTCCTGTTGAAAAGATTGCCCCAATCGGAATCCATGACCTGGTTGTCGGTGATTTTCAGCATAATTTTCATCGGTGCAGGGGGTGTTCTGGCTTACCGGCATGTCAACGGTTTCGTTCAGGACGACCATTTACGGAGTGAGGCGGTGAAACTGAACAATCACTATGCAGCACTTCCCGTGGCCGATGTGGTAAAACATGAACTTAAGCTTCAGCACAAGGGAAACACCATTTCCGTTTCTTCAGGGATGATGGTGGTGAATAATACCCGGCAATCTATTGATACATTGGTTTTTACCCTTAATCCCGGTTTAGAGATTTCCGCTGCGGAAGTGGCGGGCTCCCCGACACCGGTCATCAGAAAGCAGCAACTTGCCATCCTTCCTTTGAACACTCCATTGGTCGGTAACGATACCCTGACCGTTGACATGAATTATGACGGAACCATCGACGAGGCCTATTGTTACCTCGACATCAGCACTGAAAAGCAACGGGAGAAGTACGGCGAATTTGTGATCAACATCGACAAACGGTATGCTTTCATTACCCCGGGATATCTGCTGCTGACACGGGAAGCGGGGTGGTATCCTGAAACAGGCGCATCTTTCAGCACCAGGAATTTCGGTTGGAACCGGGTATATTTTACCGATTTCTCATTGGAGGTTGAAACGGACACTACGCTTCAGGCCATATCTCAGGGTGAGATCCAAAGTCCAGCCCCCGGCCGGTTTATTTTCAGAAATGAACAGCCTCTTTCACAAGTGTCGCTGGCTATCGGGAACTATGTGCAAAAGAAACTGGTATCTGACGGTGTGGAATTCGGGATCTGGCATTTTGAGGGGCATGACTTTTTCACTGAGGCTCTGCCCGAAATTAACGATACCATTCCACAGATTATCGGTGAGCGGTTCAGTGATTTTCTCCGTGTATACAACCTGACCTATCCTTTCAAGCGTTTGTCCATTGTGGAAACGCCGGCGCAATTCACGTCATATCAGCGGATATGGACTTTTCAGCAGGAGTTCCTCCAGCCAGAGCAGGTTTTTTTACAGGAAAAGGGCTTTATGCTCCGCGACCTGGATGTCAAAAACTCCATTAAAATGCAAAAGCGGTATGGTAATCGGCAGGGAATGGCCATGACCGACAAGGATTACCAGATCAGGGCTATCAACAATATTCTGGGGAATTTCACCCGCGAAGGGGGTCGCCCCAATATCCGCTTCAGGGCTGGGCAGGTGTCCGTTGCCTCGGAATCAGGCAATCCCTATTTTATTTTTCCGCAGCTCTATTATTTCAGAAACCATGTGAGGTCGAACCGTTGGCCTGTGACCAACCTGGTGCTGGAAGCCTATTTTAAAAGCCAGTCTTCCGATATGGGCGGAGGATGGATGCGTGACATGACAGGTCTCAGTGAAGACGAATCGGCCAATATCGCCCTGCAGGATTACTCGTTTGAGGAGTTGCTGGGCAGCAAAGATCATGAAGCGCTGGTGGATAACCTAATCAAACTCAAGGGTGACGTGTTGTTCACCATGGTTCAGGCCAAGGCCGGTGAAACTGAATTCGGGCAATTTCTTCGGAAAAAGCTGGAAGAAAACCAGTTCAGGGTGATCACTTTTGACACCCTGGACCACCAGATCGGGAAGGAGTTTGGTGTGACCATCACTCCCTTTATGGATAACTGGTTCAAGGAGAGAAAACTGCCGGGATACCTGATCTCGCCGGTCACTGCCGTCAACACGAAGGCGGGTGATCAGATCAGGACGATGGTTACCTATAGTGCGAGCAACACCTCGGAAGTCGATGGGGTGATCAAACTGATCTTCCGGATGGGGGGATTCGGAGGAGGCGGTCCAGGACGAATGAGGGGAGGTATGAGCCCCGGCGATAATATTACCAAAATTCTCTCCCTGAAGGCCGGAGAAACCAAAGAAGTCACTTATCTTTTCGACAGCGAGCCCAGGGGATTGACCATCAATACCCTTACATCGGAAAATATTCCCCAATCCCTGATGCAGTTTTTCGGGAAGGTAGAAGAGGATCTCAAGGCGAAACCCGAGGAGGGAGAGCGCGTTCTGGACAATCCGGTAGCCATGCTTCAGCCCAACGAGATCCTGGTTGACAACGAAGATTCTGGATTTTCATACACGGTAAACGACAAAGTCTCGTTGCTCCACAAACTACTTGTCAAACAGGAAACCAGTGAACTTAAATACCAGGGGTTCAACGATTGGCGGCCTGCGCTGAATTGGACCAATACCACTAATTCCAACTTTTATGGTCATTATGTCCGTTCGGCCCATTACATCAAGTCGGGCACCGGTGAACAGGCAGCTACCTGGTCGCTTCCGTTAAAGGAATCAGGTCATTATGATGTTTTAGTTTATGTGTATCCCATGGGAGGCCGCCGCGGTATGGGTATGGGCCGGGGAGGCCCGGGCCGGGGAGGTCAGCAGGAAAGCGGTGAATACCAATACTTCATCACGCATGATGACGGGGTGACGGAGCAAACTCTCCAGCTAAACTCCGCAGAACAGGGATGGAACAGCCTGGGCTCTTTTTACCTGTCACCCGGCAAAGCCAAAGTGGTGCTCACCGATAAGTCGACAAGCCGGACGGTTATCGCCGATGCCGTTAAAGTGGTCAAAAATTAAAGAATAACATATTAATAAAGGTTATGAAACCATTTGTAAAACAATTTCATGTTCGAAAGGCAGCATGGGTGGTCGTCCTGTTTTGCCTTGCACTTCCATCTCCGGCGCAACAATCGCTGACCCTCGAAAAAGCCCAGTCCATCGCTGAAGTGAACAGCCCCAGCATGCAACTGTCACTGCTTAACCTGGAAAGGTACCAGAATAACCTGGAAGCCCAGCGGGCCGCCCTGAAGTCGAAATTCAGCCTGAGCGTGAATCCGGTGGATTACAGCAACACGCGCCGTTTTGACACCTTTAACTCAAAATGGTATACCAACGAAACTTTTAATTCCAACGGAACTTTCAGAATCGAGCAACCCATTCTTGCTACCGACGGGACAATCTCCCTGATCAACAGGTTTGGATGGCAAAGCAGTAAAGTGATCAGGCCCGGTGTGTCGGAAGACGTAGTCGACTTAAATGAACGATTTACCAATAATCTATACGTTAACCTGAGCCAGCCGTTGTTCACCTATAACAGGCTGAAACTTCAGCTCAAGGAACTGGAACTGAGCTATGAGAATGCGAACATCAGTTATGCTATGCAGCGCCTGAACCTGGAAAGGAATGTCACTCAGTACTTTTACAGTGTTTACATGGCCCAGATGAATCTCACCATCGCCAGGGAAGAACTGGCCAACACCCAAAAAAGCTATGAAATCATCAAAAATAAAGTCGATGCCGGCCTTGCCGCCAGTGAGGAACTCTACCAGGCGGAACTAAACCTTTCCCAGGCAAATTCTACCGTTCAAAACCGCCAGGTTTCCTTTGAAAATGCCAAGGATGACCTGAAAATGTATCTCGGGATGGATCTCTTTGAAGATATCCTGGTGATCGCCGATGTGGAAGCCCAACCGGTACCTGTCGATTTGCAAAAAGCCATTGACAACGGTCTTCAATACAGAATGGAATTGCGTCAACGCGAAATAGACCTGGAAACCAGTCAGTTCGATATGATCCGAACCAAAGCGCAGAATGAGTTCAATGGAACCATGAACCTGGCCTTCGGGATTATCGGGGATAATGAAAAACTTCTTGATATCTTCAACCAAACCACCAGTAATCCCCAGGCACAAATTTCTTTTAACATTCCGATCTTTGATTGGGGGGAAAGGAAGGCAAGGATTAAGGCCCAGGAAGCATCCATGAAAAGCCAGGAAATCAATCTGGATGAACAAAAGAAGCAGATTATCATCGATATCCGTCAGGTATACCGGAATTTGCAAAATCAGGTGAACCAGATCGAAATTGCCCGTCAGAGCGAACGTAACGCACAGCTCACCTATGAAATCAACCTGGAAAGATATGAGAACGGGGACCTTACGGGTATGGACCTGAATTTGTACCAGACCCAGCTCTCTAACCAGAAAATCTCCTATGCCCAGGCCCTTATCAATTATAAAATTGAGTTGCTGAACATGAAGATTCAGTCGCTCTATGATTTTGAAAAAGATCAGCCCATCATCCCCATTGAATTGTATAAAAATGACAAATAAGTAAACAAACGAACATGAAGAAGATAGCAAACATTCTGGCATTTGCCGCCTTGCTGGCTTTGGGTGCCTGTAGTAATCGCCAGCAATCCGAAACGGTTGATCTGGCTATTCCGGTTTCCGTGGAAGATATCCGCAAAAAACCGATCGAGAAATACATCAATACAACGGGAACGGCCAAAGCCATCCAGGAGGTAACCCTTAGTACGGAGATGGCCGGGGAATATCACCTGCTGAACAATCCCGCCACAGGAAGGCCGTTTAAGTTGGGTGACCGGGTACGGGCAGGGCAGACTTTGGTCCGTCTGGAGGACCAGGAGTATGTCAACGGTATCGCCCTGGATGCAAAAAAACTGAATCTGGAAATAGCCAGCCAGGAATATGAAAAGCAGAAATCGCTATACGAAAAGGGAGGGGTTACCCTACGGGAACTTCGGAATTCGGAAGTTTCAGCAACCAACGCGAAATATGATTTCGAAAATGCCCAGGTACGGCTTTCCAAAATGAGTATCGCTGCTCCCTTCTCCGGAATTATCGTGGATCTTCCCTATTTTACGAAGGGAACACGCATCAACTCCGGGCAGGCAGTGGTCACCCTGATGAATTATGAAAAAATGTACCTTGACATCAACCTGCCCGAGAAGACCATTTCGGAAGTCCGAACCGGCGAGGAGGTGATTGTGACCAATTACACCCTTACCGAGGATACCCTCAAAGGGTTGGTATCAGAGCTTTCCCCGGCGGTAAGCACTGAAACCCGCACCTTCAAGGGCAAATTGCTGATCGAGAATCCCGAATTGAAACTCCGTCCAGGCATGTTTGTAAAGGCTGATATCGTTGTTGCCCGCCGTGACAGTGCCATTGTCATTCCCAAGAGCATCATCCTCTCCGGTAACAGGGGTAAAGTGGTCTATGTGGTGGACCAGAGCACAGCCCGGGAACGACGGATCAATACCGGAATTGAAAACCAGGACTTTGTAGAAGTGGTTAACGGTCTGAAAGAAAATGAGCGCCTGGTGGTCAAAGGGTTTGAAACATTACGCAACGACTCAAAAGTGAAAGTGATCAAATGAGAAAATTATCCCTGTTTTCAGTCAATTATCCGGTTACGATCCTGATGGTCGTTCTGGCGGTCGTGCTGCTGGGGTATATCTCTTTCGACAGGCTGGGGATGGACCTGTTTCCTGACTTGCGGTCGCCGCGGATTTTCGTGGAGATCACGTCGGGAGAACGGCCCCCCGAGGAAATGGAAAAACAGTTTGTCGAAAATATAGAAGCTCTGGCCATCAGGCAATCAGATGTGGTGCAGGTCACTTCCGTAACACGGGTGGGAACATCGCAAATCACCGTGGAATATGCCTGGAATAAAGATATGGATGAAGCATTCCTGGATTTGCAGAAAGCCCTGAACTCCTATACGCAGAACCAACAGATCGACGAGCTGAAAATCACCCAGCACGATCCAAATACCGCTCCGGTGATGCTTGTGGCCCTTTCCCACAACGAAATCACCGACCTGAACGAAGTCAGGAAGGTGGCGGAGAACTACATCCGGAATGAGTTGGTGCGCCTGGAAGGTGTCGCCGAGGTTGAACTATCGGGAGAAGAAGAGAGCGAGATTGTCATCGAAACCGACTTGTACCGGTTGGAAGCACAGAATCTGACTCTCGATGATCTGAGTTCCCGGATCGAAAATTTTAACCGGAATGTTTCGGGCGGTCAGATTTCGGAGATGGGTCTTCAATACATCGTCAAAGGGATAGGCCTGTTACAGGGACCTGAAGATTTCGGGAACCTGATTGTCGGTTACAAGGCCACAACCGCGGAATCGACGGCAACAGGCGCTTCCGGGAGCGGTCCCATGGCAAGCATGGCACCCGTCTACCTGAAAGATGTGGCTACCGTGTCGATGTCGAACAAGGAACCTGTCAATATCGTCCATTTGAACGGAAAACGATGCATTGGCCTTTCCATTTACAAGGAGACCCGGTTCAATACCGTCAAGGCCGTGGAACAGATTGCCGAGGCCATGGAGAAGATCGCGAAGGCGCTTCCGGGCTATCAGCTGACGCTGGTGAGCAACCAGGGGACTTTCATCAAGGACGCCATTTCTGAAGTTAAGAATTCAGCCCTCCTGGGGATTGCCCTGGCAGTGGTCATTCTTTTCTTTTTCCTGCGCCGAATCGGGACCACCCTGATTGTGAGCCTCGCTATCCCTTTCTCCATCATTGCCACTTTCAACCTGATGTATTTCAACAATCTAACCCTCAATATCATGACTTTGGGAGGGTTGGCCCTGGGGGCCGGGATGCTGGTTGACAATGCCATTGTGGTGATTGAAAATATCTTCCGACATCATGAGGGAGGTGCCAGCGTGAAAGATGCCGCCGTCAACGGTACCGGTCAGGTGGGGGGCGCCATCGTAGCTTCCACCCTGACCACCATCGTGGTATTCCTGCCTATCGTATACCTGCATGGTGCGTCGGGAGAATTACTCAAAGACCAGGCCTGGACCGTCGCCTTCTCATTGTTGTCCTCCCTGTTTGCCGCAATCTTCCTGATCCCAATGCTCTACCACTACTTCTACAAGAACAAGACGGCACCGGTAAACCGCCGCTCCCTGCAAATGAACTGGTACGGCACTCTTCTTGATAAGGTATTAAATGCCAAAGGGTTGGTTATTGTGGCGGCACTCCTCCTGACTGCCGCTTCTTTCCTCCTGGTTCCGCTGATCGGCACCGAATTCATGCCTCAGACCGAAGCACGCGAACTCTCCCTGAACCTCAAACTTCAGGAAGGTACACGCCTGGTAAGAACCGAAGCAACGGTCAGCAATGTGGAAAACATCCTTAATGAATATATAGGCGATGACCTTGACATGATCTATTCCCATGCCGGACCAAGTACCGGGCTTTCCGGAGATGCCTCCTCGGTTTTCGAAGGGGAAAATACCGCCGAAATCAAGGTAATCCTGAAAAATGAATCCGCAATCACTGCCGATCAGGTGATCGCTACCATTGACCGGCTCACCACCGATATTCCTGACCTGGAAGTATCCTTTTCCAAACAGCAATCTGCACTCAGTTCCATATTGGGTACCGATGAAGCACCCGTGGTGGTCGAGATCAAAGGGGAGGAGATGGAGGAGATCGAAAAGATTGCCCTGGAAGTCCGCCAACGAATGGATTCCGTACCGGGACTGTTTAACATCCAGTCATCGTTTGAGAATGGAGCACCCGAAGTGGAACTGGTTATAGACCGCGTAAAGGCCGGGATGTATAACCTGAATGTCAGTACCGTGGTAAGTCAGTTGCAGGATCAGCTGCAGGGGAAAAATGCGGGTCAGCTCGAGTATGGAGGAGAAATGCGCGACATCACCATCAAACTCCCTGAAACCCGGCTCTCAGAGATCGAAAACATGACCATCCGGTCAGGGAGCCAGTTATTCCGACTGAGCGAAATCGCCGAGATCCGGCACGGAGAATCCCCCCGGGAAATCCACCGTCGTAACCAGAACAGGATCGGAAAAATCACAGCCCAAATGGAACCGGGAATAGCCCTGGAACACATCTCAGGCGAAATCAGGGAGGCTACGGCTGACATCGCCCTTCCATCCGATTACCAGGTAACAATTACCGGTGATGAGGAGAAAAGGGCAGAGTCCATGAAAAACCTGGGATTTGCATTAATCCTGTCGGTGATCCTGGTATTTATGGTTTTGGCTTCCATCTTCGAATCGCTGATCCATCCCTTCACGATCCTGCTGACCATTCCCTTCGCCCTGGTGGGGAGTATCCTTACCTTTTTCCTGATGGGCCGTACCCTGAATATCATGGCCATTATCGGGATCATTATGCTGGCGGGGATTGCCGTGAACAGTTCCATTATCTTGATTGACAGGATCAACCAGCTTATCAGGGAGGGACTAGATCGCCGGAATGCCATTATCACCGCGGGTCAACAGCGGCTCAGGCCGATTCTCATGACGACGCTGACCACCATCCTGGCACTTTTCCCCCTGACCTTCGGGTTCGGGGAAAGTGCCCAGCTGCGTTCTCCTATGGCTTTGGCAGTGATCGGAGGACTGATTTCGTCAACTATCCTGACCCTGGTGGTCATTCCCTGTGTCTATGAGGTGTTCGACCGCCTTCATCCTGAAAGGGCAGACAAGGGAAATGAGATGGAACTGTAAGAGTATTAATTAGCTAAAAGGTTGACCAGATGAGGTTTATCATCAATAGAAAGGTTTTTATCAGCATGCTGTTCCTGGGAATGACCCTGCTGGGGTACTTCTCTTACAAGCAGCTGCCGGTGGAACTGATGCCTGACGCCACCCTTCCAATGCTGTATGTGCAAATCTCCTCCCGCCAGGAAGTTGATCCGGAATATATGGAAAACCAGGCGGTGGTCCCTGTTGAAGGTGCCATCGGCACCCTCGAAGGGGTGGAGGATATGGAAACCTCGCTTAGCAACAGACAGGCTTCCATTCAGATCAGTTTTAAGAAAAATGTCAATTTCAAATACCTCCATTTAAAATTACAGGAGAAGATAGACCAGGTAAGGTCGACCCTTCCCGAAGGATTCACCGTGACGGTTGCCCGTGTCGATGCGAATCAACTCAGCAACCAGTTTATGGAGATCCAGATCAGGGGAACCGGAGGTACCGACCGTATCCGTAACATAGTCGACCAGGAGGTGGTCAATGAACTCCAGAATATTGACGGGATTGCCTCCGCCACTGTCTATGGCGGAAAAGAGCGCTCCATAGAAATCACTGTCGACATGGCAGCCTGTGATGCTTATGGCATCACCCGCTCCGAGATAAGCAGCGCCCTCAGCTCCAATTCCCTCAACAGGACCTTTGCCGGGTATCTCCATGAATCCGGCCGGCTGTATTATGTTCATGTCTCCTCGGAATACAAGAGTGTTACCGACATCGAGAACATTGTCATCGCCGAAGGCCCCATCCTGCTCAAAGATGTGGCTGACATCTATTTCGGCGTCAAGGAGGAGACAACCCTGAGCCGTGTTAACGGTCTGGATGCCATCTCTTTGTCGCTGGTGAACGATTCGCAGGCCAACCTGATCGATCTCTCCCACCGGACCAAGGAAATTATCGCCCAACTGAACAGCAAGCTGGCTTCCAAGGAGGTGGAACTTGTCATCCAGACCAATATGGCCGATACTATGGAGAAGAATATCGACCAGATCATTTCCCTGGCGCTGGTCGGGGGACTCCTGGCGGTTTTTGTCCTCTGGATTTTCCTGAAAAATCTCAAAATTGTGGGCATCATCGCCCTGGCCATTCCGGTTTCGGTGTTCTCAGCTTTTAACCTTTTTTATGCCTTCGGCATTTCGATCAACAGCCTCACCCTGGTGGGGATGGCGCTGGCGGTGGGTATGCTGCTCGACAACAGTGTGGTGGTGCTGGAAAATATCTACAGGCTTGCGGGCAAAAAATACACCCCTGACAAGGCTGTGATCCAGGGAACCACCGAAGTGTGGCGAAGCGTGGTGGCAGCTACCCTGACAACGGTGACGGTCTTCCTACCCTTCATTTTTTCTTCGGAATACATGATCAGGATCCTGGGAACCCATATCGGGGTGTCGATCGTATCGACCCTGGTGATCTCGGCCATCGTGGCCCTGCTGCTGATTCCCATGGCCACCCGGGCGCTGCTGAAAAGAGACCACGGCCACAACCTCTTTTATGAAAAGGTGACCACCAACAACCGGATCATCCAGGTATACGTAGTCCTTCTGAAAACTGCCATGCGCAATCCGGCAGCTACGGTGATCGGAGCCCTGGTTGTTTTCTTCGTATCTGTTTTCATCGTGAATGCCATCAGCGTCAATGCCCTTCGGGAAGTTGACCAGGACACGTTCTCCGTTTATGTGACCATGCCAACGGGATCGACCCTCGAATCGACCGATATCGTGGTTAGGGAATTGGAAAGCCGGATTCCGGAAGTTAAGGAAATTCAGGATTATTCTTCCAGGATCCAGGAAGAGGAAGCCGTCATCACCATCAAATTGAAGGAGGATTATTTTAAAATCGCCAAAAGAGAGATTGCCGAGATCAAAACCGATGTGGAAAACCGGCTCACGAATATCCGCAATGCTGAAATCAGTCTGACGCAACCCACTTCCAGCCGGGGTTTAGGGGGAGGAGGCATGGGCGGTGCAGGTGGTATGGCCGGGAATTTCGGCCGCTTCTTGGGAATCGGCACCAACCAGGAAAGGATTGTCATCAAGGGACAGGATTTTAACGTGATGCGTGGCGTGGCGGAAGATCTTCGTTATTTCATCGATGAGTTGGAATCAGTCTCCAGCGTCAACGTGAGTGTCGGATCCAACAGGCCGGAAGTCCACCTTCTCTTCAATCAGCAACTGATGACAGAATACGGGGTTACCCTGAACAACATTTCCGGGGAACTGAGCTCCTTCGGCAGGGAGTTTAGCTCGGGAGTCACCTTCAAGCAGGGGACCGAAGAGTATGATATCATTCTGAAGGAGAAAGGAGCTGATGAAGAAGATAGAGACAAAACCATTGACGACCTGCGGTCCCTGAAAATCAACAGCAGCAGTGGCGTTTACGACCTCCAGGATGTGGCTGAGATCATCTATTCCAGCGGCATGGCCAACATCACCCGGATAAATCAGGAAAAGCAGATCGAGGTGAATTATCGCTTCGCTTCGGAGGCGGAACAGTCAAAAGACCTGCTGACCGCCTACAGGATGGAAATCGATGATGTCGTGGAGGCATACAACCTGCCTGCAGGGGTGGCCGTCCAGGTGATCCATGAAGAAGACCAGTTCAATGAATTTTATTTTCTCATCGCCGCAGCCTTCATCCTGATCCTGATGATTCTGGCAGCCGTATTTGAATCGCTTTCCACCCCCTTTGTCCTGATGTTTTCGGTGCCCCTGGCCGCGATAGGCTCCTTTCTGGCCCTTATCATCACCGGAAACAGCCTTTTCAATGCGAATACGCTTACCGGTTTTATCATTCTTCTGGGCGTGGTAGTCAACAATGGAATCATCCTGATCGACTTTACCAATATTTTAAGAAAACGGGGCCACCGGAAATCCAGGGCTCTCCTGGAGGCAGGTCTTTCCAGGGTGCGTCCCATCCTCATCACCGCCATTACTACCATCGTGGCCATGTTCCCGCTTGCCCTGGGCCAGTCGGAATACGTGGGAGCCATCGGCGCCCCCTTTGCCATTACAGTCATCGGGGGACTGTCCGTAAGTACCCTGCTCACACTTGTCTTTGTGCCTACCTTGTATGCCGGACTTGAAAATGCCCTGGAATGGATGCGAAGTCTCTCCTGGAAAATCAAGATCATTCACCTTCTCATTTTCCTGGCAGCCCTTTGGTATATCTTTTCCCGGGTCGATTCCTTCATTTGGCAACTCCTGACCTTCATGCTGGTCATCATTCTGATTCCCGGACTGACCTGGTTTGTCCAGAACAGCCTGCGGACAGCTCGGACCAAACTGATCGGCGAAAAGGACCCGATAAAAATCGAAGTTCATAAGCTGGTGAAGATCTATGAACGGGACACCAGGTTTGTGCGGGAGTGGAAATCAGGCCTGAAAATCAGGGAGCGCATGGGTCTGAAAAGGGAGTATACCCAACCCCGCGATTTCTATGACCTGATTTGGCAGATCCCGCTACTCGGTTTCCTGGTGTGGTTCACCTTCTTCCATCTGAAGCACAACTTCTGGATGCTCATCCTGTCGGTAATCATCTATTTCTTCCTCTTTTTGCTCTGGCAACCCCTGCGTACCGTATTGTGCAACAAGCACGTTAAAAGCGGTAAGGCAGGTCTACTTAAGGTTCAGAAATGGGGATACAACCTGTTGATGTGGGGTGTGCCGGTTTTATTCCTGGTCATCTTCTATCTTAAATGGGATAATCCGGGAATGGTAGTTTTTACCGGGATTCTTGTTTTTACCTTGTTGATCATCTACAGCTCCTCGGAGTATGTTCACAACAAGAATGTCAACGTTGACAGGATAACCGGCAGGTTCAGCAAACTCCGGCGGGGCTATTTCCGGATTGTCAAAGAAATACCTGTCATCGGAAAACGGAAAAAACCCTTCAAAGCCCTTAATGGCGTTTCCTTGGAAATCACCACAGGGATGTTTGGTTTGCTGGGTCCCAACGGTGCCGGGAAATCAACCATGATGCGGATTATCACCGGGATTTTTGAGCAGAGCTACGGCAAAATTTATATCAATGGCCTCGATACCCAAATATATCGGGAGGAACTTCAGGGACTTATCGGTTACCTTCCCCAGGAATTCGGCACCTATGAAAATATGACCGCCTGGGAATTCTTGGATTACCAGGCCATCCTGAAAGGGATCAACGATGTGAAAACCCGGAGTGAGCGGCTTGAATATGTGCTGAAGGCGGTCCATATGTACGACCGGAAAGATGAAAACATCGGTTCCTATTCCGGAGGGATGAAACAAAGGATCGGAATTGCCCATATCCTGCTCAACCTGCCCAGGATCCTCGTGGTGGATGAGCCGACCGCCGGACTGGACCCGCGGGAGAGGATCCGGTTCAGGAACCTGTTGGTGGAACTGAGCCGTGAACGAATCGTCATCTTCTCCACCCACATCATTGAAGACATTTCCAGCTCCTGTAACCAGGTCGCCGTCATCAACAAGGGAAGCCTGAAATATGCAGGAACCCCCAATGACATGGTCAGCCTGGGAGAAGGATTCGTATGGCAGTTTACACTTTCCGCCGCGGAATTCGACAAATTCCCGAACAAGCAGATGATCACCAATCACCTGCGCGATGGTGAGAACATCAAAGTTCGCGCGATAGCAAAGGAAAAACCGGTGCCCGGTGCCGTCAATGTACGCGCCCACCTCGAAGATGCCTATCTATGCCTGTTACGCGATATTGCCTGATGTACGGAAATAAATGAATGACATGAAGCTGTTTCAGAAAAATTCACTGATCAACCTGTGGCGGACCATCCGCTACAACCTGAAAATTATTTTTGCGGGAAAATTTATCTGGTTCCTGCTGGCATCCTTTGCTTTCTACCTCTTTTTTGCGATTATGCAGGTATTTAACAACCAGGCAATAGGTGAAGGGGACATTTACAACCTGATCATGTTCCCCGGCGTGCTGCTGGTTTTTTATCCCTCGGTCTTCGGAATCCAGAATGACGAAGATTCCCGGATCCTGGAAATCCTCTTCGGCATTCCCAACTACCGGTACAAAGTATGGCTGGTCCGGCTCATCATGGTATTCGTCCAGGTATTCATCCTCCTGATTGCGTATGGTTATATCTCGTCCATCCTGTTATACCCTGTCAATCCTTTTGAAATGGCTTTTCAACTGATGTTTCCTATCGGTTTTCTGGGCGCGGCGGCATTTATGTTTTCCACCGTGATAAAAAACGGCAACGGAACGGCGGTGGTGATGATCCTTATCGGGGTGGCCCTGCTGATCTTGTCTGAAAACCTGCAACGGTCACAATGGAACATATTCCTGAATCCCCTGGAACTTCCCGAAAACTTCAATCCCATCATCTGGAGCAGCATCGTTACCCGCAACAGGATCTTCCTGGGGGTGGGCATGGTCATTTTTCTGCTGTACGGGCTCTTTAACCTTCAGAAACGGGAACGGTTCGTTTAGCTGAGGTTGAGGCTAAGACTGAGGTTAAGGATAACCCGGATACCGTTTAATAGGGAAATCCTCCTTTTCTGCCTCTTCTTGTTCTGCGATAAACAACCGAAAGATGCCGGCAGCAAAATGCAAGTTGCATATGTGAAACTAAAAAATAAACAAGCCATGAATCCGAAAAGAGAAACCCGAATGTTGTCCGGAATTTGACCCTATTCCCTGGGATGACCAGGTCGTTAAATGGCAGGAGAAAAAGTTCATCAAAGAAAAGGTTCGCACGTTCTTTTTCATGCCACTGAACTTTGAGGCTGTGATGGGGTGAGTTTTTGCACGGGCCACTGCCGCTGGAGTTAACTTGTCGGAAGGAATGCTATGGCCGTGAAGGGGTCCGTTATGCCATCCGGATGATGATGGAACCCAAACTGCTGGTAAAGAACAGGTAAGTGCTGAATTAAATGGAGAAATTAATAATTCAACGGATTGATGCAGGAAATTGCGGGTAGACCTACTATTCACCCTTTTTTGTTCATCGTGGGCAAGGCAGCGGGCTTTTTTGCCTGGCTTATGCCGGCCCTTTCGCTGGCGGGAAAAGGGAGCCTGCACCAAACGGCTGGCAGGGCGTTTGATTATCTGGCGCTGATAGCGCTTATCCTTGGGGCGGTTCTGATCCTGATCAGTTCCTTCGCCCTGGGGAAATCCATCCGGATCGGACTGCCCACCGGAGAAACGGTTCTCAGGACGAAGGGCATCTACCGCTACAGCCGGAATCCGATGTATGTAGGAGTTCACCTGGTTACCCTGGCGGCAATGCTCTATACCCTGAAATGGTGGATTATTTTGCCCGGACTCTTCAGTATTTATATCTATCACCTGATCGTTCTGGGGGAGGAACTTTTCCTGGAGAGACGGTTTGGTGAAGCTTTCCGGCAATATATTCAGAAGACGGGTAGGTACTTCTGGAAAATTTAGCACTCTGAAGGCGGCAGTTGTGGGAAGATCTGTCAGAGCCAGGAAACACTTCCAGGGTGACGAGTGCCCGTCGGTCAATAATTTCCAAAGTCCGGATTGTTTGTGGTCACGACAGCCGTACACTCCACTTCCACCAGCCAGCCGGGGCGGCAGACAGGGGCAATGGCCACCACCACCGGAACCTCCGGGTAATGTAAATTCAGGAAGGTCCTGATAAATCCCGTGTCAGCAAGGTCACGGAGATAGACAATCATGGAAGCAACATCCTCCATTGAGGCGCCAGCCTCTTCAAGAAGAGTACCAATGTTCTCAAAGGTCCGTTGCGTTTGTTTTTCAATATCATTGAGATGAAGGATCCTGCCTTTATGATCGATACTGGCAGTTCCGGAGATGAAAACATGACGACGGTCGCCGTAATCCACGGCGGTGCCGCGTTCAAATGCCACCCCGTAATCGTGCGTGGGACTTAAGTGGGTATAAGCCTTTAAAAAGATCAGCTGGTCCCTGGAGATTCCTCCGATGGCATAGGCATCCATGTTTACAAGGGAATGCGCCACTTCCGACTGACCTTCAATGCCTGTGCTGGCAATGAAATGCGTGTCATGCGACAACCCTTCCCGTTCAAAAACCATATTCCTGGCTTTCACCATGCCGGAATAATTGTTGTCGATATCTCTGACAAATAACCAGGTGCGAATACAGTTGGCTTCAAGGGTCAAGGCCTCCCTGCCCAGCATTCCCGTGTAGTCCTCCAAGATAGCCTCCATCTGAAGGAAGGAGTTGTCAGTAGCCGTCGAGATCAGTCCCGAAGTGTAGATGTGGCGATACCCGTTATGAGAAAGATGGAAAGAACGGCCGTTAAGCTGCACTTCCACCGGGTCTTGGTGAAAATCAATGAGGTAGATCCATGCCAGGAGTTTGTTTCTCTCCGCAGGAGGCTGCTGAATCACTGAAACGGAAGTTCCGCCGTTAAAATTTAAAACCGGTTCCAGAAAAGAGGCCTGGTTCGCGATGTCACTGGCAAAAAAGCGCTGGAACACAATAACGGCATGCCCGAGATGTAACTCCTCTGCGAACCTCAGGGCGGCTTGTTCAATGCAGTTGAACTGAACAGCGGCGGAGGTCCCGGGAGGCGGCGTGATGACAAGATTGTACTCGTCAGCCGTGTTCCGTCTGAAAACGGAATAACAGACCTGTGTGCCTTCCGATGTATTTATTTTTCCGAACTCCATCAGTAGAGAGGTGTTTTATTTTCAAGTGCCGAAGCTACTCATTTTTTGAAATTATCTGGCAGGGATCCCCAAAAATGGTTATATCCCGGAGAACATCTGAACCCCGTCATAAATAAAAAAAGCGGAAAACAGAAGCAGGACGATCCCCAGCAGCCTCATGATCCACCGGTAGGCCTTGCCGGAAAGGAATGAGCGGGTTTTGCCGGTCATCCGGGCCACCATAATTTTGGAACCTGTCAGGAGGATATAAAATGCCGCAAAAAAGAGGATTACCGTAATCACCCCGTCCTGGCGGGCTTTGATTGCCGTAGGTGCACCTACCGTGATCCAGAAAAGGTAGGGGTGGGGATTGAGCAGGTTGGCCACAATCCCTTTTTTGAGTGACCGGGGCTGCACATTTTCCGTGGAATTTGCCAGGCCCTTTGTTTGAAGACATTCCCATCCGAGGAAAAATAGGAAAATTGCTCCGGCAAAGGCGATGATTCCGACGGCGGCCGGTGATTTGCCCAGTCGGGCCAGGATCAGCAGGGAGGCCAGGATGATCGGCAGGTCGGTGATCAGGGGTGAAAGCGCTACTTTTATCCCTCCTCCGGGGCCATGTTTTAGAGATTCACTGATCACCAGGGTCAGCAAAGGCCCGGGCGATATCCCTGCCGAAAGTCCCAGGGTAGCGCCCAGCATGATGTATGTAAACAAATCTCCGTTGGTCATCTTTGACTCCTGACGGGATCAGCAGACCAATGACCTCAACTGACGCAGTCCCTTCCCGTCATTCAGGCTCCTTTTCCCGGCGATAAAACTAGTCAAAGTATCGGAAATCCTTCTGATGATGCATTTTTTTCATCAGAGGCAGTTCAATCCTTTGCATCATCACCGGCAAGGAAGAGCCCGGACACTCAATTCTGATTGTTCCCTTTTGCCGGCGAAGGAGCAAGCAGACCTGCCAGTGCTCCGATGCTTGCTGAGGCGATGGCCAGAAAAATGTCGGGAATGTTGATCTCATTTCCGGAGGCGGGGTTTTTCGCAAACCACGCCAGATAAATCCACAGGGTGAAAAAAAGACACAACAGTGCGGCAAGGCCCAGTGCCCACACAACAGACCGGTATATCCACTTGTCCGTTTCCAGCGGGGTCGCCCTCTGCAAATCCCTGATCTTTTCCTGAATCTCCTTCTTCACCTGATCATCCGTAATTCCTTCGGATGTTTTGATCAAATCATCAAAGTCTCTGGGTTTCATCTGTTTAAAATATTTAGTTGCTATGGTGAAATCCGCAAAACAGATGCAATGACCATGTGGTTATTTTTGCGGCTATTGTCCGTTTTCAGCGGTCGCAAGGAATAGCTTCGCAATTTCATCATGGTTGGTGCAAAATCTTTCATGGTCATTTCATGTTTCTTAGTGAATGGTTTGTATTAGGTAATCATCGCCGGTTAATTGCGGAGAAGATGTTCCCGGCAACTCCGGCATGATCAAATATAGGAAAAATGAGGCTCATTTGCAACATTCTGGATGATTAGACCGGGGGGATGGAACAGCTGGTTTTAATCTGGGCAGGGCAACGGAATGGTGACGGAAAATCCCGTAGGAAATAATAAAAAATGCCTGACAATTATTGACTGTCAGGCATTTTCGAGGTTCCTGGCGGAATCGAACCGCCGTACGCGGTTTTGCAGACCGCTACCTAACCACTCGGCCAAGGAACCTTGTCTTTGGCTGTTCCGGCAACAAAGATAAAAAACTTTTTTCAAATGTTTCTTTCCAGGGTTATGCTCACCTTTTCGATTTCTCCTCCCATGGGTGGATTCATTTTTGATATTTTGATCCTGATGCGGGTGATCCCCTGAACTTCGGCAAACAGGGAGGTGGCCATCCTTTCAGCAACATGTTCCAGCAAATGGGAGGGAATTTCCATTTCACGCTTTACAATCTGGTAGAGTTGCTGGTAATCCAATGCATCCTTCAGCCGGTCACTTTTGAGGGCATCAAGGGATGAAGTTTCGCATATCAGGGTCACCAGAAAGTGATTTCCTACCTTCTGTTCCACTTCGTAATGGCCGTGGTAGGCATAAAACTTCATGTTTTCGAGTTCAATGCTCACTTTGTCGCTCATCTTTCTCCTTTTTCGATGCGAAATTAAGAATTTGGAGTCCCTGTTTTACATTTTTGAGCTGGTTCGTCCATGACGAGCAATCATTTTTTAACTTTGACCCGCCGTTTGACGGTAACCGTTGCCGGAATCGCGGCGGCATACAGGATAATCTGGATTTGAAGAAAAACAATGAGTGCAAAGGAAACCATCGGAAAGGGAATATCCGAAAAGAGTAATTTCATCCATCAAATCATTGAGAAGGATCTGAGTGAAGGGAAGAACCAGGGCCGGGTGCTTACCCGTTTTCCTCCCGAGCCCAACGGATACCTTCATATTGGTCATGCCAAGTCGATCTGTCTCAACTTCGGCACAGCCCTGAAGTATGGAGGTGTGACCAATCTCCGTTTCGATGATACCAATCCCCAAAAGGAGGAGGATGAGTATGTCCGTTCGATCATGGAGGATGTCCGCTGGCTGGGTTTTGACTGGGGTGACCGGCTGTATTACGCCTCCGATCATTTCGGGAAGCTGTATGAGTTTGCTCTTAAGTTAATCAGGGAGGGGAAAGCCTATGTCGACGATCAGGATGCCGCGACCATAAGCAACCAGAAAGGAACCCCCACACGTCCGGGTACGGAGAGTCCTTTCCGCAACCGCAGTGTGGAAGAGAACCTTCGTCTTTTTAAAGCTATGAAGGATGGCGGGTTTGATGAAGGTCATTGTGTTTTGCGGGCTAAGATCGATATGTCGTCTCCCAACATGCACATGCGTGATCCGATTCTTTACCGGATCATGAAAACCCCCCATCACCGCACCGGCGATCAGTGGGTCATTTACCCGATGTATGATTTTGCCCACGGGCAATGCGATTTCTGGGAAGGGATTACCCATTCGTTATGCACCCTGGAGTTTGAGGTGCACCGTCCGCTTTACGACTGGTTTATAGACCAGTTAAAAGAGGATGATTATCGCCCGCAACAAATCGAATTTGCCCGCCTTAACCTGACCTATACGGTCATGAGCAAGCGGAAATTGCTGGAACTGGTCCGCGATAAGTATGTCAACGGTTGGGATGATCCCCGGATGCCGACGATTTCGGGAATGCGTCGCCGGGGATATACGCCGGCCTCTATCCGCAATTTTGCGGAAAGGGTGGGGGTGACCAAAGTGGAGGGAATCAGTGATGTGACCCTCCTGGAACATAGTGTCCGCGAAGACCTGAACAAAACGGCACGTCGGGTGATGGGGGTTCTGAACCCCCTGAAAGTGATTATTACCAATTATCCTGACAACAAGACTGAAAAACTGGAAGCCATCAACAATCCGGAAGACCCTGACGCTGGCACCAGAGAAGTCCCCTTTGGCAGGGAACTTTATATTGAGCGGGATGATTTCATGGAAAATCCATCTGGGAAATTTTTCAGATTGGCTCCCGGCAGGGAGGTAAGGCTCAGATATGCCTATTTCATTACCTGTAACGAAGTGGTCAGGGATGCGTCGGGAAATGTAACAGCTCTTCTGTGTACTTATGACCCTGCTTCCAGGGGGGGCAATTCCCCTGACGGGAGAAAAGTGAAAGCCACAATTCACTGGATTTCGGCACCTCATGCCCTGGAAGTGGAAGTCAGGCTCTACGACCGCCTCTTCACCGTTGAAGACCTTTCCGAAGAAAAGGAACGCGATTTCAAGGAATTCCTGAATCCTGAATCACTGGTCATTCTGCCCCGGAGTTATGTGGAACCTTCCCTGAAAGATGCGGCGCCTCTTTCCCATTGGCAGTTCGAGCGGGTCGGCTATTTTAACGTGGATCCTGATTCCGGGCCCGGGAGACTGGTTTTCAACCGGACCGTAGCGTTAAAAGATTCTTGGTCAAAAGAGAAAAAATAGCCTGCGACCAAACCTTCGGGCAGCAGGATTCCCGGCCGCAGTGACCATTCCCTGAAACGGCACTGTTCAGGCAGCTTTACCGGTATTTTGCACCCCTTGACCGAAAGCCGGGTGTATCCGTTCCGGAAGTTCTTTATTTTTGGACGATCCTTATCATTTGTCATCATGAAACAGAACAATACGGAAGATCGTACAAAACTTGTGCTTGCGGTCATTTTGATTGCGGTAGGGCTTATATGGTTGTTGCACCTGATCGGCATCCATTTCCACATGCAGGATTTGTTTTATCCCTTTGTCAAAGTAATCAGATTCGTTTCGCGAATCCTGTTTTCCTGGCCGATGATCCTGGTCATTGCAGGTTTTGTGATGGTCGCCGGTCAACGTGGCGGAGGATGGATTCTGGTAGCCCTCGGAGGTCTCTTTCTGATTCCCAGAATCTTTAATTTTTCCGACTTCTCATTCTCACTGATCTTCCCGCTGATCCTGATCCTCGTTGGTGTGGCCATGGTGATCAGGCGTCTTTGATGCTGATTTCAATAACTTTACCGGCATATAAATTATATTTACCGAAAAAGGTGTTGGGAGAAACTGCATATTGTATTACATTTAGGGTAAATTATCAAAAAATGTCGTCATGGAACTTGAACATGGAAGTAACAGGAGGTTTTTATTCGGGATTTTACTGATCGTATTCGGTACTTTGTGGATGCTGGTGAAGCTCGATATACTCCCGGATTCATTGAGTCAAATGGTCATTTCATGGCAATCCCTGATCATCCTGATTGGCCTGGTCACCCTTATCAACGGAAACCAGATCTCCGGCTGGATCCTGATCCTGGTCGGCATCGTCTTTATGGTTCCTCATTTTTTCGATGTGCCATGGGAAGTGCGCAGGTTGTTCTGGCCGATGCTCCTTGTGGCTATCGGACTGGTACTTCTCTTCCGCTTTACCAAATCCCCGGGAAAAATTGCAGGACCCGGTGCCAAAAGCATGAATTTCTTTGATGATTTTGTAATATTCGGAGGCCGTGAGATTGTAGTTAATTCGCAAAGTCTGATAGGAGGAAAAGTCACGTCCATTTTTGGAGGTTCAGAATATGACCTGCGGAATGTCACCCTTTCGGAAAACGGGGCTGTTATCGACTGCGTCAGCATTTTCGGGGGTGCCGGTTTTAAAATTCCGCCTGACTGGACCGTGAAAAATGAGGTGACCACCATCTTCGGTGCGTTCACCGACAAAAGGGGTTCCATTCTTCCTGATTTTCAAAACCTGGAAAAAACACTGATATTAAGGGGATTTACTGCCTTCGGGGGGATTGAAATCAAAAATTTCTGATCTTGAATGGAATGATCCAGCACGATCATACTCCCTCCGGCATGAAATTGCGAAGCTATTCCTTGCGGCCGCTATAAACGGACGACCCCCGCTAAAATAACCACATGGATATTGCATGTGTTTCACAGTATGAATCATAACAACGCAATAATCTAAACACATGAAACACCCGCTGCTCACAAATCCCCGGATGCTGTTGCTATACGGGCTTTTTTGGATGCTCGTTGCCTCCGCCACGGCCCTGATCCAGTGGAATTACTACAATATGCCCGCAGAGCATGCTTTTTTAATTGCTTATGTCCAATTCCTCCTGTGGGCAGTCCTGGCCTTAAATATCTGGTATGTTGTTAAATACAATACCATTGGAACCAATTCATGGCTCAGGCTGATTTTGTTCCATCTGATTGCAGCCACCATCATCATCTTGATCTGGGTCTACATAACAAACATTGTCGTTGCCCTGATCATGCCTTCCCTGAACGAAATGATGACTGCAGGTGTTCCTTCCCGGTTCTTCTCCGGTTACCTGTTTTATGTTTTCTACGTCTTCTTTTTCATGGCCATCATCTATTATCAGAATTTTAAGGAAAAAGTAAAACGGGAAGCCGAACTGAAATCCCTGATCCGGGAAGCCGAACTGCATGCCCTGAAATCGCAGATCAATCCCCATTTCCTTTTTAACAGCCTGAACAGCATTTCTTCCCTGACAATTTCCGATCCTGTAAAAGCGCAGGAAATGGTGATCAACCTTTCGTCACTGATGCGATATTCTCTGAAACACGGTCAGAATGAAAAAGTTACTTTTGGTACCGAAATTGAAAACAATAAGTTGTACCTTGCCATTGAAAAAGTGAGGTTTGGAAGTAAGTTGCTGCCTCTCTTCCGGATTGACGAGAACTGTTACAAGTCTGTCCTGCCCAACATGATCCTGCAGCCCATTTTTGAGAATGCCATCAAATATGGTGTATATGAAGCCACCGAACCGGTAGAAATCATTACGGAAGCTTCGTGTGACGGAGAGTTTCTTGAAATTAAAGTGAGTAACGCCTACGACCCCGGAGTCAGAAGTAAAAAAGGAGAGGGTATCGGATTACGCAATATCCGTGAGCGGTTGCAAATCATTTACGGAAATCCTGCCCTTCTGAAAATCAAGGATACACATAAAGTGTTCAGCGTGATATTAACAATACCTCAAAAATAGTTGATTATGAACAGTGAAAAGATTCGCACCCTGATCATTGAGGACGAAGAATTGGCAAGAAAACTCTTACGTTCGTATCTTGAAGAAAAAGAGGAAATTGAAATCATCGGGGAGTGTGAAAACGGATTTGAAGGGGTGAAGTCCATCAATGAATTAAAACCCGCCCTGGTGTTCCTGGATATCCAGATGCCGAAAATCACGGGATTTGAAATGCTCGAACTGATCGATCATCATCCTGAAATCATCTTCACCACCGCCTATGATCAGTTTGCCCTGAAAGCTTTTGAGTACAACGCGGCGGATTACCTTTTAAAACCATTTTCCCGGGAGCGGTTGGAGGGGGCCCTTGAAAAAGTAAGGGAACGTTTAATGAAACAAGGTGACGGGGAAGATATGGTGGAGAAAATCACCAAATTTCCACGTGAAGAATATCTCGACCGGGTGGTTGTCAAAGACCGGAATAAAATTCATATTATCCCGACCGACCAGATCAGGTATATCGAGTCACTCGATGATTATGTGATGATTTATACCCATGATGGGAGGTTCATGAAGCAGAAAACCATGCACTATTTTGAGAATGCCCTCGACCCGCATCAGTTTTCGCGGATCCATCGTTCTTACATCGTCAGGGTCGACCAGATCGCACAACTGCAGCAATATGAAAAGGAGAGTTATGTGGCTATCCTTCAGGATAAGACCCGTTTGAAGGTTAGCAAATCGGGGTATAAAAACCTGAAGGAGGTTTTAAATTTTTGATGATTTCTGCTGAGTGAGCATCACGCCTTCTCTGCTGTTTTGAGTTGGGAAAAGGAAAATAAACTATATTTGCATTCCATTTGAACAAAGAGGCCTAATATTGTTTATATATCAGAACTAAAATGTGTTCTCATGAAGGTTACAGTTGTCGGGGCAGGAAACGTGGGAGCCACCTGTGCACAGGTCATTGCCCAGAAAAACATCGTTCAGGAAGTTGTTTTGCTAGATATCAAGGAAGGGATTGCCGAAGGAAAATCGCTTGATTTATGGCAGACGGCCCCCATCAATTATTACGATTCGAGGGTTATTGGGACGACAAACGATTTTTCAAAAACCGCCGGATCGGAAGTGGTGGTGATTACTTCAGGAGTGCCGCGCAAACCGGGGATGAGCCGTGATGACCTGATTTCCATAAACGCCGGCATTGTGAAAAGCGTAACCGAAAATGCAGTCAAATTCAGCCCGGATGCCAAAATTGTCATCGTCTCCAATCCCCTGGATGTTATGACCTACACTGCCTTTGTCAGTTCACATCTTCCCCGGGAAAAAGTTATGGGGATGGCCGGCATTCTTGACACTGCCCGTTACCGTGCATTTCTTGCCGAAGCCCTGGATGTTTCTCCCCGCGACATACAGGCGTTGCTGCTCGGGGGACATGGCGATACCATGGTCCCGCTGCCCCGCTATACCACGGTGAGCGGGATTCCCGTTACGGAACTTATCGATCCTGACAGCCTGGATGCCATCGTGAAAAGAACTATTAACGGAGGCGGTGAACTGGTGAACCTGATGGGAACATCGGCCTGGTACGCTCCGGGTTCCGCCGCCGCCCAAATGGTCGAAGCAATCGTCCTCGACCAAAAACGGATTTTCCCCTGTTGTGTCAGACTGGAGGGAGAATACGGACTGGAAAATATTTTTCTGGGAGTGCCGGTGAAAATCGGTAAAAACGGTATAGAACAGGTGATTGAGGTTGACCTGAATGAAGAGGAATTAATGCTCCTGAACAACTCAGCCAACGCAGTGAAGAAAATCATGGAGATTCTCGACGGAATGCATATTTTGTGAAATAATCAGCCGGAATTGAAGCGGATGGCCTTGCGGGACCATCCGCTTTTTATATCTTTTCATCATGAAGCATACCATCCCTCTTGAATTGGTGGAACTTGACAAAGCCAATTATCACCTGACCGTCAAGTCTTTCTTCAAAGACGGGGAGGAGTTGACATGGGTGATTGACACTGGTGCTTCGAAAACGGTCTTTGACCGCACCCTTTCCGGCTGTTATGAGGCTGAAACTCACGACGAGGGAACCGAAGTGCGCTCGGCGGGCATCGGCACCGGATCCCTCGATACTTCTACGGGAATCCTGCATCCCTTTTCTCTTGGGGATTGTCCGGTCCCCTCGCTGAACGTGGCACTGATCGACCTGTCGCATATCAATGACCTTTATCTCCATGCCGCTTCCAGGAAGATCTGCGGGCTTATTGGTTGCGACTTTCTTCTGAAGCACAAGGCCGTTGTCGATTATTCCCGGATGGTGCTGATCCTCCGGACAGGAAAAAAATGACGTGGCAGAGCTTGTCAATCTGCTCATAAACTGTATATTTGCGTCCGCCAAATCATACGCATTTTGAAACTGACAACGTTACTGTCTAAAGAAGGGTGGCTGAAGCTGGGATTTTTCCTGGTGCTTCTGGCCGCTGCCTGGGTGTACGACAGTCATCACCAGGGAGATGACGTACGTATGGAAGCGTCCCGCAATACCGGGGAGGAGAAAGCTTCGCCGGCTGATCATTTTTATTGTACCCTCCATGGGTCCCTGAGCCTGAAAACTCCCGTCCAGAAAACAGTGCTGAAGAAATCTTTTCATGAAAAACTGAAACGCTTCCTGATGGTCCGGTTAAAATCCAGGATGGTTTTTCTCCAAAAAGAAGAGGTGCGGGATGATCCCCATGCCTTCCTTGCTTCCCGGAACCTGCTTTTTTACAGGCATTGTCATTCGGGGAGCCCCGATGGGCAACCCCCTGCCTGACAATAGCTTTCCCTGAGGAAGTGGGGTATCTGTCTTTATCAGAAAACAATGGTCCGATCAGGTCAGCAGGCCCATATCACGTGACCATGCCATCTTTGCCGCCACAAAACCGGCTCACTCTTGGGGAAATCCCGGGGAATAATCTCAAGAACTAAACAAACATTAAATACTCAATTATTTTAATACTTACTGAACAATGCAGAACAAAGGTGCGATTACAACATTTGCCATTTTGCTGGCAGCAGTCTGCCTGTATCAGCTTACCTTTACCTGGAAAGCGCGTCAGGTGGAAAAACAGGCAAAAGAATTTGCCCAGGGAGATCCGGCCAAAGAGTATGCCTATCTCGATTCCATTTCCGGTGTCAACGTGTACAATTTTTTGGGGCTGAAGAAGTTCACCTATAAGGATGTTAAAGAGCTGGAGATGAACCTGGGCCTTGACCTGAAGGGGGGGATGAATGTCACCCTGGAAGTGTCGGTTGTCGATGTTATCAGGGCGATGTCCAACAACAGCACGGACTCCACCTTCAATGCCGCTCTGGAGCGGGCGGTTTCCCTACAGCGAAACAGCACACAGGACTTTGTTACGCTATTCGGGCAGGCTTTCGCTGAAATTGATCCCAATGCCAGGCTAGCTGCTATCTTCAACACCCTGGAGCTAAAGGACAGGGTGAAATTCGATTCTTCCAACGACGATGTTCTGAAAGTGATCAGAGAGCAGACCGACGCGGCCATTGACAATTCCTTCAATGTTCTCCGCACCCGTATTGACCGCTTCGGGGTGGCCCAGCCCAACATTCAGCAGTTACAAACCCGCGGGCGTATCCTGGTAGAACTTCCGGGTATTGACAATCCCGAACGTGTACGTAAACTACTTCAGGGGACTGCCCAGCTTGAGTTCTGGGAGACCTACGAAAACCAGGAAGTTTACCCTTATATGCTGGAAGTCAACCAGAGAGTCAGGGAGATGACTGCCCTGACCGGGACGACGGACTCCCTTCTTGCCACGGCTGCGGCGGACTCTCTTCATGCCGCGACAACCGCTGCAGTTGAAGAAAGTGACGTTGCGGATTCTATATCGGCTGACTCCACGGCTACCAGTTCCCTCCTTGATGAGATAAAAAGCGACACATCAGCCATCGCTGGCGGAGCCTCTCCCTCCGATCTTGAAAACTTCCGCAGGGAATACCCGTTATTTGCCATCCTGACTCCCAGCACCGATCAGAACGGAAATCTCTTTCCGGGACCCGTGGTGGGAACCTCCCATTACAAAGATACCGCTGAGGTAAATGAAATCTTTGCCAGGGAACAGGTCCGCAGCATATTCCCGCGCAACATGATTTTCCGGTGGACTGCAAATTCCGTGGATAAGGAAGGCAATTATTTCAGGTTGATTGCGCTGAAATCGACATCCCGCGATGGCAAGGCACCGTTGACCGGAGATGTGATCACCGATGCTCGCCAGGATTACGACCAGATGGGCGGCCGTCCTGAAGTGGCCATGGCAATGAACAGCGAAGGCGCCAAGACCTGGGCCCGGATGACCAAGGAGAATATCGGAAAATCAATAGCCATCGTACTGGATGACTACGTGCGTTCATTCCCCACCGTCCAGAACGAAATTACCGGAGGACGTTCGAGCATTACGGGACTGGAAAGCATCGAAGAAGCCACCGACCTCGCAAATATTTTAAAGTCGGGGAAAATGCCGGCGCCTGCCAGGATCATGCAGGAAGACATCGTCGGACCTTCACTGGGAAAAGAAGCGATCTCATCGGGACTTATTGCTACTATGGTGGCTTTTCTGCTTGTGCTGGCCTATATGTTGTTTTTTTACAGCAGAAAAGCAGGTTTAGCAGCAAACGTGGCCCTGATTCTTAATGTCTTCTTTATTTTGGGCATTCTCGCTTCACTGGGCGGCGTTCTGACTCTTCCGGGGATCGCTGGTATTGTGCTTACCATGGGTATGGCCGTGGATGCAAACGTGCTGATTTATGAAAGAATTCAGGAAGAGATTTTCGCCGGAAAAGGCGTAAAACTGGCGGTCAACGAAGGATTCAAAGAAGCGATGTCTGCCATTATTGACGGCAATGTTACCACCTTGTTCGCGGGAATAATCCTTTATTTCTTTGGTTCAGGACCAATTAAAGGTTTCGCAACTACCCTGATCATTGGTATTATGACATCATTGTTTACTTCAATTTTTATTACCCGTTTAATTTTTGAGTGGCAGATGAAGCACAACATTAGTCTGACCTTCACGTCTAAATTGACCCGTAATTGGCTGCGCTATACCAATATCAAATTTATTGAAATCAGAAAATATGCTTACATGATTTCCGGGTTTTTTATTGTGGTCTCCCTGCTTTCAATTGCCATCCGCGGATTCGATCTGGGTGTGGATTTCACCGGTGGACGTACTTACACCGTCCGATTCGATAAGGAAGTCAAGGTTTCCGATGTTCAGGAATCTCTGGCTGCTGTTTTGGAATCAGCCCCTGAAGTGAAAACCTTCGGATCCAGCAAACAGGTGCGCATAACGACGAAACATAATATTGACGATTTAAGTGAGGATGCAGATAATGAAGTTGAAAAACTGATATTCGACGGATTGACAGCTGGGGGATTTCTCACGGATGTCTCTTTTGACGATTATATTTCCAAACATCGCCTGAGTTCACAAAAGGTAGGCCCGACCATTTCTGACGATATCACAAGAGATGCAGTTATTGCAATTTTTCTGTCCCTTGTAGTCATATTTGTATATGTGTATGTGCGGTTTACACACTGGCAATATGGTTTGGGTGGGGTTCTTGCCCTTTTTCACGATGTCATCGTCACACTGGGATTTTATTCTTTGTTTTGGAAAGTACTACCTTTCTCTCTCGAAATCGACCAGGTTTTTATCGGTGCCATCCTGACGATTGTCGGGTATTCTATCAATGACACCGTGGTTATCTTTGACAGGATCAGGGAATACCGGCATCTGTATCCAAAACGTGCTGAAGTGGTCAATATGGACCATGCGATGAACGCTTGTTTGCGGCGTACATTTAGTACTTCGTTGACTGTGTTGGTGGTTCTCCTCGCTATCTTCATATTTGGCGGAACCAGTATCCGGGGATTTAGTTTTGCGCTGCTGATAGGTGTTATTTTTGGATGTTATTCTACGATGTTCGTGGCAACTCCGCTCGTTTATGATGCCCAAAGGCTATTCGGTAAAGGCAAGTTAAAAGCCAGGGTAAAACCTGCTTCATAATAAAAAAACCCGGTCGCAAGGCCGGGTTTTTTTATCTCAACTATTGGCGTTTAAGAATATAAATCAGGGAACTGCATTTGCGGGGATCAAAGAGAGCACGGAACCAGGAGATCTTTCCAAAGAACAATCCTTTTAAAACGGGGAACCGTGATTTCCGGTATTTTTCGCTGAGCATGGAGACGTAAAAGGGGTCAAAAGGCATTCTATGGATTTTGACAAGCCTGAAATCCTCTTTCCTTGCGAGGTGTTCCAGGGAAGAAGGTGAGAAATGCCAGAGATGACGGGGGACGTCCCAGGCGGCCCAGAATTCGCCGTAATGCAAGGCATCGGAAGAAGTGTGGTTGGGAAGGGCGATCACCAGGCATCCTCCGGGTTTCAGCAGGCGTTTGACACCTTTCCAGTGTTCGTCCAGGTCATACAGGTGTTCCATGACATGCCACAGGGTGATGACATCAAAGGATTCCGCAGGTAGGGAAAAAAGTGCCTCGCCGGGGAGCAGGGCCAGTCCGTTCTGCTTCATGGCAAATTCCCGTGCCGTGTCGCTTTTCTCGGTTCCTGTCACCTCCCATCCTTTTGAGCGCATGTGATTCAGAAAATATCCCGTGCCGGCGCCTACATCCAGAAGGGTACCCCTGGGCATGCCGGCGTGTTTTGCGACAATTTTTCTCTTCTGCCCAAGCATGATTTCCCTGACACTGTGGTAGACTAAGTTGATGATCCCTTCAGAAGTATTGCTGTGGGAGATGTATTTTTCCGACTGGTAAAAGGTGCTTGAAAGCTCTTCTGACGGGGCTGATCCCGTATAGATAAAGCCGCATTGGAGGCATCGGCACAGCGGAAATGACCGGCCCGACACAAAATGGTCGGTGCACCGGAAGAGAGATTGAAAATGATGGCCGGCACAGACAGGGCAAACAGCCGGGTCCGGATTCTCTTTTAAGGACATAACGGCGGCGGGTGATTTTTCAGATGATCAGCATGGCATCCCCATAGGTTCCGAACCTGTACTGGTTTCTGAGGGCCTCGTGATAGGCTTCCATCAAATGGTCATACCCGGCAAATGCCGCAACCATCATCAGCAGCGTGGAGAAGGGCAGATGGAAATTGGAGATCATCCGGTTGGCTACGCTGAATTCATAAGGGGGAAATATGAATTTGTTGGTCCAGCCTTCAAAAGGTTTTAAAAATCCATCGGTCGAAACCGAACTTTCAATGGTACGCATCACCGTTGTTCCTACAGCACACACATTTTTATGCTCTGTTTTTGCCTGGTTGATGATATTGCAGGCTTCCTCATAAATCCATATCTGTTCAGAATCCATTTTGTGCTTGGTGAGGTCTTCCACATCAACACTCCTGAAATTTCCGAGGCCCGCATGAAGGGTGATGTATGAAAATTTCACCCCTTTGATCTCCAATCTTTTCATCAATTCCCTGCTGAAATGGAGCCCGGCCGTTGGAGCAGCCACTGCCCCTTCATTTTTGGCAAAAATGGTCTGATAACGGTCTTTGTCTTCGGGCATGACCGGGCGGTTTATAAAGCGGGGCAGGGGTGTTTCCCCCAGGCTGTATAGTGTTTTTTTGAACTCGTCATAGTTGCCGTCGAAGAGGAAACGCAGGGTGCGCCCCCGGGAGGTGGTATTGTCAATTACCTCGGCCACCAAGATGTCATCCTCCCCGAAATAGAGTTTGTTGCCGATTCTGATTTTTCTGGCAGGATCAACCAGGACATCCCACAACCGTTGCTCACGGTTCAGTTCGCGGAGGAGAAAAACTTCAATTTCGGCTCCGGTCTTCTCCTTGTTGCCGTAAAGCCGGGCGGGGAACACCTTGGTATCGTTAAAAATCAGGACATCGCTGTCATCGAAGAAATCAAGGACATCCCTGAAGAGGTGATGCTTAACGGATCCTGTACGCCGGTCAAGGACCATCAACTTGGACTCATCCCTGTTTTCGGCAGGATGAAGGGCGATTTGTTCATCAGGCAGTCTGTACTTGAATTTCGACAATTTCATTTCGGCCATTTTGTCTGCAAATTAGAAGTGAATAATTATTTTTGGGTTGCTGATGCAAGTTTATCTCTGAATTGTTCAAATGTTAATGCTTTTTCTACGAAAAAATTACCGCTACGGGTACGTCGAAGGGCGGTTAAATAGGCACCCGAGTGTAAATCCTTTCCAATATCCCGCACAAGTGCCCTGATATAGGTGCCTTTGCTGCACACGATTCTCAGGGTTGCATAGGGCATCTCGAACGAAAGGAGTTCCATTTCGGAGATGGTCACCGTTTTCGGGGTGAGCACAGGCTTCCTTCCTGCCCGGGCATGTTCATAGGCTCTTTTCCCGTTTATCTTAACGGCGGAAAATACCGGGGGCAGTTGGTCAAAGGTGCCGGTGAACTTCACAAGGGTTTCTGTCAACTTTTCTTGTGTGATGTGTTCTGCCGGATAAAGGGAGTCTTCATCGGTTTCCATGTCAAAAGAGGGGGTCGTGGCACCCAGCTTGAGCGTGCCAACATATTCTTTCTCCTCTGCCTGCAGGCTTTCCACCTTTTTCGTCGCCTTCCCCGTGCACAAAATCATCAACCCTGTGGCCAGCGGGTCCAGGGTCCCGGCATGTCCTACTTTCAGGCTTTTTAACTTCAGTTCACGCGTAAGGTAATTGCGCACTTTCCCGACAAGGTCAAAAGAAGTCCACCCATAAGGCTTGTCAAACAACAAGATTTCACCTTCAGGAAAATTGTACTCGCCGCCGGAAGTCTCCATTGCCCCTGATCAATATACTTTTTCAATCCCTGATTTTCAGGCTGCAAAGATAGCAATTAACGCTATTATCAGGCAGTAGATAGCGAAATAAATGAGTTTTCCGCGGCTGACGATTTTAATCATCCATTTGCAGGCAAGAAGTCCGGAGACATATGCCGTGATAAAACCCACGATGAGCGGCAGCAAGTCAGCTCCAGCATCGTTCTTCAGGTTTCCCCCGGCAATTTCGAGGAAGTTAGCCCCCAGAACAGGGAGCAGCACCATCAGAAAAGAGAACCGCGCCACCTCCTTCCGCTCATTCCCCATCAGAATGCCCGTTGCGATGGTCGCCCCACTTCTCGAAAGCCCAGGCATTACGGCAAAAGCCTGCGCAATGCCGATGACGAAACTGTTCATCCAGGAGATCCCCTTCCCCCGGAATTCTTTCCTGAAATGGGCAAACGCCAGCAAGACGGCGGTTACCAGAAGAAAACAACCTACCAGCAATAAATTCCCCGAATAGAGGCTTTCTACCTTTTCCTTGAATAACAAACCGACAACGGCGATCGGCAAGGCTGAAAAAAGGAGCTTGCCAAGGTAAATGGTCTCCTGCCTCTCTTTAAATGTCAGTCCTTTCCGTAAAAGAGCGGAAATCTCCTTCTGGAAGACAGTGATGGTGCTCAACACGGTGGCGGCATGAACGGTTAGTGCAAAGGCGAGATTGCCTTCAACCGGTGTGTGCAGGATGTGATTTCCCAATTCCAAATGGCCGCTGGAACTGACGGGTAAGAATTCGGTGAGACCCTGCAGGATACCCAGAAGAAAAGCTTCGAAGAGAGTCATTCGGTCAAGCGGAAATCTAAGCCTTACCGGGTCTTTTTCATGATGGCATATATTTCAAAGATAAAGCCGAAGAGCAAGACAAGGGGAGCCAGGGTAATTCTCCGGAAGCTGAAAATTTCCGGATTGAATACATTGGGATCATCGCTCTTCCCTCCGGACATCAGAATGAATCCGACGATGATAATCGCAATACCGATCGCCATCAGCCTGTAATTCTCTTTTCCCAGGGGAAACCCCGGATTGTCCTTTGTGTCTTTTTCTTTTATTGCCATGTCCGATGAATATTATCAGGGCCAAAGATAGGCTTTTTTGCTGCTAATAGAACAATTCGTCAAATTTCATTCTCAGAAAACGGTTCACGGCGACATGGGTGGATATCCACGACAGAAAAATGCCCAGGAGAAAGACCGTCACAAAGACAATTCCAAGGATGATAAAGTCGTTGGTGTCGATCATGCCGCTCAACTCTTTTTTGTAGGTTATCATAAAGGCAGCCAGTAGAATCCAGGAAAGAAACGCTCCATAAATGCCGTAAAGGATGCTTTTCCGGATAAAAGGTTTCCTGACAAAACTCCTGGTTGCGCCAACCAGAAGCATGTTGTTGATGATGAAACGCTGGGAATATACCGAAATCCTGATTGTATTGTTAATCAGGACGCTGAAGACAAAAAGCAACAGTCCGCTGAAAATCAACAGGAAGATGCTGATTTTTCTGACATTCTCATTGATCACCGAAACCAGGCTGCGTTGGTAAAAAACCTCCTTGACCTGGGGATTCTGCATCAGGTTTTTTTCGATGACGGCCAGGCTGTCACTGTGGGTGTACTGGGCAAACAATTTCACTTCGAGGGAGTTGAAAAGAGGATTGAACCCCAGGAAGCCCGTGAAATCTTCGCCCAATTCCTTCTGAAGCACAAGGGCCGCGCTGTCCTTGTCGACATATTTCAGTGATTTTACAAAAGGCTGGGCTTTCAGGCTGTTTTTCAGTTTCGTGATTTCCGTTTCTTTGAGATCGTCGTGAAGAACCAGTGTAAAACCTATTCTTTCCCTTACATATTCCGAAAGCCGTTCCGCATTCAGCAGAATCATGACCAGCAAACCCAGCAGGAAAAGCACCAGGGTGATGCTGACCATGGAGGTCAGATAGGAAGTGAAAATTCTTTCTTTCAGTTTTTTAGGCTTGTACTTTCCCATATCGTAAAACTTTCGCCGGATATGATGGTAAAAGTAAACATTTTTACCGTTTCTGCGGGGCTCTCTCTTCTCCTGAAGGGGTGCGGAAAGAAGAAAAAAACAGCCGGAGAAAGAAAATCCTTTTTTTGAGAATGAATGTTTTGCATTTCTGAAAAAAGAAAATACTTTTGCAGTCCGATTATTATCTTACTTGGTTTTGTATAAGGTACTGATTTACTACGTAGTACACACCACTGTCAGGATGCCATAGGTGACAGCTGTTTCTGCAAGGTACTTTGGTAGCATTGTTGAATTTAAACTAATAATTTTCAAGTGGATACGCTTAGTTATAAGACTGTTTCGGCCAATAAAGCCACAGTGAACAAGGAATGGGTAGTTATAGATGCTACCGGGGAGGTACTGGGCAGGCTGGCCAGTACGGCAGCGCGTATTTTGCGCGGGAAGCACAAACCCAATTACACGCCGCATGTCGATTGTGGTGATAATGTGATTGTGATCAATGCCGAGAAAGTTATACTGACCGGGAACAAGATGGATGATAAGAAGTACATCCGGTATTCAGGTTATCCGGGGGGTCAGAGAAGCCGGACGGCGCACGAGGTGATGGTGAAATTTCCGGAAAGGATTGTCGAACATGCCGTTAAGGGAATGTTGCCGAAAAACCGTTTGGGCAGAAGCATTTACAAGAATTTAAAGGTGGTGGTGGGGCCCGATCACAAATACCAGGCTCAGCAGCCGCGAATCATTGATTTAAATACCATTAAATAAGCATTATGGAAATCATCAATACTATAGGACGCCGTAAGTCAGCCATTGCCAAGGTTTATTTAATGCCGGGGAAAGGCACGATTACCATCAATGACCGGGATCTTAAAGAATATTTCACGACGGAGATGTTGCAATATGTGGCCACCCAGCCGCTGAACCTGCTTGGAGTGCGGGAGAACTATGATGTGAAGGTAAATCTTAATGGCGGTGGATTCTCAGGGCAGGCCGAAGCTCTGCGGCTGGGGATTTCCAGAGCACTGGTGATCGTTGACCCCGAAAACAGGCCCAAACTGAAACAGGCTGGTTTTATGACCCGGGATCCGCGCGAGGTGGAACGCAAAAAAGCCGGCCAGCCCAAAGCACGGAAAAGATTCCAGTTCTCGAAACGTTAGTTTTTTAAACCCATTAATATTTAACAAAAGGGATCTAAAACTGTTGAGACTTCCGCCCCGGGCAGAACTACTCAAGAGTTGCTTTTAAGCAGGATTTCGAAAAAAAAAGTAAACAGATGCCAAGAACAGATTTTCAGCAATTGCTTGATGCAGGAGCCCACTTCGGACACCTGAAAAGAAAATGGAACCCGAACATGCAGCCTTACATCTTCATGGAAAAGAACGGGATCCATATCATCGACCTTCAGAAAACGGTCGTAAAAATCGATGAGGCTGCTGCCGCTTTGAAGCAGATTGCCAAGTCGGGACGCAAAATTTTGTTTGTCGCAACCAAGAAACAAGCCAAGGACATCGTGTCGGAGCTGGTTTCTTCAGTGAAAATGCCGTACGTTACCGAAAGGTGGCCGGGGGGGATGCTCACCAACTTCCCGACCATCAGGAAAGCGGTCAAAAAGATGGTCTCCATCGATAAGATGACCAAAGACACCAGCTGGGAGAAGCTTTCAAAGCGTGAAAAACTGCAGATCACCAGGCAGCGTGCCAAACTGGAAAAAGTACTTGGCAGCATCGTCGATCTGACCCGCCTCCCTTCTGCCCTTTTCGTCATCGATGTGATGAAGGAAAAAATCGCTGTCCGTGAAGCCCAACGCCTTGGAATTCCTGTGTTTGGAATCGTGGATACCAATTCTGACCCCACAGGGATTGACTTTGTCATTCCGGCCAATGACGATGCCTCACAATCCATCCAGCTGATTACCGGCGTGATGGTGGACGCCATTCGCGAAGGACTGCAGGAACGGCGTGTTGAACGCGATAAGGAAGATGTGGAATCCGATATGGAAGGTGGAGAGGAAGAAATGCCCCGCAGAAGACGTACCCGCAAAAGCGTTAAAAAAGCCGAAGTAATCGAAGAAGTCGATTCTGAAGTCCCTGAAGAGATGGAAGAAATTGACGAGGATGCGGAAGTGGATCTTGACCAGGAAGATGCCGGGGAAGAGGAAGATGTGGATGTCGACCTTGATGATGAGGAAGACGAGGAGGAAGAGGAAGAGGACAATTAACCTAGTTGCGATAAACATAAAGGAAACAATAATTTTATAAACAGCAAATTAATATGTCAGTTACAACAGCAGATGTAGTAAAACTGCGCCATGCCACCGGTGCCGGCATGATGGATTGCAAAAACGCCCTTGTTGAAGCGGAAGGCAATTTCGACAGGGCATTAGAAATCATTCGTGAAAGGGGAAAATTGGTCGCCAGCAAGCGTGCTGACCGCGAAGCCACCGAAGGATGTGTTCTGGCAAAGGTCTCCGGCGACAATAAATTCGGAGCGCTTGTGGTTCTGAATTGCGAAACCGATTTCGTGGCCAAGAATGAGAAATTTATTGCCTTTACCTCTCAAATCCTGCACGCAGCCCTGGAAAGCAAACCCGAAACCCTTGAAGAACTGAAAAATATCTTACTCGACGGCCGTACCATCGGTGATCAGGTGACGGAACAGGTCGGAATTATCGGCGAAAAACTGGATCTCTCCTTCTATGGGAAGATCAAAGCCGAATCTGTTGTCGCCTATATCCACCCGGGAAATAAACTGGCTTCCGTTGTTGGATTCAACAGGGAAGGTGTCGATGTTCAGGTTGGCAAAGACGTCGCCATGCAGGTGGCGGCCATGAATCCCGTCGCCGTCAGTAGGGAGGAAATCCCGCAGACGGTTATCGACAAGGAACTGGAAATCGCAAAGGAGAAATTCCGTAACGAAGGAAAACCGGAAGCGATGCTTGATAAAATTGCCCAGGGTTCGCTGCAGAAATGGTTCCAGGAATCAGCCCTGCTGGAACAGGCTTTCATCAAAGAGGGCAAGATATCGGTAAAACAGTACCTGGCCCAGAATGACAAAGGGTTGACCGTTACCGGTTTTGAAAGATATGCTCTTGGTTCTTAAAAGGATTGCGTAAAATATCTCAAAAAGGTTTCCTGTTTCAGGAAACCTTTTTTATTTTCAGACGGAAATCACGTACCTTTAATCGCAAATTAGAGTTGAAAATGAACAATTACCAGCGAATTTTACTGAAGCTGAGCGGTGAATCGCTCATGGGAGACCAGAAAAGCGGGATAGATCCCGTTAAACTCAACGATTATGCTGAAGAGATCAGTGCAGTTTCCCGCATGGGTGTCAGCGTCGGGATCGTGATCGGCGGAGGTAATATTTTCAGAGGCCTCGGCGGCGTTTCAAAAGGCGTGGATCGTGTGACGGGCGACCAGATGGGGATGCTGGCGACAGTGATTAACAGCCTGGCCTTACAGTCGGCACTGACCGGTGCCGGAACAAAAGCCACCGTATTTACCTCCATCAGGATGGAACCCGTCGGGGAATACTATTCGAAGCAAAAGGCCTTGAAAGCAATCAGCGACGGAAATGTTGCCATCATTGCCGGAGGAACGGGAAATCCCTTCTTTACCACCGATTCGGCAAGCGCCCTGCGGGGGATTGAACTCGAAGCTGACGTGCTCCTTAAAGGAACCCGCGTTGACGGAGTATTCAGTGCCGATCCGGAAAAAGTGCCAGGAGCCACTCGCTATGACACCATCTCCTTCGATGAGGTTTACCGACTCGGGTTAAAAGTCATGGATCTGACAGCCACTGTTTTATGCAAGGAAAATAACCTTCCGCTCATCGTTTTTAATATGGATGTGAAAGGCAACCTGCTCAGGCTCGTCAATGGTGAAAAAGTGGGAACCCTGGTTTATGTCTGACAAAAGTCCGTTTTTTTACTGATATAGGGTTTTTTTCGATTTTTTTTTATATTTGTAACCGATCTTAACAGTTGGGAATAAAAACGGTTATGCACGAAGAAGCACAATTTATTTTGGACTACTGCAAGGAAAAAATGGAAACGACCATTGAGCATCTCGAAAAAGAGTTGTTGCATATCCGAGCGGGAAAATCCAATCCTGCCATGATCGATTCCGTAATGGTTGATTATTACGGAAGTATGGTCCCGCTGAACCAGGTCTCCAACATCAGTACACCCGATCCCAGGACCATTGCCGTCCAGCCTTGGGAGAAAAAAATGATCCCGGTGATCGAAAAAGCGATCATGGCAGCCAACCTGGGTTTTAACCCGGATAACAACGGGGAGATCATTCGCATCAATATTCCTCCCCTGACTGAAGAAAGGAGAAAAAACCTTGTAAAACAGGCCAATAAAGAGGGAGAGAATGCCAAGGTGAGTATTCGTGCGGCACGAAAAGTGAGCAACGAAAATCTGAAGAAACTCCTGAAATCAGGATTGCCTGAAGATATGGAAAAAGATGCGGAACAAATTGTTCAAAAATATACTGATGAATTTGTAAAAAAAATTGATATCTTAGTGGCAGCTAAGGAAAAGGATATTATGACCATTTAATAGTTTCTAGTTTTCTGTTTTCTGAACATTGTTTAATTGTTTTCATGGCTTTGAGGCAGCACCAAATGGGGCTGCCTTTTTTCATCAGGATACCTCGCTGACGGCGGTACGGAGAAAGTCACGGGCATAATAGTCGGGGTCTATGATTTCTCCGTTCCAGACGACAATGTCGAGGTCAATGGTGCGGGGACCGAAGCGGGGGACTGTGCGGTCACGGCCTGTCCGGTCCTCGACTTCTTTCAGCAGTCGTTCCAGTTCTTCCTGCGACAGGGCGGTTGTGATACGGACAGCTCCGTTTACAAAATCGGGCTGGCCGGTCATCCCCACAGGGGTAGTGGTGATAAGTTCCGATACCTTTTCGATAGTCACCCTTTCGCCCAGCAACTGCAAAGCCAGGGGGATATTTTCTTCCGCCCTGATATTAGACCCTATGCCAATGATGGCCACATTCATCGACGGGCCTCCATTTCTGCTGAGACCGATTCCGCAAAACGAAGGGCACCCGGTTTGTCAACCTGCACAATGGCTTTTTTAACCTTCTGGTTCTCCATCACCAAAACAAGAATTTTGTGCGTCAGCACTTCAAGCAAATGAAAGCGCCCTTCCTCCACCAGAGAAATGACCTGCTTGGTTATTTTCTTGTAATCGTAAATCCCTTCAGGGTCATCCGTTTCAAGGGCATGCGCCGGGACATCGACTTCCATCTCCAGGTTGATGATGACTTCCTGTTTGTTTACCTTTTCCTCGGGATTGAAGCCAATAAAGGTTTGAAGGGCGAGATTTTTAATCCGGATTAAGGCCATACTTTTGTTTTGTGACTGAATGATCATTTTTCCCGTGATGTGCTGTTGCCGGGTCCTTTATTTCCCGCGATATGCTGTTACCAGGTCCTTTATATGAGATGCTCTCCTCCGTCGCAGAAAAAGAGCTGGCCTGTAAGGTAATCATTTTTAAGAATATAATCAAGGGAGTTAAGGATAGGCCTGATTCCGCCGGGTTTTTTCATGGGAATCCTTTCCGAAAGTTTCTGCAGATATGTTTCTCCCTTGCCCTCAGGAGGAAGGGTCAATCCCGGGGCGATGGCATTGACCCTGACGGAAGGTCCGTAAGCGGCGGCAGCCATTTTTGTGAGTTCCCACAATGCTTTCTTGGACAGGGTATAGGCAGCATGCTCCTGCCGGTTGCCTGTGATGCGTGTGTCCGCCATGTTGATGATCACCCCTTCTTCACACAGGTTGATGAATTCCCGCATCAGGATAAAAGGGGCCCTCAGATTGACCCCCATCTGCCGGTCGAAAAATCCGGTGGAAGTGCCTAACAAAGTACCGGGGTCAAAGACCGAGGCATTGTTAATCAACAACCGGGGCTTTCCCATTTTTTCGATGACCCGGGGGACCAGCCTTTCGGTTTCTTCAGCGGAATGAAGGTCGGCCTGAAAAATCATGAAGGATTGTCCGGAATAGTGCCCCGCAAGTTGGCGGGCAAAAGTTTCGGCTTCATCAGTAGAACGGTTGAAATGAATGGCGATATCCCAACCTCCCGCTGCCAGATGCCCGGCCATGGCCTTACCAATCCTCCGGGCCGCACCGGTGATCAGTGCAATCCCCTGTTTGCGTAAATGCTGATCATTCCCCATACATCTTAACCTTAACCTTCTTCGGTTGCCGAAGATTCAGCGGAGGCGACACTCTCAAACTCAACCTTAGCCTCAGCTTAGTCCATCTCCCATTCGCAGCCCTCTTTCTTATCCTTCACAGAGATGCCGATCCTGGCCAGTTCGCTGCGGATATAGTCTGAAGTAGTCCAGTCTTTCTTTGCTTTGGCATCCATTCTTATTTTGAGGGTGAGTTCCACCAGTTGCCTGATGGTTTCTGAATTTCCGGCTGGATTGTTTTCTTCCCGAAGCCCCAGGATATCGAACAGCCAGGTGTGGAAAATACTTTTCAGCTTATCCAGATCTTCTGCCGATACCGAAGCCAATCCCTCACTGACCTGATTGATTATTCTGACCCCGTCGAAGAGATGGGCAATCAGGATGGGGCTATTGAGATCATCGTTGATGGCTTCCCTGCAATTCTCTTCCAGCGCACCGATATCGACAGTTGATGTCGCGGAAGCTGTCAGTTTTGGAAGAAGGGCGGCCGCTTTCATCAACCGTTCGAGGCCTTTTCCTGCTGACTGGAGGGCTTCGTTTGAGAAGTCGAGAGTACTGCGGTAATGGGCCTGGAGGATAAAAAACCGGATGGTCATGGGAGAGTAGGCGCTATCGAGCAGGGGATGGTTTCCGGAAAAGAGTTCGTCGAGGGTGATGAAGTTCCCCAGGGAGCGCGCCATTTTCTGTCCGTTGATGGTAATCATGTTGTTGTGCATCCAGTAACGGACCGATGAATGTCCCGAAGCCGCCGTTGACTGGGCGATCTCGCATTCGTGGTGGGGGAACTGCAGGTCCATTCCTCCCCCGTGGATGTCGAAAACTTCTCCGAGGTATTTCATGCTCATGGCGGAGCATTCGAGGTGCCATCCCGGGAATCCCATGCCCCATTCCGAAGGCCATTGCATGATGTGCCCGGGGCTGGCCTTTTTCCACAACGCGAAATCAAAGGGATTCTTCTTCTCTTCCTGCCCCTCCAGGTTACGGGTGTTGGCCACCATCTCTTCCAGATTCCGGCCCGACAGGATTCCGTAGCGGTATCGGGTGTTGTATTTTTCGACATCGAAATAGACCGACCCGTTTACTTCATAGGCAAATCCATTTTCGAGAATTCTTTTGATCAGCAACTGCTGTTCGATGATATGAGCTGAGGCGCGGGGTTCAATACAGGGGGGAAGGGTATTCAGCTGGGCCATGTTACGGTGGAAGGTGTTCAAGTATTTTTGAACCACTTCCATGGGCTCCAACTGTTCCAATCGCGCTTTTTTGACAATTTTGTCCTCTCCTGATTCTTCAATCTCATTTTCAAGGTGCCCCACGTCGGTGATGTTCCGCACATACCGGACTTTGTAGCCAAGATGGAGAAGATAGCGGTACAGTAAGTCAAAGGTGACGGCAGGCCTGGCATGTCCCAGGTGTGCGTTGCTGTAAACGGTGGGACCACAAACATACAAGCCTGTCTTCCCGGGGATCAGGGGCTCGAAAACCTCTTTCCCGCGGCTTAGTGAATTGTAAATAGTGAGTGGTTTTGCCATTCCTCGGGGTTTTATAGTCTGTAAAAATCCCGGACAGATATCCGGTCAGGTAATAATTTCCGTTTCAGGAAGTGTCATCCCCTCATTCGTCTCTTCCTTTGGTTCGCTTGGAATTCCATTTTTAACTTCCTTATCTTTTGAGGAAGCGTGATCATTGAAGAAATTGCGGTAGAAAAGCAAGATCGAAAAGATCCCAACGGTAATCGAACTGTCGGCAATGTTAAAAACCGGCCTGAAGAAAATGAACTCATTTCCTCCCAGGAAGGGAAACCAGTCGGGATAGGTACCCCTCAGGATCGGGAAATACAACATGTCGACCACTTTGCCGTGGAGGAAGGTTTCATACCCTCCTCCCGCTGGCAGAAATTCTGCCACCTGCCCATGGCTGTGGCTGAAAATCATACCGTAAAATACACTGTCGATGATATTCCCGATGGCCCCTGCCAGAACAAGCGCCAGGCTGATCATGAATCCGCGGGGAGCCTCCTGTTTGTTAAGCCTCAGAAGGTACCACCCGATGACCGTTGCGGCCACGATGCGGAAAACAGTGAGAATGATCTTTCCGTATTCGCCGGCAAACTCAAAGCCAAAGGCTATGCCGTTGTTCTCGACAAAATGGATGATAAACCAGTTGCCGGCAACACGAAACTCCTGCCCCAGCACCATGTGCGTTTTGATCCAGAACTTTAAAACCTGGTCTGCAACGATAATGATGATAATAATCAGCAGAGCCAGGTTCAGTTTTGACAATTTCCTCATTACGGGATGTTACTTCTGGTTCTTTTTCGCATCGATACTTAGGGTGGCGTGCGGCACTGCACGGAGTCTCTCCTTGGAAATCAGTTTTCCCGTTTCCCGGCAAATCCCGTATGTTTTGTTTTCGATCCTGATCAAAGCAGCCTGCAAATGCTGAATGAATTTAAGCTGCCGTTGTGCCAGTTTGCCAGCTTCCTCTTTTGAAAGCGTTGCCGCTCCTTCTTCCAACACCTTAAAAGTCGGAGAAGTATCCATCACATCATTACCATCATTGTGGGTAAGCGAGTTCTTATACAGTTCGTAATCCTTTTGGGCTTTTTCAATCTTCTTGATAATCAGCTCCTTGAATTCCTGCAATTCTGCATCGGAATATCGGTTCTTCTCTCTCATAATTCATTTTTTTTTAAAAATTAGAAATCAATCTTAGTTTCATTCCTGATCCTAAAATTAGGAATTATTTCTGCCTTTTATCAGGTTTTACAACATATCGATTCTTTGCATTTTTTATCTTTTTTCGACGAGAATCCAGGTTTCAACTCCCGGATCTATTTCGATAAGTTTGGCATCGGGGGAGTTGATATCGGGCACGAGTTCCAAGCTGGTGGCCAGCGTTTGAGCACTGATATATTCGCAATGGATCCTGACGGCTTCATCCAGTTTATCATGTTTTGCAATGCTCACACCGATCCTGTCGGTAACTTCGAACCCGCTCTCTTTTCTGATGTTCTGGATTTTGTTGATGAATTCCCTGGCAATCCCTTCCATGCGCAATTCCGGCGTAATATTAACATCGAGGGCAATGGTGATATTTCCGTCGCTGCTGACCAGCCAACCGGGAATATCTTCCGTAAAGATTTCAACGTCTTCCGGGATCAGGGTGATCTCCTGATTTTGTACCAGCAAGACCATCTGTCCCGATTTTTCCATTTCTGCAATATCCTTTCCGCTCACCCCGGCCAGTGACTGGCTGACCTCTTTCATCAGTTTGCCAACTTTCGGTCCCAAAATTTTAAAATTGGGTTTTATTTTTTTTCGGATGATTTCCGAAGAATCGTTCAGGAATTCCACTTCCCTGACGTTCACCTCGGTGAGTATGATGTTTTTGACCGCTTCGAATTGTTTTCTGAAGTGGTCGGTGAGTACCGGGACCATAATTTTCCCCAATGGCTGTCTGACCTTGATTTTTTCCTTCCTGCGAAGAGCGAGGATCATGGAGGATGCTTTCTGGGCGATGTCCATTTTCTCTTCGAGATCTTTGTCCACCAGCTTCATGTCAGGTTCGGGGAAATCGGCCAGGTGGACGCTCTGGTCGGGTTCTTTCCCGGTCACCCTGTTCAGGTCGGTGTACAGCAGGTCGGCATAGAAGGGAGCGATGGGTGCCATCAGTTTAGACACCGTAACCAGGCAAGTATACAGGGTTTGGTAGGCCGATATTTTATCCTGATGGTACTCTCCGCCCCAGTAACGTTTCCGGCTTAGTCGGACAAACCAGTTGCTCAGGTTTTCAATGACAAAGTCAGTGATGGCCCTGCCGGCGCGAGTGGGTTCGTAGTTTTCGTAACCGTCAGAAACTTCGGCAACCAGCGAATTGAGTAGGGAAAGGATCCACCGGTCCAGCTCAGGCCTTTCATTTACGGGAATTTCTTCTTCGGCACACCTGAATTTGTCCACATTGGCATACAAGGCGAAGAAACTGTAGGTATTGTAAAGGGTTCCGAAGAATTTTCTGCGGACTTCATCGACGCCGGCCAAATCAAATTTCAGGTTATCCCAGGGCTGGGAGTTGGTAATCAGATACCAGCGCAACGGATCAGAGCCATATTCTTCAATGGTCTCAAACGGATCAACGGCATTTCCGAGACGTTTTGACATTTTGTTGCCGTTTTTGTCAAGGATAAGCCCGTTAGAGATGATGTTCCTGAAAGATACCGATTCGCTGATCATCGTGGATATGGCGTGGAGGGTAAAAAACCATCCGCGGGTCTGGTCAACGCCTTCCGCAATAAAATCGGCAGGGAATGGCAGCAACCTTTTCCCTTCGGGCAGAGGTTTCCCGGGTTCCTGAATTTCCGTTTCAAAGGGGTAGTGCCATTGTGCATAGGGCATTGCGCCGGAATCAAACCAGACATCGATCAGGTCAGGTTCACGGACCATCCTTGTCCCTTCGGAAGAGACCAGGACGATCTCATCGACATACGGGCGGTGAAGGTCAATTTTCCTATAATTTTCTGCCGTATACAATCCCGGGATAAAACCATCGTACGGGTTTTTCTCCATGTAGCCGGCTTTGACAGACAGGTTTATTTCATCTATCAATTCTTCCACCGAGCCGATGCATTTTTCTTCTTTCCCGTCTTCTGTTCGCCAGATGGGCAGAGGGGTTCCCCAGAAGCGTGACCTGCTGAGGTTCCAGTCCACCAGGTTCTCCAGCCAGTTTCCGAAGCGCCCGGTACCCGTTGATTTGGGTTTCCAGTTGATGGTGTTGTTGAGTCCGATTAGCTTCTCCTTAACGGCTGTGGTCCTAATGAACCAGGCATCGAGGGGATAGTAAAGCACCGGTTTGTCGGTCCGCCAGCAATGGGGATAACTATGGACGTATTTTTCAATTTTGAAAACTTTGTTTTCCTGCTTCAGCATGACGGAAATGTCCACGTCAATGGTGGGTGTCTCCTCTGATGCTGCCGGGTCATAATCGTTTTTGACAAAACGGCCGGCAAAATGGCCGTAACTTTCCGGGTTGACATATTGCTCCAGGAAACGGGAATCCATCTTGTCGAGCGGGTAAAAGCGGCCTTTCCGGTCAACCAGCGGTTGCAGTCTGCCTTCGCTGTCAATGATGTGCAACGGGGCGATTCCATGTTGCTTGCCCACCCTGTCGTCATCGGCGCCAAATGTGGGTGCGATGTGGACAATGCCGGTCCCGTCTTCGGTGGTCACAAAATCGCCGGTAATCACCCGGAATGCATCTCCCATCGGCCTGACCCAGTCAATAAGCTGTTCATAATGAATGCCTTCAAGCGTTTGCCCGGAATATTCTTCCAGTATCCTGAAGGGGATTTTTTTTGATCCGGCGGTGTATTTGTCCAAGGGCAGGATAGCATGGGCGGGATCAAAGAAGGATCCTACCAGTTCTTTCGCAAGGATCAGCGTAACTGGTATGCCGGAATAGGGGTTGAAGGTTCTGACTTTGACATAGGTGATGGAAGGTCCGACACACAGAGCGGTATTGGAGGGAAGGGTCCAGGGCGTGGTGGTCCATGCCAGGAAAAAAAGATCGGAGTCGACATCGCGGAATAGGAATTCCGAGGTTTCGTTTCTGATGATCTTGAATTGTGCTACGGCGGAAGTGTCTTTCACGTCGCGATAACATCCCGGTTGGTTCAGTTCATGCGAACTCAGCCCGCTTCCTGCGGCCGGTGAAAAGGGCTGAATGGTATATCCCTTGTACAGAAGGCCCTTGTCATAAATCCGGCGCAGCAGGTTCCAGAGGGTCTCAATGTAACGGTTGTCGTAAGTGATATAGGGATCGTCCATGTTCACCCAATACCCCATTTGCCGGGTAAGTTCCTCCCACTCGCGGGTATACTTCATCACCTCGGTACGGCAGGCTTCGTTGTACTCCTCAATGGAGATGTTCTTCCCAATATCTTCTTTGGTGATATTCAGGGTTTTTTCAACACTCAGCTCAATGGGAAGTCCGTGGGTATCCCATCCGGCCTTGCGGTAAACCCGGTACCCCTTCATGGTTTTATAACGGCAGAAAAGGTCCTTGATGGTCCGCGACATCACATGGTGAATGCCCGGCATCCCGTTGGCCGAAGGAGGGCCTTCATAAAACACAAAAGTGGAATGCCCTTCACGAGTGTATATGCTTTTGTGAAATGTGTCATCCTCCTCCCACCGCCGACGGACCTCCTTATTGATCAGCGAAAGATTTAACTGCTTGTATTCCTTAAACTTCAATGACATCTGAATTGCAAATTACCTGCTTTTTAAAAAATGCACAAATATAGGGTTTTATTTCGTTCCCGAGTCAGAAAACTGCTGTTATTCCTGGTCCTGAAAGCTCATTGCGGAAACAAAAAAACCCGGCTGTGCCGGGTTTAATACGATCGTTGCAAAGGCACTTTTATTCAACGCCAAATTTATAAATGCAAATAGAGTAATATTCCTGTCCGGGTTCCAGGATGACGGAAGGGAATTCCAGATGGTTCGGACTGTCGGGGAAGTGCTGGGTTTCGAGGCACAAAGCACCCCGGTGATTGTAAACTTTACCGTTTTTGCCGGTATCTTTTCCATTCAGGAAGTTGCCCCCGTAGAACTGAATGGCGGGTTCATTGGTGAATACCTCCATGGTGCGCCCCGTGGAAGGTTCAACCACCCTGGCTGCCAGGGTCAGCCCCGGCCCCGACGGAGTCGTTAAAACCCAGTTGTGATCATAGCCCTGACCATATTTTAATTGCTCGTTGTCGTCATTCACCCGGGCACCGATGGCCATCGGCGTTCTGAAATCAAAAGGAGTGCCGTCAACCGGGGCAATCTCGCCAGTGGGGATCAAACCTCCGTCAACGGGGGTGTAAAAGGGTGCATTGATATATAAAACATGATCGTTGATGTCCCCTTCGCCCGCACCTTTCAGATTGAAATAGGAATGGTGGGTCAGGTTGACAGGAGTCGGTTTGTCGGTGGTCGCCCTGTATTCAATTTTAAGCTCATTGTCAGGAGTCAGCTCATAGGTGACATTCACCTGCAGGTTGCCGGGATAACCCTCTTCCCCGTCCGGGGAAAGATAACTCAGCAGAACAGTTTTTTCATCGGACTGGACAGCATCCCAGACCACATCGTTGTACCCTTTGACTCCTCCGTGAAGATGGTTGATCCCGTCGTTGGCGGCCAAAGTGTAGACAGAGTCGTTCAGCGTGAAACGGGCATTGCCGATACGGTTCCCGTACCGTCCCACCAGGGTGCCGTAATAAATCTCATTCGAATTGAGGTAACCGTCGAGCGTGGAATAACCCAGGACCACATCAGTGAACCGCCCTTCCCGGTCAGGAACCCAAAGATCAACCACCCTGCCGCCGAAATTGGTGATCTGAACAACCATGCCCTGCTCATTCTTCAGGGTGAAAAGTTCAACTTTCTTTCCGTCAAGCTCTCCTCCGAAAGCCAGCGGATCAACGACCGGTAATTGCTCGGGCGCTTTCTTGCATCCTAAAATCAAAAACAAACCTGCTAACATGATAAGTTGTCTTGTCTTCATCTGTTTAAATTATTTAGTTAATGTGTTACATCCTGTGACATGTAACCGGTTCCGCCGGACTCCGTTTCCCATGTGAACCATCCTCACTCATGTAGCATCACGGTGAACAGACGTTCCAAAATAAGAGTATTTTATACTGTTTTATGCAAAATTAATCCATTTGTCTGATTCAGCGTACACCAGAGGATAAAAAATTACGGAGGCTGCTTACACGGGGGTCACTCCTTTTTTGAGAATGATGTTTCCGTATTTGGCAGTTTCTCCGGTCATCACCACAGCGAACGCTGAACGGGTTCGTTCGTAAAAGGAGAATCGTTCAATGCGGGCAATGGACCTGATTTCCGGATTTGTTTTCCGGATGCTTGTCAGGTAGGCATTTTCCACCGTAGGATCAAGCTGGTCACCCGGGACGGGAGCCATCATGATCAGGGGTGCATCCACATAACTGTCAAGTTCAAAGAGGGGGAGGATGGCCTCCAACAGCCCGGGGATAGGCAGTCCGTCAGCCCTTATGATCCTGTTGTTGAAGGATTCCCCCGGGAAATGGGCGTCGGCAAGGACGATTTCATCTCCATGCCCCATGCGGGCCAAAACTTCCAGCAGTGCCGGACTGATGAGTGGTGATATTCCTTTTAACATAACATCAATATAAATCTGTTTGCAAAATGAAATCAAAAAATCCATCTGTGCCGCGACTGGCATCTGTTTCATCCCGCCATGGGGTTATCTTCTTCGTCATACCATTCATATTCATACTGTAACTCATAATGCTGGCTCATACCGCTGCCTCTGCCATTGACAAAGACCGTACTGCTGGTCAGGTTGTTTTCTTGATCATAGGCATGTTCAACCCAAACAAGTTGTGTCCCTTCGTCGTCCACTTCTTCATGACCAAGGTGATTCCCCTTTTCATCATAGAAATAACGGGTGTTGCTGTTTTTTTGGGGAGACTCCACGATGCTGGAAATTACTTTGCCATGGTCGTCATGCTCGTAACAGACTTTTTCAACGAGTTCATCCTCTTCGTCATAGATCAGGTCGGCAATTTTTTGTCCGCTTTTGTTATATTCCGAAACAATCCTGTAATTCTCCCCGGTTTCTTCATTGATCCGCTTGTGCTCAACCAAATTGCCGGCTTCGTCGTATTTGAATTCATCGAGTTCGATGGGGTGCTCTTCCATATCGATAATTTCGTGCCTGATCAGAAGGTGGTCATCCCAGGTGAATTTTTCATGCCGGTCTGTCACGTCTTCATCGTCAACGGTGACTTTTTCGAGAAGTTTTTTATCTTTATCATACCGATAGGTGGTGGTGTCGGTCGAACCGTCAATATAAACTTTCAGCTCTTTGACCACGTCTCCCTTCGCATCCCGTTCAAAGGATGTGGTTTCCGAAGGAGTGTCTTCCTCTGAATAGTAATACTGCCTGATCACGCGGCCCTTTTCATCATATTCCCAGGCGATCTTTTCTGTAAGAAGCCCTCCCGAGGTGTAACTGCTTTGTGACAAAGTCTCTCCTTTCCCGGTGAATTCCGTCACACTGAAAAGGTAAGGCAGGGTTTTCATCTGCCCTTGTCCGATCCCTACGTTCACCAGATTGGTGCGGTAAACTGACGCTTTTTTTTTCTGTGGCATTCCTATGAAAATCTGATTTTCCAAAAGTAATAAAAAAGGAGAGCTCAACAGCTCTCCTTTTCAAATGTTAACCCCCAAACACACAATTGTCAGATCTATATCTGACGTGAAGTGCTACAAATATAATCACATTTTATAACAATATGTCGTACTTAAGTAAAAAAAAGTAAAAAATTAAAAAATAATTCAGGAAGATACCTTTCGATCAGCATTGGCCACCCGGTTGCAGCCGTTTAATTGCCCATGTTGATCTGGCTGTTCAGCTTGTCATTTTTATCCTGGTCTTTGAACTGAAGGGAGTATAGGATGGCTTCGACCTGCCGGGTAAGGTTACGTTTGTTTTTGCTGGGTGAGTAAACATAGCCATCGGCCACCACCACCCGCTGGCGGTATGCGTCCAGTTCTGCCAGCATGACGAACGGGCCTCCCATAAAATCGTTTTCCACGCGCCAAAGGCCGCGGACTTCAGCCGCATAGTTCCCGTTGTGCCGGGTGACCTGTAAAACAGATTCCACCCGTCGCTCTGTGGTCATGTAACTGTCTGCCACCGAGCCCGGGACATTGGCCTTGAGGACACTGTCCCGCTTGTCAAGCAGATACTTCAGGGTGAACGTACTGTCGGAGGTGTAAGGAAATGTATAGATCATAACGGCCTGCGATATATCAGGGGTTTCATACCGGACCCAGGTGAAATCCTTCCCCTGGGTGGCTACCTTGTATCCGGGAGGGACGGTCAGGAAAATATCATGGTTTTTTTCCAGAATGTTATAAGCCGCTTTATCGTACAGCTTTTTGTAATTCATGGTAAGTCGGTCCCGTTCCGCCTTCAGGAAATATGCGACAATCTTATCGCTGTTTTCGGTAAAGAGTCTTTCAAATTCCTCGTTGTTTCTTGCATTGATCTGAACGATAGCCTGCGGGTATGCCCATACGTCATTTGCAAAGGTCACGCCGGGATTTTCAATGATGGGAGAAATTTTCGTCTGAATAATGTTCCGTGTGGAAAGGAAGATATCTTTGAATGCTTCGTGAGGTATGGAAACCAGGTCGAAAAGGGGTTCCTCCTGGGGAAGCGACAACTGGGGCTGTGCCAGTGTCTTTCGCAATACATTTCCCGGCGCATCGTCCCACGCCACTTTCGACATAACGACAATCATCTCGCCAGCCTTGCCTGTAATATTCTGGTGGATGATCTTCCCTCCCTTTTGTTGACAGGCAGTTCCGAAGACAAAAAGAATCAAAAGCAGTATTCCAATTTTGGTTTTCATAATGGGTATATTAAGTGTTTATTTTCCTGCGTTTTTGCAACAAAAACCTTACCAAGTTGATTCAAAATCCCGTCAGTCTGCGCTGTTAACATTAAATAACGGATGAATCCTTTTATTCATTCCGGGATTCTGCTGACCGCAGAATGATCCATGCATGCTTCCAACAGTTCCGATACCGTTCTCCCATTCACCGGGTGGACAAAATCAGGGGCGATATCGGCCAGCGGGAGTAACACAAAACGCCTTTCGGCCAGCAGCGGGTGGGGAATGGTCAGTTCCGGGGTGGCGATGACCAGGTCGCCGTAAAACAGGATATCAATATCCATTTTCCGGGACAGGTACTGTCCGGCTTTTCTGCGGCGCCCGAAATGTTTTTCTATGATTCTGATTTTTTTCAGAACTTCGTGCGGGGGTAGCACCGTAGCGGTTATGACAACCTGATTCCGGAATTGTGACCTGGATGAAAATCCCCACGGAGGCGACTCATAGGATGGGGAAATCAACAGGCATTCCCCGATGGTGTCACCGATCATGGAGAGGGTTTCGCTAAAAATTTCATCCTGATTTCCAAGATTTCCGCCCAAGCATAAGAATAGTTGGTGTTCTTCCATTATTTTTGTGTAATTTCTGTTTTGTCTTACAGACCTATCATTACAAAAGTATAAATCCGGAATAAACATTTTATTATGAGAGATTTTTTTAAGTATACCTTAGCGACGATAACGGGTATCATTCTGATCAGCGTGATCGGATTGTTTATCATGCTGGCGGTTTTCGGAGCCCTGGTCGCCTCGACCGAGAAACAGGTAGTGGTTCAAAACCAGAGCATGCTGATTCTGAAGTTGGACAATCAGATTGTGGACCGGGCCCCGAACGATCCCTTTGCCAACCTGGAAATTCCCGGCTTAAGCATGGCAAAAAAACTGGGTCTTGACAAAATCATTAAGGCCATTGAAAAGGCCAGGGACGACGACCGGATCAAGGGGATTTTCCTTGACGTTTCGGTGATGAACTCGGGGATGGCGGCGGTTGAGGAGATCAGGAATGCCCTGATTGCTTTCAGGGATTCCAGTTCCAAGCCGGTCTATGCTTACAGTGACTTGTACGAACAGAAAACCTATTACCTGGCCAGCGTGGCTGACAAGGTCGTTCTGAATCCCCGGGGGAGGCTGGATTTCCGGGGCCTGGGGGGGGAAGTTACCTTTTACAAGAATGCCCTGGAGAAACTGGGCGTTGAGATGCAGGTGGTGCGTCACGGCAAATTCAAATCGGCTGTCGAGCCTTTTCTGCTGGAAGAGATGAGTCCTGAAAACCGCGAACAACGGCTGGTATATATGGGCAGCATGTGGAACCATATGCTGAATGGAATTTCCCAGGAGCGGGGCATCCCCGTTGACCGGCTGAACGAACTGGCCGATCAGATGATGACCTTCAGGAGCGCAGCAACAGCCCTGGAAGCAGGATTGGTGGACACCCTCAAATACAAGGACCAGGTGCTGGATGACCTGCGGCAAATCACCGGAACAGCGGCAAAAAAGGGGATCAATGTGGTGAATGTGGCCGATTATGCCAAAGCACCCCTGAAAAAGGGAGCCAAAAAGAGTACCTTCTCCCGCAACAAAATCGCTGTCATCTACGCCAGTGGCGAAATCGGAACTAGTATTGTGAGCGGCGAGGGCATCAACGGTGACAAATTATCGCGTGAAATACGCAAGGTAAGACAGGATTCCTCTTACAAGGCCATTGTCCTGCGCGTCAATTCCCCGGGAGGCGATGCCTATGCCTCGGAAGTGATCTGGCGTGAGGTCAAACTGGCGGCAGACGAGAAGACGGTGGTCGTTTCCATGGGAGATGTGGCCGCTTCGGGTGGGTATTACATCGCCTGCGCTGCCGATAAAATTGTCGCCCATCCCAATACCATCACCGGATCCATCGGCGTGTTCGGAATGATTCCCAATGCAGGTGAGCTGCTGGGTGAAACCCTCGGAATCACCACCGATGTGGTCAAAACCAATGAACATTCCGATATGCCTTCACTCACCAGGCCCATGTCCCCCTTTGAAAGGAATCTGATGCAGAGTTTCATTGAAGAGACGTATGCCCTTTTTGTGTCGCGGGTTGCCGATGGCCGCAAGATGGAGTCCGCAGCTGTCGATTCCATCGGGCAGGGAAGGGTCTGGAGCGGCGAAAATGCCCTGAATATCGGACTGGTGGATGAATTGGGAGGCCTCGACAAAGCCGTGGAAATGGCGGCAGATCTGGCTGGACTGGAAAATTACCGGACCGTGAGCCTGCCGGAGCTTTCCGACCCGTTCACCGAAATGCTGAAAGGAGGAAGTGACAATGCTCGCACCTGGTTCCTGAAAAGAGAACTCGGTGAAGCCTGGATTTATTATGACCGGATTGCGAAACTGAGACAGATGAACGGTCTCTATGCCAGGATGCCTTACGATGTGACAATCAGATAGTAAGACGATAGTTTGAACCCACATTCCCACACCCGGGAAAACAGGAAGAATCCGCCTGTTTTCCCGGGTGTGTAGTTTTATCGTCCAATATTTATTACTTTAGTGACCCAAATTCCGGCTTATGCGCAGGTTGCTTTTGTATCCCGTTTCATTGATTTACGGCATGGTAATGGCCATACGTAACTCTTTGTACGATTACAAATTGCTGAAATCGACCGACTTTGAAATTCCTGTCATTTCCATCGGCAATATTACCGTCGGGGGAACCGGAAAAACTCCCCATACCGAATACCTGATCCGGCTCCTGAAATCGCAGTTTCGTGTCGCTACTCTGAGCAGGGGGTATAAAAGGAAAACCAAAGGTTATCTGGAAGTACATACCACATCGGATGTCACCGAAGCCGGGGATGAACCTTTGCAGATGAAGAAGAAATTCCCTTCTGTCAAGGTATCCGTTTGTGAAAACCGGGTAACGGGGGTTCAGAACCTTCTCAAAGATGAAATGCCACCCGATGTGATTCTCCTCGATGATGCATTTCAGCACCGGAAGATCACCCCTGGCCTCAATATCCTGCTGATTGACTACAACAAACCGCTGAAGGATGACGCTCTCCTTCCGGCAGGAAGGCTGCGGGAGAAACCCGGTCAACTCCGCAGGGCCAATATCATCATTATTACAAAGTGCCCCAACGAAATTGCACCCATCACCCGGAGGATCATGGCCAAGGATGTATCTCTCTTCCCCTACCAGGAACTCTTTTTCACCACTATGGTATATGGTCAGTTGTGCCCTGTATTCCCGGAGGCGCCTAAAATGGACCTCTTCACCGATACCCGGCAGATGGGAATTCTCCTGGTTACCGGAATCGCCGCTCCCGAATACATCATTCAGCATGTCAACAAACTCTCGGGTGAAGTGGAAACCTCCATCTTCCCCGATCACCATCCCTATTCGGAATCCGACATCAACATGATCATCCGGGATTTTTACAGGCTGAAGAATCCCAGAAAGATTATCGTGACCACAGAAAAGGACCTTGTGAGGTTAACCCGGTTTGACCTGTTCACCCATGAATTGAAATCCTCTATGTATTACCTTCCGGTCCAGGTGAAATTCCTTGACAGGGAGGGCAAATTGTTTGATAAAAAAATACTTGAATATGTTGGAGAAAATAAAAGCAACCGCGAATTATTTAGCAGAAAAATCAAACGCCAGGGTTGATACAGGGATTATCCTCGGAACCGGTTTGGGCGGGCTTGTGAAGGAAATTGAAATTTCAGCGACCATTCCCTATAATGAGATTCCCAATTTTCCCGTGTCGACGGTCGATGGCCATGCAGGCCGTCTGATATTCGGCAGGTTGGGCAACAGGGAGGTTCTGGCCATGCAGGGCCGGTTTCATTATTACGAAGGATATGACATGAAAGAGGTGACATTTCCGGTGAGGGTCATGCGTCAACTGGGAATCACCACCCTTTTTGTTTCCAATGCAAGCGGCGGGCTGAATCCCGGGTACAGGGTTGGGGACATCATGCTGATCAGGGATCATATTAATTTTTTCCCTGAACATCCCCTCCGGGGCAGGAACATCAATGAACTGGGCCCCCGTTTTCCTGATATGAGCAAGGTCTATGACGGACAACTGCGGTTAAAAGCCCGGGAAATTGCTGAAAGACATCATTTTGAATTGAAGGAAGGCGTCTATGTGGGCGTTTCGGGTCCTACTTTTGAAACCCCGTCGGAATACCTGATGTTCCGCATTCTGGGAGGAGATGCCGTCGGCATGAGCACAGTCCCTGAAGTGATCGTGGCGCAACATGCAGGTATGCGGATTTTCGGCATTTCTATCATCACCGACAGCGGTGTCCCGGGCCAGATTGTGGAAATCTCGCACGAGGAGGTTCAACAGGTAGCCATGGCTGCGGAACCCAAAATGACCCTTATCATGAAAGAACTGATCGGCAGCCTTTGATCGCTTCCTGTGACCATGGATATTCTTTTTATCTCATTTGCTCCTGTTGCCGTCATTGCCGGATATATCCTGTTTCGCGACAAATACGAAAAGGAGCCTTTCAGGCTGCTTTTTTTGGCGTTGCTCGCCGGAGCACTCATCGTGATCCCCATCCTGGCCGTGGAAAGCTTCCTCTCCCGCCTGGGAGAATCTCTGGAGGGACTCCTCTCCGCTGCCTGGTCAGCCTTTGTAGTCGCCGGATTCACGGAAGAGCTTTTCAAATTCCTCGCCCTTTACCTCTTGATCTGGAAAAGTCCGGAATTCAACGAGAAATATGACGGTATCGTGTACGGAACCTTTATTTCCCTGGGTTTTGCCTCCGTGGAAAATGTGCTTTATGTCATGCAGGACGGCTATGCCACGGGTTTCCTCCGTGCCCTAACCGCGGTACCGGCACATGCCATCTTCGGAATTACCATGGGATTTTACTTCGGCATGGCCCGGTTTTATCCGCAACAACAACGCAACCTGAAACTGATTGCTTTGTCCTTACCCATCCTGCTGCACGGCATCTATGACTTTATCCTGATGACTGAGATTGAATGGCTGTGGATCGTCTTCCTCGGATTCGTCGTTTATTTGTATATATCAGGATTCAGGAGGATGAAAAACCTTTCGGACAGGAGCATTTTCAGAACAGATTTTGATCTTCTAAACAAAAGTTTCGGCCCGAAAGATGAAAATTCCTGATTACAGCGATGTGGTACGGGCACATTCCAGAATTGCCGGAGTGGTCCACCGCACACCCCTCTATTCCTCGGAAAGCATCGACCGGATCACCGGAGGGACTCTTTTTTTCAAATGTGAGAATTTCCAGAAAGTGGGTGCCTTTAAATTCAGGGGAGCCTCCAATGCGGTATTTTCCCTTTCCGGGGAGGAAGCACAGAAAGGGGTAGCCACCCATTCGTCGGGGAATCATGCCGCTGCCCTGGCCCTGGCTGCCCGAATGCGGAATATTCCGGCTTATATCGTGATGCCGTGGACCGCTTCTGAGATAAAGAAGAAAGCGGTGGCCGGGTATGGCGGGATCATCACCTATTGCGAGCCCACACTGGCCGCACGGGAGAGCACCCTGGCGAAAGTGGTCGCCGAAACCGGCGCCACCATGATCCACCCCTATGACAATCTGATGGTCATTGCCGGCCAGGGTACGGCTGCCAAAGAGATGATCGAAGATGCCGGGACTTTCGACATCATCATGGCCCCGGTGGGCGGTGGCGGATTGCTAAGCGGAACCGCCCTCTCCGCCAAATCCCTGTCTCCGGGTGCCCGTGTTATTGCCGCTGAACCGGCAGGGGCCGACGATGCGTTCCGCTCTTTTTATGCCGGAGAGATTTTCCCTTCCGTGGATCCCCGAACAATCGCCGACGGGTTGCTGACATCGCTCAGCGAGCGCACTTTCACCATTATCATGGGCAAGGTTGATGGCATCGTTACCGTTTCGGAGGAGAAAATCGTCGAAGCCATGCGCATGGTTTGGGAACGGATGAAAATCATCATAGAACCCTCTTCGGCCGTTCCCCTGGGCGCCATCCTGGAAGGGAAAGTCGATGTGGCGGGAGTAAAAACTGGGATCATCCTTTCGGGGGGAAATGTCGACCTGGAGAATCTGCCTTTCTGAGAATTCTGCTCAGCCAGTATGATTTTTTAAAGAATCTGAGGTTCTTTGTGTGTGAAAATACGTATATTGTATCCTGCAAACCACACACAACCCATCATGTTAGTCAAAACTTACGGTAGTGCCGTATTTGGTATTCATGCGGCCACTATAACCATTGAGGCGGATGTCACCAAAGGGGTCAAATTTTTCCTGGTAGGCCTTGCCGACAATGCCGTCAAAGAGAGCCAGCAACGGATAGAATCCTCCCTGAGGATACACGGTTATAAATGGCCGAAACAGAAGATCGTAGTCAACATGGCTCCTGCCGATATCCGAAAGGAGGGCTCGGCGTTTGACCTGCCGATGGCTGTCGGTGTTTTGGCCGCTTCGGAACAGCTAAAAACCCACAAACTCGAAAAGTATGTGATGATGGGGGAACTGTCGCTCGACGGGACCCTTCAGCCTGCCAAAGGGGCGTTGCCCGTCGCCGTGAATTCGAGGGCAGAGGGATTTGAGGGGCTCATCCTGCCGAAACAGAATGCACGGGAGGCTGCCGTGGTGGACAAGCTGAAGATTTATGGGGTGGACAATCTCAGGGAAGTGATTGACTTTTTTAATGATGAGGCAGAATTGGAGCAGACCATCGTGGATACGCGGGCTGAGTTTTTCGCCAGGGTGAACCAGAGTGATGTCGACTTTTCGGATGTGAGGGGTCAGGAAAATGTGAAACGGGCCCTGGAGATTGCCGCAGCCGGTGGACACAACCTCATGATGATCGGTCCGCCCGGGTCGGGAAAGACCATGCTGGCCCGGCGGATCCCGACCATTCTCCCTCCGCTGACGCTGAAGGAAGCCCTGGAAACCACCAAGATTCATTCGGTTGCCGGTCGCATCGACAAGGACACCTCGCTGATGACCGTGCGCCCCTTCCGGAGCCCCCACCACACCATTTCCGACATCGCCCTGGTTGGCGGCGGCGCTTTCCCTCAACCCGGAGAAATCAGCCTGGCACACAACGGCGTTTTATTCCTGGATGAACTCCCCGAATTCAGACACAACGTCCTCGAAGTCATGCGTCAGCCCCTCGAGGACCGCAAAATCACCATCTCAAGGGCCCGCTTCTCCATCGAATATCCGGCAAACTTCATGCTCGTCGCTTCCATGAATCCCTGTCCCTGCGGCTATTACAACCATCCCGGAAAAGAATGCGTCTGTCCTCCCGGAATGGTCAGACGCTACCTCAACAGGATTTCAGGTCCACTCTTTGACCGCATCGACATCCACCTCGAAGTGGTCCCCGTTCCCTTCCGGAAACTCGACGAAAAAGAAGCGTCCGAAAAAAGCGAAACCATACGCAATAGGGTTATCTCTGCCCGGCAGATGCAGTCCGACCGCTTCAGGGATTTTCAGAATGTCTATTGCAATGCCATGATGAGCTCCAAAATGATCAGGGAATTCGTCACCCTCGATGCCTCCTGCCGCCTGCTGATCAAGACCGCCTTGGAAAAGCTGGGCCTCTCCGCCAGGGCTTATGACCGCATTTTAAAAGTCTCGCGCACCATCGCCGATCTGGAAGGATCGGAAAAGATCGAAAGCTACCACCTCTCCGAAGCTATCCATTACCGCAGCCTCGACCGGGAAAGCTGGGGAATATGATCCCGGCAGCCGTCGCTGCCCGGAAAATCCCGACCCATCCCATTCTGAAGAGCGGAAAACAAATATAGGTGCCCATCTGATTCCCCTAACCGGAAACTGCCCTCCCAAATCCCTTATTGGTATTGTTTTTCCTGACAAAAATTTGGTCAAACCATTCACCTGTGCTAACTTTACCAAACTGTAAAAGAGACAATTTAAACCGGCAAATCAAATTCGGGAAATTATGAAACGTCCGACTTTTTTCCCATTCGTTTTTAAGGCCCTGGGATGTGCATTTTTATGTTTTTCCCAGATGCCGGTTTTCGGGCAGCTGCCGCTTGTTTCGGGTGACCGGCGGCAGGCTTTGCTCAATGAGCCCATCGATTTGAGCGAGGATTTCCGGAATTTTGCCAATACCTCTTTTCTGGCCGATGAACTGGTCTCTTTCGACCCGGCGACGGGTAGGGGGATGCTCCGGTGGCAGCGGGGGGGTTACAAGACCCGCCAGGCAATCAACAATATGCTGGCCTTTGTGCGGGAGGCGGAAGGAAATGAATTCCCCGGGGGGGAGAATGAAGTGCAACCCGTGCTTCCCTTTTCCGTGGAGTTTGTCACCCCCCGTCCGGTCAGGCTGCGGGTGATGACGGGAACTGTTGTTGATTCGGGGGAGGAATCCCTGATGTTGGCACAGGGTGTTCCCGGCAGAGATACCTCCTGGCGTTATTCCGCACTGGAGGGGAGACATCGTTTCCCCAATGCCGGCGGGTCGGTGGTCATCCGCAAAAAACCCTGGCGTGTTGAATTTTACAAACCCGACGGAAAACTGATTTCCAAAACCAACCACCTCTCCGATAACAATGTTACCTATACTTCGGTATTGCCCTTCGGCTTTGTCAGGCGTTCGTCGGACTACTTCCGGAGCGTAGCCGCTGTCTTTTCCCTCTCTCCCGGAGAAAAGATCTACGGGATGGGAGAACATTTAAAGGCTTTGAACAAAAGAGGGCAGACGGTGGTACTGGGGGGTGACGATGCCAACGGGGTAATGAACGAGACCATGCACAAACCCATTCCCTTTTACCTCAGCAGCAATGGGTACGGGCTCTTCTGCATCCCCTCCGATGACCTGCTGGTACCGTTGACCCTCCGGCGCAGCGGTGGGAAATTCCGCCTTTCTGACGATCCCTGCCGGGGAAAGATCCGATGGAGGGTTATCCCCGCTGCTAGCCGCATCAGGTGACCATTCCGGTCATGTTTACATTGTCATTTTTATTCACCTGCTAAATAAATATCACCATGAAAAAAATCTTTCTTATCCTGTTTCTTTTCGGATTGTGGAACTGCACACCGAAACCCTCGGCTGAAATTGTTGAGGCCGTGAAACTCAATTCTCTCGGTTTTTTGCCTGAGAGCGTCAAGGAAGCAACCATTACATCCCCCTGTTCCGAATTTGTGGTTCGGGAAGCTGCTTCAGGAAAAGTGGTTTTCAAAGACTCCGTTACCGGTCCCGTTGCCCAGGAAGATATCGGTGGGGAGGTGTGGAATGCCGACTTCAGCGGGGTGACCACCCCCGGCACCTATTATATCGAGGTTCCCGGTGTGGGGAGGTCCATCGATTTCCCTGTAGGGGAGAAAGTTTATAACGATGCTTATGTAACCGCAATGCGGGGATTTTACCTCTGGCGCTGTGGCATGGAGGTGGATGGCGAACACCAGGGGAATCACTACCACCAGGCAGCCTGTCATCTGAATGACGGGTATGAAGATTACCTGGGAAAGGCAGGCAGCCGGCGCGACGGTACCGGAGGATGGCATGATGCGGGCGACTACGGGAAGTATGTGGTCAATGCCGGGGTGACCGTGGGAGTCCTTTTCCTGGCATGGGAACATTTTCAACCGCAGCTTGAGAAGATCTCCCTGAACCTGCCGGAAACAGCCCCCGGTTTTCCTGAATTCCTGAAGGAGATAAAATGGGAGACTGACTGGCTGCTGAAGATGCAATACGCCGATGGTTCGGGAAGGGTATCCCACAAGCTGACCCGGGTGGAGTTCTCCTCTTTTATCATGGCCGACCAGGACAGTGCAAAGCGCTATTTCACCGAGTGGAGTTCTGCCGCCACGGCCGACTTCGTGGCCATGATGGCCCAAGCGGCCAGGATTTTCAAGCCTTATGATGCCGATTATGCCGCAACATGCCTCGACGCCGCCAGGGTGAGTTATGCCTTCATGAAGAAAAATCCTGAAGAAAAGGGCTTTAAGCAAGGTGACTTTAAAACCGGAGGATACCAGACCCGAGATTCCGACGGTCGTCTTTGGGCGGCTGCCGAGATGTGGGAAACTACTGGAGAACCGGAATTCCTGGCCGATTTCGAAAAGCGGGCCGCTGACCGCGGATTCCGTATTGACGAAAACTGGGACTGGGGTAATAAGGGGAACCTGGGTATGTTTTCTTACCTGCTCTCTAACAGGGAAGGCAAGGATCCTGCCGTTCAGGAAGCGCTGGTAAAGAATTGCCTGGCCGTGGCTGAGGAACTGGTGGCCAAGGCGCAGAGTGACGTTTACCGCCGTCCCCTGGGAGGCCGCTACTACTGGGGATGCAACGGCACGGTGGCCCGCCAGACCGTCAACCTCTTTGTGGCCAACCAGCTGCAACCCGACCCGAAATTTGTGAATACGGCCCTTGATGCGGTGGGTCATCTCTTCGGCCGAAACCACTACAACCGCTCCTTTGTGACCGGCATCGGCATCAATCCCCCGATGAAACCCCATGACCGGCGGTCAGGCGCCGACTCCGTGGAAGCCCCATGGCCGGGATACCTCGTGGGCGGAGGCCATAAAGCCACCGACTGGGTAGACCTCGAAGAGAGCTACTCCCATAATGAGATCTGCATCAACTGGCAGGCGCCCCTGGTATTCGCCCTGGCCTGGTTCTCTCAGCCTTAAATTACTTTTGACATATGAGATGCCGGATTTATCTGGCGGCATTGCTTCTGGTGCCCCTTCTGGGGCACCGGGCTGCCGCCGGAAACTACAGGAATTTCAGGGTAGCAGTCTATTCACGCTCCTTTGAGACCCAAAAAATGGGCGACGCAGAATGGCTTGCCAGGGTGTGGGATGACGTGTCGAACCAGGTGGCAGTGGATAAAATTTACCTGGAGACCCACCGCGACCTGGTGATCGTCGACCAGGAAACCCTTGACAAGGCAAAAGCCTTTTTCAAAGCCCGGGGTGTGGAAACTGCCGGAGGCATCACCCTTACCATTGACGAAGGCAACCGGTTTGAAACCTTTTGCTATACCAACCCGGAACACCGGGCCAAGGTGAGGGAGATCGTTGAATATACCGCCCGCAATTTCGACGAGCTGATCCTCGATGACTTTTTCTTCACCAGCTGCAAATGCGATCTCTGTATCGCGGCCAAGGGGGAGCAGAGCTGGACGCAATACCGCCTGAAATTGATGGAAGAAGCCGCCCGTGACCTGGTGATCGCCCCTGCCAAAAGGGTAAATCCTGACATCAAAGTAGTGATCAAATACCCCAACTGGTACGACCATTTTCAGGGTCTCGGTTTTAACCTGGAGGCGCAGCCGGCGATGTTCGACGGCATCTATACCGGAACCGAAACCCGCGACCCTTCTTCCTCCCAGCACCTACAGGCTTATCGGCTCGGGTGTATGCCGAGCGAACAGCGGGGATTTGCGAAAGCAAAGCCGGAAAGCTGGAGCCGGCATCGCCCGCTGGTCGTTCGGTATAACACCGTGTTATGCGCAGTCAATTATTTTTAAAAATTCTAAACTGTTTGAAATACGGAAAGAACGACCAACGGGTTACACCCGAGCCGTTGATGCGCAAGCACAAGACCGGGAGTGCGAAGAACGGAGGGATTGTTCAGATTGCGCATCAACTGGGGTATAACATTTTCAGGTATTTTGAGAATCTGAAGCCGGGAGGGAACGGGGGCGGATGGGTCGATACCGGGGGGATGCGTTATCTGGACCGGTATGCGGAACAACTGTGGCTTACCCTCTTTGCAAAAGCGCCGGAAATCACCCTTTTCGATATCCGCCAGCTGCAGTATCCGATCCGTGAAAACCTCAGGGCTCCCTGGCAGGGCAGCGGAACCAGCTTCGACTATGCTGATATGATGAAACCGGTAACCCTGCCCGGAAAAGCTCCCGTTGTGCCCGCCACCCTGGCCCGTGCGGCAGGCTGGACCTTTGAAAAGGTCGACCGGTTCCTCGGCGCCCTTGGCAATCCCTCCGGACTGAAATGCTATAAACCCTTTCATTCCACCGGCGAGGACTTCCTGCCCAATTTCCTCGGAATGGCGGGCATCCCCATCGACCTGGTGCCGGAATTCCCCGCCGGAGAAAAGGTAATCCTGCTTACCGAAGCCTCGGTGGCCGACCCTTCCCTCGTCGGAAAAATCAAAAGACAGCTTCAGGAGGGAGGAACGGCAGTGGTAACGACCGGACTGCTCAGGGCATTGCAGGATCGGGGACTGGGAGATATCGCCGAAATTCGCTGTACCGACCGTAAGGCACTTGTTAGCCAGTTCGTGGCCGGATGGGGCCCCCCCCTGGAAAGTACGCGGCAAATTCTGATCCCCCAGGTTACTTACCTTACCAATGACTCCTGGGAGGAGATTTCCGCCCTGGATGACACCAACGGATGGCCTGTTCTCCACTTTGCAGGTTACAGCACCGGCAAACTTTATGTTCTGACCATCCCCGACAACTTTACAGATCTCTGTTTTTATCCGGAACCGGTGCTGAACCGTATCCGTCAGACCCTTACCTCTCATTTGGAGGCCCGCCTTGAAGGTCCGGGTTACGCCAGCCTCTTTTTGTATGACAATGATGCATTCATCGCAGAATCCTTTGCCGACAGTGTCATCCGGGTAAAGATTGTCACAGCAGAACCCTTCAGGGAATTGCAGGACCTCGAAACAGGAGAGACTTTTACGGCAGTCAAAAGGCAAATCCCGCAACGGCAACCCCGGGCGATGATTACAGAACATGTTTTCAGCCTGGAACTCAAACCACACTCTTTCAAGGTACTCAGAGGAAAGGAGTGAATTCGGGAATTGTAAAAAATACTTTTATATTTACGCGACAATCACAAAATAATTAAAACAACTATGAAACGACTTTTTCTGACCTTTGTACTGGCAGTTATCGTGCTGGTGACCTCAAACGCCCAGAACCGGCTCACCGTGAATGCTGCGGAGGATGGCCCGCAGATCAGCAAATACATTTATGGCCACTTTGCGGAACATCTGGGCAGATGTATCTACGACGGCATCTGGGTAGGCCCAGGTTCTCCCATTCCCAACGTCGATGGATATCGCAAGGATGTCCTGGAAGCTTTGAAAGCTTTGGAAATTCCGGTTTTGCGTTGGCCGGGGGGATGCTTTGCCGATACCTACCATTGGAAAGACGGCATTGGTCCGAAAGAGAAACGTCCGAAAATAAAAAATGTCTTCTGGGGTGGCACCGTTGAAGACAACAGTTTTGGAACGCACGAGTTTCTCAATCTTTGTGAAATGCTGGGGTGTGATGCCTATATCTCCGCCAATGTGGGCAGCGGAACCGTCGAAGAGATGGTGGACTGGATTGAATACATGATCTCTGACGACGATGTGGAAATGGCCAACCTGCGCCGCCAGAACGGCCGTGAAAAACCCTGGAAGGTGAGATTCCTGGGGGTGGGCAATGAAAGCTGGGGTTGCGGCGGACAAATGACCCCTGAATTCTATGTTGACAAGATGAGGCAGTTCTCGAGTTATGCCTGGGAATATGCCGGGGACAGGATGGTGCGCGTGGGATGCGGAGCCAACGGCGAAGATTATAACTGGACGAAAGTGCTGATGGAGAGAGGCGCCCGGAATATGAACGCCCTCTCGGTCCATTACTATACCATCGCCGGAGAAGGATGGGGCAACAAGTCGGCCGCCACCGGATTCGGCGAAGACCGATACTTCAACGGGCTCCGACAAGGACTCCGGATGGAGGAAGTGGTCAGCAAGCACAGCGTTGTCATGGACGAGTATGACCCGAGAAAAAGGGTGGGCATGTTTGTGGATGAATGGGGTATCTGGACTGACGTGGAGCCGGGAACCAACCCCGGATTTCTCTTCCAGCAGAATTCCATGCGCGACGCCCTCATCGCTTCCACAACCCTGGATATTTTCAACCGGCATGCCGACCGCGTGAAAATGGCCAATATCGCCCAGATGGTCAATGTCTTGCAATCCATGATCCTCACCGAAGGGGATCAGATGGTCTTGACGCCGACTTACCATGTGTTCAACATGTACAAAGTGCATGGCGGAGCAACCCTTTTACCGGCTAATCTGTTTACCGAAAAATATGTGTACGGTAACAATTCCCTGCCAGCCATCAGCCAGACCGTGTCACGCGATGAATCCGGGAAAATCCATGTCTCACTCAGCAACATCGATCCGGCCCGGGAAATGAAAATTACCGTTGAATTCTACGGAAAACAGGGGGTGAAGGTAAACGGAGGAACCCTGTTGACCGCCCCGGCTTTCAACTCCTTCAATGCCTTTAACAAACCCGCTGTTGTTAAACCGGTCACTTTTAAAAATTATAAACTGACGTCACCAAATGTGCTGGAAGTTACCCTGCCGTCAAAATCGGTGGTAACCCTTGAGATGGAATAACGAAAAAGGGCTTCGCAAGTCGCGAAGCCCTTTTTTTTCCTTATCGGAGAGTTTAACGGATGTTTTTCAGCTTAGTCTCAACTTCTTTTACCTTGTCCTTCTGTTTGCTGATCTCATCCTCCTTTTCCCTCTCCTGCCGTTTAATTTTACTGATCTTGCGTTCATATTTTGACTGCACTTTTTTCGCCTTCTTTAACTCCTTTTCCGAGCTTTTAAGCTCTTTTTCCAGAATTTCCTTCTGCGTCTTTTTGCCGTCTCCCGGTTCCAATTCAATGGTTTCCGCACTGTTACGAAGGAACTCTTCCTTCTGCCTGACCTCTTCACTCAGTGTACTCTGCTCTTTCTGTGCGTCATTCACCTTTTTGTTGAAACTCTTGTTTTTTCTTTGCATTTTTTTCAAATCGTTTTCCGCTGCCTTCAGTTTGTTTTCCTCCTGCTTCAGCTCCTTTTCCACGGCTAGTTTGTAAAGGTCGACCGCGTAGTTTCTCACAAATTGTGAAGCTGCGTCAACGGTATTCTGGGCAGATCCTCTGGAACCAATAAAGCCTCCTTCACTCTGCAGGAATACCCTTACATAAATGTTCCCGGGGAAGGTGGATACCTGGGTATAGACATTCACCGGCATGGTGGTAATATCGCTGATTACCAGATCCCTGACGATCCATTCGTCCTTTACTTTTTCCATTTTGGGATTCTTCTTGAGCAAACCTCTCGGCATGATGGTTTTTTTCCACAGGTCGATGGCATCCTTCTCGGTGGCCTGGGGAACTACGACCTCAAAGGCTGGCACTACCCCCTGTGAGGAAGGCCGCTCTTCTATTTTTACTTCAATGGGTTCTTGTGCAAATGATCCCAGGAAACCCATCATCAAAATCAAGGTGATTAACTTTTTCATAGCATTTTTTTTAAATTCCTTCTAATCAAATATTAAATTAATTTTATACGAATTACCCTGAAGGTATGTTACATAATTATTGCTGCTTCAGTGGAGTTCAAAGACGGAGATTGATTTTCCCGGAAGTGTCAATTCGGAAAGGGCGGAATAGGTTTTGCCGGTAATGATTTCCGAAGCCCCTGAGCATCCGGTGAGCATTTCCGACAAACGGTCTGTTTTCAGAACGGCTTCTCCGTTATTTTTGTTAAGTACCACCATTACTTTTTCCTTGTCATTGTAACGGAAAAAGAGATAGAAACCGTCGAAGGGAACGAAGTGCATCAATTTCCCGGTATGGATGACCTTTTTGTCTTTTCGCCAAAGGGCGATTTTCCGGATGAAATCCTGGACCTCTTTTTCCTGTGAAGTAAGTCCTTTTCCGGTAAATCCGCTGACCGGGTCACCGGCCCAGCCGCCCGGGAAACATTTGCGGAACTGGCTGTCATGGTCGCGGGTGCTGTCATGGCTGACAAGCACTTCGTCCCCGTAGTAGAGTTGGGGAATCCCCCGGATGGTCAGAAACAGGCCTATTCCCATTTTAACCAGATCAACGTCTTTGTTTACCTGGACAAAGAAACGGGGCATATCGTGGTTTCCGGGGAAGACGACGAGGTTTTCAGGTTCCGGATATTGAAAGTCGTTGGCCAGGCATTCATAAATATTCATCAGGGCGCCGGTACCTTCGTCACGAAGGGCCGAGCTGACCGCATTCTGCAAGGGGAAATCCATCAGGCTGCGCAGCTCGCCTTGGTAACCGTCCAAATTGGTTTTGCCTTTTTGCCAATAGGAAAGAATGGCCTGGTTCATATGCCACTCCTCTCCCACGATGTTGAAGCTGGGGTATTCTTCTCCGATCCGGCGGTTCCACGCAGCCATCAGTTTCTTATCGGGATAGGAGTAAGTATCCATCCTGATTCCGGAAAGACCTACGTATTCAATCCACCAGATGCTGTTCTGGATCAGGTAGGTGGCCAAATAGGGATTGCGTTGGTTCAGATCGGGCATCACGGGGACAAACCATCCGTCAGAGAAGAGTTTCCGGTCATAGTCTGACGCATGGATATCCTGGTTGGCATACCGTATGTGGGTGGTGATCTTATAATCGGGGTAAAAATTGAGCCAGTCGGCCATGGGCATATCTTTCATCCACCAGTGTTCTGATCCGCAATGGTTGAAGATCATGTCCATGATCAGTTTAATCCCCTTTCGGCGCGCTTCCAGGGCGAAGGCACGGTACTCCTCATTGCTTCCGTAGCGGGGATCCACCTTGTAAAAGTCAGTAGTGGCGTAACCATGGTAGGAAACCTCATGCATGTCGTTCTCCAGAAGCGGATTGAGCCATACCGCCGTAAAACCCATTCCGGAAATATAATCGAGGTGATCCCTGAGCCCTTGTATGTCGCCTCCCTGGCGTCCCTTCAGGTCAGCTCGGTTGGGTTTTTCCTTCATTCCCGCCACTTCGTCATTATCGGGATTCCCGTTGGCAAAGCGGTCGGGCATCACCAGATACATCACGTCGCTGCTGTTGAATCCCTGACGTTCTGCCGATCCTGCTTCCCGTTCCTTCAGCTCGTAGCTGTACACGGCCAGGTTTTTCCCTTCCTTTTGGAAGAGAATATCAAATTTTCCGGGGGTTGCCTTCCCCAGGTCAAGGTCGACAAAGAGGTAATTCGGATTTTCCACGGCAGTGACTGATTTGAGGAGAACACCCGGATGGTTGACGACCACCCTTGTCAGGGCGATATCTTTGCCATGAACCATCAACTGGAGCGCCGGATTTTTCATTCCGGTCCACCAGAATGCGGGTTCCACCCGGGGCTGAAGGAGGGTGGCCGCCTTTCTCTGCCTGGGGGCACCGATCCCCTGGAGGGTCAACAACATCAGCATCAAAATAGGAATTGCTTTTTTCATATTGTGAAGGGTTGATTTGTTAATTACGCACTTTTTTAGCGTCAACGTCATTGACGAACATCACCATTGTGGCAGCTACGAACATGGAAATTCCACCCAGGATGATGGAGTAGATGGCTTTGCCTCCGAAAAGGTCGCGGGTGAAGAATCCCAGGATGCTGGCAGCCAAGATCTGGGGTATGACGATGAAGAAGTTGAAAATGCCCATGTAGGTACCCATCTTATGGGCAGGGAGTGATCCGGTGAGAATGGCATAGGGCATGGAGAGAATGCTGGCCCACGCCAGTCCGACGCCAACCATGGAAAGCAGGAGCAGGTTGGGATCCCTGATGAAATAGATGGAGATCAGGCCCAGTCCGCCTGCTACCAGGGAAACCATGTGGGTGAATTTCCGGGAGGTCCGCCGGGCAATGACGGGAAGCAAAAAAGCCATGAGGGCGGCGAATCCGTTGTAAAGGGCGAAACAGATGCCAACCCAGTCGGCGCCTTTGTTAAAGAGTTCCGACGTGGGATCGGATGTTCCGTAGATATGTTTGGTAACTGCCGGCGTGGTGTAAATCCACATGGCAAACAGGGCGAACCAGGTGAAAAACTGAACCACGGCCAGTTGTTTCATGGTTTTGGGCATCATGAACATGTCGTACATCACCACGGCAATCCCATTGCGGGTATTCCCCTTTTTGATGAGTGTGCCGGCGATCAAGGACATGATTCCGAAAAAGGCGATACCTGCTGAAAAGATGTAGAGTTCGGGATGAAGATGGAAATGGTAAATCAGGACGGAGATGACGATTCCTGCAAGGATCCAGATGATGCTTCGGTTCAGGAAAATCCGGGAGGTCCCGGAAGGATCAGTGATTTCATCGGCATGGGCTTCGACGGGCACATGGCCTTCTGCTGCGGCATGCTCTCGCAGTTCTTCAGGACTGTATTCCTTAGTCCGGATCACTGTCCACAACACGGCTGAGAAAAATGCGAAAGCGCCAAGGTAAAAGGAGTATCGCACCGACGGAGGGATTTTTCCTTCAGGAGCGGTATTGGCGATGCCAAACCAGTTGGTCAGGATGTAAGGAAGGGCGGATGCCACGACGGCGCCTGTTCCGATGAAAAAGCTCTGCATGGCGAATCCTTTGGTTCGCTGTTCCGAAGGCAGCATGTCGCCGACAAAAGCGCGGAAGGGTTCCATGGAGATGTTGATGGAGGCGTCCATGATCCAGAGCATCCCCGCTGCAATCCACAGGGTAGGGGAATTGGGCATTAAAATCAATGCCAGGGATGCCAGAACAGCACCCACCATGAAGTATGGGCGGCGCCTGCCAAACCTGTTCCAGGTGTTGTCGCTCATATGCCCGATGATCGGCTGAATGATCAGTCCGGTCACCGGCGCGGCGATCCACAGGATGGGAATTTCATCCACCTTCGCCCCCAGCGTTTCAAAAATCCTGGAAACATTGGCGTTCTGAAGCGCAAATCCAAACTGAATTCCCAGAAAGCCGAAACTCATGTTCCAGATCTGCCAAAAAGAGAGATGAGGTTTCTTTTTCATTGTCGAATTATGCATTGGTTGAACCTATTTTGATTTGATACAATCGGTTGTTCAGCAGGCCTGATGGCCGGCGCCAGGCTCCACTCCTTTTGAGCAGACCGATGAATTGCGGATGATCAGGTCAGCCTTCACGATGATGGTATCACAGGGGTATTCCCGATCGGCCGATTCAATCCTTTTCAGGAGGGTTTGGGTGGCCAGGGTACCCATCTCGAATCCGTGCTGGTCGACCGAGGTCAGGGAAGGTTCCGCAATTTCCGCAAAACGGCTGTCTGAAAATCCGGTTACGGCAACCTCTTCAGGGATACGGAATCCCTCTCTCAGCAGGGATTTCATGGCCCCGATGGCGGTGAGATCATTGGCACCGAAAATGGCGTCGGGGAATGTGCCAGAGGCCTTCATCCTGCTAATTTCATGACATGCCTTTTCAAAGGAGTCAGCTTCAACACACAAAGCGGGATCGGGGGTTAACCCTGCCAGGACCAGCCCGTCGAGGTATCCCGCTTTCCTTTCCATGCCGATGAACAGGTTCTGGGGAGCCGCGAAATGAGCAATCCTTTTCTTCCCTTGGCCGGCCAGATGAAGGGTCGCCATGCAGGCTGCCTCCCGGTCGTTGGTGACCACCATGTCAGCGGTGATCCCGGGTGCGGCCCGGTCAAAAAAGACCAGCGGGATTTGATTTTCAAGAATGTCGGCAAGATGCTGAAAATCACGGGTTTCTTTGGATACGGAAACCAGAATGCCGTCCACGCGATGTGCGATCAGGGTCTTCACATTATTGACCTCCCTGTCGTATCGCTCGTTCGACTGGCAGAAGATCACCGTATAGCCTGCCTTGTAAGCCACTTCCTCGATGCCGCTGATCACCTGCGAGAAAAAGTAGTGGACGATTTCCGGAATGATCACCCCGATGGTGTTGGAACGGCGGAATTTCAACCCCTGGGCAACGACATTGGGCTGGTATTTCAGCCGGACTGCCAGTTCGTTCACCAGTCGCCGGGTCTCCGCACTGATGTCGGGATGACCCTGCAAAGCCCTTGAAACTGTGGAGGGTGCAACCCCCAGAATCCTTGCCATATCTTTTATGGTGACCTGTCCGCCCTTTATCATTCCCGATCATTCTTAATCCCATAAAAATAGAAAAATTACGATTTGTGCAAATATAAACCGGCACGATTTATCAAAGGAGGGAGATCTGCCTGGACCCCACCTCTCCCCACCTGTTGTAAAACATATTCTTCGCAATCGACACCGCAATCGTTTGCAATACATATTTCATATATCTGTTGGGTAAAGTATTGAATTAAAAGTTAATTTTGACAAAATTTTCCCCGGTAATCCTTCATTGAATGTGGAAAAATTGACAATATGTTATATGCGATTGAGAATTTAATAATCTAATTAACTTACAAATGATGATGATTCGAAAAAATCTGAAATTGTTCTGGATGCTTGCTTTTCTGCTATTGACCATAGCGGGGTATGCACAGCAAAAGACAATCAGCGGCAAGGTGACCGATGCATCGAATGGTGAACCGTTGCCTGGTGTGACTGTAGTTGTTGTTGGCACCACGGTGGGGACGATCACCAATTTTGACGGCGATTATTCGCTAAAAGTGGATGCCGGTCAGACGGTCTCTTTCTCTTTCATAGGTTTTGAATCCCAGCGGGTGTTGATCGGGAATCAGAATGTGATCAACATTTCGCTGGAAATGTCTACTGAGGCGCTCGGGGAGGTGCTGGTCATCGGATATGGTACCACCAAGAAGGAGGATGCCACCGGATCGGTACAGGCGGTCTCCACCGATGATTTCAACCGGGGTGCTATTACCTCACCGCAGGAGCTTGTTTCCGGGAAGATTGCCGGGGTCCAGATCACCAACGGCGGGGGTGCTCCCGGCGAAGGGGCTACCATCCGCATCCGCGGGGGGTCCTCCCTTTCGGCCAGCAACGATCCCTTGTTCGTTATCGACGGCGTGCCGGTCGATAACGACGGAATTTCGGGGATGCGTAACCCTTTGAGTACCATTCATCCGACCGACATAGAGACCTTTACAGTTCTCAAAGATGCTTCCGCTACGGCCATCTACGGATCGCGGGCTTCCAACGGGGTGATCATCATCACCACCAAGACGGGAAAGAAGGGAAGACCTTTGAAAATAAACTACAACGGTTTTGTCTCGGTAGCAAACAAAACGGAAACGGTGGATGTGCTTTCGGCCGATCAATTCGGGGACCTTTTCAGAAAGAGATATGCTTCCAATGAAAATGCCAAGGCTCTGTTGGGAGATGCCCAGACCGAATGGCAGGATGAAATCTACCAGACCGCGATCACCCATGACCACAACCTGAGTGTCACCGGAAATGCCTATTCCGTTCCCTTCAGGGTTTCCGTCGGCTATTCCGATGAAGAGGGGATCCTCCTCACCGACGGGCTGAACCGTCTGACAGCTGCCATAGCGCTTACTCCTTCCCTTTTGGATGATCATCTGAAAATCAACGTAAACCTCAAAGGGATGATGATCGAAAATACTTTTGCCGACCAGGGAGCTATCGGGGGAGCCGTAGGTTTTGATCCCACCCAGCCGGTGAAAGATGGCAATGCAAAATATGCTGGATACTTCACCTGGACGCAGCCCAACGGGGACCCCGTGGATATCGCCCCCATCAACCCGGTGGCCCGGCTGATGCTGAACGACGACCAGTCATCGGTACTCCGCAGCCTCGGAAATGTCCAGTTCGACTACCGCTTCCATTTCTTGAAAGACCTTCGCGCTAACCTCAACCTTGGGTATGACATCTCCAACAGTGACGGAACCACCATCCGGCCAGAAACCCACCCAGGCGATTTTGACGCTGCCAGGGGCGGCGGTCGAAACAACGTATACACTCAGGACAAGCTGAATACCCTGCTCGATTTCTACCTCAACTACGTGAAGAACTTCGAAAGTATCCACAGCCGCGTCGATGCCATGGCCGGTTATTCCTGGCAGCACTTCTGGAGAGCCGGCACCTTCCTGGAGCAGAACTATAAAAAGAGTTACACCTACCAGGATACTGACTACGAAACCGAGAATTACCTGGTCTCCTTCTTCGGCAGGCTGAACTATATCTTTCTCGACCGTTTCATGGCCACGGCCACCCTCCGTTACGACGGGTCAAGCCGTTTCTCTCCCGATACCCGCTGGGGTCTGTTCCCCTCCTATGCCCTGGCATGGCGCATCAAAGAAGAGGGGTTCCTGAAAGATTCTGATGCGATATCGGAACTGAAGCTTCGTTTGGGTTACGGGGTCACCGGTCAGCAGAACATCACCAGCAATGACTATCCTTATCTGGCCCGTTACAGCATGGGCGATCCCAACGCCCAATATCTCTTCGGAAACACCTGGTATCCTACGCTCCGGGCTGAAGGGTATGACGCCAATATCAAATGGGAGGAGACGGTTACCTATAACATTGGCCTCGATTACGGATTCCTCAAAGACAGGATCACCGGAACCCTCGATCTTTACAAACGGGTCACCAACGACCTGATCAACTTTATTCCGGTGCCTGCCGGGACCAATCTCAGCAATTACCTCCTTACCAATGTGGGTAACCTTGAAAACCGCGGGGTGGAATTTTCAGTCAATGCCATTCCGGTGAAAACCACCGATTTCACCTGGGACCTCGGCCTAAACGCCTCCTACAACAAGAATGAGATCACCAAACTGACGGCCACCGACGATCCCAATTACCTGGGCGTGGAAACCGGAGGAATTTCAGGGGGTGTGGGCAACAACATCCAGATCCACAGTGTGGGATTTCCGGCCAACTCCTTCTTCGTTTATGAGCAGGTATACAACAGCTTAGGCCGTCCCATCGAAAATGTCTTTGTCGACCGCAGCAAAGACGGCATCATCTCCGAAGATGACCTTTACAGGTACAAAAAGGCTGCACCCGATGTCATTCTGGGGGTCACCACCAAAATGACCTGGAAAAACTGGGACTTCTATGCCTCGGGAAGGTCTTACATCGGAAACTACATGTACAATAACGTTTGGTCGGGGGGTGCCACCTACAACAACCTTTACAATTCGGCGGGTTTCACCAACAACCTCAATTACAATGTCTATGCCACGAGCTTTGAGAACCCCCGCTATTTCAGCGACTATTACGTGACCAACGCTTCATTTTTCAAGATCGACAACATGGCGCTGGGATACACCTTCACCAATTTCCTGAAGGAAAAACTCAATGTCAGGCTTTATGGCACCCTGCAGAATGTGGCTACCTTCACCCGCTATGAAGGCCTTGATCCCGAAATCAGCAGTGGAATTGACAACAACCTTTATCCCCGCCCCAGGACCTATGTCTTCGGTGTCAATATTGATTTTTAACAGTTAAACAGTGAACAACATGATAAAGAATAGTTTAAAATATCTGTTGATAGCCTTTGCGGCGATGACCATCGCCCTTTCGGGCTGTATAGGAGACCTTGACACCCTGCCTCTTGATAAAGACGAAGTGACTTCGGCGAGTGTTTATGAGAATCCTAAGAATTATATCAACGTACTGGCCAAGCTGTATGCGGGGCTTTCGCTGAGCGGTCAGCAGGGACCAGCCGGCAGGGGTGATATCAGCGGCATGGACGAAGGTTTCGGCCAGTACCTCCGCGGCTATTTCTACCTTCAGGAACTCCCCACCGACGAAGCCCTGATCGGGTGGAACGACGCCACCCTGCGTGATTTGCACGATGTGGACTGGACGGCCTCTGACGGTTTCATAAGTACCTTCTATTACCGTGTATTCTACCAGGTGTCGGCATGTAACGAATTCATCCGTGAGACCACCCCTGCCAAACTCGACGAGAGAAACATCACGGGGGATATCCGCAACAAGATCGAGACGTACCGTGCTGAAGCCCGCTTCCTGCGCGCTCTTAGCTACTACCACGCCATCGACCTCTTCGGAAACGTACCTTTCGTCACTGAAGAAGATGGCGTGGGTTCCTTCTTCCCCGAGCAAATCAGCCGTGCGAAGCTTTTTACCTATCTGGAAAGCGAACTCAAGGATATCGAAGGGAAATTGCTTCCTCCGAAAAGCGAATACGGCCATGCTGACCAGGCTGCGGCCTGGATGTTGCTGGCCAAGCTTTACCTGAATGCCGAGGTTTATACCGGAACCGGGAAATATACCGAAGCCATCACTTACCTGAACAAGGTGATCGGCGCCGGATACACCCTGGAACCCGAGTATGCCCATAACTTCATGGCCGATAACCACACCTCCGGAGAAGTCATCTTCCCGATTGCCTTCGACGGGATGAATGCGAAGACCTATGGCGGGACCACCTTCATTATCAAGGCCGCCGTCGGCGGTAAAATGGATCCGGCAGCTTTCGGCATTGACGGCGGTTGGGGAGGTTTGCGCACCACCAAACAGTTCGTGGGCAAATTCTATAACCTGGAAATGTTGAAAAATGCCCGGATACCGCTTAAGAAGGCGATGGCTTACCCGGTGATTTATGTTCCCGGCAGTTACCAGTCGGGCAGCGGATACAGTGCCGGCGACTGGAGCCCGGGCGATGCCCCGCAGCTGGCTTCCGTCAGTTCCGACGACAAATACGAAGGATACATCTACTTTGCCGCCGATGCCCAATTCAAATTCACGGCCGGGCCGAACTGGGATGTCAACTGGGGTGACAACGGGGCAGACGGAACCCTGGAACGCGATGGCGCTAACCTGACGGCTACAGCTGGCTATTATAGAATCAACGTTGACTTGAACACTATGACCTATTCGCTGGTGAAGACCGACTGGGGCCTGATTGGTTCCGCCACTCCGGGTGGATGGGATAACGATACCAACATGGAATTCGATCCGGTGACCAGGATGTGGAAACTCATCGTGGAACTGGGTGCCGGTGATATCAAATTCAGGGCCAACGACGGCTGGGATATCAATCTGGGAGATACGGGTGTCGACGGTATCCTGGAATATGGCGGTGATAACATTGCAGTGGCCTCTCCCGGAAAATATGAAATCAAACTGAAGCTGGGGATGCCCGATTATACCTATACCATTGAGAAGTATGCTTCCGATAACCGGGCAATGTTCTTCACTGATGGGCAGACCCTTGAAGTCGATGACCTCTTCGAATTCACCAAGGGGTATGCCATCACCAAATGGAGTAATCTGACTTCTAAGGGACAGAATGGTTCGGCGAAAGATTTCGTGGATACCGACTTCCCCGTCTTCCGTCTGGCCGATGCTTACCTGATGTATGCCGAAGCGGTGCTTCGCGGCGGCTCCGGCGGATCGGCGGCAACGGCCCTCCAGTATGTGAATGCCGTCAGGGAAAGGGCTTACAAGGATGTGAAAGGCCATATCGGTTCGGGTGACCTCAACCTCGACTTTATCCTCGACGAACGCGCCAGGGAACTTTACTGGGAGTGCCACCGCCGCAGCGACCTTATCCGTTTCGGAAAATTCACCGGCAACAGCTACCTCTGGGCCTGGAAAGGCGGAGTGAAAGATGGGACCGCCGTAGATGAAAAATTCAACCTCTTTCCGCTGGCTGCCTCCGATGTGGCGGCTAACCTGAACCTGAAGCAAAATGATAAATACTAAATATTAATCAGTGAAGACAATGAAAAGGTTATATAAAACAGTTCTTCTTTTCACAGGTATTCTCTTCCTGGCCTCCTGTGCCGAGGAAGAACGCGATCCGCAGATCTACCTGTTGAAGTTCCCCAACATCAGCTCGCCTTCAGGAACCAAAAGCTATATCCTTGAAGAGGCCAAAGCTGGTGATGTCATGGAGACCTACAGCTGGTCGAAGGCCGATTTTGGATTTCCTGCAGCTATTTCCTATACCCTTCAGTTTGCTGAAGACGGGAATAAATTTGCCACTCCGATGAATATTGCGGTAACCCAGGGGTTGCAGTATGCCCTTACCCAGGGGGAACTCAACCAGATGTTGCTGGCCAAGAATTACACCGCAGGACGGCAGTACAGTTTTGAAGGCCGGGTGAAGGCCTCGGTGGGTGAATATGCACCCCCCCAGTATTCTCAGATTTTCAAGTTCTCTGTGATCCCCTTCGAAACCAAGCTGCCTCCCCTTTTCCTGCTGGGTGATGCGACCATAGACGGTTGGGATAACAAAACCGACCAGGCGATGCCTTTCTGGTCGGTGGGCGTTTACGGGATTGTCACTCCCCTGAAAGCCAATGCCTATATCAAGGTGATCAAGACCCAGGGGGCCTGGGCGCCCCAGTGGGGTCAGGCCAGCGGCACCTGGGAATCGGGCACCCTGGCATACCGTCCTACGGAGAGCGTTGCCGACCCGGCAGCCATCCCCGGTCCGCCGGCCGACGGAGACTACCTGGTGGTGGTTAACATTGAGGCCCTCACCTACACGGTGACGGCCATGCCTGAGGTGGTTTACCTGGTGGGTGACGGCTGCAGCGCCGGATGGACGCCCACAGCGGGATTGCCCTTCACAAAGACGGCTCCCGGGAAGTACACCCTGACCACAGCGCTGAACGCTTCGTCGAACCTGAAGATCATGTACTCCAACAGCGGAGCGTGGGCACCCCAGTGGGGAACCGTGGCCGGTGCCAACAGCGCCATGGGAAAACTCTCCTTCCGTCCCAATGAAGGGGTAGCCGACCCGGCTTCCATACCCACACCGGCCACCGCAGGAACCTACAAGATCGAACTCGACTTCAGCGAGAATACCTACAGGATCACCCAATAGCTCCTGGTGATCCTCTTATAACCACAGAGAAAGCCGCGTATTTCACCGGAATTCTCTGTGGTTTTTTATTATCTTTAACCGTCACTTCCAATATTCAGGTCATGAAAACAAAAACCCTCTTTCTCTTGTTCGCGGTGTTCTTTCTCTTCACAGGGAATTTCGCTGTGGCCCAGATCACCACCAACCCGGCCCTGCCAGTGGCCACCAAAGGGGTCACCATCACCTTTGACTCTTCCGCAGAAGGACGGTTGGGGAGTTTCACAGGAGAACTGTATGCCCACACCGGCGTGATCCTCGCAGGCAGCAGCGAATGGCAGCATGTGATCGGCGACTGGGCCAACAACACCAACCAGCCCAAGCTGACCCACAAAGGAGACGGCATTTACGAACTGGTCATCTCCCCCGATATCATGACCTATTATGGTGTTCCCTCCGGTGAAAAAGTGGTGAAGCTGGCCATGGTCTTCCGTTCAGCCAACTGGAACAACGACAGGAAACAAACCAATGACCTGTTTGTCGATGTCTATGAGGAAGGGCTTGTCGTTGCAGTAACTTCGCCCGATGAAGGCGCCATGGTCGATATAAGCGCTTCCTTCACCATCTCGGCGACCTCTTCGCAGGAGGCCACCCTGCGGTTGCTGGCCGGGGAAGAGGAACTGGCCCGGACCACGGGAAAGAGCATCACCCGCCAGCACGCCATTGCGGTTAGCGGATGGCAGTGGATCATCGCCGAAGCCGCCACCACGGAGAAAACGGTGCGCGACTCGGTGTGCATCTTTGTCAAGGAACCGGTGACAGTGGCTCCCAAGCCTGCCTCCTACCGGCAGGGGATCAACTATACGGGCGAAACTTCCGCTGCCCTGGCACTGTGGGCCCCCTATAAAGAGAATGTCTTCGTGCTGGGCGACTTCAACAACTGGGAGGTGAGCAACGCCTGCCAGATGAAAAAGGACGGCGACTGGTTCTGGCTTGACATCACCGGACTTACCGTCGGAACGCCTTACGTTTTTCAATACCTGATCGACGGACAGATCCGCATTGCCGATCCTTTTACTGAGCAGACCTGCGATCCCAACGACCAGTATATCAGCACGACCACCTATCCCGGACTGCCGGAATACCCTGTGGGGAAGGCCCAGGGGGTGGCGGCGGTGCTCCAAACCGGACAAACGCCCTACCTATGGGAGGTGGCCTCCTTCACCCCGCCGGCGAAAGACCGGCTGGTCATCTACGAACTGCTGATCCGTGATTTCACAACAGAACGCAGCTACCAGGCGGTCATCGGCAGGCTGGACTACCTGAAGGAGTTGGGTGTCAATGTTTTGGAGCTGATGCCCGTCAACGAGTTCGAAGGAAACCTGAGCTGGGGTTATAATCCCTCCTTTTATTTTGCCCCCGACAAGTATTATGGTTCCCGGAATGACCTGAAACGGCTGATTGACGAGGCCCACAAGCGGGGCATGGCTGTGGTGATCGACATGGTGCTCAACCACAGTTACGGGCAGAGCCCCCTGGTGCAGATGTACCTCGACCGTTCTTCCTGGAAGCCCACAGCTGAGAATCCCTGGTACAATACCCAACATAACTTTCAGAATCCCGATGCCCAGTGGGGGTACGATTTCAATCACGAGAGCATCGCTACCCGCCAGTTCATCGACAGCATCAACAGCTTCTGGATGAAGGAGTACAAGGTCGATGGATTCCGCTTCGACTTCACCAAGGGATTTTCTAACACGGTATATGGCCAGAACGACTGGGGGAGTGCCTACGATGCTTCCCGCATCGCCAACCTGAAGCGGATGGCCGACGAGATATGGCGCCGCAACCCCCATGCCCTGGTGATCTTTGAGCATCTCTCCGACAACAGCGAGGAAAAAGAGTTGGCGGCCCACGGCATCCTCCTCTGGGGAAACCAGCATTACGCTTATTCCGAAGCCGCCAGGGGGAACATTTCCGACCTGGGATGGGGATTCTATAAAAACCGCGGGTGGGAGTACCCCCATCTGATAACCTACATGGAAAGTCATGATGAGGAACGGATTGTGCTGGAATGCAAAAACGGGGGAAGAACGGAAGGCAGCTATAACATCAAACTGCTTCCCACCGCCCTTGACCGCGTGGAACTGGCCTCCCTCTTCATGCTTCCCCTGCCGGGGCCCAAGATGATCTGGCAGTTCGGGGAATTGGGGTATGACTATTCCATCAACACCTGTGACCTTCCCAGTGAGGTGAAGCCCGAATGCCGGCTGTCCCCCAAACCCGTCCTCTGGAATTATTTCACCAACGAGAACCGGAAGGACCTGTACAAAATGATGGGGCGCCTCAACTATCTGAAAGTCAATTATGATGAGTTCTCGTCGGGCAGCACCTATACGGGGAGCCTCAACGGAGAGGTGAAATGGTATCGGCTGAGCAGCGGAAACGGTCATGTTGTGGCCGTCGGAAATTTCGCCACCTCCTCACGATCGATTACCCTGGATTTTCCGGTCACCGGCACGTGGAACGATTATTTTTCGGGGACGGACTATCCAGTGACCGGATCAACGCAGAACATCACCCTGGGAGCCGGGGAATTCAGGCTTTTTTCCACGCGGGAATTTGCTGACCCCTTCACTCCCGATGCCATTCCTTACGGGGAACGCAAAACAGGCCCGTTTATCTTCTACCCCAATCCGGCCGGGGAAACTGTTTCTGTCAGGTCGGAAAATCCGATCGGTGTGGTGTTCATTCTGAATATTTCGGGACAGGTGGTCTTCCAGGGTGATTTTTCGGGCAGTCGTAAAGCTGAAATCCCTGTGGAACATCTGGCACCGGGATTGTATCTCATTCAGTCGGGGGGTGAAAACCTTTCGAAGCCTGAGAAATTGCTGATTTATTAGACTTTGGAGGATATTTTTGCGGCGATGGATTCCACTTTACGGAATACCCGGAAAAAGTTGCCGCCCCATATTTTGGCTATATCATTTTCCGAATAGCCTCTTTTCAGGAGTTCCCGGGTTATGTTGGGAAACTCACTGACATCGTTACACCCCGCCAGCCCGCCCCCGCCGTCAAAATCACTGCCGATACCTACATGGTTGATTCCCACCAGGGAGACCACGTGGTCGATATGGTCGACATAATCGGCCACTGAGGGAAGGTCTTTGGGGTATTTCTCCCGCATTTCTGTCCACTCCTTTCTGAAGGCCGCCAGGCCGGCTTCGGAGAGGGTGTCCTTTACGGCATCATATTTTTCCCGCATTTCCCGCTCCAGCCGGTATCGCTCATTATTTACATCGGGGTCTCTGATGTACTCGTCAAGGAGACAGATCTGAATGACCCCTCCGTTGCGCGCCAGCGCCCTGATCATATCGTCCGACATGTTTCGCTGATGACGGGCAAGGGCTCTTACGCTGCTGTGCGAGGCAATCACGGGAGCAAGGCTGATGGATATCACATCAAAGAATGATTTGTCGGAAATGTGGGAGACATCGATGATCATCCCCAGCCGGTTCATTTCCATGATCACCAGCCTGCCGAAATGACTCAGTCCGTTGTGTTCAGGCTTTGCCCGATCGGAAGAAGAGTCGCAGATATCATTGTGGTAACTGTGGCATAAGGTGATGTAGCGGATCCCTTTGCGGTAAAACTCCTCCACCCGGCTGAGCTCTTTCCCCAGCGGAAATCCGTTTTCCAAACCCAGGTATATCGCACGTCTCCCGCTTTTTTCCATTATAAGTGCATCCTCTGCATTGCGTGCAATCCCGGCAAGATCTCCATACCGGCCTATGGCTGCCACCGTGGTGTCAATCATTTTGTGGGCAAGGTCATAAGCCGCCCTGGTGTTCGTTTCCGTCCTGGCTTGCTGGGAGATGAATATGGCAAAAAACATGGCATCCAATCCCCCTTCCTTCATCCGGGGCAAATCGACTTTTCCCGTATTATTCCTTCTGCCAACGTCGAAATTCCGCTTCAGCATGTTCATCGGGGTATCACAATGGGTATCGATGGTCAGTGACTTCTCATGAACCCGGAGAACCTCTTTCTCCGTCAGGTCGGCCCTGTTTTGTGCGCTGCCAGGCCATACCCCGGCCATGATGATCATTCCGGCGCACCACAATGATTTGAAAATCCTTGTTTTCCCCATATGCAACTTGTGTTCCCCTGTTCTTTTGAAACTTCCCTCAGCAGAGCAGCGGGGCATCCGATTCCGTAAAGGACTTCTCTGTTGTCTTACTCGCTAACCCCCCCGCAGAGGCGACGGGGAAACGAATCCCGGAAATCAATATTTCACTCTATAGCCCGATATTCCTCTGCAAAGATGTCCTTCTGAGGTAACACCCTCCACTACGATCTTCATGTCGCCGATGTCATCGCTCTGATAAAACGCTGCTGTGGCAACACCTGAAGAATCGGTTTTTAAAATGGGATTCCAGTAAAGGGTATTCCTGTGATCCTCTTTAATTTCAGCCAGAGGAGTCTCCTCGTAGCTGGGAGTGTAGAATTTGCGCGACACCGAATACCCGATGATCCGTGCTCCTTCCATATGTTCGCTCTTTTTGGGGGTACTTATAAATCTGCCACCCCGGTTGGCATAGAAAAAGAGAATCCCTCCCGCGTAGTTTACACCTGCAAAAATCCCTGACCTTACATACTCCACTTTGTCAAACCACTGGCTTGGAAGTGAGGCTACAATACCCATCCTGTCTTCCATCCCATCCATGTAAATTTTTAGCTTATTCCCCCTTGCGTAAAAGGTCTTCGTTTTTTCTTCATAGATAACACCGGGTATTTTTCCTTCTATATAGTCAAAAATGTTTGCCGGCGCATCATTGCTTTTTGCAAGGTCCAGAACAAAATCGGCTTCCAGGTAAATCCGCGGGTGTCCATCGTCTTTATAAGTTTTGCGTGCCGTAACATTCACTTCGCCAATTAACACGGTATCATTTACACTCCATTTTTTCCATCCGGCATTTCGGGTGGGTTCGACGATGGTGCCGGGGATCGTCCTGGAAGCCTCCTTCCGGTAAACGCTGAATTGAGGAAGATATCCTGATTTGGGGGAAATGGTCGAACTCGAATCTATTTCTATGTAAGCTGACTGTTTCCCGTTCCTGGTTTTTGCCTCCAGGGACACATAGACCGTATCATAAAAAAAGAGATCGGAAAAAACAAACTTTCCCAGGGAGTCGGTTTTCTCCTTATATACCCCCAGTAAGCTTTTCAGCGTGATCATGGTGACTTCGCCGTTGACCACCGGCCTATGAGTATTGGCCGAAATGACTCTCCCCCTCAATTCCAGGGATGGTTCGGGCTGGTAATCAATTTCCGGAAAGGAATCTCCCAGGATCTCCTTCCATTCAAATTCGCGATACCCATGGGTCATCATCACATGATCCAGCGCCACCAAAGTCGTAATACTGTCATCCTTAAAATAATAGGCCGGATTTTCGATGATCCCCTTCAATTCGGAGTTTAGCAGGAAATGGGTGAATATGTTGCCGGGATGCTCTTCCTTATTCAAAATGGCCGGGGTATTGAAAACCGACATGGAAAGGTTTGTAAGGCATGGCATTCCCTGGTCCGTAAAGGCAGCCACTCCTATTTTTATTGGTTCTCTTCGTTTATATTCCGTTTTGTCTGTCTTAATAACCAGATGAACGACATTCACGTGGTTGTTAAAAACCAGTCTTTCACAAACAGGGATAAGTCTGGAATCGAACAGGGTGAATTTTATGATTCCTCCGGGCAGTTTGTTTTTCTTTAATTCGAAGGAGGTGGTCTCTTGTTGGATGGCAAACTGTTCATGATGACAAACCTCGCCTCCGCTTTGTGCGACAAGGAGGTATTCCGGTGCCAGTTCCTTATCTGAATCGGGGAATTTCCGGATGACCTGAATTTCAATCCTCGCCGGGTCCAGCGCATTGGCTGTTAGGATAACGCCCTCATCCCCGGGCTTCGGGAGGTCGGTTTTCTTTACAAGGTCATCTCCGAAAATCACTTCGGCGGTGTACTTCTTCCCCTTTACCGGCACGATCGTAAAACAGCCTGTTCCCTGGTGATGACTTTTAATTTCAACGACCCTGTTGCCTGATTCGTCGATAACCGCCCCTCTGAGATCAATCCCTTTCCCCTGTTTGTCGACCGCCTTGAAAGCGACTTTGTTGGGTATTCCGGTCACAAAGGTCCCCCCTTCCGGGAAAAATTGCAGGTCAATATCCCTCACTCGCAATTCTGTCGTTTCAGGCACAAGCTTTTTGTCCCGTCCGTTCCATATCAACAGGTTTTTCCTGAAAAACCATACTTCATCGAAGTTGCGCATCCAGTTTGTGTAGGCTCTGACCTGATACATGCCTCCGGGAAGTGAATCGGGCAGGTGTATGTCGCCGTATGCCAGGCCATCCTCAATCCAGGCCAGGTTTTTGCTAACCACCTGCCCCGAAGTGTTGATTATTTCAACATACAGATTACACTCATTAACTGGAGAACCTTTTACATAGGCCTTGAACCAGAGGTCATCGTTGGCAAAATAGGACGGCCGGTCCAGATGCAGGTAAACTCTTTCCTGCGGAAAACGAAGATTAAAAAGGTTGGTTTTGGCAATCAACGACTGGATTTCCTTTTCCGGAATTGAAGAGGTCATAAATCCCGGGATCAAAAGCACCAGGGCTAAGAAAAAGGCCGGGAGAGACAATTTCTTGTAAATTCTCATATTTTAAGTCCGGGATAGTATGATTGATGCTGAAAAGGCTGTAACTCTATTTCCGGTCAAACGCAAAGTTATATCAGTTTGGTTATAAATGTTTCTTCCGCACTGATTAATATCAGCAATAGCGTGTATTATTCTCCGGTAATTTTCCGGGCGAAACCGTGCAGATCCAAGCCGTTGAAATTCCCGGAGCTCATTAGCAACAGGTTGGCGTTTTCCCATCTTTTGGTTTCCAGGGTGGCGAAGAGGGCTTCCGCATCGGTGGTTACCCTCAATCCGGGTGTTCCGAAGCCTTCAGACACCATTTCGGAGGTGATGGGTTCCAGTTTTTTATGTTCCACGGTATGCGGGTTGAAATAGACATACGCTTCATCGGCGTCGTTCATGGTATGGTGGTAGTGGGGGAGGAACTCCTTTTTCAGGGAGCTGAAGGTGTGGAGCTCCATGCAGGCAATGAGCCGTCGGCCGGGGAATTGGTTTTTGACGGCCCGGGTGGTGGCTTTCAGTTTGGAAGGGGAGTGGGCGAAATCCCTGAAAACCGCGGTGGTGCTATTTTCCGCCAAAACCTCCAGCCGCCTGGCAGCTCCGGTGAAAGTACCAATGGCCTGGTAAAACCGCTCATCCCCGACCCCCAGGGCGTGGCATACCGCCTGGGCTGCCGAGATGTTCTGCAGGTTGTGCTCTCCGAAAATCCTCAGGGGTATCCTTTCATCGCCGGAAATCAGGAAGGTCTGCTGTCCGCGGACTTCTGCCGGATGGGCCTGGTATTCCGTGCAGGTGATATGGCGTTGGGCGGCGGCAATCTCCCGGAGAAGGGGATCCCCATTGAAATAGAACAGCCTTCCTCCCGGCTCGATGAGCTCCGCAAACCTGCGGAACTGGTCCACATAGTTTTCAAAGGTGGGAAACACGTTGATATGGTCCCAGGCAATGCCGCTCAATACCCCGATATGGGGATGGTAGAGGTGGAATTTGGGTCTCCGGTCCTCGGGGGAGGAGAGGTATTCATCACCTTCAAAGACGGCGATGCGGGAGTCGTTGCTGAGTCCGACCATGGTGTCAAACCCGTCGAGTTGTGCGCCCACCATGTAATCGAAGGCCATGCCGCTCTCCCTGAGGACGTGCATGATCATGGAGGTGATGGTGGTCTTTCCATGGCTGCCGCCGATCACCACCCGGATTTTGTCTCGGGTCTGCTCATAGAGAAATTCCGGGTAAGAGAGGATTTTCACTCCGAGTTCGCGGGCCCTGACAAGTTCGGGGTTATCACCGCGGGCGTGCATGCCCAGAACAATGGCATCGAGGCCGGCGGTGATTTTCGCAGGAAACCACCCCGGGGCTTCGGGCAGAAGTCCGCAGGCCGCCAGCCTGCTTCTGGAGGGTTCCACGATTTCATCGTCAGAACCGGTCACCGTAAATCCTTTTTTGTACAGGGCCAGGGCCAGGTTGTGCATGGCACTCCCACCGATGGCAATGAAATGGATCTTCATCATATATTATGTAACCTGTTTACTGCCGGTGTCAGTTCCCCTTCCCCTCCTTGACGAACCCGGTCATTTGATTCCATTCCGCGAAGAAATCAGAATGCCCGGGAAACCTATGCTATTACACTCCTCTCACACGCATGCGCAAAGAAAAGAGGTTTTCCGATGCGGTGATGAAAAGGGTTTTCCGGTCGGCACCTCCGAAGCATACGTTGGCGGTCCAGGGGGCTTCCACGGGGATGTGTGCGATCTTTTCCCCTTTCTTATTGAAAACCGTGACCCCTTTGCCGGTCAGATAGATATTCCCTTTGTTGTCGATGGTCATGCCGTCGGATCCCATGGGGGCAAAGAGGGTCCTGCCACTCAGGCTGCCGTCGGGGGAGATCCTGTAGCGGTAAGTTTTCCCGTCGCCAATATCAGCCACATAGAGGGTTTTCCCGTCGGGCGTGCCGATAATGCCATTGGGTTGTTTCAGGTCAGTGGCTACCCTGACGGGGACCTGGCTTCCCGGGGCCAGAAAGTATACATGCTGTCCGTCAAGTTGCGAGGTTTTATCCCTGCCCGTCCACCAGGGACGGGGATAGAGCGGGTCGGTGAAATAGATTCCTCCGCCGGGACTGACCCAGAGGTCGTTGGGGCCGTTGAGGCGTTTGCCTTCATAACTGCTGATGAGGATGGTGCGTTCTCCTGACGGGGAGATCTTCCAGAGTTCGTTTTTACCGTCGGAACAGGAGATCAGGTTTCCGTCGCCGTCGAAAAAGAGACCGTTTGCACGGCCGCAGTCGCCGCAGAATTCCTTCAGCACCCCCCCGGTCGTCCAGATATAAATTTTGTCGTTGTTCTGATCGGTGAAATAGACATTACCCGCCTTGTCGGTGGCAGGTCCTTCGGTGAAACCAAAATGGCCGGCAAGCAGGACCGGCTTTGCACCCCTGGCGACAATCCCGTTGTTTTTCTGTGCCGGAAGGGAAAGCGGAACTGCTGCCAGGGCCATCAGTAACAGTATCTTTTTGTTCATGGTAGTGAATTAAAGATGGTTAATCTATCTATATTTCTGTTTCCGGATTTTTTAACGGTTTACTTTCTCCATCCACCCTGTTTCTTCGGGTGAAGCAGGAATACGGGGTGCCAGAATCTTTGCCGGGGTGTAACGTCTGGCTTCCCGCCGTGACAACTGGTGGCTCCAGGGAATCCTGTCATGGGTGGCTGCTCCGGGGCCGTAATTTTGATATTCCGCATAAAAAGCGGTTTTATCCCTTTCCGTGCCGCTCCAGTTGGACCACCCTTCGGGAACGATGTGGCTACCCATTTCGCAGCCGAGGAATACCGTCCGGGCAAAATCACGCCACGGGCGGCCCAGATGAACGGCGGTGACCCCCTCGTCAGCGGTCAGCCGGCAGCGGAGAAAGACGTATCCGAAGGGGGTTCCCTTCGGGGTGCTGGCTGCGGTGATGTAAGAGTCGCTTTTGCTGCGGAGGGTGCACCCTACAAACAGGGCGGTGGCCGCCCCGAAAATAAAATCGGTGGTTCCTTCGATGGTGCAATTCTGAAAATATTGCCGGCTGTTGTTCCCGGCAGCATAGAGGGTATCCTGGTTCCCCAGGATCAGGCAGTTGCGGAAGACACAGCGGTCTCCTTCAACATGAAGGGCTACCGCCTGGCCCACCCGACCGGCACTGTTTTCGATGGTGAGATTTTCGGCGACAAAATCGTCGGCTTCCACCTTGAGTGTCCAGGTGTAGAATGTGCTGTTGCGTCCCCTGTCCATCTTTCCGAAGTGGTCATCCCAGGTGATGACGGTTCCTGCGGCACTCTCCCCGATCAGGGAAAGCTTCGTATTGCACGAGGCAACAGTTACCTTTTCACGGTAGATCCCGTTTCTGATGAAAATGGTGACCCGCATGTCGGGAAACGCCTTGGCGGCATCAATGGCCGACTGGATGGTCGTGAAATCACCCCTCCCGTCCTGTGCCACCGTCATCTCAAACCGGTCCTGTCCACAAACTCCCGGAATGTAAAACAGCAGGAGAACGTACAGGGGAATAAGACTTTTTAGTTTCATATTATGGTATGTCACTCCCGTTCTGCCTTTGCCTACTTTATTTTATATGTCCAGTTTTTCTTTAAAGAATGCCATCCTGATTTCATTCCAGTTATGGGGCACGCTGTGGCCTTGGTCGGGAAAGATATAATATCCCTTTTCGGAGGTCACCTGGTTGTAAACGGCGAAGTTGGTATGGGGCGGACAAACGTCGTCCTGAAGACCTACGGCCATCAGGATGGGGCATTGGATCATGGGGGCCAGGTTTTTCACATCAAAGAAAGAGAGCAGCTGGTAGATATCCTCCCATGATTTGTCAGGATTTTCTTTAAGGTAATCTGTAAATGTGCTGGCTGGCCAGGGTGCGATTTTAAAATAATCGCGGTAGTCGCTCAAAAAGGGAATGGTAGGTGCGGCGGCTTTGATACGGTCATCGAGGGCACAGGCGGCCAGGGTGAATGCCCCTCCCTGGCTGCCTCCTTCGGCCACGATCTTTTCCGCGTCGATTTCAGGTCTTGACGCTACGAAGTCAATGGCCCGCACCAGGTCCATGAAAGCTCCCCGGTAATAGTAATTCTCCTGGCTGTCAAGGCCATGCAGGATCCAGTCGCCATAGGTGTTGGTGGCTTTCTGGATGCCCTGTCCGCGTGTCGACAGGACGAATTCGGCAAAATCGGGATTGTTATCCCCGCCGGGCAGCCAGGGATCTGAGCCATACCCCATATAGCTGATGATCACCGGGAATTTCCCCGGCACTTTGGGCACAGCATAATAGCCTTCAATAGTAACATCCCCCAGCGACTGCATCGTCACCTGGTACAGATCACGCACGCTGCCCGATTTTTCTTTCAGCAGGGTCATCCTAAAGTTGGGCTTCACCTGGTCGAGTTCGGCACGGGTAGTTTGCCAGAATTCTGCAAATCCGGGGAGGGTATCGACGGGACTGACGATCTTTTCGGGTTCGTAGCCGATGTTGAATTTCACCTCTTCTCCCTTGATGCCCTCCTTTTCAGCCCAGGCGGTACAACGGTAAAAGCCGGGTGCCGGAATGTCGACGTCGAAGAGGGCCAGTCCGCTCTGATCCTGTTTGATTTTCAGAACTTTTGATGTTTCGGAAACCGGCTGGTAGTCATCGGTGGTCATCTTCAGTCCTATGGTGATTTTTACATTTTTCCCCAGCTGATTTTCCGTGGCTAACCCGATGGTGGCCCTGGGGGTCCCCTCAAATACCCAGTCCTCATCGGTTATGCGGACTGTCAGGGGGAGTTGGTATACTTCCGTCAAGGGATTGATGGTGAGGGCTTCTGAAATCACCCCGCCACCGCCACCTCCGTCATAAACCCTGATCGCGACAAGGTTTTTCTCTCCCGGCTTCACCAATTCAGCAGGGACCACATACCGCCGTTTCACACCGTACTTGCTGACATAGTCAGGAGGCATGGAGCCGGTGGAACCGATCAAGGTCCCGTTGAACCACAACTCATCAGCATCGTCGGCATTGGCGTAACTGATGACCAGTCCGCAATTACCGGCCACCGGTGCACTGAATGATGCCGGGATGTCTATCATCTGCCGGTACCACCCGAAACCGTCGTATCCCGGAAATCCCTGTTCTTCCCAGGTTTTGGTGACTGATATCCGGGACCAATCCGAATCATCGAAGGAAGGCTGAGCCCACAGGGTATCGTCACCCGTGGCAAATGCCCACTGATCGGTGACATTCAGGGGCGTAAGGTCAGTGGAAATACGCTGACCGCATCCTGCCAGAACCAGGATCAATAGAAATGCTCTAAACTTCTTCATATGTAAAAATTATTGCGTTGTATTAATTCTCTGCTTCAAATCACTGTTCTTTCCTTGACACGCCACAAAAGAAACTATATATAGTTGCAAAAACAAAATTTTATTTGATTGGTAGCTGGCATATTTCATATCTTACGGGAAAAAATCAGTTTCTTTACATTTTGGAACTATAAAATCGGCCTACTAATGAAGAAATCGCTACTTATTCTGACTGCAGCATGGCTGTTTATGATGTTGAGCCCTTCGGAAGCATCCGGGCGGAGATTTAAAAAGATTTTTAACGGGAAGAATCTCGACGGCTGGGTGATTCACGGCACCGAGAAGTGGTATGTGGAAAAGGGAAAGCTGGTGTGTGAAAGCGGTCCCGACAAGCAGTACGGTTATCTCTCCACGGAAAAGGATTATTACAATTTTGAACTGGAGGTGCAATTCCTTCAAATGGCCGACGGGAACAGCGGGGTCTTTTTCCGTTCCACTTTTGAAGGGACCATCGTTTCGGGCTGGCAGGTGGAGGTGGCTCCCCCCAACCACGACACCGGCGGGATTTATGAATCCTATGGCCGGGGGTGGCTGGTTCAGATCCCTGATGAGAAGGAGAACATTCTGAAAATGGGAAAATGGAACAAGCTGAGAATCATGGCGGTTGATGGACGAATCACCACCTGGCTCAATGGTCGGCAGATGGTTGACATCACCGATGACAAAATTGCACAGGGGAGGGGAGCCATTGCCCTGCAGATCCATGACGGGGGTGGCATCAAGGTCTACTGGAAAAATCTCAGGATCAGGGAGCTATAAGTCACAGGTCTCATGATCCCTCCGGCTCTGCCTGAAGCTGTTGATATAGAGCCTCCTGGGTACTTAGCCTTGACCTGCCATACTGCTGTTCCGACAGCCCTGAATCTTAATCTCAACCTCAGAATGTCCAGGTGATTTTAGCTCCCAGCATGCGGGGTGCTCCGGGGATGAAGGTGGGGATGCCGAACATGGCGCCCGTATTTCCGGCGCTGATCAAATATTTCTCATCCAGCAGGTTGCTCCCGGTAACGGAGAGGATCACCGAGGGATTCTCCAGCATAAAACCTGCCGTGGCGTTGACCATGCCAAAAGCGTTCTGTTCCAGCCCGGCTGTATTGGCATCTTCAAACCAGACATGGCTTTTCCAGCTCCAGGAGGGAACGGCGAAAAGCCGGAATCCCTTGTAAAGTTTTACTTTGGCATTGATTCCGGCGGTATAGCTATGTTCCGGGGTCAGCCGGAAGGTGTTTCCCGCAAATTCCTGGGCATTTCCCTGACTGTCGATGGAGTCAAAACGGGCGTGGATCCAGGCATAGTTTCCAAAAAGGTCAATGTTTTTCAGCAGGGCGATTTTCAGGGAGCCCTCCACACCGTAGGAGGTAGCTTTCCCGGCATCCCTTACCAGGTAGGTGTTGCCGACCCAGGCGTTGGTCTGAAAATCGCTGAAGAGCTGGTAAAAGGTGGTGACATCGGCCCACAGGCGTTGCGCCACGGAAGTTTTGAAGCCGGCATCGAAGTTGTTCAGGGTTTCCTGGTTCATGATTTCGCGTTCTCCGGCCGAGTTGAACTGGATGATGTTGGGTCTTCTCCCTTTCGCGTAACCGGCAAAAAAATTGGCATTTTCATTAAGGTCGTATTTCAGGACGGCGCGGTAGGTCAGGGCAATACCTGAGGTTTTGGCTTCGCTTTCCGCCGCCGGCCTAAAAAACAGGTTGGGGCTCATGCCGGTAAGCATTCCCAGCGTCGAGGGGGTTTCCCCGGTCATGCGCGATTCATTGGTGAGTTTAAACCGTTCGTAGGTTCCCCGGATCCCCCCCGTCAAATGAAGCCGTTCGGTCATCCGCCATGTGGCATCGGCGAAAGCGTCGATGGCCTGGTTAAGGGCGCCGCTCAGGTTTTCCTCGCTGTGGGAGGCAGGAAGGGCCAGGCCTCCCAAAGGTCCCAGTTGTGGATCAGGGGGCAGGGCAGTCATGGGTACCGGGGTGCCTTCGGAGTTCACCATCAATTGGGGAATTCCCATCAGCAGGTAGCTTATGTATTGTTCGTCGGGACAGAACCAGTAGTTCTGCTTTGCTCTTTCCCGCCAGTAGCTGACCCCTGCAAATCCGTTGATCCGGCTCCTCAGGGAGAAATTGTACCGCAACTCCTGGTTGAATTGCCTAACGTCGATTTTTTCCGCCATATCGATGGCCGGGGCGGCCGTGCCATCCCCATCCCACCGGGAGTCGGCATAGTTCGTCATATAGGACGTTGTGGAACTAAGGTAATTGTTTTCATTCCTGAATCGTTTGATTTCCAGGGACGTTCCGGAGATGTCGCGATAATTACCCAGGTTTTTCCCCTGTTCCAGGGAAGCTTCGTACTGAAAAATATCGGTGCTGCCGTTGGTATTGGGGAGTTGTTTGCTCATAAATGCCGTTCCGGGATAGTCGTCCTGCTGGTAGTTCACCACCAGGTCGACGCGGGTGTTCCAGAAGGGGAGGTATCGGAGGGAGACCCTTGCTCCCAGGGTATTTTCCCCGTTGAGGGTTCCTCCGAAGCTGTTTTTCACATAGCCCTCGCGGGTGGTGTAGATTCCGGAGACCCTGGCGAAGAGTTTTCCGGGAAGTACCGTACCATTGACGGCTCCCTGGTATTCCTGCATTCCATATTCTCCCGCTCCTGCCGAAAGGTATCCCTGGGAACCGGCGACGGCCTTTTTCGTGACGTAGTGGATCACTCCGGCCTGTGCCCCGCGGCCGAAGAGGGTTCCTTGCGGTCCACGGAGGACTTCCACTCTTTCCATGTCGTAGAGTTCCGCCGAGGCCAGGGAGGGCCGGCTGACGGGTGTGTTGTTGTAATAGACCGATACCCGGGGCTGGGCGCTCAGCGAGACCTCATCGCTGGTCAACCCGCGGATCACATAATTGGGACGGTGGGGCGTCTGCTCCCTGACAGTGAGCCCGGGTACAAATTCCGCCAGTTGAGATAGCTCCCTGATGTTGTTCGCTGTCATCATGGAGGAACTCACCGCGGTAATGCCCGAAGGGATTTCCAGGAGCTGCTGTTCCCGCTGCTGGGAAGTCACGGTAACGGGCTCCAGGGCCACTTCTTCCCGGTCGAGGGTGAAGTAAATGTCGTTGTTGCCCTCCCGGAGCTGGTAATCAATGATCTTGGTCCTGTACCCCACGAAGGAGGCCTGGATGGAGATGATGCCGGTAGTCAATCCTTTCATGAAATATTCCCCCTCTTCGTTGGTGCTTACCCCGATACGGGTTCCCCTGACCACCACGGAAGCGCCGGCCAGTACCTCACTGTCGGCATTGTGTACCCTGCCGTGCACCAATACCGGCGGAAGTTCCCGGTTTTCCTGCTCTGTCTGACGGTATTTCCGTTTCACTCGCTTCCCCTGTTTTGCCTGCCCAGTCACCCCAAAAACGACCGCTGTCAGCAGAATTGCCAAAATCACTCTTTTCATACCTATGTATGTTGTTTAATATATTGTTTTTCAACTATATATAGCAGTCGCCCTATCCGCACTTCACTCCCATGGAGTTGGCTTCGCGTTGCTGTGCCGAACTTCGTTTCGCATGGAGCTAATATACATGCCCTTTTGTGGTCGAAGCACCATGCTCGTTTCATACTTCAGAAATTTGAATAAAGAACAGTTTAACCCCTACCATCGTACATAACTCTCCGGAACGGGGGTTATTCCCCGCCAATGGTGAAAACAGGCAGTTGTAAAGAAAGGGAAAGCCGGTCCATCGCCTCCCGGGCTTCTTCCTTCTCCCTGCATTTTTTCAGGGCGAACAGCGGTTTGTTTTTTTTGTCCAGGATGAAGATGCGGAAATCTCTTTCCTCGGAAATTTTCTGTTTGTTGGAAAGGCTGTACACTGAAAAACGGCGATATACGGGGATCAGGGTGAGTCCCTTGAAATCGCCGGCGGACTGCCATGTGCCCAGCGGGATGAATCCCAGAATTACGGTCGCCGGGCGGATCCTTCGCCGTGCCACGTCGATATGGGTTTCATCGGTGGCGGTAGCCAGAAAAATCCCGGCCAGCAGGAGGAGGATCCCCACCGGCGATCTGAAAGCGAACATTCCGGCAATGAACAGCAGAATGCCGGCAAAAGCCGCATAAGGCCCGAATGCCTTTCCCAGTTTATTCCGTTCGACCATCTTTTAATCTATTCGGGATGAAGGATGCAGTGCCCTGGTCAAAAAAAGAGGCTGTCCCGGTTCTGTAGGACAACCTCCTGGTTTACAGGAGCACCGAATTGATTGATTTTGATTAATCATGTAAAGTGTTTCTGCGCTTCCTGCAAAATAAAAACGGAATATCCCAGGTTTTATTGCACAAGGTGTAATCTTACAAATACCCCGTCACCAGAATGATCAACTTTGTGCCGAACCATCTTTGGCACTGGTATTCAGGACGGCATTTCGGTACATGGCGCCATCGGGACAGCGGGAAGCGATGGAGGTTGATCTGCCGGGCAAAGGCTTGGCGTAAATATTGTCAGAGGCAGTGTTTCCCCATAAAAAATCCCGGGGCCTCTGCCCCGGGATCCAACTAAACCTAACTAAACCAAACTTATGAAAAAACAGCACTGGGCTGATGAAGTCTTTTTATATTTAATAACGTATATTTTTATAAATTGTTTTCATGGCTTTGAAATATTTTCAATTTCCCTTTCTCTTCTTATGGTAGCAAATACCATGCCATAATTGTGTAAGGTTTTGGGTTTGATTGAAGAAATAATCCGGATAGAAAAAATAGATATATTTGCGCTAATTTTTCTCAGGATCACGCCAATTCAAAGTTTCAGATGAACAATATTCGCAATTTTTGCATCATTGCCCATATTGACCACGGCAAAAGCACGCTGGCCGACCGGTTACTGCAGATTACCAACACGGTATCGGAGCGGGATATGCACGACCAGGTGCTCGACAGCATGGAATTGGAGCAGGAAAGGGGCATTACGATAAAAAGCCATGCCATTCAGATGGATTATGAATTGGATGGGCTCAGGTACAAGCTGAATCTGATTGATACCCCGGGGCACGTCGATTTTTCGTACGAGGTGTCCCGCTCGATTGCGGCGTGTGAAGGAGCTTTGCTGATCATAGATGCCAGCCAGGGGATCCAGGCGCAGACGATTTCGAACCTGTATCAGGCTCTGGAACATGACCTGGAGATCATTCCCGTCATGAACAAGATGGATAAGGAGAGTGCCATGCCCGATAAGGTGTCGGAACAGATCATTGACCTGATCGGATGTGATCATGACGATATCATTGAAGCGAGCGGAAAGACCGGGATGGGGGTGGATAAAATCCTGCGCAGGATTGTGGAGCGGATTCCCCCCCCCAAGGGAGACCCTGAAGCACCGCTCCAGGCCCTGATCTTTGATTCCGTATTCAATACTTTCAGGGGGGTGATTGCCTACTTCAAGATTGCCAACGGGGAGATCCGCAAAGGGGACTTGGTAAAATTTGTGGCTACCAAAAAGGAGTACATTGCCGACGAAGTCGGCATCCTGCGGCTGGGGATGGAATCCCGTGATATCCTCAGCGCCGGCGATGTGGGATACATCATTTCGGGGATTAAAACCGCCAGGGAAGTCAAGGTAGGAGATACCATCACCCATGTCAGACGGCCCTGTGAAGCTGCCATTGAAGGCTTTGAAGAGGTGAAGCCGATGGTGTTTGCCGGGATCTACCCGATCGATTCTGACGATTACGAAGATTTGCGCAATGCCATGGACAAACTGCAGTTAAACGACGCATCCCTTACCTTTGAGCCGGAATCGTCGGTGGCGTTGGGCTTCGGCTTCCGCTGCGGCTTTCTGGGATTGCTCCACATGGAGATTATTCAGGATCGGCTGGAACGCGAATTCGACATGAATGTGATCACCACCGTTCCCAACGTTTCCTATCAACTGCTCCTGACTAACGGCGAAACCCTCCGGGTCTACAATCCCTCGGGAATGCCGGCTACCACCGTCATTGACACCATCGAGGAACCCTATATCAGGGCCAGCATCATCACTGCTTCGGAATATATCGGCTCCATCATGACACTATGTTTGGATAAAAGAGGGAACCTGATCAGCCAAAGCTACCTAACCGCTGAAAGGGTGGAACTGATTTTTGACATGCCCCTGGGGGAGATCGTATTTGATTTTTATGATAAACTGAAAAGCATATCGAGAGGTTATGCCTCTTTTGATTACCATATTCACGATTTCAGGCCGGCTCGGCTGGTGAGACTAGATATTCTGCTGAACGGGGAAATGGTAGACGCCCTCTCCACCCTGATCCACTTCGACAATGCCTATACTTTCGGCAGGAGGATGTGTGAAAAACTCCGGGAGCTGATTCCCCGCCAACAGTTTGATGTGGCTATCCAGGCAGCCATCGGAGGAAAAATCATTGCCCGGGAAACCGTGAAAGCAGTCAGGAAAGATGTTACTGCCAAGTGTTACGGTGGTGATATCACCCGGAAGCGGAAACTGCTGGAAAAGCAGAAAAAGGGGAAAAAGCGGATGAAACAGGTTGGGAATGTGGAAGTTCCTCAGAAAGCCTTTCTGGCGGTGCTAAAACTCGACTGAACATCTCCGGAAAGATGTTTCTCCGGGGATGGCCTGCCGGAAATTCCTACATGATCAGCTTGTATCCTTTGCCGTGAACGTTGATGATCTCAACCGACGGTTCCTCCTTCAGATGTTTGCGGAGCTTGGTGATGTATACGTCCATGCTGCGTGCGTTGAAATAGTTGTCATCGATCCATATCGATTTCAGGGCGAAATTGCGCTCCAGGACTTTGTTGGTATTCTGGCAGAGCAGTTTCAGCAATTCAGCCTCCTTGGTGGTGAGTTTTACCACCTCCTCCTCGCTGGTAAGGGTTTGTTTCCTGGCGTCGAAGGTAAAACGCCCCAGCTTGTAAATCTGTTGCCCGGCAACCTGCGATTCAGGAACAGTACGCCGCAGAATGGCTTCCAGCCTGAAAAGCAACTCCTCCATACTGAAAGGTTTGGTTATGTAATCGTCGGCACCCAGTTTGAACCCCTCAATGACATCATCTTTCAGATTTTTGGCCGTCAGGAAAATGATGGGAACATCGGCCGAAATCATCCTGATCTCTTTTGCCAGGGTAAAGCCATCCTTTTTCGGCATCATGATGTCAAGAATGCAAATATCGTAATGGTCTTTGTTGAATCCTTTAAAGGCTGCCTCGCCGTCAGGGAAGAGCACAGCATCGTACCCTTTGGCGATCAGGTATTCTTTCAGAAGGAGACCCAGGTTCTCATCGTCTTCAGCCAACAGCAGTTTTACTTTTTGTTCCATGATTGTTTTTATTGTTAATGGGAAAATAGATACTGAATTTTGTTCCTTTGTTCACGGCGCTGTCAACAATTATTTTGCCGTTGTGGGCTTCCACGATCTTTTTTACATAACTTAAGCCCAGCCCGAATCCTTTCACATTGTGCAGATTCCCGGTAGGCACCCGGTAAAAACGCTCAAAGATCTGATCCTGATGTTCCCTGGAGATGCCTATCCCTTTGTCTCTGACTGACAAAATGACCGATCCCCTGGAGGATTCTGTGGTTACGCTGATTTCCGGGGTATTATTGCTGTACTTGAAGGCATTGTCGAGCAGGTTGAAAACTACGTTGGTGATGTGTACTTCGTCACCGTGAATATTGCTGTCTGTGGCTTTCAGATTGGTTTCCAGGATGCCGTTTTTATCTTTAACGCGGAGTTCAAAGCTGTCAATGACTGTCTTGACCAATTCATTCAGGTTGAATTCTCGGAAGCGGAGTTTGAGCCTCCCTTCGTTAAAAACGGCGGTCTGCAGCACTTTTTCCACCTGATAGCTCAGACGTTTGCTCTCCTGGTTGATAACCTGTGAAATGTGGGAGATGGTTTTGGGAGTATTGGAAATCGACTCATCCTGAAGCATCTGGCTGGCCAGCGAAATGGTGGAAATGGGGGTTTTCAGCTCATGCGTCATGTTGTTGATGAAGTCGTTTTTGATCTGGGAGAGTTGTTTCTGCTTGAAAATAATGTATATGGTGTAGGCAAAGATGGCGATCAGAAGGCTTGTCAGGATAAAGGTGGGAATGACCATGATCCCGGTGGCTTTCAGCAAATAACCCGACCGTTTGGGGAAATAGACCACCAGGTAGTTTGGTATTTCATATATGTCGTTAGGAAAGAGAACATGGGTATATTCCTTTTTTCTTTTGATGGTTTTGTAATCAGGGCTTTCGCTGATGGTGTTTTCTTGTCCCGCGGGAAAGGTTTTGATGGCATACCGGTAATCCAGATTGATTCCCTGGTAGGCGAATTCTTCCCCGAGGGTTTTGGTCAGGAAGTCAACGTCGATCCGCTCCTCAATGGGTCTGCTGCGGTAAAAAAGCCGCTGGAACAACCTGAAATTGTCACTCAGGCGCTGTTCCAGCAGCCTTTGCTGCTGCAGGTTATAATCGTGTAATTTGTCAAATGCCGAGGGAAAATCACCCGGTCTTCCGCGGGTGGTCCCCTGAAGGGATATGATGGAATCGGTAAACTGTTTGTTGCCGAGGGGCTGAAGTATTTGGGCGGTTTGGGAGTAGCTGAAGGAGAGGCTGAAATTGGCCGCCTGAAGGCTGCGGGGGATCAGGTTGCCGAAAGATGGCAGCCTTACTCCTGAAGAATCCTGCTGGCGGGCACTGAATAACTCTTCTTCCACCAGCAAAACCCTTTCATGCTCCTCCATCCTGCGAACTACCTGCGATAATATCTGCCTGACAGTCTGGTCAAACTGCTCCTCCCTGATCCGGGAAGATTTCTGTATGCTGTTGATCTGGACCAGGATAAGCCCGGTCATGACCAACGCCATAAAAAGGATCAATGTGACCAACCTGTTTTTACTCATGCCGCAAATATAAGTGTAAGAACCCTGATTTATAGATTCTTAACATTATTTAACAGGGTGGATTTGCAGGATGACCTGCCGTTTCTCCCGGTTCGTTCAGATGGAATTGATAACCTGTTCAATGACACGGGGGTAATGTTCGTATTCTAGGAGATGTATTTTTTCAGAAAGGGTCTCAGGCGTATCTTCAGGGGCAACCTGGCACCTGGCCTGAAAAATAATCGCCCCGTCATCATATTTTTCATTGACAAAATGGATGGTGATCCCCGAATATTCCTCCTTGTTGCTGATGACAGCCTGATGAACGCGATGTCCGTACATATTCTTGCCGCCGTAACGGGGCAACAGGCCGGGATGAATATTGACCATGGGAAATCGCCTGATCAAATTGCCGGGAATAAGCCAGAGAAAACCCGCCAAAACGACCAGGTCGGTTTTCTGTTCAAGAAGATAATCCATGACCGCCGGAGTTCCATACAACTGTTCACGGTTAAAAACGAAGGTGTCCACGTTGAACCTGGCGGCACGCGTCAAGGCATGTGCTCCGGGATTGTTTGACAATAAACAGGCGACTTTAATGTGCTGATTGTCTGAAAAGTATTCCATGATGCACTGTGCATTGGTCCCTGACCCGGAAGCGAAGATGGCAATGTTTTTATGGTTCATGGGGAAGCCTCAATGATCTGGAACATTTGATTAAAATGTTCAAATTAAGTAAATTAGGTGATACATCAATATCAATTCTGTTATTTTTTTCAAATAAATTATTTGAATTATAGTTTGTAAATTTATTACTTTGCAGCGAATTTTAGAAATAATCATTTTTTAACTACTTAAAATTTTAGCTATGTCTGATATTGCAGCAAAAGTTAGAGCAATCATTGTTGATAAATTAGGTGTCGATGAAAGTGAAGTAACCAATGAAGCTTCCTTTACGAACGATCTGGGTGCCGATTCACTGGATACTGTTGAGCTGATCATGGAATTCGAGAAGGAATTTGACCTTGCCATTCCTGATGATCAGGCTGAGAAGATTTCAACTGTTGGTGAAGCTATCAATCATATCGAAGATGCTATTCAGAACAAATAAATCCTGAAAACCACTTTATGGAGTTGAAAAGGGTAGTAGTTACAGGTCTTGGGGCTATCACACCTTTGGGCAATTCGGTTGATGTTTTTTGGGAAAATCTTAAAAAGGGCGAAAGTGGCGCAGCACCCATAACCAAATTTGATACTCAATTCCACAAAACAAAGTTTGCCTGTGAGGTAAGGGATTTTAATCCGGTCGATTACGATATCGACAAGAAGGAAGTGCGCAAGTATGATTTGTACACGCAGTTGGCTTTTGCTTCAGCCACACGGGCGATGGAAAATGCGGGTATTGACCTGGACGAGGTCGACAAAAACAGGGCCGGGATCATTTGGGGAACAGGTATCGGGGGTTTGCAGACCTTTTTTGAGGAAGTAAGGGTGTTTAAACATGAAAGGCCGCAATTCACGCCTTTTTTTATTCCCAAAATGATCGCCAACATTGCGGGGGGGTTGTTGTCCATTAAATATGGTTTCCGGGGGCCGAACTTCACCACGGTGACTGCATGTGCTTCTGCATCCCATGCGATTCTTGAGGCGTTTAACATAATCAGGATGGGGAAGTGTGATCTCATGATCACCGGCGGATCCGAAGCGAGTGTCAACGAGGCGGCCCTTGCCGGTTTCAACTCCATGCGTGCGATTTCTACCCGGAATGATGATCCTGCCACGGCTTCCCGTCCTTTTGATAAGGACCGCGACGGTTTTGTGATGGCCGATGGAGCCGGGGCGTTGATCCTTGAGGAATACGGGCATGCCGTGAACCGGGGTGCCCGGATCTATGCCGAAGTGATCGGAGGAGGCATGTCGGCCGATGCTTTCCATATGACAGCTCCTGATCCCGAAGGAACAGGGGCCATGTTGGTGATGAAGTGGGCTGTTGAAGATGCCGGCATTGATTTGACGGATGTCGATTACATCAATGTCCACGGCACCTCAACTCCCCTGGGTGATATCGCCGAACCCAAGGCGATCGTCTCCCTTTTCGGTGAGCACGCTTATAAGCTGAGCATCAGTGCCACCAAATCGATGACCGGTCACCTTCTGGGGGCCGCCGGAGCAGTGGAGGCCATTGCTACCATCCTGGCCTTGAGGGATGGAATCATCCCCCCAACCATCAACCATTTTACGGATGATCCCGAAATTGACAGCCGACTTGACTTTACCTTCAACAAGGCGGTCAGCAGAAATATAAATATTGCCATCAGCAATACCTTCGGATTCGGAGGACATAATGCCACCATTGCTTTTAAAAAGTATTAAGAACTGTGTTCATTACCAGAATCGTTCAAAGAATAAAACTCTTTTCCTCTCCCAGGAAAGAGTTTTATTTGTTTTTAAAGGAGCTTATCGGGTTTTATCCCCAAAAGCTTATCTTTTATGACACCGCCTTCACCCATCGCTCCATTTCCAAAGTCAATTCCCAGGGAACGGCGGTGAACAATGAGCGGTTGGAATACCTTGGCGATGCCATCCTGGGGGCTGTCATCGCCGATTTTCTTTATAACAGGTTCCCCCAGCAGGATGAGGGATTTCTCACCAAGATGCGTTCAAAACTGGTCAACCGTTCCATCCTTACATCGCTGACCAGCGAAATGGGTTTGAACAGCTATATTGATGTCAATTCGGTCAGCTCGGATGAGAAAAGCCATATTTTCGGAGATGCCCTCGAAGCCCTTATCGGCGCCATTTACCTCGATAAAGGATATTCAGCAGCCAAGTATTTCATTACCAAACGTATCCTTCCAAAGTATATTGACCTCCATGAATTGGAACAACTGGATCTGAATTACAAAAGCAAACTCATTGAGTGGAGCCAGAAGAACAAGCGGGATGTCAAATTTGAGACCATTGAAGAATACCCCGACACCGGAAAGCAACCCCGGTTTGTGGCCGTGGTCGGTATCGACGGCAAAGTAATGGGTCGCGGAACAGGTTTCTCAAAAAAAGAAGCCCAGCAGAATGCCGCCAGAGATACCCTGAAAAAAATCGATGTCGACCTTGCCTGAACCCTTGCGCCACTCCCTTTTGTGAAAACCATGAATACCTACCTTGTTTACGTTCTCGGATTTCTGGCCCAGTTTCTCTATTTTGGCCGGACCATCCTGCAGTGGTTTAAATCGGAACATGAGGGAGAGGTCATATCACCCGTTGTATACTGGAAAATCAGTCTGTTAGCTTCTATATTAATGCTTTTCTATGGGATTTTCAGAAACGATTTTGCCATTCTTCTGGGGCAGGCAATCGTTTACTTTATATATGTCAGGAATCTGCAATTAAAGAAAGCCTGGAAGCCGATGCATCCCCTGGTCAGGGCACTTGTCCTGGCCGCCCCTTTCGCCGTGTTAACCGGGCTGGTGACAGGTACCACCTATAATTTCAAATCCATCCTGGGGAACAGAGATGTTGCGTTATGGCTGATGGTCCTTGGGATTGCCGGACAGTTGGTTTTTACCTTCCGGTTCATTTATCAGTGGATACATTCCGAAAAGGAGAAGGAATCGCTGCTTCCGGTGGAATTCTGGATGATCAGCACTACCGGTGCATTGATCATTTTCGTGTACGCTATTTTCAGGCGCGATCCCGTCCTTTTCCTTTCCAACGGGCTGGGACTTTTCATCTATCTCCGGAATATTCTCATTCACTATAGTAAGAGCAGTCTGATAACCCGTATCGACAATGAAGCTCTTCGCAACTTCTCAAAAAAGATAAGCGATAAAATCCGCTGATTCCGGCGAGCGCATTGACTACATCCGTTCTTTGTGCCGTGTAAGCCTTGATGCCTGGCTTCTGCCTATGGCTGATCCGGTGCTGAAATCCGTCGAACTCATCTCCCGGTTGTCCGGGATTCGTTTCCCCGTCGGCTTTGCCGTGGGGGAGTCACGTTTTCCCGCCGACTTTACCGCCGGTCTTCGGATTACCTGTGCCAGTTGATGGAATAGAGACAAACCGTCAGGGAATCTCTGGTGTGGATGAAGTCTTGTTTATAGTCGGTTTTAACCGGATCTCCCGGAGGAGCATCGATCTTTAGCGGATCGATGGGCGTACCGTTCATGAAAACCCTGAAATCGAGATGAGGCCCTGTTGACAATCCGGTAGATCCGACATATCCGATGACTTCTCCTTGCTGCACCCTGGACCCGGTGGATACCCCCTTGCCAAACCGGGAAAGATGAAGATACATGGTGGTATAGACCGCATTGTGTCTTATCTTCACGAAATTGCCGGATCCCCCCTGGTATCCCTTACCGATCACTGTGCCGTCACCGATGGAAACCACGGGGGTTCCAAGGGGAGCCGCATAATCAACCCCATGATGGGGCCTGCGGATCTTCAGCACGGGATGCAGCCTGCTGCCCGAAAAACGGGAGCTGATGCGCGAAAATTCCAGGGGAGCCTTCAAAAATGCTTTCCGCAGGTTTTCTCCCTTGTCATCGAAATAATCGAATCCCTCGTCCTGTGAAAAACGAAAAGCATAGTAGTTTTTCCCCATATGTTCAAACTCGACGGCATGAACCGGTCCGACACCTGTCGATACCGTATCGACGAATTGCTCCTCATACAAAAGCCGGAATTTGTCACCTTTCTGAATTCCGAAGAAGTCAATGGTCCAGGCGTAAATCTTTGAAAGCTCAATGGCCAGCATGGGATTCAGGTCGTTGTCGGTCATGGTGTTCCACAAATTGGACGCTATAATCCCGCTCGCCGATTTCTGCATCCTTTGCACCTTTTTTTCCCCCCTGGAGATACTCATGCTGTTGGATAAACCGAAAATGACATATTCAACCAGGTTGTTTTCGTAGACCAGGTAGCATGCCTTCCTCACGGTGTCAGGGCTTTGAAAAAGAAAGAATTTCTGTCCGCTCCTGATCTTCCGCACATCAAAGATCTCTTCGGAATTCCGGGAAAGCTGGTCGACTTTTGACATGGGTACCCCGAATCCCGTCAGAATCTCCCCCAGGTTCTGGCCGGGTTTGACTATTCCTTCTATAATGTTGAATGAGTCGACCGGCAATCCGAATCTCATTACCGGCAAGTGAAGATCCGCGGTCTCCGCAACCCCGGAATTTGGAAATCCCGGTTTTTTCACCAAAAAGAGCGTAACTATTGCAAGGAGTCCTAATCCGATAATTCCCGGAATGATCACTTTCTTATTCATGCGCTGACATCAATTTTTAAAATCGGGCGGTACAAATCCGCATGTTTTTATCCGCCGGTAAGGTATAAAAAATAAGTCAGGGATATGGAATATCATAGTTTCAACTGGTCAAATCCCTCTCCGTAAACCCCCATAACACTGCCCATTGAAATGAAAGCGTCGGGATCTATTTCCTTGATTTTTCGGAAGATGGCCCCGGTCTCTCTTTTCCTGACCACTGAGATGACCACTTTGACATTTTCCTTGGTGTACCATCCTGTTCCGTCGATTACCGTGACTCCTCGGTATTTCTGTAAGTTGATAAAGTCGGCGATTTCTTCATATTTCCGGGAGAAGATCAGCATTTGTGCCGAACGGTTTGCCCCGCTCAACACCGAATCGAGGGCATAGGAAGTCACTGCCATGGAAACATACCCGTAAACAAGCTTGTCTATAGCGCCGATCACCAGAAAGGATGAGGCAATGATGATTACGTCGCAGTATAAGATAATCCTGCCGGGACTGATGTTCCGGTACTTGTTGACAATTGCAGCGATGATGTCGGTACCTCCGGTACTTCCTCCCCTGGAAAAGACAATTCCCAGGCCGATTCCTCCGATTCCGCCTCCCAGAACCGAGGAGAGGAAAGTGTCGTCAACGATGGGGTGCTTGATCCAATGCTGTGAAAAGGTAAGGGTGACTGAGATAACGGCCATGCTGTAAATGGTCTTGATCCCGAAATTGGGCCCCAGGATGCGGATGGCCGCGATTACCAAAACTACGTTGACCAGGAAATAGGTAATCCCGACAGGGAATCCGGTGGCATAGTATATCACCGCTCCTATTCCGCTCACGCCTCCCCCGGTAATCTTTGCCGGAAGGATAAAAAGGGTCCATGACAGGGAATAGAGCAACAGGCCGGTGGTGATGATGAAATAATCCTTGAAAAGGAATATTTTAAATTTCTGATTCTTGTTCATACGGTGCTTTGTCAGGATAATACCACGTTGATGATTTTATGGGGTACCACAATGATCTTTTTGAGGGTTTTCCCTTCGAGGTACTTCGTCGTTTTTTCAGATTCCAGAACTGATTTTTGTATGTCGCCGGTATTCATACTGACAGGCAGTTCCAGTTTGAAACGCATTTTCCCGTTGAAGGAGACCGGATACTCAAAGAGTTCTTCCCGGAGCAGGGTTTCATCAGAATCAGGCCAGGGTTCATACGCCAGGGACGGCGTGTGCCCGTGAATTGACCAGAGCTCTTCTCCCAGGTGAGGGGCAAAGGGGGAGAGGATTTTTGCAAAGGTGGCAGCCGTTGTCCTGGTGGTTTTCCCTTTTTTGATGGCCGCATTATTGAAAACCATCAGGGCGGAAATGGCCGTGTTGAATTTCAGGTTTTCGATATCGAGGGTAACTTTCCGGATGGCCTGGTGGAGCTGCTTCAGGATGTAAGGATCTTCGTCGTCCCCCGAAATATTGTCCGGGTCTGCAAAAAACCGGTATGCCCGGTTCAGAAAATTAAAAACCCCTTTAACGCCTTTTTCCGACCAGGGTTTCCGTTCGTCGAGCGGTCCCATGAACATTTCATACATGCGGAGGGCATCGGCACCGTATTGTCTGACGACATCGTCGGGATTGATGACATTTTTCAGTGATTTTGACATTTTGGCCACGATCTGGGAAAGAGGTTCTCCCGTTTCGCGATGGAACCAGGAGCCGTCGCGTTCTTCCACAAGGTCGGAGCTGACTTTGGCACCGTTGGCAGTTTCGTAGGCGAAAGCGAGAATCATTCCCTGGTTGAACAACCTGGCAAACGGTTCATCGGTCGACACAATCCCCAGATCGAAGAGCACTTTGTGCCAAAAACGGCTGTAAAGCAAGTGCAGTACAGCATGCTCGGCACCTCCGATATACAGGTCAACGGGCATCCAGTATTTTTCCAGTTGCGGATTGAAGATCTCCCTGTCGTTGCGGGGATCGATAAAGCGGAGGTAATACCAGCACGAACCGGCCCACTGGGGCATGGTGTTGGTTTCACGCCGTCCTTTCCGCTGGTTTTGGTCTGTGACATACAACCAGTCATGGGCGTTGGAAAGGGGTGATTCGCCTCCTTCGCCGGGTTCAAATTTCTCCATGTCAGGCAGCAAAACGGGCAGCTCTTCATCAAGGGTAACCTCCCCGTCTTCCCAATGAATGACAGGAAAAGGTTCCCCCCAGTAACGCTGACGGCTGAACAGCCAGTCCCTGATTTTGTAATTGACAGTGGCTTTCCCCAGCTTTTGCACCTCGAGCCATTGGTTGATGGCGGCGATTCCCTTTTCCTTGTTCAGCCCGTTAATATCAATCCCTTTAACCGGGTTCGCACTGTTGATATAGTTACCGTCTTCTGTCCAGCAGGCATCTCCCGCAAGCACCTTTTCCCGCAGGGAAGGTTCGGCATGGAGGGGGTCCAGGATACATTTCACCGGAATGCCGAATTTCCTGGCAAATTCAAAGTCGCGGGTATCGTGTGCCGGAACGGCCATGATGGCGCCGGTTCCATAACCCATTAGCACGTAATCGGCGATCCAGACGGGGATCAGGCTCCCCGTCACCGGGTTTTCGGCATAACTTCCGGTGAATATTCCGGTTTTTTCCCTGGACAGTTCCGTGCGGTCCAGATCTGATTTCAGGGAGGCATTGCGGATGTAATTTTCCGCCGCCGCCCGGTTCTCGGGGGTGACCAGTTCTGCGGTCATTGGATGTTCCGGGGATATCACCATGTAGGTGGCTCCGAACAGGGTATCGGGACGCGTGGTATACACCCGCAGGGTGCTTCCTGATGCCGGAATGCAGAAATCGACTTCCGCCCCGTGCGATTTTCCGATCCAGTTGCGTTGCATATCCTTCACCCCTTCCGGCCAGTCGAGCGACTCCAAACCCGAAAGCAGCCGTTCGGCATACTGCGGTATCCGCAGCAGCCATTGCTTCAGGTTTTTGCGGATGACCTGGTGTCCGCACTTCTCATGCGACCCGTCGGTAAGTACCTCTTCATTGGCGCATACCGTCCGGCATGACTGACACCACCACACCTGGGCATTGTCATAATAGGCAAGCCGTTTGCCTGCGATATAATCCCTGACAGCGGCATCGCCCTGTGACCTGACCTCCCCGGGAACCGGAAGTTCGCTTATCGGCCTGCCTTTGCAGGTTTCCCGGTCATACCAGGTATTGTAAAGCCTGATAAATATCCATTGGGTCCATTTGAAATAACCGGGATCGGTGGTGTTGATCTCACGTTCCCAGTCATAACTTAAACCCAGCGATTTGATCTGCCTGCGGAAGTTATCACAGTTTTTGCGTGTCGTCACTGCCGGATGCGTCCCGGTCTGGATGGCATATTGCTCTGCGGGAAGACCAAATGCATCCCACCCCATGGGATGAAGCACGTTAAACCCTTTCATCCGCATGTAGCGGCTGATGATATCGGTAGCCGTATATCCCTCGGGGTGTCCTACATGAAGACCCGCACCCGAAGGATATGGAAACATGTCCAGAATATAATACTTGGGTTTCGAAAAATCATTTTCTGTCCTGAAAGTCCCGTTCTCTTCCCAGTATTTCTGCCACCTCTGTTCGATTTCCACAAAATTATAATCCATGCTCAGCTTTTTGCGATGATCCGAAAAAGAAGCTGCAAAGTTAAAAAAAAAGAGGCTGCTCCTGTGGAAGGAACAGCCTCAACACCGATAAAATGCATCTGCCGGTTAATAGGTTATCACAGGAGGCAGATTTTTCGCCTGCTCGATGAAATTACTCACCTGTTTCAGTGCGGGCACGGCACGGGTTATCTTCTTTTCAGCCTGGACTTCAACCAGTTTTGCGTAAAGATTTTCCGCATTGCGGTTTCTGAGTTCCTTGACGGTATCCACACCGGCAGCTTCAAGCAATTCCGAGAATTGTGGTCCGACACCTTTGATCCTGAACAAATCGGCTTTGTTCACCCAATTCAGGATTTTGCTTTCATCAACTCCTGATTGATCAGCAATAGCCTTGCGCCCGGCACGGGTCGCTCCCTTTTCCAAGAGTCCTTCGATAGTTACAACACCGGCTTTGTTAAGTTTTTCCGCGTAAACCGGACCGATACCTTCAATTTCGATAATTTTCTTTGCCATAATAATTAATTTAATTGTGTATTAATCAGGTCATTAAGTAAACCCGCAACATTAAAGACAATCAGATTCCTAAAATAATAATATTAAAACGATAATACTAATACTTTGTTTTATTTTCCAGAAGTTTCCAGTATTCAAAGGCGTCGGCCGAATCTGTGGAGGGAAGGTGGATGACCTGAATTTTTCTGAGGTGGTCAGGCAGGGCGAGTTCCCGGTAGATGAATTCATCGTCAAAACCGGCCTGTGCGGCATCATAACGGCTTGCTCCGTAATAGAGCCGTACCGGCCGGGCCCAGTAGATTGCCCCCATGCACATGGGACAGGGTTCGCAACTGCTGTAAATCTCGCATCCGCTAAGCTGAAAACTCTTCAGGGTATTGCAGGCGCTCCTGATGGCCTCAATTTCAGCATGCGCCGTAGGGTCGTTTGAGGAGGTAACCCTGTTAAATCCCTCTCCGATGATTTCCCCATCTTTGACAACCACCGCGCCGAAGGGACCGCCATAACCGTTTTCAGCAGCGTAATGCGCAAGTTGGGCGGCACGCTTCATAAACCGGAGCCTGATATCCTTTTCTTCCTCCATATTGTCGATTTGTTTGTAAAAATAATAATTTGCCGGTCAATAATCTCCCTTCGGCTCCATGAAAATGGATTCTCTGAGATGATGATCGGCAGAATTGGTTATTTTTGTCTCACCAGTTAACGAAAATCAGTAGTTATGGAAGCGAAAGAGAAATTTATCGAAGCGATAAAAAGCAGTTATTCCTTTAAAGGGGAATCTCTTCTCCTGGGGTCGGCCATTTGGGGGGATGACCAGGAGACCGGATGCCAGGTGCGTGTACCTTTGAAAACCATGAACCGGCACGGATTGATCGCCGGCGCTACCGGTACCGGAAAAACAAAATCGCTACAGCTGATTGCCGAGGGATTGTCCGATGCAGGGGTGCCGGTCCTGGTGATGGACGTTAAGGGGGACCTGAGCGGAATTGCTGCTCCAGGAGCCATGAATCCAGTGGTTGAAAAACGGTCGAAGCTGATCGGGCTCGAATGGAAGCCCAAAGGGTATCCATCCGAATTGATGACCATCAGCGATGAGCCGGGAGTCAGGTTGAAGGCCACCGTGTCGGAATTCGGACCCATCCTGTTGGGAAAGATTCTGGATTTGAATGAAAACCAGACGGGGATTCTATCCATGGTTTTTAAATATTGCGATGACAAAAGGTTGCCCCTTCTTGATATCGAAGACCTGAAGACGGTTTTGAAATATATCCAGGAAGACGGGAAGGCAGAATTTCAGAAGAATTACGGTTTTTTCCAGACCACTTCGGCAGGGACCATCATGCGAAGCATCACCAGTCTGGAGCAGCAGGGGGCGGCGCGCTTTTTCGGCGAGCCTTCGTTCGACATTTTCGATCTGATGCGGAAGGACCGGGAGGGGAACGGAATGGTCAATATTTTACGGGTGACCGATATTCAGAGCAGTACGGCCATGTTCAGCACCTTTATGCTGTGCATGCTGGCCGAAATATTTCAGAAAATGCCGGAGAAGGGAGACGTTGACAAGCCTGAGCTGGTGATTTTCTTTGATGAAGCCCACCTGATCTTCAGGAATGCCACCAAAACCTTGCTTGATCAATTTGAGATTACCGTGAAGCTGATTCGTTCCAAAGGGGTGGGGATCATTCTTGTGACCCAGTCGCCCGATGATATTCCCGCCGAGGTGCTGGGACAGCTGGGGCTGAAGGTGCAGCATGCCCTGCGCGCCTTTACCGCCCGCGACAGGAAGGCCATTAAACTGGCGGCGGAGAATTATCCGGTTTCCGATTTTTATGTCGCCGATGAACTGATTATGAAGATGGGGACAGGTGAAGCGATGGTTACAGTGCTCAATGACAAAGGGATGCCTGCCGAACTTGTGCATACCCTCATGCGGCCTCCCTTTTCGAGGATGGATGTGCTGACACGGGATGAGATCGGAGATATCGTACACAGGTCGGAACTTATCAGTCACTACAACCGGGACATAGACCGCGAGAGCGCTCATGAGATCCTGCTGGAAAAGATGGAAGAACAGGATGCGCTGGAGGAAAAGGCAAGGAGAAAGGCCGGAACCCAAGGATCCACCACGCGCAGCCGGTCAACCAGGCAAGTGTCCACTTTTGAGAGAATCATGAAAAGCCCCCTTACCCGTACCGTAGCCAGGGAAGTAACTCGGGGAGTGCTCGGGGCATTGGGATTGAGCAGGAGATGAGCAGCGTGGGTTATTTCCCGCTGCGAACCAGTAACTTAACCGTTTTTGCCAGGTTTTCCGAGGAGCTGACTTTTAAGAGATAAATCCCGTCGGGAAGCTGATCGAGGAATACCTGGTATTTGGTTACCGGCGCGGTGAATTTCCTGTAATATACCTGCATTCCCACGATATTGGTGATCCTGATCTCCTGCAGATATCGGTTGCTGAGTTCCAGGGTGAACTGCTTGTTAAGCACCGGATTGGGGAAGACTTTGACATCCAGGGAGCTGAAGGCAGCCTCATTCCCCATGGTTCCGGAACCATCGGGTTTACTGCCGGATTCTGCCCTTACAGCCAGACAGAAAACTGCAACCATCAGCAAAAAGGATATCAAAAACTTCTTCATACCTTAATATACAGAACAAACTAGCATACAAATATAATGCCTTTTTTTGTTTAGACGGAAATAATTCAAAAAAGTTGCATGGCACGTGCTAGATCTTCGGGCGTGTCGATTCCGAAACCGGCGTAGAGGGTTTCTGCGACCTTGATCCGGTAGCCGTTTTCTAACCAGCGCAGTTGTTCCAGCGATTCTGCGGTTTCCAGTTCCCCGGGGGGGAGCAGGGTGATTTCCTGTAAAACACCCTTCAGATAACCGTACAGGCCGACATGCGCCCAGAAAGTATGATGGTTCAGCCAGTCGCGGACTTCTATACCCCGGACATGGGGGATGACCGACCTGCTGAAGTAAATCGCATCGCCATTTGCCCCGATAACCACCTTGGGTTTGTTAGGATTTGCGAGTTCGTCAGGATCCTTGATTTTCCGGACAAGGGTCACTATCTGAACCCCCGGAGTGAAGCACGCCGTCAATTCGGCAATTTGCCGGGGTGAGATAAAAGGTTCGTCCCCCTGAACATTGATAACCACATCGAAGTCGGTTTCGGAAGAGAGGATCCGGGCGGCTTCGGCACAACGATCGGTTCCGCTGGTATGGAGGGGGGAGGTCATCACGACATTTCCGCCGAATTCCCTGACGGTACTGGCAATTTCCTCATGGTCGGTAGCGACCCACACCTCTGCAACGGCCGGTTTTACCTTTTCTACCACCCGTTGAATCATCGGTTTTCCGTGAATCAGGGCCAGGGGTTTCCCTAAAAACCGGGAGGAGTGATACCTGGCGGGAATGATGACAATAGGTTTCATCTGCTTAAATTATTATGTTGTAATGGTTCACTTAGTGAAACACAAGTAATGACCATGTGGTTATTGTTGCGGCTATTATCCGTTTCAGCGGTCGCAAAGAACCGCTTCGCAATTTCATTTCGGTTGGTGGATCATCGCGTATGGTCATTTCATCAGGCACGAATTTATCCTGGACAAATATACCTTTTCCTTTATTAAGTTGTAAAATAGCCTTTGAGGAAACAATTCCGCCGAAAAATCGTAAATTTGCAGACTTTCGGGAAATTATGGATGTACAGGCTATCAAACAGCGTTTTGGGATAATCGGCAACTCGCCCGACCTGAACCGGGCTATCGAGGTGGCCGTTCAGGTGGCGCCCACCGACCTCACAGTGCTGATTACGGGGGAAAGCGGAACGGGAAAGGAGATTTTTCCGCAGATCATCCATTATCATTCAGCCCGCAAACATGGAAAGTATATTGCCGTAAACTGCGGCGCCATACCCGAAGGAACAATAGATTCCGAGTTATTCGGTCATGAAAAGGGAGCCTTTACAGGTGCTTTGTCCGACCGGAAAGGATATTTTGAAGAGGCTGACGGTGGAACCATTTTCCTCGATGAGATCGGTGAACTGCCACTCGCGACCCAGGTGAGGTTGCTCAGGGTCCTTGAAACAGGTGAATTCATCAAGGTGGGTTCCTCCAAAGTCCTGAAAACCAATGTCAGGGTAATTGCTGCCACCAACATGGATCTGGCCATGGCCATCAACACGGGGAGATTCCGCGAAGACCTTTTCTACCGGCTTAATACGGTGCCCATCATCGTCCATCCGTTGCGTCACCGGAGCGACGACATTTACCTCCTTTTCCGTAAATTCGCTTCCGATTTTGCCGAAAAATACCGAATGCCCCCCATCCGTCTTGAAGAGGATGCACAAATGATCCTTGCCGGTTACCACTGGCCGGGAAATGTCAGGCAGTTGAAAAACATCACAGAGCAAATTTCCATTATCGAACCCAACCGCAACATTACCGGTGCGATCCTGAGGAAATACCTGCCTCATGATGAAAGGAAAAACCTGCCTGTCCTGGTGTCGAATCCCTTTGAAAAGAACTTTTCCAGTGAAAGGGAAATCCTCTACCAGGTTCTTTTCGATATGAAGAAAGATGTTAACGATCTCAAAAAACTCGTTCTTGGTATTATGAAGGATCGTGAAGGGGATATAATGGCGGAAGAGCATGCCCACATTATAAGAAATCTTTACCATGACGATGTGGCGGTGGTGACTGAAAAGAAGACAGCGCCTTCCCTGAAGATTGATCATTTTGAAAAGGTTAACATCCAGGATACCGAGGAGTTCGTTGAAGAATCCCTCTCTTTGGAAGACAAAGAGATTGAACTGATCAGGAAAGCGCTGGAGAAACATGGCGGAAAAAGGAAATTCGCCGCCCAGGAACTTGGCATCTCAGAGCGCACTCTCTACCGGAAAATCAAGGAGTACAACATCAATGCCTGACCTATGACCGATGTGATTATACCCAATGGCCGGAGGGCAGCTCTCCTGATGATCTTCATCGCCGCCCTGTGGCTGCCCGGATGTAAAGTCAGTTACAGTTTCACAGGGGCCAACATTTCGGCCGATGTAAAAACATTCTCCGTTTATTACTTTCCCAACAGGGCCCGGCTGGTCAATCCGACCCTCAGCAATGACCTGACGGAGAAACTGAAGGAAAAAATGCTCAGGCAGACCTCCCTGAAAGAGGAAGCCGAAAACGGAGATCTGGTTTTCGAAGGGCAGATTACCGATTATGCAGTAAGGCCTATGGCCATTCAAAAGGAGGACCTGGCAGCCCAAAACCGGCTTACCGTGACCATCAGGCTGAAATATACCAACAATAAAGACCATGAGGCGGATTTCGACCGCACCTTTTCTGCCTACGAGGATTTCTCCAGCTCCCTGAGTCTGAATGATGTGGAAAGCAACATAGTCCCTGAAATCCTTGAAAAACTGCTGGATGATATCTTCAATGCAACGATAGCCAACTGGTAATGAAAGCAGCTGAATTTTTCAGATTATACGGGGACCCTGAGAGGCTCGGTGATGCCACGCTTCCCGCACTGAAGCAGATGGTTGGTGATTTCCCGTGGTTCCGGGAGGGGTGGATGTTGTACCTCAAGAATCTGAAACTCCTCAACCATCCTGATTATGATCTCCTTTTGCTGACCGTCGCTCTTCGTTGCAATGACAGAAAACGGCTGAAAAGGTTGCTGGAAGGCAACCGGAATGTATATCCGCAGAACTCCAGTTTCGGCGGGGAATACCTGGCCTCAGACCTCGGGGGGGGTGAGACGGGGTCTTCTGTCGCAGGAAATCAGGAAGGCTCCGGAAAACTCAGGCTGATAGAACAGTTTTTGGAAAACGGGGCTACCTTTCAAAATCTGCCAGGCGACGCAAGCCCCAAATCCGGGATTGATCTTGCCGAGAAAGCAACAGAACCCAATGACGAAATCATCACACTGACTTTTGCGGAATTACTGGTGAGCCAATCCAAATATGAAGAAGCCATCGAAGCTTTTAACAAATTAAGTTTGAGAATTCCGGGAAAAAGTATTTACTTTGCAGCCCGCATTGAAGAAGTGAAAAAGAAAATGAACCATTAATAGTTGCGAAAATGTACACATTAATTCTCGTCCTGATATTCATTGTATGTGTCTTGCTGGTTCTCATTGTATTGGTTCAGAACTCCAAGGGGGGCGGACTGGCAAGTAATTTCCAGGCATCCACCCAGATTGCAGGTGTTCGCAAGACGGCCGATTTTCTGGAAAAGACCACATGGACACTGGCAGGGGCTTTGCTGCTGCTGGCCATTATGGGATCGGCCTTTATTCCCCGTGATCGTGCAAGTGCTGATCAATCAATGGTCCAGGAACAGATCAGCAATGTTGTCGATCCCAACCAGGTTCCCGTATTTCCGACCTCAGTCCCGGAAGAAAACAGCGGAGATTCTGGAAATTGACATTTTTCCCTGATCAGCTATGGAGAGGCTGCCATGTAACCCGCATGGCAGCCTTTTCAATTGGTACCGGTACTTGAAGCCCGACCCCTTCTTCGCTCCCGGGCAGGCAACTCACCTGTTATGTCAGAGTGTCATGGAATCTGTCAGTTAACGTAAAATGCAGATTTTCAGAATTTAACATTCTTTTTCCCGGTGCCGATCCACCCCTTGGGGTGAAAAAATGGCAAACGCTATTGCCAAGGTCCGTAATTTTCCAGATTGGCACAAAATATGATTGGCAGGGATTGTGAAATTTTAAAACATTTGTCTAACAATAAAAATGAAGCAATGACAGAATTAAAAGGTAAAATTCTCGCGGGGAAGATCCTTGTATTACCCCAGGAGGCTGAAACAAAAACAGCAAGCGGCATTATCATTCCTGATTCGGCAAAGGAAAAGCCACAAGTAGGAACAGTTGTACTGGTAGGCGCTGCCAAAAAGGATGAACCTATGGAACTGAAAAAAGGGGACACTGTCTATTACGGCAAGTATTCGGGGAGTACCCTGACCCTCGACGGTGTTGATTATTTACTTATGTCGCAGACCGATATCCTTTACATTCAGTAATTTGAGGAAAAGTAAACTTAAAAGAAAGATATTATGGCAAAAGAGATTAAAAACAATATTGAAGCGCGCAATCTTTTAAAGAATGGCGTAGACAGGCTTGCAGATGCAGTGAAGGTTACCCTGGGACCGAAAGGCCGGAATGTAGTCATTGAGAAGAAATTTGGTGCTCCTCAGATCACCAAGGATGGTGTTACGGTCGCCAAAGAGATTGAACTTGAAGATGCATACGAAAACCTGGGAGCTCAGATGGTTAAGGAAGTAGCATCCAAAACCAGTGATGATGCAGGTGACGGAACCACGACAGCCACCGTGTTGGCGCAGGCGATCGTTTCTGTCGGACTGAAGAATGTTGCTGCCGGAGCGAATCCGATGGACCTCAAGCGTGGGATCGACAAAGCCGTTCAAAAGGTGGTAGAAAGCCTGAAAGCGCAATCCCAGAACGTCGGTGACGACTATGCAAAAATCGAATCGGTGGCCAAAGTCTCAGCCAACAACGATGATACGATCGGGAAGCTGATCGCCGAAGCCATGGAGAAAGTCCACAAAGAAGGTGTCATTACCATTGAAGAATCGAAAGGCACCGATACCTATGTTGACGTAGTGGAGGGGATGCAGTTTGACCGTGGATATATCTCCCCTTATTTCGTGACCGATACTGAAAAAATGTCAGCCGATCTGGAGAATCCCTATATTCTGATCCATGACAAGAAGATCAGCACCATGAAAGATCTTTTACCGGTGCTGGAGCAGACCGCCCAAAGTGCCCGTCCACTGCTGATTATCGCCGAAGATGTGGATGGCGAAGCCCTGGCGACTTTGGTTGTCAACAGGTTGCGTGGCGCCCTCAAGGTAGCCGCGGTGAAAGCCCCCGGTTTTGGTGACCGCCGCAAGGAGATGCTCGAAGATATAGCCGTGTTGACGGGTGGTAATGTAATCACCGAAGAAAAGGGAATGAAACTCGAACAGACCACCCTTGACATGCTGGGCCGCGCCGAAAGGGTGACCATTGACAAGGAAAATACCACCATCGTTGGCGGTCATGGCGAATCCAAATTGATAAGTTCCCGGGTAGGGATGATCAAAAAGCAGATCGAACTGACCACTTCCGATTATGACCGTGAAAAGTTGCAGGAACGCCTTGCCAAACTGGCGGGTGGTGTGGCCGTGATTTACGTGGGCGCTGCCTCCGAAATGGAAATGAAGGAAAAGAAAGACCGTGTCCATGATGCACTCAGTGCAACCCGTGCCGCTGTTGAGGAAGGTATCGTTCCCGGCGGCGGAGTGGCCTATATCCGCGCTATCAATTCCCTCCAGGGGATTAAGGTCGAAAACGACGATGAGCAGACAGGCATCGAGATCGTAAAACGCGCCATCGAAGAACCCCTTCGCCAGATCGTCAACAATGCCGGCAAAGAAGGCGCCGTTATCGTGCAGAAAGTCCGCGACGGCAAAGGTGACTTCGGATTCAATGTGCGCGTGGGTGAATACCAGAATCTTTTCGAAGGTGGCGTCATCGACCCCGCAAAAGTGACAAGGGTGGCCCTGGAAAATGCCGCATCAATCGCCGGAATGCTACTTACCACCGAGGCCGTAATCGTGGAAATCAAAGAAGATAAACCTGCCATGCCCAACCCCGGAATGGGCGGAGGAATGGGAGGAATGATGTAAAATCTTCTGTATGGATATTTATAAAAAGGCTGTCTCCTCAGGACAGCCTTTTTTTATGGTTCCGGCCGCAAACCCTGTCCCCCAAATTCCTGATGTTTGTCAGATAGTGTTATTGAACACATTGCTGTAAATAATAAATATCAGATAAACAGAACTTAAATTTTTTGTTTTTTGACCATCGTTCTGCATTATTCCGGTTCAACTTGGTTACATTTGCCTTATTAATTTAAACACAAAAGTATGAAAGCTGAGATTAATGAGTTCATGGAAAGCCTGAAACAGAGAACTCCCGGGGAGAAGGAGTTTCATCAGGCCGTTCAGGAGGTTGCTGAATCGGTTTGGGATTTTTATATGCAGAACCCGAAATACCGGAAAAATAAAATTCTGGAACGCATGTGTGAGCCGGAGCGGACGATTATTTTCCGGGTTCCCTGGGTGGATGACCACGGTGAGGTGCAGATCAACAGGGGTTACAGGGTGGAGTTTAACTCCGCCATAGGACCCTACAAGGGGGGGATCCGATTTCATGCGACGGTCACCCTGAGCATTTTGAAATTCCTTGGTTTTGAACAGACCTTCAAGAACAGTTTGACCACCCTGCCCATGGGTGGAGGAAAAGGAGGCTCTGATTTCAGCCCGAAAGGGAAGTCCGACGGTGAGATCATGCGTTTCTGCCAGTCTTTCATGAATGAGCTTTTCCGCCATATTGGTCCCGACACCGACGTACCTGCAGGTGATATCGGTGTGGGTGGGCGTGAGGTAGGCTACATGTTCGGCCAGTATAAGCGGCTGCGCAACGAATTCACGGGAGTTTTCACCGGAAAGGGGATCGGCTGGGGGGGAAGCCTTATTCGTCCTGAAGCCACCGGATTTGGCGCCGTTTACTTTGTGCGCCATATGCTGAAAAGGCTGGGCAAGGATATCGCCGGCCATACCTTTGCCATTTCGGGCTTCGGAAATGTTGCCTGGGGTGCCGTCTCCAAAATTAACGAATTGGGCGGCAAGGTAGTCACCATTTCCGGTCCCGACGGATATGTCTATGATCCTGACGGGATTTCGGGCGACAAGATCAATTATATGCTGGAACTCAGGGCCAGCAACCAGGATATCGTAGAGCCCTATTCCAAAAAGTTCGGGGTGAAATTCGTCCCCGGAAAAAAACCTTGGGTTGAAAAGTGTGACATTGCCATTCCGTGTGCCACCCAGAATGAACTCAACGTGGATGATGCGGCAGATCTGGTGAAGAACGGATGCTGGCTGGTCGCCGAAGCCTCCAATATGGGATGTACCGCCGAAGCTGTGGAGTATCTGAAGGAACATATCGATTTCGCTCCGGGGAAGGCGGTCAATGCCGGAGGAGTGTCCGTATCGGGACTGGAAATGACCCAGAACAGCATGCGTTACAACTGGTCGCGCGAAGAGGTCGACCAAAGGCTCCAGATTATCATGCAGGATATCCATGAGACCTGTGTGAAATTCGGCAGCGGAGGGAAAAGGATTGACTATGTGAAGGGTGCCAATATCGGAGGCTTTGTGAAAGTCGCCGAAGCCATGCTGGCTCAGGGTATTGTCTGATGCGCAAATGCTGATCGACACCCATTCGCATCTCTATTCCGATGATTATTCCGATGACAGGGAAGCTGTGATTGCCAGGGCCCTGTCATCGGATGTCGGGAAAATCATCCTTCCCAACATCGATTCCAGATCAGTTACCGGATTGCTGACAGTTGCCCATGACCATCCGGAGGTCTGCTTCCCGCTTATGGGACTCCATCCTTCTTCTGTCGGAGAGGCGTACGTGGCGGAACTGGACCGGATCACCGGGTGGTTTTCACGGGAGACATTCTTTGGCGTCGGAGAGATCGGTATTGACCTGTACTGGGATAAAACCCGGCAACGGCAGCAGGAAGATGTCTTCAGACAGCAACTCCGGCTTGCCCGGACCCTGAAGCTTCCCGTCGTTATCCATGTCAGGGAATCCTTCAGGGAAGTATATGCCATATTGGAGGCGGAACAGGAGGGTTCCCTTACCGGGGTTTTCCACTGTTTTTCCGGTAACGGGGAGGAAGCCCGCATGGTTATCGATGCTGGCTTTTTCCTGGGCATCGGGGGAGTGGTCACCTTTAAAAACAGCTCCCTCCCGGGGGTCCTTGAAAAAGCTGGACCACACCGGTTGGTACTGGAAACCGACTCCCCCTGGCTGAGCCCCGCCCCCCACCGCGGAAAAAGAAACGAACCTGGGTACCTGGTCCATGTGGCTGACAAAGTAGCTGCCATCTTCAGCGTCTCCAGCGAGGAAATCGCTGAAATAACCACTGCCAATGCCCGTTCTCTCTTCAGGATTTGATTCAATCCGTCATCATTCGAAGCGGAGGGTTACGAGCGTCAAGGGAATGGAGCGGGGAATCCTTAAGTCTCGTATCTTTGTATTGTAAATTTCTTTCAGCGTCAATATGAACCAGCATCTGCAGCAAACGGGATCGGTCCTGATCATTTACACGGGAGGCACCATCGGGATGGTTCAGAACCCGGTGACGGGAAGCCTGTCACCTGTACGGTTTGACCAAATCATGGAGGAGGTGCCTGAACTGAACAAATTTGGCTACCGGATCAAGTCGGTGACTTTTAATCCTCCGATCGATTCGTCAAACGTGACGCCGGAAATCTGGGAGAGAATTGCCCTGACCATCAAAAAGAATTACAACCATTTTGACGGGTTTGTCATTCTTCACGGCACCGACACCATGGCATATACCGCCTCTGCGCTGAGTTACATGTTTGTGAATCTTGACAAGCCGATTATCCTCACCGGAGCGCAATTGCCCATTGGTACCCTGCGCACCGACGGGAAGGAGAATCTGATCACCTCCGTGGAGATTGCCGCAGCACGGAAGAACGGAATGGCTCTGGTGCCTGAGGTTTGCATCTATTTCGATTTCAATCTTTTCAGGGGAAACAGGAGCGTCAAACAGGATTCCGAGAATTTCAGCGCTTTCGTTTCTGAGAATTATCCGGCGCTGGCGACCGCCGGCGTGGATATCAGGTACAGGTCGGAATTCATCCACTATCCCGAAAACAGGGGGATTTTAAAGGTGCAGACAGGATTTGACGATCATGTGGTCATTCTGAAAATGTTTCCCGGCATCGGACAGAAGGTTGCGGAACAGATTCTCGGGATGCCCGGGTTGAAAGGGGTGGTTCTTGAATCTTACGGATCGGGGAATGTCCCCACGTCGAAATGGTTTCTGGCGGCTATCCGGAAGGCCATCAGAAGGGGAGTGATCATCCTCAACGTGTCGCAATGCCAGGGAGGCAGCGTTCAGATGGGGCAGTATGAGACCAGTGTGGATCTTCTCAATGCCGGGGTGGTGAGCGGCAACGACATGACCACCGAGGCGGCTATCACCAAGCTGATGTTCCTGCTGGCACAGGGATTGACCAGGGAGGAAGTCAAAATGTACCTGAAAAAAAGTCTTTGTGGCGAAATAAAAGAGTAAGGTGACAACATTTCGTTTTTTTTCGTATTTTGCAGCGCTTTAACAGGAATGCAGGATTCCGGAGAGGTGTAGGAGTGGCTGAACTAGCACGCCTGGAAAGCGTGTGTTCCCCAAAAGGGAACCGGGGGTTCGAATCCCCCTCTCTCCGCTCTTTTTAATATTTTTAAACCAGACTTTTGAAGAATCAGGAATTCTCATCTGAAATTAGTTTGACGAAATGTCGAAAAAAATGGCTGCTGTTTTTGAATAATGTTAATGATATTATAAATTTGGGACAAAATTTAACGACAAAAATCAAAAAGATTATTAATTAAATTCAAAACGATTATGAAAAAACTTTTCGCGTTGATTGCAGTATTTGGGATGCTTCTCTTTGTTGCATCAAACTCTGTTGTTGCCCAGGATCAGCCGGCAGCCACCACGACGGCGGTGGACAGCTCAGGTACGGCAGCTGCTGATGAGGCTGTTGCAGCCGACCCCGTTGAAGAGGTTGCCGCTAAGGCTGAAGAGGGACAATCGCTTCACAGTGCCTTGAAACAGAAATTCATCGAAGGAGGTCCTATCTGGATGACCCCGATCCTGATCTGTCTTGTTCTCGGTCTGGCATTCTGTATTGAAAGGATAATCTACCTGAATCTTTCCACATCAAATACCAAAAAGTTGCTGGGTAAGATTGAAGATGCACTCAACAATGGTGGAATTGAAGCTGCCAAAGAAGTATGCCGCAATACCAGGGGCCCGGTGGCCAGTATTTTTTATCAGGGATTGGACAGATCACACCAAGGTCTGGATTTGGCTGAAAAATCAGTGGTCGCTTATGGCGGGGTGCAGGCCAGTTTGTTGGAAAAAAACCTGAGCTGGGTCGGTCTCTTTATTGCTCTGGCACCTATGTTCGGGTTCCTTGGAACGGTTGTGGGGATGATCGCAGCTTTCGATGCAATCGAGCAAGCCGGTGATATTAGCCCTTCACTTGTTGCTGCAGGTATCAAGGTGGCTTTGATCACAACCGTGGGTGGTTTGATCGTGGCTATTATCCTCCAGGTGTTTTACAACTACTTCCTTAGCAAAATCGACAACCTGGTCGGCGACATGGAAGATTCGTCCATTGCATTTATTGACTTGTTGGTAAAGCACAACCTTAAAAATGCATAGTATGAAGAAATTAAATATCCCCTTCCTTACCCTGTTGGTCGTAAGTGTGGTCTCCCTGATCCTGATCATTTCACTTGTGGCAAGTATCAGCAGCGATCTCACCGATTCGGCAATGGGTAACTGGATCACAATCAACCTGAGGTGGGCGTATGTTTTGCTCTTTTTAGCGGTGGTTGTTCTCATCCTGTTTGCTTTGTTCCAGTTTTTCAGCAACCTGAAATCTGCCAAAGGGGGACTGTTCGGAATTGCTGCCGTTCTCCTCATCGTTTTGATTTCCTGGTTACTTGGATCAAGCGAATATCCGCAATTCTTCGGCGTTGAGAAGTTTATCGCTGATGGTACCATCACACCTACCATCACCAGAGTAATTGATACCGCCTTGTATTCGACGTATATTATCTTTGGATTGGCAATTCTTGCTTTGATTTATTCATCAGTGAGCCGTTACTTTAAGTAATCTGATGTAATTTTTCTTAATCGGTTAAAATTGAAAGTATGAGAAAACCACCTGAAATACCTTCAGCGTCTTTGGCCGACATCGCTTTTCTCCTCCTTATCTTCTTCCTGACCACTTCGTCGATGGATACAGATATAGGGCTTGAGAGGCGCTTGCCGCCATTGGCGCCTGATGTAGAACAAGATGATGCTCCGCCGATCAAAGAGAGAAATGTATTTATCGTTTTGGTCAATAAGGATAACCAATTGCTGGTAGAAGGTGAATGGCTTCAGATCGGACAATTGCGTGAAAAGGCCAAGGAGTTCCTTGAGAATCCGAATGACTCTGAAAACCTCCCTGAAAAAGAGATTAAAGAAGTTGACTTTTTCGGGGAAATGCCAATAACCAAAGGGGTCATTTCGTTACAGAACGATTTGGGTACACAATACGGTGTTTATCTGGAAGTCCAGAACGAATTGGTTGGGGCAGTCAATGAACTCAGGAATGAACTGGCCATGTCTAAATTCGGCAAACCTTTGGCTATGCTGACTAAAGAACAGCAGGATGCTATCCGGGAAATTTACCCGCAACGTATATCTGAAGCTGAACCCAAAAGAGTAGGAGTTAAATAATATGGCAAGATTTAGAAAAGCGAAGAAAGAGTTGCCGGCTATATCAACTGCCTCTCTACCTGACATTGTTTTCATGCTTCTGTTCTTTTTTATGTCAGTGGTAAAGATGAGGGATGTTACTGTGATGGTCAGGCAATCCTTACCGCAAGGCACGGAACTTACCAAATTAGAGAAGAAGAGTTTGGTCAGTAACATTTACGTCGGTGTGCCGCACAATCAGTATATCGGAGTATACGGAAGCGAACCCAGAATTCAGTTGAATGACCAGTTCGCGGAAGTCAGTGATATCGTCAATTTTATTGTGGTTGAAAGGCAAGCCAGGGATGAAGCTGAAGTCCCGCTGATGGTTACTTCATTGAAGATCGATGAATATACCCAGATGAAGATTGTACAGGATATCAAGCAAGAGCTCCGTAGAGCTTCTGCCTTGCATATCAACTATTCTGCAAAGAAAAGGATTGACAATCAGTAATCTGTTAAGGTAAACGAGTTTTAGAGAGGTTGTTTCTTCAGGGAACAACCTCTCTTTCATTTAGGCGGCTGCTGAATTGTCAAAAACAGTTCTTTTAGCTGTTCTTCACTGATCGGCGAAGGGGAATCATTCATCACATCCCGTCCCGAATTGTTCTTGGGGAAGGCAATGACATCACGTATGGAATCCAAACCGGCGAACATGGATACCAACCTGTCGAAGCCGAAGGCGATGCCGGCATGGGGAGGCGCTCCGTATTTAAAGGCGTTCATGAGAAATCCGAATTGTGCCTCTGCCTGTTCAGGGGTAAATCCCAATACCTTGAACATCGCCGACTGAAGGGCAGCGTCAAAGATCCGCACCGATCCGCCGCCGATCTCCACGCCGTTGATCACCAGGTCGTAAGCGTTGGCCCTTACTTTTCCGGGATCGCTGTTAAGGAGGGGGATATCTTCCGGTTTCGGAGAAGTGAAGGGGTGGTGCATGGCCGACCATCTGCCGTTTTCTTCGTTCCATTCCAGGAGGGGGAAATCGACCACCCACAACGGCTGGAAGGTGCCTTTGGGGCGTAGCCCCAGCCGGTTCCCCATCTCCAGACGAAGATTCCCCAGAGCAGTCAGCGTTTTCTCCCGTTCCCCGGGAATGACCAGGATGAGATCGCCCGTCCTGGCTCTGAAATGGAAGGCAAGGTCTTTCAGTTCTTCGGGATTGAAATATTTGTCGATGGAGGAACGGATGGTCCCGTCTTCGTTCATTTTCAAATAAATCAGCCCTTTGGCCCCGATCTGGGGCCTTTTGATCCATTCGGTGAGTTCGTCGAGTTGTTTGCGGGTATACTCCCCGCATCCTTCGGCACAGATCCCTCCGACGTATTCCGCTCCGTCGAAAACGGGAAATCCCTTTCCTCTTGCGCTGGAGGTGAGGTCAACGATTTTCATACCGAAGCGGATGTCGGGCTTGTCAGATCCGTAGTTTTCCATAGCTCCGCCATAGGAGAGTCTGGGAAAGGCGCCGGTTTCGACGCCAAGGATTTCCAGGAGCAGGTGACGGGTCAGCCCTTCGAAAGTAATCAGCACGTCCTCCTGTTCCACGAACGACATTTCGCAGTCTATCTGGGTGAATTCAGGCTGCCTGTCGGCGCGGAGGTCTTCGTCCCGGAAGCATTTGACAATCTGGAAATATTTATCAAAACCGGCAACCATCAGCAGTTGCTTGAAGATCTGGGGCGACTGGGGCAAGGCATAGAATTCCCCGGGATTCATGCGGGAAGGGACCACGAAGTCGCGGGCTCCTTCCGGGGTCGATTTGATCATCACCGGGGTTTCAACCTCGATGAATCCTTTTTCTGAAAGGTAGTTGCGTGTTGCCTGCGCTATCCGGGCCCTGAGAAAAAGGTTTTGCTGAACCGCCGGACGGCGGAGATCCAGGTAGCGGTATTTCATCCGGAGGTCATCGCCTCCGTCGGTGTCGTTCTGGATGGTAAAGGGGGGCAGGATGGAAGGGCTCAGTACCTTGATGGCGCTGATCTCTACCTCGATATCACCTGTGGGAAGTTGCTTGTTTTTGCTGCTCCGTTCCCTGACTTTCCCTTTCACCTGAATCACAAATTCCCTTCCGAGGGTGGCTGCCTGTTCCCGGATACCGGCGTCTGTTTTTTCATCGGTTACCAGTTGGGTGATGCCATACCTGTCGCGCAGGTCTATGAAAGTCATAGCTCCCAGATCCCGAATCCGCTGAACCCAGCCGGCCAGGATTACTTCCGTACCGCAGTGTTCGACCCTTAATTCGCCGCATGTGTTTGTTCTGTACATAAATCAATGTATTAGACAGGTTGCGAAAGTAGCCAATTTTTAGCAATTTTATACCGCAGTCCGAAGAAGGGCTGATCAAACAAATGCGTTATGGCAGAGCTTTTCGGGGATGAATACTTTATGGAAAGGGCGCTGGGGGAAGCGCGGCTGGCTTTTGAGAAAGGAGAGGTCCCCGTCGGGGCGGTGGTGGTATGTGCGGGACGGATCATTGCCCGGGCGCACAATCTGACGGAACTGCTGAATGATGTGACAGCCCATGCCGAAATGCAGGCCATTACGGCTGCTGCCAACACCTTGGGGGGGAAGTACCTTGACCAATGTACCGTTTATGTAACCGTAGAACCCTGCGTCATGTGCGCCGGTGCCCTGGCCTGGGCGCAGGCGGGAAGAGTCGTCTTCGGCGCTCCCGATGAAAAAAGAGGCTACCAGAAATTCGCACCTGACGTTCTGCATCCCAAAACCGAGGTCACAGAAGGTATCCGCGGGAAGGAATGTGCCGCACTCATGAAAGAATTCTTTGCTGCCAGGCGATCCTGATGCGGCTACCCCCCTCCCCGGGCTATTTTACTACAACCGTACTGCTTCTTTACCGGAGTTGTAGTTGATATTCGAATGATCTCCTCCCCGGGCTATTTTACTACAACCGTTCTGCTTCCCTTGCCTGTGGCGTCAAAAGCCTTCAGCTGCACTTCTCCTCTGACAGGAACGGGATTCCTGTATTCCGGAGACTGGATGGAAGGTTCCCCCCCATCGGTGGAGTAACGGATTTTCAAGCCGGGATATTCAATGTTGGCTTTTAACATGCCCTCTTCGATGACGGCCCCCGGAGGAGGTAGTCGGTAGTTGAAACCCCCGAAAAGTCTGCTCAGGCGTGACAGCTCACGCTTGCCCAAAACGTTGGCAAACTGGTTCCATCCCTCGTCCATCAGCTGTTGGCGCCGCATAGGATTGGCTTCGCCTTCCCAGGGGCGTTCTTTTCCCCATGCCGTTTCGGCGAGACCGATCATTTTGGGAAGCGCATAGTATTCCAGCATTTGGGGACCCCTGATGGTTTCAGCCCACAACTGGGCCTGCATTCCCATGATGTTTTTCCGGGCCTCCGGCTTCAGCCTTTCCATCCCGGCATACGCCGTCGCAGGATCAATGTCGCGACCCATCCCCGTCTTCAGGTTGGTGACAAAAGAGTTCCAGGGGGCGAATTGCCAGGGATTGCGGACATTGCAGAAACCTCCCCAATAGAGTCCGGGCTCCCGGGGATCCTTGCTGTAAGCAAAGTCAAAGTAAAAATTGGAGACGTCGCACATCACCACGGGATATCCGGCATTGGCCAGGCGATAGGAGAGGTTGGCCCACTGTCCCAGGTTGTTCCACGCCCAGGGAATTACCTCGCCGCCGGCAAAAGCCGGATTCGGGACGTATTTCCCCTCTTCGTTCTTCAGCAGGGCGACTTCCTCCCAACCCCCCGCCTTCAGATTGCGGGCTTTCAGAATTTCCACAGTTCGCTTCAGGAAGTAGCTCTGCAGGTTCTTGGGATCCCTGATTTCAGGCATGCCTTCCATCAGTTTGGCACACAGCGGCGATTGGGTCCATACTCCCTCGGGAACTTCATCCCCTCCGGTATGGAAAATTTCTAGGGGCACCCCGGCGTCAGCGTACATCCCGATGATTTCGTCAATGACAGTCTCATAGAATTTGTAAACCGATTCCCTGGCCACGCAAACCACATTGTCGTTGTAATGCTGTGCTGAATTGTATACCGACTGGTCATCGGGATCGATCAGCCTGAATTCTTCAGCCTTTTCTTCATTCCCTTCCATCATGAATTTCCGGTAGCGGGCTTCCATAGCCCGGATGGCTGCCCGGGAGTGCCCGGGGAAGTTGATGGTAGGGAGAATCCGGATATGACGCTGGTGGGCGTACCTGAGGATCTCCATGAAATCGTCACGGGAATAAAATCCGCTGCCGGTAGATCCTTCGGCATCGGGGAAAGGTCCCGACCCATAGGCGGGATGGAGCATGTCAACACCGTCTTTGGTGGTGTGTCCCCTGCGTGAGGCGACCTCCGTCAGTTCCGGGAGACTGGCGATGGCGATTCTCCATCCCTCGTCTTCCGCGAGATAGAGCTGCATGGTGTTGAGCTTGTAACAAGCCATGATGTCAATCATTTTTTTCACGGTTTCCTTGCTCTGGAAGTTACGGGCCACATCGATGTGGAGGCTGCGGAAGGGGAATCGCGGAGCATCCTCGATCTCCGTGGCCGGAAGTCCCGACTGACCGGTACCCGCATCTGCGGGAACCAGGGCCATCAGGGTCATCATGCCGTAAAAAACACCGGCGGGATCACTTCCGTAGATGACCACCGAGGGGTCTTCCCTGATTTCCAGTTTATAGGCTTCACGGGATACGCCGTTGACCGTCATGGGTCTCAATCCCAGGAAGATGGCGTTGGCCCGGGGCTCTTCAGCTTCTTTGGGAGTTACGGCACTGCCGGCAATTCTGCCCAACACGGCGGCGGCATACCCGGCTTCCTGTTCCAGACCCTTTTGGTAGAAGAGTTGCGGAACATCGCTGAAAAATACCGTTTTCCCCGGAAACCTGGCGGAGACGGGCGTGGGAACCACTGCTGGCAGCGATTCCACCGGCACGTCGTGGAGCTTCCCGTTGTTCCGGAAGGTGGTTTCCGGGGTGGGAAGGGGCTCGTAATCGTTGCGGTGACGGTTGACTTGTTCCGGTTCCGTAAATGGTTCAAGGGTATAGTCTGATACGGCGACAATGGATTTCTCAGCTCCATCCTTACCGTAGAAGACAAAATAAAGGCCCAGAGGCGCGTCCGACTCCTTGATCAGCCATGCTTCCGACTCATAAACAATTTCAGCTTTTTCTCCCGGTTTCAACAAAAACCCTCCGGCAGGAGAAAGCCTGTACCAATCCCCGCTGATGCGCGTGATCAATGCATTACCTTCCGTATTCCTGACTTCGCGGGGGGTTTGGTTATAAAACAACGCCCAGTTGTTTTCGTCGAGGGTGAAACCGCTTTTATTTTCAATAGTAAATTGCGCTTTTACTCCCGGCTGGTCGGCATATTCATTGCTGATCACCTTCCAGCTTACAGTAAGTTGATCACCCGAAGGCACTTTCTGCTGGTCACAACGGGTGAACATAAACAGAAGCGTGCATAAAAAAACATGAAACGATATTTTTTTCATAGCGGAAAAATATTTAGTTTGGCTCATTATATATTCGCCAAAGATAATTGAACCAATTGAAAGTAACCCTGATAAAAACCCGATATTGATGAAACAGAATCAAAGGCTGATTTCCCTGGATGCCTTCCGCGGTTTCACCATCGCATCCATGATCATGGTGAACAATCCCGGAAGTTGGAGCCATGTGTATGCTCCGTTGTTGCACAAGCCCTGGAACGGGATTACCCCTACCGACCTGATTTTTCCGTTTTTCATTTTCATTGTGGGGGTATCCGTTGCTCTGGCTTATACCAAAAGGGTGGCGGCTGGTGTGTCGCAAAAAGAGATGGTCAGGAAGATTGTCTGGCGTTCGGTAAAAATCTTTGCCGTTGGAATTTTCCTGGCGCTCTATCCCCGCTTTAATTTCGGGGAGTTGCGGGTAGCCGGCGTACTTCAGCGGATTGCCATCGTTTTTCTGGTCTGCGCCCTTCTCTTTTTGAAGGTGGGGTGGAAGAGGCAGGCCATTGTTGCGGGATGTTTGCTGGTCGGTTACTGGTTGTCCATGATGTTTCTCCCCACCCCCGGGTATGGAAAGCCCATGCTTGAGCCTGGGGTGAACCTGGCTGCCTGGATAGATTCTTTCCTGTTGCCGGGGAGGATGTGGCAGAAAACCTGGGACCCGGAGGGGGTGTTCAGCACCTTGCCGGCCATTGCCACGGGGATCACCGGCATGCTGGCGGGAACGCTCATCCTGAGCAAAAACAGCATGGAAAGGAAAATCATATGGCTCTTCACGGCAGGATTTCTGGCAGCTACCCTGGGTGTGGTCTGGAGCTGGCATTTCCCCCTCAACAAGGGTTTGTGGACCAGCTCCTTTGTGATGGCCACCTCCGGACTGGCTTCCATGACGCTGGCGGCGAGCCTTTTCCTGGTTGACCATCTCGGCTATAAGAAATACGCAAAACCCTGGGTCATCTTCGGCTCAAATGCCATTTCGGTGTATGTGCTGGCCGGGTTGCTGGGTTATTTTTTCTACGAAATCCAGATTGGAGGAGCATCCATAAAAGGTCATTTCATGGATTTCTTTACAGGAATGGGGACAGCTCCCAAATTTGCAAGCCTCCTCTATGCCCTGCTCTATGTCGGCATTCTTTTCATACCGGCATTGGTACTTTACCGGAAGAAAATATTCCTCAAGCTCTGATTTCGGGTCAGGCTTCGCTGATCATGAAACCCGCCTGACGCAGGTCATTCCAAAATGCCGGATAGGATTTGGTGACTACGCCGGGATTTCGGATGACCAGCGGTTTCCCCGTGAGTGCCATCGGTGCGAAAGCCATGGCCATGCGATGGTCATCGTATGTGTCGATGACCGGAAGGTCTTGTGCCAGGTCAGGATGGATCACCCCATCCCATTTCAGCTCCCCGGGGGCGGGAACGACAATGCCGGCTCCGAACTTCGACAGTTCTTTCTGCAATGCCGCAATGCGGTCGGTTTCCTTGATCCGGAGGGTTTCCAATCCTTTGAAATGAAAGGGAATTCCTTTGGCAACGCATAGCGTGGCCAGTGTTTGCCCGACGTCGGGATTCTCATGGAAATCCAGAAAAACCCGGGAAGGCCTGACATCCTCTTTTTTGGTAATCAGGATGGCATGCTCCGTGGTAGTTGTGGTTATCCCAAAGGCTTCAAACCAGTAGGAAACGGCTTCGTCTCCCTGGAGTCCTGACAGGCGGAGGTTTTCCAGCAACACTTCTCCGGACTTGCTGAGCGCCAGTATTTCATACCAGTACGATGCGGCGGTCCAGTCAGATTCTACCGTGAATCCGCAGGGAAGGAAAGATTGCCGGGGAACCGTGATTTCATTGTTTTTCCAGATGGAACGGACACCTGCCTGTTCCAGCAGCCGGAGGGTCATACCGATATAACTCCTGGAGGTGACTCTGTTTTGCAACAGGAGGGTGAGACCGCCCTCAAGGGTGGGAGCGATCAACAGGAGGGCGGTGATGTACTGGCTGGAAATGCTTCCGTCCAGTTCGAGCGTTCCTCCTTTCAGGAGCGTTCCTGTGATTTTCAGGGGCGGAAATCCATCCTCTCCGGCGTATTCGATGAGGGCTCCCAGTTTGCGGAGTGCCTTGACCAGCACCTTAACCGGGCGTTGCTGCATCCGCTCTGAACCGGTCAGCAACCACTCTCCGGCGGTTCTCGAAAGATAGGCTGTCAGAAAACGCATGGCTGTCCCCGCATGCCCTACATCGAAGAACGGCCCATCTGACGCCAGAATGGCTTCCATGACACGCGTATCATCGCTGTCACTGAGATTTTCAATTTTATCCTGACTTTTGGACAGTGCTTTGATGATCAGAACCCTGTTGCTGATACTTTTCGAGGCAGGAAGGGAGATCTTCGCGTTCGGTGAACCGGAGGGGGCCTCAATATGCAAAACGTGATGATGGGTCATGGCCATGGAATTTACAGGTCGTACAGGCTTTCCAGGGATGCCAGAACCTGATCGCGGCTGCAATGCCGGTTGATCTCGAATTTTCCGGTGGCTGACAGGAGGGTAAAATTGATCAGTCCGGCTTCATTTTTTTTGTCATGCATCATCAGCGCAAGGAGTTTTTCAGAATGATCATGATTCATCGGGACGGGGCCATAGAGCTGTCTTATCCAATTCCCCATGCGGCGGGCCTCGCCGGCGGGGAAACCGCAGGTTTCCGAAGAAAGAAAGAGCTCGGCAACCATTCCCCAGGCAACGGCATACCCATGCAACACCGGATGGCCTGTTTCGAGGGCCAGGCTTTCGATGGCATGCCCGGCGGTGTGGCCGAAATTCAGGGCTTTCCTGATATCGGCCTCCAGAGGATCGCGGGTGACAAAGTGATTCTTGACTTCCACGGAATGGCGGATGAACTCCCGGAGTTCATCGTAATCGGCCACGTCAGGGTCAAAACGGTGCAATTCCGTGAGATGCGCGGGACTGAAAATCAATCCGTGCTTTATCATTTCCGCAAATCCCGAAAGGAGGTTCATCCGGTCGAGGGTTTTCAGAAACGGAGTATGGATCAGAACGGCCAGAGGCTCCCTGAAGGTGCCTATTTCATTCTTCAACCCGCGGAAGTTGATGCCGGTTTTCCCGCCGACAGAGGCGTCGACCTGTGAAAGGAGGGTGGTGGGGATGTTGACAAAACCAATGCCCCTTTTGAAGGTCGACGCGGCAAATCCTGCCAGATCGGTGAGCATGCCTCCCCCTACATTGATCAGCAGCGATTTCCGGCCGGCGCCCCTGGCTGTCAGAAATTCCCAGATCATCGCCGCCGAGGAGAGATTTTTGTTCTCTTCTCCCGCAGGAATGACGATGCGGGGGAACCTTCCGAATAACGTATTGTTACAGACCCAGAGTTCTTCAACCACAGAATCCGTGGCCAGGAAAATTTGGTCTCCGGGAAAGTCGGCGATGACCTTAGCAAAATCTTCCTCCACCGAAGAGGAGAAAATAATTTCAGCCCTGTCCTTTGAATTATCCATTCATCCGTTGTAAATTGCGCTAAGTTACAACTTTGTTTCCATACCAAAACTTACACCTTCGATATTCGGTAAATGATAACGGAGAATTCAGCGCGGATCAGGCGTATCAAACGTTTGTTTTATATCGGAGCGGGCGTGATGGCTCTGGCTTCGCTGCTGTTTTTCCTTTTGGGAAAGGATGTTCCCGGTTTTGTGTCAGCGGGCATCCTTGTGGTGTGGTTTCTGGCATTTCAGTCGATTGATTTTTCCTATGTCTGGTTTGACGCCGGCAACGGGAAAGTGATTCTCCGCTATTATCAGGCTACGAAATTCGGACGGAAAGATTACAATACCATCGAATTTCCCGTGGGTATCCTGTATGACTTCCGGTTTGAGAAGTCGGTATTTGGTTTGGTCAGGGATTTGGTCCTGGTAGTCAAAACCAGACGGGGAATCGCCGAATACGATCCGGTGAGCCTTGCGGCGGTCAGCAAGGAAGAACAACGGCAGATCGAAGAGCAACTCAGGACGCTTTTAAACCGCTGAATATTGTTTTTTTGAAAACCCCGCTTTATGACAGAAGATCTTTTGCTGTACAAGGTGGCCTTGTCCATGATCCCCGGCATCGGGGGCGTTTTGGCCCGCACACTGGTGGAGCACGTGGGCAGCGTGGAAGCCGTCTTCAGGGAACCCCTCCGGAATTTGATCAGGATTCCCGGGATTGGCGAAGTGAATGGCCGGAAAATCAGGGAAAGCGACACCCTGGTCAGTGCGGAGAAAGAGTTGGCGTATGCCGTCAGGGAGGGGATCAGGATATTCTTTTATCTTGACGGTGATTATCCACGCCGTTTTAGGGAGTGCGCCGATGCTCCCGTGGTCTGTTATTACAAAGGGGTGGCGGACCTTGATATGGCCAAAGCCGTCTGCGTGGTGGGTACCCGGCATGCCACGGATTACGGAAGGCAGATATGTGATGAACTTCTCAGGGATCTGGCGTCCCGTGGACATCAGCTGCTGGTGGTGAGCGGACTGGCATACGGAATAGATATTCAGGCACATAAGTCAGCCCTGAAATACGGTCTGCCCACTGTGGGTGTCCTGGGGCACGGTCTCGACAAACTCTACCCTGCCCAACATGCCCCGACGGCAAAAACCATGCTCCTGAAAGGGGGATTGCTGACCGATTTTCCAAGCGGGACCAGGATAGACCCGCCCAACTTCATCCGCCGGAACCGCCTGATCGCGGGACTTAGCGATGTCACCGTCGTCGTGGAATCGGGAGAAAAGGGCGGCGCCCTGATCACCTCCGACATTGCATCCTCTTACGACCGCGAAGTGTGCGCCTTCCCGGGAAGAGCGGTAGATATTCATTCCAAAGGCTGTAATATGTTGATAAAAAAGAATATCGCTGCCATGATCGAAAATGCGGAAGACCTGGAATTCGCACTGGGATGGATCCCTGAAGCCAAAATGAGAGCCCCGCGGCAGCAGGAACTTTTTGCCAGGCTCTCCGGGGAAGAACAAAGGGTGGTGGACTGGTTGAAAAAGGAAGACAAAATGGATCTGGACACCCTTGCCCTGGCTGTGGAAATGCCGGTCAGGAAGCTTTCAGCTCTGCTGCTCGAACTCGAAGTCAAAGGGGGGGTGGTCGCCCTGCCCGGAAACCAGTATCGGCTGAAGTACTGATTATTCAGGCGCTGGTGCCCGTGAAGGGGAGAAATCAGAAACCAGGGATGATTTGTATCTTTGCGGCATGGGAAGAAGTTTTGAAGAGCTTAAAGTTGCCAAATCGTTGCTGAGGGCGTTGGGGGAGATCGGCTTCACGGAGCCCACGCCTGTGCAGGAGTTGGCTATTCCGGTGATCAATTCGGGGATTAACGTGGTGGGCATTGCCCAGACGGGCACGGGAAAGACGGCCGCATACCTGTTGCCTCTGCTCACTCGCCTGGTGAAGGCGGAAGGGACGGAGCCCCGGTGCATTGTCCTGGTGCCTACACGGGAGTTGTCGGTTCAGGTAGGAGAGGATGTTGCGGAACTTACCCCTTATACCGATTTGCGTTCGGCTGCCGTTTTTGGGGGTGTGGGCTGGACGAAACATGCCGAACTTCTGTCTCCGGGGATTGACCTGCTGGTAGCCACTCCTGGTCGTCTGTGGGATTTGTACCAGGCCGGTGCACTCTCTTTCAGGAAAGTGAAATTCCTGGTGATCGATGAAGCCGACCGGATGCTCGACATGGGATTTATGCCCCAGCTGCGGCAGCTTTTCGAGATCATTCCCCCGCGACGGCAAAACCTTCTGTTCAGCGCCACCTTCCCTGAAAAAATGGAACAAATGGCCGAAGAGTTCCTCGACCACTACGAAAGGGTGGAAGTGGCGCCTTCCGCCACTCCTGTGGAACAGGTGGAACAAATGGTTTACAGGGTTCCCAATTTCCAGGCCAAACTGGTCCTGATCCGCCACTTGCTGACAGATGAGGCAGCCTTTCACCGGGTAATTCTTTTTGTGAAGACAAAAACTTCCGCCGACGCTGTCTTCAAGGTCGTCAAGCGGAAAGCGGAAGGTGAAAAACGGATCATGCACAGTGACAAGGGGCAGTCCACACGCCTCAACGCCATCAGGGCTTTCAAGGAAGGAGAGGTGAGGATCCTGATTACCACCGACCTGTCAGCCCGCGGGCTGGATGCCTCCCTGGTGTCGCATGTCATCAATTTTGACATTCCCCCCCATTATGAAGATTACATTCACCGCATCGGCCGCACGGCACGGGCGGGGAACCGGGGAACCGCCATCACCCTGGTGACTCCCGATGAAGAATGGCATCTGAAGCGTATCGAAAAGATGATCCGCATGGAAATCCCCATCGCGGAGATCCCCGCCGGCATCACTTTCCCGGAGACTGCTTTCGAAGAGCGGCAGAGGCAGAAACGGGAGGTTGACCGGCAACGGAAAATCGACGACCCCTCCTTCAAGGGGGCATTTCATCAAAAGAAGAAGCGCCCCGAGGGTCATGCCGGGGGAAGGAAGCCCCGACAAGGAAAACCCGGAAGAAGGAAATAAAATTTCAGCAAGTTTTACGGCTGTCAATCTCCCCATATTGCGGAAACAAGGGTCTCTTTTTCACATCGGATTTCGTCTGACAACATGGGTTTTGTCTTCCTGATCCGCTTCCAAAGCCAGCGGCCCCGGGTTTTCCTGAAGAGAATGTACCAGAAATGAGCAAATTTCCCGGCAAGGGGAAGTATTGCCAGAAACAGCAATTTCAGAAACCAGCCTTCCAGAAGGGGTGAAACCAGCCACATCTCCAGCAGGTAAAAAACAGGAAACAGGACGATGCCGAGGCCGAAAGAAAAGGTGCTTCTGAAAATTTCCTGTTTTACCTTCCTGTTCACGAGGAAGTCGAGGATAAAAAAGGGCAGTGCGTTGAAAAGAAAGCCAAAGAGAAAGAAGGGGAATGTGACGGCCAGAAAGAGGAGGTGCAGCAGCAGTTTCCCTGTTTTTTCCTCTTCGCGGTCCACTACCCAGCTTCTGATGCCAAGTGATCTCAGCCTGCCGAGGAAGTTGATCCCCCGAGCCGCCAGCTTTTCCGCTGCCTCCCGGTCTTGTGCCTCCAGGGCATCCAGCCTATTTATCAATTGTTGTCCGATATGAAAAACGTGGCTGAGGTTTTTCTTTTTATTCTGTTTGCGAAGTTGAGGAACGGTACCGATTTCCCGGAGGGCTTCAAAGCCCCTGTATAAGGATTCTGTGTTGTAGTTGAGGGTCAGGGGGAGGAGGGACCGGTAGAGGTCATCCCTTAGGGCATGTATTCCCTGAACGGGATTCCGGCGGTAGAGGTCATAATAATCCCGGGCATCCAGGGGTTTTCCGAAGATGATGAGCATCCTGCGGCCGAAGTCCTGGTATTGGTCGAAATAGATACCTGTGGGAATGATTTTTATGTCAAGGGAGAATTGGGTAGCTTCCCCGGCAAGGAAGACAATGCGGGGGATGGCCTTTTTGTGGGGGATCATCCGGCGGTTGACCGAATGGGCTGCCTCGGGGTAAAGACCTATGGATTTGTTGTTTTTCAGGATATTGGCTGCCGTCATGAAACTCTGTCCGTTTCTGGAGAGGTTTTCATATCCGTCACGGATCCGCCAGGCTGGAATGATTTTTACAAATCTCATAAATGCCTGGGTGATTCTGTTTTTGAAGAGATCGGCCCGGCCGAGCCATACCACCTGTTGTTTTACGGAATATACCACTGCCAGGTCATCGTTTAGCGCATTGGGATGATTGGGAGCAAAAATGAGTGGTTTGCCGGTGGGAATGTTTTCTTTGCCCAAAATCACGATGGTCCGGTGAAACAACCACCAGGCGTATTTGACATACTGTTTGAAGAGCCAGTATCCCGGGGACCACTTTTCAACCATTCTTATATGTTTTTACAATACCGGTATTACCTCTCCGGTTCCTTGTTCCATGCGATCCCGGTCATTTCATTTTCAGCGGGATACCCTCTTCCCCGGGGACCGGGGTGGGAGGATGAGCAAGCTATTTTCCCAGCAGAAGTTTTGACATCTTCCGGTGGATGTCGGTATTGTCCATGATTCCCGAAAATTCTGCCGCACCCGGACCGAAGGCAAAAACGGGCACCATCACCGCGGTATGATCTTCTGTGGTAAAACCGCCTTTCACCATGCCGGTATACATATTTCCGTCGGTGATGCTCATGCCGCCGGTTTCATGGTCGGCAGTGACGATCACCAGGGTTTCCCGGTCGCGGGAGGCGAAGTCCAGCGCTTTTCCGATGGCGCGGTCAAAGTCAAGCATCTCCCCGACCACATAAGGGGTATTGTTGTCATGACCGCCCCAGTCGATCATCGACCCTTCCACCATGAGGAAGAATCCTTTTTTGTTGTTGTTCAGAATGGTGATGGCAGTTTCGGTGGCGACGGGCAGCAAATCGCCCCTTTCGTTCGCCCGCCCGTTGTGTTCCGATGCCGTCAACCCTGCCAGTTTTCCGCTTTTTACCTGAGCAATGGCGCCAATATCCTGCAAAACCTGGTAGCCTTTCTCTTTCAATTCATCCGTCAGGTCTTTCCCATCATGGCGATCGGTAAAATGTTTGTATCCTCCGCCGATGAATACATCGATATCGGTTTTCAGAAAATCGGCGGCGATGGCTTCATAGCTGCTCCGGCTTCCCTGATGAGCAATGAAAGAAGCGGGTGTCGCATGGGTGATGGCAGAAGTGGAAACAAGTCCGGTAGCCAGTTTTTTATCTACGGCAGACTCAAGGATGGTCTTCAGGGGTTTCCGTTGGGTATCTACGGCAATGGCGCCATTGTAAGTGCGTACGCCAGTTGACAGGGCGGTGCCGCCGGCCGCGGAGTCGGTGATGTATTTGTCGGCCGACTGGGTTTTGGAAAAACCCACATGGCGGAAATTATCCAGAAATAATTTCCCTCCATTGGCTGTAATGCCGGCAAAGACGTGGTCAACCCCCATGCCGTCCCCGATCATCAGGATCACATTTTTGGGCCTTTTGCCTTTCGGTTTTTCGACATAATTTCTGACGGGATAAAAATCTTGGCCTTGGTAGACCAGGTTTTCATCGCCGGGTTTTACTTCTTGGTAGGTTTCCTGGGCCGAAAGAGGCATTGATGCCACGAAAATCGCTGCCAGGAGCAAATATCTGAAATGTTTCAAAACCATGGGAATTATTTTTTTCAGCCAAAAATAACCAAATTTTACAGATATAACGGTTCTATTTCCACTTGGTTCAACAGCGAGGATCGCTTCTGTCAGTTTTTAAGCTTTTTCTTGCCGAATTCGGGATCTATCTTCAGCAGGGAGGTGGCGATCAGGGGGATGATGCTGCAAATCATGACCCAGAGGAAAAAATGCTGGTATCCCAGTTGTTCCTGGAGCCATCCGGCGAACATGCCGGGGACCATCATTCCCAAGGCCATGAATGCGGTGCAGATAGCATAGTGGGAGGTTTTGAACTCCCCTTCGGCGTAATAAATGAGGTAGAGCATGTAGGCGGTGAAGCCGAAGCCATAGCCGAACTGCTCCAAACCGACGCACAGGTTGATGATCAGCAGGTTGTCGGGCATGGCATAGGCGAGATAGAGGAAAGTGGCTGCGGTGAGAATCATGCTCAGGGCCATTGGCCAGAGCCATTTTCTGAGACCTCCCTTTGCGGCGACGATCCCGCCGATGATCCCTCCCACGGTAAGGCTCAGGATACCCACGGTTCCATAGACCAGACCCACTTCTCCGGTGGTCAGGCCAAGGCCGCCCACATCGCGGGTATCGAGGAGGAACGGGGTGACCAGTTTGAGGAGTTGGGCTTCGGCAAAGCGGTAGGTAAGCATGAAGAAAATCCCCGCCGCCACCTGTTTTTTGCGGAAGAAAGTGCTGAAGGCGGTGACAAATTCGCGGGCGATATTTTTCGCCGTGACTTCTGCGGAAGGTTTATCGGAGACGGGGTACGGAAGGGCAAAACGGTGATACAGGAAAAAGGCGATAAAGAGTCCGGCCATGATGAAGAAGGTAATGGACCAGGCCATGGGGATGTTGCCAGAAGTTCCCCGGAAGACGGCGGCGGTATTCTTATCCAGTTTGGGATCGGCCTGCAGGACGATCCATGCTGGTTTGTCCCAGTTTTCGGTCGTAAATTCAAACCTGTCGTCACCCGCCAGGGAGATGCTTTTATCTCCTTTGTCGAGGTGCATCACCAAGACGTGGGATTCTCCCGGTGCCGGGGGTTTGCTGAGGCGGATGTGGGCCAGGGTGGTATTTCCCGAAGCCGCAGTTGCGGCCGTCGGTGTCCCCGGCTCTCCGAAATTGCGGCGGATCCAGGCACCCAGGGGTCCCGAAATATGGCCCGACCACCACGATTCCTGCTTCTCCTCGGCCTGCCGGCCAGCTTCCTGCTGTGGTTTGACAAAACCGTTCAGCCGGTTTTGTTCAAGAGCGAATTTTCTGATGCCTGCGGCACTGTCCCCGGGAATAGTCCGGGTTCCCAATTCTATCTTTGACGGAAAGGCGATGAAGAAGGATTCTTCTCCCGTCATGTCGCCGGGGAGGGCGGGAGGGGCTTCCATCACTACCGGGGCCCCTTTCCCGGGGCCGGCATCCACCTCAAGAATGACGGGAGGCAATCCGGTATGGGATTCCAGGAACCCGGCGACGATGATCAGCACACCCTGCCCCATAATGGAGGCGATGCGGTAAAAGGTGCTCCGGATACCGACATACAGGGCCTGGTTATGGGAATCAAGGGCCAGCATGTAAAAGCCGTCGGCGGCAATGTCATGGGTGGCTGAACTGAAGGCCACCAGCCAGAATACGGCCAGGGTGGCCCTGAAGAAAAAGGGCACGGGTATGAGAAACGCTACTCCGGCCAGTCCGGCACCAATGAAAAGTTGCATGACCAGAATCCACCACCGCTTGGTCTTCAGAATATCCACAAACGGACTCCAGAAGGGTTTGATCACCCAGGGAAGGTACAACCAACTGGTATACAGGGCAATGTCGGCATTGCTGATGCCCAGTCGCTTGTACATGATCACCGAAATCGTCATCACGGCGATGTACGGTATTCCTTCGGCAAAGTAAAGGGTGGGTATCCACGCCCAGGGATTTCTTGTGGTTTTTTTCTTCATCGCCTGCAAGTTTATTTGTAAAGCTTTGTCAGCTGCGCATTTTTGAAATAATGAGCGAGAATCTGATCATAGGAATATCCTTTTTCCCCCATGACGGCAGCCCCGATCTGGCACAGTCCGGCACCATGGCCCCATCCCGCTCCTCTGAGAATGATCTTTCCGGGAATTCCGCCGTGCATATCGTCGTAGGAAACGACAAATGCCGAACTATACAAATGGGAGGCAGAGAGCCATTTCCTGATTTCCAGCTCCTTGCCTACTATCATGGTGCGCCGGGTCCCGGTGATCTTCAGCCGGAGGATTCTTCCTGAAAATCCCCGCTGCAAAGGCTCCAATTTCACGATCTCCCCGAAATCGATCCCCGACCGCGTTTTGACCAGGGCCGATAACTCTTCCTGTCCATATGTCACCTGCCATCTGAAGAAATCCCTGGTTTCCCGGTCAAAATCGGGAAGTACCTGCGCCAGGACAGTAGTATCGGTGGTGTTGCAAAAAACATCGGGAGACCCCAGAATCCACTTTTCGGCTTCTTTTTCCAACGTCAGGTTTTTCGAAGGAGGGGATCCCAGGGGTTTGTGGTCGGTCACTGCCGTAAGATAACTTTTAGGTTCGGGCTCCCAGACGTTCTCGAAATTTTCGGAAATTCCCCCGCAACATTTGGAAAAACGGGTGTCACAAATGTCGTCACCTGCGGTCAGTACTTCTCCGGTAGTGGCTTCCACGGCCATAGCCGCCTGACCTGAAATGATCTTCGTGATCCCCTGGTACCGCTGGCAGTGGTCGTCGGCACACACGTCATAAAGGGTATGGTCTTCGCGGTCGTACCACCTGACAATTTCATCATCGCTGATTTGCGAAGTCGTATATTTTTCCCCTAATGCCGCCACTTTTTTGCTTTTCTCAAGCTGGGCGAGCAGCCAGCTGCGAGAAATGACAGCATGTGCTTTCAGGAGTTCAGGGGAACTTGTCGCACTCATCTCGCTTGAAATTACGCTTTTGAGATAATCCTCCAGGTGCACGGTGTTGATGACGCGCACTTTTCCGTTCTCGGGGATAAACCTGATCCCCCCGGTGAAACGCTGATGTTCCTTTTTCTCCCAGTGAAAGCCTATGCCGATGGTGACTCCTTTCAGCAGAAAGGCGTTGGTTTTGAAAACAGGATTCAGGACGATCTGTTCCTCTGAAATGATCAGGATATCGGTGCCTTGCAGGATCATTTTCCCCTTTTTCAATTCTACGGAATATTCGCCCTGTTGAAACTGGGTGGGGCCTTGATGATACCCGGTTTCAAGGACGAACTCCACCCTGGTCTCCGCCATAATTCCGACATTCAGGACGGGTTGTTTTTTTAGCTTCATAGTTTTCATATTATTCGTTCTTTATCAAAGGCCATTCCGGGCAAAAGTGGCCAGTTTTTCTTTCATATGGTTGAATTGTGTCTGATTCAGGCATACCTGGCCGAAGATATCTTCGAGGTCGGCAGCAGTAATTTTTTCGAAATCTTCCCTGCGGGGGAGGATGACGATGCCGCAAAGTTCCACGGCTGCCGGGCTGACCACCATTTTCAGGGGTTCTTCGGCATCATATTGCCAGGGTCTTTGGCGTTCCCTCGGGAAGATCAGCACAGTCCATTCCTTTTTGGCGTACCATGTTACCATATTTATCATAGGTTCTTCCTGGCCTCTCTTGTCCAGGGAATCGATGACTCCCCCGATCCAGGCCGTCAGGGAGGGAGCATGGGCAGATTGCAAAACGATGAAACGGCGAAGGCAGTTTTCTAAGGCGGTCACCCGCACCGCTCCCTCTTCGCTGATCACTTCCGACTGATGTTTGAGAAGTTGGGGCAATTCCTCTTCCAGAGGGAGAAAATTCCTGATCCCGGCCTGGAAATGGAAATGGTCGGGTGCTGAGGCGCCGCATTGCGGGCCGTTGTAAAAAAGGGTGAATTCATGCAGATCCTTGCTGAGCCGGAGGAAGGTGTTCTTATTTGCTTTGATGAGCTGCGGTGTATGGTGAACGGAGGGGATGGTGAGATGACAGGGGAAAATGGGAAACGGATTGACAAGGATCAGGAAATTTCCGGGATAGGGGAGCCCCCCCTGTTCGGCAGGCAGGTTGTCGCGGCACAGAAAACAGGGCCGTGAACGGATGGCCTCTTCCGATGTGTTTGCTGCGGAAGAACGAATTCTTCCCGGATTGAAATGGCATTCCACTCTGAAAAGTCCAAAATGGAAAGTTTTCGTTTCAACGGCCCGGAGGGAACGGTAGTTCGCTCCGGCCAGCGGCCAGACACTCTTTTGCTGGTTAACCAGGGCTACTGCCTGCCAGGAGAGCGACCAGGTGGTGCCGTGTTTCTTAAGTTCTTTTTCGGAGATGATTTGCATGGCTTGTAAACCGAATTTCAGCTTTTCACACTGCCAATATGTTCCCTGATCCTATAATTTGATGGTGGCCGGATCGCTCAGTTCACTTTCATGGTTGTACCGGTCAAGAGCGGATACCCTGACAGAATGTTTTTTTCTTTTTTTTCCTGTTTTCGGAAATTCAACGCTGGTTTCCCCAGTGAAGTGGGTGACCTGGTCACCGGAAGTGATGTCGGGAAGTTTTCCCGGCTCGCTGAGATAAACAAGGTAGCGGATGGGGAGCACAACGGCCGCAGTGGATGCAGGTTCCTTCCAGCTCACCTTTCTTCCGGAAACGTCTACTTTGACGGGAGGATTGGGTTTGATATATTCCATCCATTCCATGGGTGGCGTCAGGGAGGGATAGCGATAAAAGCTGTTTTTCAGGCTGTCCTGAAATCCAAACAGGTTGCGTTTGAAATGCTTGCTGCTGAAATAGATGCAGCCTGAGATGTTGGGGTATTTCCGGAGTGTACGAAGCTGTTCCGGCATTTGCCTGGCACTTCGCCATGCGGGAACGGTTGCTTCAGTCCCCAGTTTGTAAGGCGCCAGCCCGATATACAGCTGTTTGCCGAACACGTTATCGTTCCACCATCTGCAAAGGGTTTCGAAATCAGCCAGCTTATGTCCGATTTCCCAGTAAATCTGGGGTGCGACATAATCGATCCATCCCTCCCGCAACCATTTCCGGATGTCGGCATACAGATGGTCATAGTTGGTCACCCCTGCGTTGGTGGCCGATCCGTCGGGGTCGTCCTGCCGGTTGCGCCACACCCCGAAGGGACTGATCCCGAATTTCACCCAGGGTTTGATGCTTTTGATGGAATCATTGATCATTTTGACAAGAATATCAACGTTTTCACGTCTCCATGATTCTTTTTCCGCAGGGGGGAACGCCCGGTTATACCTGGCATAAGAATGGTCATCGGGGAAAGGCTCTCCGTTCGGATAGGGATAAAAATAGTCATCCATATGGATACCGTCGACATCATACCGCCTGACGATATCGCATACCACCCGGGTGACATAATCACGGGTGCCGGGGATTCCCGGGTCAAAAAGCAGGATTTTGCCGTAACGGATGGCCCATTCCGGATGTTCAAAGATCATGTGGTTCCCTGCGATGGGCTCATCGGCATTCAGGGCGATCCGGTAAGGATTCAGCCAGGCATGAAGTTCCATATTCCGGAGATGGCTCTCTTCGATCCAGAATTGTAACGGATCCCAAACCGGGGTCGGATACCGGCCGGGAATCCCGGTCAGGTATTTTGACCAGGGTTCCAGGGCGGAAGGATAAAACGCATCGGAACAGGGCCTGGCCTGAAAAATGACCGCATTCATCCCCAGTCGCTGATGCAGGTCCAGAATCTCAATCGCCTCCCTTTTCTGTTCTTCCAAGGGCAGCCCCGGCTGTGACGGCCAGTCTATGTTGTTGACGGTGGCTACCCAAATCCCCCTGAACTCATATTTCGGCAAGAGAGCCTGACTTGTTCCCTGAAAGGATGTCATGACTGACAGGGCAAAAAAAACAAATATGCCCGGCGCAATTCGTCTGGTCATTCGTTTGTTATTTCAGTGAAATAATTTCGTAAAAATAGGATAAAAAGATTGGATTTTTAAAGCTCCCGCGGAATTGAACTCAAGATTGCGTATTTTTCGTGACTTTTTTTCCATGGGAGATGAATGATTTTAATCCGGAAATAATAAAGGTGATAGGTTTCGATGCGGACGACACCCTGTGGGTGAACGAACCTTTCTACCGGGAAACGGAAGCCCGCTTCTGCGATATACTCAGCAGGTATATGCCGCCCGCCGAAATCAATGCCCGGTTGTTCCGCGTCGAGGTCGACAATCTGAATCTGTACGGTTACGGCAGCAAGGCTTTTGTGCTTTCATTGATAGAGACTGCAGTAGATATTTCGGAGGGAAAGGTGACGGCAGGTGAAATTTCCCGGATAATAGAGCTGGGGAAAGCTCAGATCAACACCAAAAATCCGCTTCTTCCCGGGGTTCCCGAAGTTTTGGAAGTGCTTTCACGGCGTTACCGGCTGATTGTTGTCACCAAGGGAGATCTGCTTGACCAGGAGCGGAAGCTGAAAAATTCGGGAATTGCCGATTATTTTCATCATGTCGAGATCATGAGCGACAAGAAAACCGATAATTACCGCCGGCTTCTGGCGCATCTCGATGTCACGCCCGATCAGTTTCTGATGGTGGGCAACAGCCTGAAATCGGATGTCGTTCCCGTTTTGACCCTGGGAGGGTATGCCATTCACGTACCTTTTCACGTCACATGGCAGCATGAGGAGTTAGATCCCCATGATATTCCTGTAGGCCATTTTTTCACTGCTGAGAAACTCCGGGGGATTCTCTCCGTATTCGGACTATGAACATCGGGGTGGAGTTCCGGGATGCAAATTAATGCGGTCATCCTTCCGGGAAATGTTAATTTTGCCTGTCTGAAATCCATATTCTGAAGATGAGGCAGCTTGAATTTGACACCATAGTAATAGGAAGCGGACTTGCCGGTCTTACCGCCGCTTTTCATTCTTCCCGTTTCGGCAATGTAGCCATTGTTACCAAGTCGGAGCTGGATACCAGCAACTCCTGGTTTGCCCAGGGGGGAATTGCAGCCGTTACGGACCAGGATGATTCTTTTGAGGCTCATATTGATGATACCCTGGTTGCGGGGCGCGGACTTTGTGATTATGATGCCGTCAAGGTATTGGTTACCGAGGGGCGCGACCGGGTGAAGGATCTGATTGAGATGGGGATGCCTTTTGACCGGGGGGCTGATGGCGACATTCTGTTGGGCCTTGAAGGGGGGCACAGCCATCGCAGGATCCTTCATGCCGGCGGGGATGCCACGGGAAAGGAACTGACCCGTTTTCTCCTTCAGAAGGTGGTGGAAACAAAAAATATCCATCCCTTTGAATTTACGGCGGTAGTGCGGTTGCTGGGCAACGGAGGGTGTGTTTATGGTGTCCAGGGACTTGATTTTTATACGGGGGAAAACATCATTTTCACGGCTCGTGCCGTGATCATGGCCTCGGGTGGATTGTCGCGGGTTTACAGCCGTTCCACAAATCCCCACACCGCCACCGGCGACGGGATTGCCCTGGCTTATCAGGCGGGGGCTCAGGTTGCCGATTTGGAATTTATTCAGTTTCATCCCACGGCCCTCACCCTTCCTGGGAAGGAAGCCTTCCTGATCAGCGAAGCCGTCAGGGGCGAAGGGGCCTGGCTCCTGAATAGCAGCGGGGAGCGGTTTATGAAACAGATCCATCCCCTGGCGGAACTGGCGCCCCGTGATGTGGTAGCTTATTCGATTTTCAGACAGATGCTCACAAATGAGGATCCCCGGGTATACCTCTCCCTGCGCCATCTCGATCCTCATAAGGTAAACACGCGCTTTTCGACCATCACCGGCAAACTCTCGGAATATGGGATTGACATGACCTGTGATCTTATCCCTGTGGCACCTGCCGCCCATTATATGGTCGGCGGAATTCGTTCGGGACTCTTTGGGGAAACCAATCTGCAAGGTCTCTTTGTCTGCGGCGAAGCGGCCTCTACCGGCGTCATGGGGGCTAACCGCCTCGCCAGCAATTCACTGCTTGAATGCCTCGTTTTCGGATTCAGAGCCAGTGAAGAAGCCGCGCGCCTCAAACTCATCCGTTGTTCCACCGGGGAATTGCTCCCCTTTGACATTTCACCCGAACACGAACAAACCTTCCTGGATCTGAAAAACGAAATGGCTGAACTGATGACCACCCACCTGGGGATCATCCGCAACAAGCAAAAAATGGAGCTTTCCTTGCAGAGATTTGAGGAAATCTCGGCCAGTTCCAGCCATCCGGCACAGGATTATAATATGCTGAAGATAAAAAATACCGCTGATCTCTGCATCCTGGTGAACAGGGCCGCCCTTCTCAGGGAAGAGAGCAGGGGAGGCCATATCCGGGAAGATTTTCCGGAGGAGAATCCCCGCTTCAGGGTGCACACAATTCAGCAAAAGGGATACTTGCCCCGCTTTGAACCAGTAAATGATAAAACAGGTGAATTATGAATTTCAGGATGAATGATCAGGAGTTGGCGTCGGCAAAGACGCTGATCAGTCTCGCTATGCGGGAAGATGTTGCTTCCGGGGATATTACCACGAACCATCTGGTTCCTTCCTCCATCCGGAAACGAGGGGCCATGAAAGCCAAAGCAGAGGGTGTAGTGGCAGGCCTCGAGGTGGCCGAACTGGTATTCCGGGAGTTTGACCCGGAACTGGTGTGGAAACCCCTGGTCGGGGATGGCGCCCTGGTGAAAAAGGGAGATCTGATCGTCGAATTCTCAGCCACTTACCGGGCCTTGCTCACCGGAGAAAGAATAGCGCTCAATTTTCTCCAGCGGATGTCGGGAATTGCTACCGCATCACACCATTATGCCTCGATGATTGAAGGTTTTCCGACACGGATCCTGGACACCAGGAAGACCGTGCCGGGATTCAGGCTGCTCGACAAATACGCCGTGCGGGCCGGAGGTGCCTTTAACCACAGGATGGGCCTCTTTGACATGGTGATGATCAAGGATAACCATGTCGTTGTGGCAGGAGGAATCACGGAAGCGGTACAGGCCATAAGGCCGGCCCTGGAATCAGGCATGCTTGTCGAAGTGGAAACCACTTGCCTCGAAGAGGTTAAGGAAGCCCTGGATGCCGGGGCTGACATCATTATGCTTGACAACATGGACAATGACACCATGCGGAAAGCCGTCGCACTCATTAAAGGCAGGGCCAAAACTGAGGCCTCGGGAAATATGACCCCCGACCGCCTGGCAGGCGTGGCCAATACCGGTGTGGACTACATCTCAGTGGGGGCGTTGACGCATTCCGTCACGGCACTCGACATCAGCCAGATCATTTATGACGAGGGATAATGACCGGTTTTTAAGCTTTTTTATGCAATTTTTCCCCTCATTTTCAGGATGGCCTGCCCAAATCCCTTGAAAGCATCTCAAAAATTATTTTCTTTGTACACAGAAATTCCGGGTCATGCGGATTTACAGATTACTGGAACTTATAATAATGGTAAAATCAAAGCGTGCCTTTCTCATCTCCGGGCTACTTTTTATGCCGGTATTGTTGTTTGCCCAATTCAACAACAACACCTCCTCTCCTTTTTCACGGTTCGGGTTGGGTGATTTACATTCTTACTCCCACGGCCGGACTACGGGGATGGGCGGTGCTTCCTTAGGCAGCCGGAATTCCCGGCAAATCAACATGGTCAATCCGGCTTCCTACACGTCTGTCGATTCCCTCTCCTTTTTGTTTGAATTCGGAATAACGGGGCGGTTTTCACAATTTAAAAACGACCTAGGGCGATTCAGTACCGACGATGTCAATTTCAGGTATTTTGCCATGAGTTTCCCCGTTTCAAGGCGGATTGCCACCAGCTTCGGACTGATTCCCTATTCTGATGTGGGGTATGACATCAGGGTGGGGGACTCTATTCCCGGCTCCGGAAAAGTGGATTACTACTATTATGGCGAAGGGTCCCTGTCAAGGGCATATTTCGGGTTGGCTGTCAAACCATTGAGAAATGTGTCGGTAGGGGCCAACCTGTTTTATTTTTTCGGTTCCCTCAGGCGCAACAGTCTCGTCTCTTTTCCCGGAAACGTAGAAATGTATTCCATCAGGAAGAATGATGATATCAGGCTCCGCGATTTTGGCGCCAACTTCGGATTACAGGCCACCCTCCCCATGAAGAAGGATCAGACGCTGACCTTTGGAGCTACTCTGGAGGCCAAACCTTCCTTCACCGCCTTTGGTTCCGACATTACCATAAAAACTGTTTCACTGACGGTTTACGAAGGGTCCACCCCAAGGACCTATACTGATTCAGACACCATTTCCTTCAAACAGGAGGTAAAAGACAAAATCACCCTTCCGATGACGGCAGGAGCGGGAGTGTCGTATGTGAAAAAGAACAAGATCGAGATTAACGCGGACTATTATTTCCAGAACTGGTCAAAAGCAGTGTTCCCCTTTGGCCTTACCAACGAATTGCTGAAGGACCGAAGTGTCATCACCGTGGGCGGAGAGTACATTCCCGACCGGTTTTCAATCCGTTCCTTTGCCCAAAGAATTGCCTACCGGGCCGGATTCCGATATGAGAATTCTTATATAGCCATTAATAATCAGCAGATTAAAGATTTTGGCATGAGTTTTGGTATAGGATTACCAGTTTATCGTTCTAACTCGACTGTGAACATTTCTGCAGAAATAGGGAAACGGGGAAGTACAAATAATAATTTGATCAGGGAGAATTACGCAAAACTAAATTTTAATGTGAATTTACACGATCTTTGGTTCATTAAACGAAGGTTTGATTAATATTGAAAAAACTACACAAAAATGAAAACACTTGTCTCTAAAACCGTTTTGATTACTCTTTTGGTTTTGGGTTTTGTATTGAGCAGCGCAGCCCAGCGGGTGATCAGGGGTACTGTCTACCGTGAAGGAAAACCTGCCGCAGGAGTAACGGTGGAAGCTCATCGTGGGGCCAATTCGGCATTTACCGATTTCGACGGGAAATACGAAGTTGCTACTGACAGCAAGGCCAAATGGATCCGCTTTACCTTTATTGACCAGTCGAAAAGGGTGGATCTGACTCCTGAAACAGGCGATGAACTGGATTTCAGTTTCGACGGCATAATCCCTCCGAAGGAAGATGCCGACCTGGTGGGTGTGAACCTCAAGAATCTGCAGGAACTGGTTGCTGCCAATGACCTTGATTTTATGAATAATTTGTCGATGTATAGTGAGTTTTACAAACAGAAAGACTTCAAATCGGCTATGGAACCCTGGCTTGTCTTGTATCGCCAATATCCGAAATCGACGCTGAATATCTACATACACGGAGCCAACATGCTTGAGCATTATGTTGAGAATGCAGCCACCAAAGCTGAAAAACATAACATGGTCGATTCTATGATGAAATTATATGATCGCAGGATCAGGTTTTTCGATCAGAAGGGATATGTTTTGGGACGTAAGGGCACTTCCTGGTTGAAGTATAATCTGCCGCCCGAGGAGGATATTTCGAACGAAGAGCTGGCTTCCATTTACAAGAAAGGATATGACTGGTTAAGTGAGTCCATAAAAGAGCAGGGTAAGGAGACTGAGATTCCCGTATTGGTTTTGCTCATGCAAACTTCCAAGTCACTGTTGGGCCTTGGCAAGTTGCCGAAAGAAGACGTTGTCAACAATTACGACAAAGTAGCGGGCATCCTGAATCAGATCGAGAAGGAAAAGCCTGAAACGGAAGGGATTGCCGATGCCAGGAATGCCGTTGAGATGATTTTTGGCACTTCCGGTGCTGCCGACTGTGAATCGTTGCTGCGGATCTACACGCCCCAGTTTGACGAGAAATCGGGTGATCTTGAATTCCTCAAGATGATGCTCCGCAGGCTTGCCAGGGCAGGTTGCGATGACTCCAAGCTCTTCCATGATGCTTCTGAAAAGATGTATCACCTGGATCCCTCGGCGGAAGCCGCTTTCAACATGGCCCGTATGTTTGTAAAACAGAACAATGCCGAAAAGGCGAAGTCATATTACAAACAAGCCATGGAGCAGGAAACCGATCAGGCCTTGCTGGAAGACTACTATTATGAGTATGCCCTGTATATCTATGCCAAGGAGCACAATTTCCAGGAATCCCGCAACTACGCCCGGAAGACGCTGGCCATCAATCCTAACCACTGCAAGGCGTTGATGCTGATCGGCGATATCTATGCCTCTTCGGCCCGTTCTTTCAGCAGCGACGATTTCGAAAGATCCACCGTGTTTTGGGTGGCCGTCGACTATTTTACCAAAGCCAAGGCCGGTGAAGATTGTCTGGTGGATGCTTCCCAAAAAGCAAACGCCTACCGTGTTCATTTCCCTAACAAAGAAACTGCCTTCTTCCAGGGTATTAGAGAAGGAGATACTTACAGAGTGGGAGGATGGATCAATGAAACTACCCGGGTGCGGTTCTGATTCGCATAACCATACTCTTCGATATCTGAAAATTGCAGCCCTGCTTTGCGGGGCTGCAATACTTTTTTCGGGATGTGTCAATGACATCGAAAAAATAAAGGCATTCAACCCATCGGAGATCCTGCCTGTGGTTTATGCTGAAGATTTCGAGACCACCTATTCTGATTCAGGGATGGTGCGTTTTTATTTGAAAACCCCTGAACTGAAACGGTTCGAATCTGACGGCACTTCTTTTATCGAGTTTCCCAAGGGCATTCTCCTGGTCAAATACAATGCCCGCAGAGAGATGATTTCCAGTATCTCGGCACGCTACGCCAAACAGTTTGTCAGGGAAAAACGGTGGGAAGCCCGCAATGACGTGGTGGCTGTCAACAGCAAGGGGGATACCCTAAAAACAGAACATCTGGTATGGGATGAAAATGCAAAAAAAATCTATAACGACGAATACGTGAAGATCATCAGTCCTGACCAAGTCATCACCGGCGTCGGTTTTGAATCGGACGCCTCGCTCGAAAACTGGAGAATCAGGAATCCCCGGGGGAACATTTATGTGAAGTTGAACAGGGAAAGTTCCCCGCAAGGAGACTCCCTCATGGAACCCCTTCCTTCGCGAGGTCCGGTTAATATAGGAAATCAATAAATATGCATCCTTTGGTGGCTATACTGATCCCTGCACTTCTCCTCGCCTTTTTTGCCGGCATGGAATCAGCCTTTTTGTATTCCGACAAAATCAGGCTGGAAATTGACAGTCAGATTCCTTCCTTTTTCAACAGGCTGCTTAAAAGACTTACCCTGAATCCTGATTTTTTCAATGTCACCATGCAGGTGGGGTATATCCTGTCACTGGTCACCCTGGGAATCGTCATGGCAGGCCAATTCCGGCCTTTCTTCGAAGAGATGGTTGAATCCCGCTGGCTTGCGGAAACGGGTCTCGTCCTCTTCATCGCGCTGGCGGTGCTTGTGGCCGGGGAGTTCCTTCCCCGGACCCTGGTACGGATTTCACCCAATTCCCTGCTGCTCTTTTTCTCCCTCCCCCTGATCTTCTTCTATTACCTGCTGTCACCCGCTTCTGCCCTGGTGATTCGCATGGTCAGACGGATACAGCGTCTGTCTCAGAAAGGCAATGTCACTGATGACGAACACGACAAGGTTTTTTCAAGGAATGACCTCGGTAATTTCGTGGGGACAGAAGATCCGGAGCCTGTCAAAGAACGTGAGGAAGTGGATAAGGAGGTCATCCTCTTCCGCAATGCCCTTGATTTTTCAAAGGTCAAGCTCCGCGACATCATGGTTCCCCGGAATGAAATTGCCGTTTTGGATATCAATTCCGATGTGGAAACCCTGAGGAACAAATTCGTGGAAACCGGGTATTCCAGAATCCTCTTTTATGAGGGAAACAAAGATAATATCGTCGGTTATGTCCATACCTCGGCCATATTCCAGAAAGCCAGGCAGATCAAACCCTTTCTGAAAAATGTGCTGATCGTCCCGGAGACCATGGCCGCAAATCAGATGCTGAGTCGTTTCATCAGGGAACACAGAAGTATTGCCCTGGTGGTGGATGAATTCGGTGGCACTGCCGGACTCGTGACTACCGAAGATATCCTGGAGGAGATTTTCGGGGAGATCGAGGATGAACATGATACCAACGATTTCACCGGAAGAAAAATCAATGAGAAGCAATTTGTCCTGTCAGGCCGCTTTGAAATTGATGCCCTTCGTGAGAAATACAACCTGGATATTCCTGAATCGGATGAATATGAAACACTTGCCGGTTTTATCCTGCACCATTATGAAAGTATCCCGAAGGTGAATACTACCCTTCGTATCGGAGATATGAGCTTTAAAATTCTCAAAGCAACCTTAACAAAGATTGAGCTGGTCCATCTGACGGTTCTGGATAATTGATGCCGGTGAGTGCATCCCCCGGGACTCATCGGCAAGGAACTTCATTTTCAGTGTCTTGAAGATGAAAGCGGCGGACAATATCTCCTTCCTTAAGCGCTCAAACCCGTAGAATCAGGCTTAAAAAAACGTTTTAAGCGATGTATAATATTGAAAATTATTATCTTCGTGCCTTAATTTTTGAAATCAATATACATATAATTATTGTTAATCAATGGCAACATTACAGAAGATCAGAACCCGTGGGGGGGTATTAGTGGCTATCATTATCGGCCTTGCTCTTTTCGCCTTTATCCTGGGCGATTTATTCCAGTCAGGATCCTCCATAATGCGTAAAAATCAGCTTGAAGTCGGGTCTATTGACGGAGAATCGGTTCAGTATCCCGAATTTCAGTCCAAGGTTGAGGAACTTGGGGAGATTTACAAAAGCAACACAGGACAAACCCAGCTTGATGAACAAACCTGGGTCCAGGTCAGGGAGCAGGTTTGGCAGGAACTGATCAGGGACAAGGTAATGGGTAAGGTTTACAATAAAATAGGGCTGGGAGTTACTTCCGAAGAACTTTTCGACATGCTCCAGGGAGCCAATCCCCATCCCATCGTGCAGCAGATTTTCACCAATCCTGAAACCGGACAGTTTGAAAGGGGTGCCGTTGTCAATTTCCTGAAAAACCTGGAAACCGGCGTTTCTCCGGAACAAAGGAGTTATTGGCTCTTTCTGGAAAAGCAGATTCTTTCAGAACGGCTTCAGTCGAAATACAACAATATGATCAGCAAAGGTTTGTATATTACCAACCAGGAAGCCCAGCAAAACCTGGAGGCGCAGAACAGGGTAGTAGACATTGAGTATGTGGGAATGCGGCACAGTGTGATCCCCGACAGCGCCGTTCAGGTAACGCCAAAGGATTTGAGTGACTTCTATGAATTGCATAAAGAGAATTACAAGGAAGAAAAGACCAGGGGAATTGAATACATCGTTTTTGAGGTGACTCCGTCAACTGCTGATTTCGTTAATTCCGAGAAATGGATTAATGACATCAAAGAGGAATTTGCCTCCACCACCGAAAATGTTCAGTTTGTCAATTCAAATTCAGATGTCAGTTTCAACGACACATGGTACAAACCATCCATGATGAGTGATAGTTTGTCTGCCTGGATCGGTCGCGGAGCCCGGGTAAATGATGTTTACGGTCCCTATTTGGAGAATAATTCCTACAAACTGACCAAGGTGCATGCTTCGGAGATGATGCCTGATTCGGTTCAGGCCCGTCATATTCTTCTCAGGGTGAATTCTGCCCAGGAGGTGGACAGCGTCATGGCACAGGCTGAAAATCTGAAAGGTATGATTGAAAAAGGAAGTGATTTTGCCGCCCTGGCGCGTCAATATTCCACCGATACGGGGTCAGCGCTGAACGGGGGTGATCTGGGATGGTTTGGCCGAGGAATGATGGTAAAGCCCTTTGAAGATGCGGCTTTCAGCAACAAGGTCAATGAAGTGAAAGTCGTAACTTCCCAGTTTGGCATTCATATTGTCCAGACCACGCGGCTCAGCCCGCTTACCCGTCAGATCCAGTTCGCCACCATGGAGCGCACTGTGACGCCCGGCACCCGGACTTACCAGGACACGTATGCCCGGGCTGGCAAGTTCGCCAGTGATAAAAGCACCAAGGCGCAGTTTGACAAGGGCGTGGAAGAGGAAAAACTCACCAAATCCACGGCTCTTCTCAGGGAAAATGATATTACGATCATGGGACTGGAAAATCCGCGTCCCCTGGTCAGGGCAGCCTTTGACGCAAAAGAGGGATATATTCTGAAGAATACCGATGGCTCTACTATTTTTGAGTTGGGGAACAGCTTTGTGATCGCTGTGCTGGCAAGCGCCACTGAAGAGGGTATTGCTCCGCTCGAAAATGTGAAATCCAGAGTGGAACTGGCGGTCCTCAAGGAAAAGAAGGCGCAGTTACTTGCTGAGCGGATGAAAAAGGCCGCCGGGGGCAAAACCGACATGTATGCGGTAGCCACTGAACTGGGGAGCCAGGTGAGCATTTCCTCGGACCTCAGTTTCAACTCGGTCACCCTGCCTGATTTCGGTACCGAACCTGCCGTCATCGGATCAGCGGTTGCCCTGGAACCCAATGTGATCGGCGGGCCCATAGAAGGAAACAATGGGGTATTCCTGGTGAAGGTGACCTCTTCAAAGGAGAGGGGCGATACCAATGTGGAAGCTGAAAAACAAAGATTGCAGCAGGGATTCTTTAACAGGGCATCCATGCAGGCATTTGAAATGCAGAAAAATGCCGTGAAGGTGGAAGACAAACGGCCCAAGTTCTTTTAGGGGGATTTCCCTTCAAAAGAAGCTGTTTCCGGTCAGGGAACAGCTTCTTTTTTTATGAAAGCAGGATTTTCACCTTTTCTGCAATCTCCCTGGTTTCAGCTTTTCCGGCCAGTTCCCTGGTGGCGATGCCGATGATCCGGCCCATTTCCCTGAGGGATGAAGCACCCTCTCTTGCGATGATGCTCTTAACGACAGCGGTCAGTTCTTCCCCGGTAAGTTGCCGGGGGAGGAATGCTTCCAGGATTTTTACCTGGCCCATCTCCTGCTCATAAAGGTCAATTCTGTTTTGTCCCTTGTAGATTTCTGCCGAATCCCTTCCTTGTTTTACCAATTTGCTGATCAGCCTGAGGGATTCCTCATCGGTAAGTTCCGAACCGGCGCCTTTGGCAGCCCGGGCTTCCAGCATGCTCTTTTTCAGGTTGCGCAAAGCATCCAACCTCTCCTTTTCACGGGCTTTCATCGCTTCGATAATGCCCTGGCTGACTTGATCAAAGAGTGTCATGTTTCAATCCACGTTTTTGTGAATGTAAAGATTGTTTTCACTGATTACGATTTTATTGGCGGGTCCCTTTTTGACCGTCAAATCAGAATAATCGCGTGATTTCAGCGGTATCGGTTTGCCGGTTTTCATCTGTTTGCGGATATAGGCAGGGACATTTTCAAGGTCATCGAGGTCCTCTTCAGAGAGCCGCGAATAATCCATTTTTCGGCTTTGATCTGGTTTTCCCTCATTCCGCGATTCGGATTTTTCAGGATACAGGATGTCGTAATCTGACTTTCCGGGTTGATGGGAGGCCAGGTCAAATTCAAAGGTGGGCTGTTTCTCCGTCACCTGCCGAGGCGTCTCCCTGCCCGCCGGGGGAGTCCGGGTCATCATTGGTTTTTCACGGGTGCCGGTTTCCTTCAAAAAGTGATTCTCCTTTGCCGTTTTTTGGTTTGGCAGGAGTTCAGGAATGCTGGCGGTATTGAAACCGGTGGCAATTACGGTTACCGAAATCTGTTCTCCCAAAGCGGTATCGGTACCATTGCCCCAGATGAGGTCAGCTTCAAAGCCCGCTTTGTTTTGAATATAATCGGTGATTTCCCCTATTTCGTCCATGGTTATTTCCGAATTCCCCGAAGTTACGTTGAGGAGGATATTTTTGGCGCCTCTGATATCGTTGTTGTTCAGCAGGGGAGATGCAAGAGCTTTCTCAACGGCTTTTACCGAGCGGCCTTCGCCTTCGGCAATTCCGGTACCCATGATGGCCACGCCGCTCTGCCGCATAACAGTCTCCACATCGGCAAAATCGACATTGATATATCCCGGAACGGTGATGATTTCAGCAATTCCTTTTGCTGCGATGGCCAGAACGTCGTCAGCTCTGGCAAATGCCTGGGATATGGCGAAATCACCGTACATTTCGCGGATCCGCTCATTGTTGATGACCAGCAGGGAATCCAAATGCTTTTCGATCTCCCTGATCCCTTCCACGGCCTGATGGATCCGGCGTTTCCCTTCATTCCGGAAGGGGATGGTGACGATGCCCACCGTAAGGTATCCCAGTTCGCGGCACAGGGAGGCGATGACCGGTGCACCGCCGGTACCCGTTCCACCCCCCATCCCCGCCGTGATAAATACCATTTTGGTATTTTGAATCAGGGCATTCCTGACATCATCTAGGTTCTCAAGGGCAGCTTCGCGCCCGGTTTCAGGTTTGTTCCCCGCACCACGACCTTCGGTCAGTGACGCTCCCAGCTGGATCTTGACCGGAACCGGACTGTCGGAAAGTGCCTGGGAATCGGTATTGCAGATGATAAAATCCACATCGTGAATTCCCAACTTGTACATGTGGTTGACTGCATTTCCTCCGCCTCCGCCAATCCCGATTACCTTAATGATGGATCCCTGTTTTTTTTCAAACCTGAAATCTATTTTCTCTTCTGACATAGCAGTACTTAAATGAAAATTTATGTTGTCGTTTTTTTAAACCGCCTGATCGTCATCCTCAAACAAACCTCCGAATTTTCTGTAAAACCAGTTATCCAGAGTTTCGCTGTTCCCTTTTGGGGCTTTTGAGGACTTGGTTTCCCGGGGAGGATTTCTCTTTTTTACAGTAGTTTTGACTTCAACGCGTTCCTCACTGTTCCCGAAGGTGAGATTCTCTTCGGGCTTTGAAGGTTCCACTTCCAGTTCGAAGATCCGTTTTCCCCCGGTTTCCATTGTTTCGGCCGTTCCAACAGATTCCGCTATCATCTCCTGATGCATCTCTTCCTGAAGCTTTTTCTCATAGCGTTTGAAATGTTCTTCCGAATCATCCCTTTGTTTCTGAATGTCGGGAGCGTTTTTAAAGCCGGTGCACAGGATGGTTACGCTGATATTGTCGCCTATAGAGTCATCGTATCCATTTCCCCAAATAATATCGGCTTCCTGACCGGCTTCCGCCTGGAGGTATTCAATGATTTCTCCGATTTCTCCGATTGTGATTTCCTGAGTTCCGGAGATGATGTTCAGCAGGATGTTTTTGGTGCCAAAGATGTCATTGTTGTCGAGCAGGGGCGATTGGAGGGCCATTTTTACAGCGTTCAGGGCCCTTCCTTCTCCGGAGGCGAATCCGGTACCCATGATGAATACTTTGCTGTTTCGCATGACGGTATATACATCGGCAAAGTCGATGTTTATATTTCCGTGTAAGGTAATGATCTCGGCGACTCCTTTCACGGCCGTCGTCACGATATCGTCAGCCAGTTTAAAAGCCTGTCGTGCGGGCAGGTCGCCATAGATGGCATGAAGGCGCTGGTTACTGACGATCAGCATGCTGTCGGTATATTCGCTGAGTTTCAAGATTCCTTCCAGGGCCTGGTTATACCTTTTTTTGCCTTCGGCGGGAGAAGGGATGGTCACCACGGCGATGGTGAGGATGCCCATTTCACTTGCCAGCCTGGCAATTACGGGAGCACCTCCGGTTCCTGTACCTCCCCCCATGCCGGCGGTGATGAAAAGCATCCGCGTGTTTTCTCCGAGAGCCTCCTTTATCTCATCGTAGTTTTCACGGGCTGCCTCTTCGCCCATTTCCGGCCTGTTGCCGGCACCCCTCCCTTCGGTAAGGGTCACTCCCAGCTGTATCTTGGTGGGGACCGGGCTGTGATCCAGGGCTTGGGCATCGGTATTGCAAACGATATAATCCACATCCTTGATCCCCGATTCATACATGTGGTTCACGGCATTGCAGCCTCCACCTCCGATTCCCGCCACTTTGATGATGGAGGAGCTGTGTTTTGAAAACTGGAATTTAACTAAAGCTTCACTCATGGGAAATCAATTTTACAGTTATGTATTGGCATCATCGTCCTCAAAGATGAGGCTGATCTGCTGGGTTACTTTTTTCCCTAAATTACTTAAAAAACCGGTTCCTGTTTTTTCTTTGGCAATTTCTTTAAACCCGCCTTGCCGGGAGGTTTTTTTATATTGCGACAGATCCCGGGAAGCCAGGGATAGCTGAAGCATCCCCAGCGCCGTGAGGAAAGCCGGTTTGTCAAAGTCGTTGCCGGAAGCGGCACGTACCTGTGAGAATCCGAGTCGTGCGTCCATTCCTGTTCTGAATTTGACCAGTTGGAGCAGGTTGGGTAGTTTGCAGGTTCCTCCGCTCACGACAATCCCCTGTGCCGAATGGCTCAGGAGTCCCGACTTTTCGATCTGGTACAGCAAACTGTCGATGATCTCCTCCAGCCGGGCCTGGATGATATAGGCCAGGCTTTTAAAGGAGATTTCCTTTGGCTCCCAGCCACTGTGTCCCGGGATGGTCACTACCTTTTCCTCTTCCGCAAAATCCCCCATGGCCTGACCATATTGAATTTTGAGCTGTTCCGCCCATTTTTGCAGGATGGAACACCCTTCTTTGATATCCCGGGTGATAACTTCTCCTGCAAAGGGAATGACTGCCATATAGATGAGCCGGCCTTCCGAAAATACGGTCACCTTGGTGGTCCCCCCTCCAATGTCAGCCACTACCACGCCAAGGTCTTTTTCTTCTTCACTGATGACAGCTTCGGCAATCGCCAACGGAGAGAGTACAAAACTGCCGAGTTGCAATCCGCACCTGGAAACTGCTTTTTCCACCGTGTCGCGGTATGATGCCGGCGCCGTGATCAGGGTGTAACAAGCTGTCATTTTCCTCCCTTCGTGTCCGACAGGAACGATGACGTTGGACTCATCACCGATTGCATAACTCTTCGGGAACATGTGGTAAATTCTGTAGCCTGGTTCAAGAGGCATGTTGTAAGCTTCCTTTTCAAGGTAATCCACATCGAATTGGCTGACCAGCCCCGATTCGATATACCGGGTTCCCTCAAAAGTCAGGGTGGTAATTCCCTGTCCGGCCATTGTTACGTCGACCACCCTGATTTTTCCTTCTACCTGTTCCTCAAGCCGGGTGATCAGGTGGCGTAAGGCACCGGCAAATTCCTCGGGATTCTGGACAATTCCCCTTTTGATTCCCCGGGAGGGAACCCGGTCGTGCCCCAGAATTTCAATCCTGCTGTTTTCATTTCTTATGCCGGCAAGGGCTGTGATCTTTGTCGTCCCTATGTCGACAACCACCTTAAATTCCTGTTTGGATGCCATATTATTTATTTTTTTTTCGCGATTACCTGGTTTTTATATTTCACGCTGATCCTGTCATATTTGTTCCAGTTGTTTTCTGCCAGCACCTGATCATAAAATGCCCTGAGGTTCCTGAACTTCTCCTCCATATTCTCCGGGGATCCGAATTCTATCAAATGATCACCCACCAGCGTGGTAAAGAGGATATTTCCCGTTCCGTTGACATGGATCTGCCTGATTTGTGCCCTCCAGAACCTGTCTTTCTGGATAAATGCGGCAAGCGGGATCAACTCCTCTTTTGCCGCTTCATCCCGGATATTTCCCGTAGCTACCTGCACGTCGGCGGTATAGCCCACCGAGGGGGGGATTTTGTGACCCTTTGCATCCATATAATAGTTCCCCTGCGATGAGATCACCCGGAGCACCGGCGTCCGGTGTCTTACCTTCAGGGTGACCACTCCCTTAAAGCCTGACGAATCCCTGACGACACTCTTGAAGGCGTCTGCCCTGAGAATGGTCTTATTCTTGGCCACCTCAGTTTCAATCATGCCGGTATTGACTTCCGTGAGCTTTTTCCCGATGATTTGCTGGCCGGCTGACTTTGCCAGGCGGATGACCTCCCGTTCAGAGAGCCGGATGGGAGAATTTCCGGCATACTTAACGACAATTTCCCGGCATTCGATGTCATTCATTTCCCGTGACGAGAATGCCAGGGTTCCCGCCAGAAACAGGCCCAGGAGACTCCATCCGGTGACGGATGCGATTTTTCTAACGATTGGTTTCATATTCCAGGAGGGTTACGATCTCATCGGTCATTAATTCGATATCGCCGGCTCCCATGGTGAGCAGGACTCCGGGTTTGTTCCGCCTGATCCAGCCGGGAACTTCCGCTTTCCCGGCGATCTGTTTGTTTTCAAGGGTCATGAACTGCAGAATTGTTCCGGAGGTAACTCCCGGGATGGGTTTTTCCCTTGCCGGATAGATGGGCAGAAGAAGGGCGCCATCCATCAAGTCGAGACTTTGTGCGAATTCCTCTGCAAAATCACGGGTTCTGGAGTAGAGATGGGGTTGGAAAATTCCGTAAATTTTCCTGTTGGGGTACAGAAGCCTGACGGAGGTGATCAATGCCTTCAATTCCCGCGGGTGGTGTGCGTAATCGTCGATGAACAGTGTCCTGCTGTTTTTGAAGCGGATGTCAAATCTTCGTCTGACGCCGCTGTATTTTTCCAGTCCGCGGGCGATTTCATCCAACGAAGCTCCCGCCAGGAAAGCTGTTCCTGCGGCAGCCACCGCATTTTCCACATTGTGTAATCCCGGATAGTCCATTTCTATCAGGGGGGTGGTTCCTCCCGGAGTTTTGATGACAAAGATGTAGCAGGAGGTTTCTGGGTGGAGGGCAAGGCCGGAGGTGGTGAAGTCCGCCTCCCCGGAGAGGGAATAGGTCATTATTCTTTGTTGCGCGGAAGGCATAAAATGGGGTGTCAGTTCCTTATTCACCAAAAGGCTTCCTCCGCTTTTCACCTTTTCGGAAAAACGAAGGAAGGAGGCTTCCATTTCTTCGTAGACTCCGTATATGTCGAGGTGGTCGGCGTCCATGTAGGTAATGACTGCCACATCGGGTTCCAGTTCCAGGAAAGAGCGGTCATATTCGTCGGCTTCGGTGACGATCCAGGGGTTTCCGGGACCGGGGAGGATCAGGTTGCTGTTGAAATTTTTAGAGATGCCGCCGAGGAATGCCCCGCAATTCTGGGTTGAATTTTTCAGGATGGTAGCCACCATGGTGGAGACGGTGGTTTTTCCGTGTGTTCCGGCCACGGCGATGCAGCGGTGTGGGTTGCAGATCATCCCCAGGGCCTTTGATCTTTTGACAATGGGGAATCCCGATTTCCGGAACCAGCTCCATTCCCCGTGGTCTGAGGGAACCGCGGGGGTGATCACCACCAGGGTGTCCTCCCGGGTTCCGGTGAGTGATTTCACTTCTTTGCCCAAGTCATTGTAGTGCACCGGAATGCCCTCGCGGATGAGTTCCTCCGTCAACCGGCTGGGGGTACGGTCATAGCCTGCCACCCTAGCTCCCGAATGGTTGAACCAGCGGGCCAGGGCACTCATCCCAATCCCCCCGATCCCCAGGAAATAGACTGATTTTATTTGTCCGGTTTCTGTCATACGTTAAGCAGTTTCAGTGCTTCGTCCACTATTCCGGCTGTTGCCCCGGGGAGGGCCATCCGCCTGATGTTTTCCGACAATTGGGCGAGCCTTTCTTTGTCATTCATCAGGCTGACCGCAGCGGGAAAAAGTTTTTCATCGATTTCGCCGTCTCTGATGAGGATGGCCGCATCCTTTTCCTGAAGGGCACGTGCATTCCGTGTCTGATGGTCTTCGGCCACATTGGGAGACGGCACCAGGATGGCCGGTTTCCCAACCAGGCAAAGTTCGCTGATGGTGCCTGCCCCGGCCCTGGAAATCACCATGTCGGCAGCCAGGTAAGCCATTTCCATCCTGTCAAGGAACCGGTGAATCCGGAGATTCCCGGGACGGTTCTCCCTGGTTTTTTCAACCATTTCCTCATAATAGAGGGATCCGGTTTGCCAGATGACCCGGAATGGGGCTTTTCTGACAACATTCAGGTTTTTCAGGACTGCGTTATTCAGGGAGCGGGCTCCGAGGCTTCCTCCGAGGATCAGGAGTACTTCTTCCTCCGGGGAAAATCCGAACCATGCCAGGGCTTCTTCCCGGGAGGCCCCGGGGTTCAGCAGGTTTTGCCTGACCGGATTTCCGGTAAGGATGATTTTCTCGCCGGGGAAGAACCGTTCCATTCCTTCGTAAGCCACGCAAATGCGGTCCACCTTTTTCCCCAGGATTTTATTGGTCTTTCCGGCAAAGGAATTCTGTTCCTGGATGAGGGCGGGCACTTTGCGGGCGATGGCTGCACGCAGGATGGGGCCGCTGGCATATCCCCCCACCCCGATGGCCAGATCGGGGTTAAATCTCCTAATAATACGGCGGGCTTCAACCATGCTCCTGAAAAGCATGATGAAGAACTTAACCATCAGGATTCCTGGTTTTCTGGGAAATCCCATTACCGGCAGTCCGGTAATGGGATAACCTGCGGCAGGTACTTTTTCCATTTCCATCCTGCCTTTTGCTCCTACAAAGAGAATATCGCAACCCGGGAGCCTCTTTCTGAGTTCTCCTGCGATGGACAAAGCCGGGAAGATGTGTCCCCCGGTTCCGCCGCCGCTGATGATTATCTTAGGTTCTTTCATTCCTTCATCTCCTGGTCATCATCAGGAATCACCACTTGTACCGCTGTTTCCGCTTTCACGGCCGAATCTCTCTGGTTCTGGTAACTGACGCTGAGGATGCAGCCGAAAGCCACCGAGGTGAAGAGCAGGGAAGTGCCACCCATGCTCACCCAGGGTAAGGGCTGGCCGGTTACCGGAAGTACGCCCGATGACACCCCCATGTTCACCATGGCCTGGTACACAAGCAGGAGCGTCAACCCGGTGACCAGAAAGGCCGGGAAGGTGCGGTTGGTGCGTTTCACAATCATAATCCCCCTGAAAAAGAGAATCATATAGAGCCCCATCAGGAGAATACCCCCGATCAGGCCATATTCTTCGATGATGATGGCGTAAATGAAATCGTTATAGGCTGCGGCCATATAATTGGCCACATCGGAATTTCCCGGTAACTTGCCGAAGATTCCTCCTTCATAAATGGCCAGTTTGGCATAATCGGCCTGAGTGATCCCGGTCTCTGCCGCCGGATCACCATGGATGAAACGTTCGATCCTGCCTCTGAAGGTCTGGAACCTGGCAGGCAGGTTTTCGAGATGGTCGGCAAGGAAATAGATGCTGACCAGCATCGCAATGCCTGCTGCCACCACCAACGCCAGATGGCGAAAAGGGATCCTCCCGACAAACATCATGCTTATGACTGTCAGAAACAACAATGCCGCCGTGGAAAAATTCGATATCATAATCAGGCCGCAGATGATCCCGGCAACCACAAGTATCTTCCAGAATGCTTTCTTCAGTCCTTCTTCCGAGCCCTGCTCGATTCCCAGGATTTTGGCCGTATACATGATCACGGCCAGTTTTGCGATTTCCGCAGGCTGAAAGGAGATGAATCCCAGGTTGAGGGTTCTTCCCGAGGAATCACCCGCCTTTCCGGCAAATTTGAGGCCCAGGGCCACCAACAGCAGAAAAATGCTGAAAATAACCAGAATCCGCGCAAGGATGGAATACAACTTCACCGGAACAACCTTTACCATGACCACAATAATGGCAAATCCCAACCCGAGAAATACGATTTGCCTGATCAGAAAGTAAAAGGTGTTCCCTCCTGCCTGCCGGAATGCCAATGCTCCGGTGGCGCTGTATACGATGAGCAGGGAAAGCATCGACAGGAAGAGGAGGACTGCCCAGATAACCCTGTCACCCCTGATGAGGTTTTTTACGGTATATTCCATTTCTTCGGGGTTAAAGATTTCTTACTTCCTGTTTGAACTGGACGCCACGGTCTTCATAGTTTTCAAATAGGTCGAAACTTGCGCAGGCAGGGGAGAGCAAAACCGTATCGCCGTTGCGGGCGAGGTAATAGGCCGATTTCACGGCCTCTGCCATACTCGTGGTATCAATGATGTTCCTGACAATATCGCCGAATGCCTGGTGAATTTTTGAGTTATCAATTCCAAGGCAGACGATGGCCTTTACCTTTTCCCTGACCAGGTCAAAAAGCATGCTGTAATCATTGCCCTTGTCAATGCCACCGGCAATCCAGACCACCGGGTGATTCATGCTCTCAAGTGCATACCAGGTCGAGTTGACATTGGTGGCTTTCGAGTCATTCACGAATTCGATTCCGTGAACTTTCAGAAATCGTTCCAGGCGGTGTTCCACCCCCTGAAAATCGGTAAGGCTCTCCCTGATCCTTTCGTTTCTGATTTCCAGAACCATTCCTGAAATTGCCGCTGCCATCGAATTACAGGCATTGTGTTTCCCTTGTAATGCTAAATCGAGAATTGACATGCTGAATTTTTTTTGTTTTATATTAATTATAAGTGTATTGTCTTTAATACCGGCTCCGTCGCCTTCGACGGGATTCAGGGAGAAGGGGATACAGGTGGCTTTTAGTTCCCTTTTGGCCATTTCTGCGATAGTGACCGGGTCATCGAGAAAATAGACGAAATAGTCGGCAGGAGTCTGGTTTTGCGTGATTCTGAACTTGGAATTCACATAATTCTGCATCTCGTAGTTGTACCGGTCGAGGTGGTCAGGGGTGATGTTCATCAGAACGGCCACTTCCGCTTTGAATTCATACATGTCATCGAGTTGGAAACTACTGAGCTCGATGACGTAAACGTCATGGTTTTCCTCTGTTACCTGCCTGGCAAAGCTTTTCCCGACATTTCCGGCCAATCCGGCATTGATTCCCGCTTTCAGGAGCATGTGGTGGATCAGCAGGGTTGTGGTTGTTTTTCCGTTGCTGCCCGTGACGCATATTTTCGGGGCCCTGGTATAGCGGGCGGCAAATTCAATTTCCGAGATGACGGGAATCCCTTTCTCTCTTATTTCTTTCAGAATTTCTGCTTTTTCAGGGATTCCCGGTGACTTGATGACCAACCCGGCCTCCAGGATTCTTTCGGTGGAGTGGGTACCTTCCTCCCATTCGATTTTGTAACGGTCAAGTGTTGATTTGTAAGGGTTCCTGATTTTTCCTGAATCGGAAACGAAAACGGAATATCCCTGCCGGAGGGCCAGGATGGCTGCTCCGGTACCGCTTTCACCAGCTCCCAGTATGGCTGCCTTTTGATTCATCTACCTGACCTTGAGTGTAACGATGGATACCACTGCCAGGATGATTCCGATGATCCAGAAGCGGGTGACGATTTTGGCTTCGGGAATTCCCTGCATCTGGAAGTGGTGATGGATGGGGCTCATCAAGAAAATCCGGCGCCCCTGGCCGTATTTTCGTTTCGTATATTTAAACCAGGTGACCTGCATCACCACACTCAGGTTTTCGATCAAGAAAATGCCGCACAGGAGCGGAATCAGGATTTCTTTCCTGATGATGACGGAGAAGACCGCCAGGATGCCCCCCAGGGTCAGGCTGCCTGTATCGCCCATGAAGATCTGTGCCGGATAGGAGTTGTACCACAGAAATCCGACGGTAGACCCGATGAATGCCCCGATGAAGACCGTGAGCTCTCCCAGGTTGGGGATATACATGATGTTGAGGTAGCTGGAGTAGATGACGTTGCCGCTGACGTAGGCCAGGATCCCCAGGGCGGCTCCGCTGATGGCGGAAGTTCCCGTGGCCAGGCCATCAAGTCCGTCGGTAAGGTTCGCTGCGTTCGACACGGCGACGATGATCAATATGATGGCTATGGCATAGACCACCCAGCGCAGCCATTCCGCATCCCTGCCTGCAAAACTTACCAGCCAGGCATAATCAAATTCATTTTTCTTGACAAAGGGGATTGTGGTTTTTGTCGATTTTACCTCATGTGTGGCGATCTGGACATGTTGTTCCCCCGACTCTGGATCAATGACCAGTTCTTTCATTTCCTCCCCTGTTTTTGAAGTGACGGATTCTCTGACCACCACTTCGGAGCTGAACAGAAGCGTTGCAACCACCATGATGCCCAGGCTGATCTGTCCGATGATTTTAAAGCGCCCGGCAAGTCCTTTTTTATTCATCCTGAACACTTTGATGTAATCGTCGGCAAAGCCGATCAATCCCAGCCAGATGGTGGTGATCAGCATCAGGATGATGTACACGTTCCCGATCCGGGCAAACAGGAGGGTGGGAATGATGATTCCTGCAATGATGATGATTCCCCCCATGGTGGGCGTTCCCTTTTTCTGGAGCTGGCCTTCAAGACCCAGGTCGCGGACATCCTCCCCGATTTGTTTCTTTTTCAGGTAGCGGATCAGCCGTTTCCCGTAAACCGTTGTGATGAACAGGGAAAGAATGATGGCTCCGGCGGTCCGGAAGGAAATGTATTGGGCCATCCCGATTCCGGGAATCTGGTAATCTTTAAGTATCTCGTACAGATAATACAACATGTGAGCGCTTTTTGATATGGTTATTCAATCCCGAAAATTTCCCTGATGACTTCCTTATCGTCGAAGTGATATTTGATCCCCATGATTTCCTGATAGTTTTCATGGCCTTTTCCTGCTACCAGGATGATATCTCCCGGTGCGGCCATCAGGCAGGCTGTTTTGATGGCTTCCCTGCGGTTTGTGATGGAGATGGCTTTATTCCTGTGTGTTTTGTCAATTCCTGTTTCCATTTCCCTGATGATGGTTTCGGGATCTTCGGTGCGGGGATTGTCGGAGGTAAGGATCACCCTGTCGCTAGCCAGGACGGCTTCGCGGGCCATTTCAGGTCTTTTGGTGCGGTCGCGGTCACCACCCGCCCCTACTACCGTGATCACCTTTTCGTTTCCTGTACGGATTTCGGCAATGGCGAAAAGGACGTTCTTCAACGCATCGGGGGTGTGGGCATAGTCCACGATGGCCAACTTCCCGTCGAGGCTTCTCAAGGCATCGAATCTTCCCTGAACAGCAGTCAATTCACTGATCTCCTGCAGGACCTCCTCCCGCTCCTGTCCGGTCAGCAGGGCGGTAGCGTAAACCGCCAAGAGGTTTGAAGCGTTGAATTTTCCGACCAAATGGGTCCACACTTCCTGTCCGTCAATAGTGATCAGCATCCCTTCAAAATGGGTTTCCAGCACCCTGCAACGGAAATCCGCCATCGTCCTAACCGAATAGGTGCGATGGGCGGCCCGGCAGTTCTGAAGCATCACCGGGCCGTTTTTGTCATCCATGTTGATCAGGGCGAAAGCTGTGGACGGCAATCGGTCAAAGAATCCCTTTTTTGCTTTCAGGTATTGGTCAAAAGTCTTGTGGTAGTCAAGATGGTCGTGGGTCAGGTTGGTGAAAATCCCCCCTGCGAAATGAATGCCCGAAATCCTGTATTGGACTACGGCATGGGAACTTACTTCCATGAAACAGTAATCGCACCCCTGAAGGACCATTTCATTCAGCAGGGAATGGATTTTCAGGGCGTCGGGAGTGGTATGGGTAGCTGTTTCGGTTTTTTGACCTACGATGGTGGAAATGGTCGATATTAATCCGGCCTGATATCCCAGCCGGCTGAAAAGCCGGTAGGAGAGGGTGGCGATGCTGGTTTTGCCGTTGGTTCCCGTGATGCCGATCACCTTGATTTTCCTGGAAGGATGGTCATACCACGCCGAGGCCAGGTCACCCAGCATTTCATCTGCGTTGTCCACTTTGATGAAAAGTACATTTTCGGGAAGCGACGAGGGGAGTTCCTCACAAACCACCGCTGAGGCTCCCCTTTCGATGGCTGATGCGATGTAGAGGTGGCCGTCGGTATGGATCCCTTTCTGCGCTACAAAAAGGAAACCGGGAGCCACTTTCCGGGAGTCAAAGGCAATGCCCTGCAAAGCCATTTCCGCATTACCCTTAATTTCCAGGATCCCATGACCGGGATCTATGTCACTCCATCGTTTCATTATATTATCCCATTGTTAACGTTATGGTTTGCCCCTTTTTACAGGGATTCCCCGGCATAATAGACTGTTGTTTGACTTTTCCGATTCCACTCATCTTTACCTGAAGTCCCGCACTTTCAAGCAAATAGATGGCATCGCGGGCTCCCATTCCCCTTACATCGGGCACCTGGTCCTCTGAAACAGGATTTTCCCTGAGGAAAATCCCTTCTTCCCCTGCTTCCGCTTTTGTGAGGAGGGTTTTGGGTTTTTGGCCGTTGTAGTCCAGGTCAAGCGACCGCAACACCCTGATAATATCACGGGTCATTCCGTTTTTAACGCCGGGAAACGCTGTCACGTCATCTTTGGTCTCCTCATTTTGTGCATATTTCTGGTGAATGGCATACACTTTTTCAGCTACTTCCCTGAAAACGGGACCGGCAACAGCGCCCCCGTAGTAGGCCCCCTGGGGTTTGTTTACCGTCACGATCATGGAATACACCGGCTCTTCCGCCGGGAAATATCCCACAAAGGAGGCCAGATAAAGGCCTTTCCCATACCCTCCCTGGGAAGAGGCGATCTGGGCGGTTCCTGTTTTTCCGGCAATTCGGACGATGTCGCTGGCGATGGATTTTCCGGTGCCGTTTTCACAAACGCCTTCGAGCATTTTTTGAGCTTTTTTGATGGTCGATCGGGAAGCCACGGAACCATTCAGGACTTCTGGTTTTATTCTACGGACCACATCGCCCTTATTCCGGATCTCCCTCACCAGGTAAGGTTTCATCATTCTGCCATCGTTGGCAACGGCATTGTAAAAATTCAGGATCTGCAGGGGGGTCATTTTGGTCTCATATCCGTAAGACATCCATGCCAGGGTGGTACCCCACCAGTCCTTGTCACCGGGATATTTGAAAAAGGGAACTCCCTCTCCGGCAAGCTCTACGTTGAGGGGTTTTGTAATCCCCATGCTGTGAATCCGGTCAACGAATTTTTTGGGATCTTTTTCATAACAGGAGGTGATGATTTTGGCTACCCCCACGTTGGATGATTTTTCGAAAATCTGTTTCACTGACATCGGGCCATGCCCCCCGTATTTGTAATCGCTGTCATAAATGGTGCGGTCGTGATATTTCCATACGCCACTTCCGGTGTCGAAAACCTGGCTGGTGTCAATGAGTCCGTCCTCCAGGGCGGCCATGAGAGAAATGAGTTTAAAGGTGGATCCCGGCTCATAACAGCCGGCATGTCCCAGCGCATAGTTGTAAATTTCATCATAATGTCCGGGGGCCACCCGTCCCAGATTTGCGATGGCCTTGATTTCGCCGGTTTTCACTTCCATCAGGATGGCTGTGCCCCATTCGGCATTGCTGGATTTCAGCTGTCGCTCCAGGGCACTCTCGGTAATGTCTTGGAATCTTACGTTGAGCGTGGTCATGATATCCATGCCGTCCTTGGGTTCTATTTCAATCCGGCTCACCCAGCGGCCCGAGAGTTTCTGGCGGTAGCCTACGCCGGATTCACCTTTCAGGAAAGTTTCAAAAGCCTCCTCGATTCCTGTATTTCCGGCACTTCCGCTGGTTCCGCCGCCGGCCCCCCTGTTCATGGTTCCGATGGTTCGTGACGCCAGTAACCCCAGGGGAAGAACCCGTTTGTTTTCCTGCTCAATGATCCTGCCCCCGCCAAAAGCACCCCTTCGCAGGATGGGAAATTTCTTCATGGTCTGCAACTCGTTGTAATCAATCTTACGGGGCGTCAGCAAATACCCCCGGTCTTTCTGACGATATGCCGCGTCGAGCCGCCGCTTGTATTCTTTGGCAGGTAAATTCCTGAAAAATGATGAAAGCATCAAGGCAAGGGAGTCGCTCTGCTGACTGTAAACTTTCCGGACACCCGGCGCGGCCAGGTCAATCCTGACAAAATAGCCGGGGACCGAAGTGGCCAGAACATTGCCGTCATCGGAGCATATGTTGCCCCGGTTGGGTTCAAGCGAAACCGTATTGTGGGTCAGGTTGTCGGCAATCTGTTCCCACCGGTCCGTTTTGATGTTCTGTATCGCCAGCAATTTGGCAATCACCACAATCGCCATTATCAGCATGAAGAAGTAAATAATGGCCAAACGCGTAATGATGATGTTACGGAGGTTCATTTTTTCCTTTTTGATTTGTTCACTACGATTTTTCCGGGAGCCCTTACCTGTTCTTCAAGTCCCAACCCGGCCTCCTTCACTTTGTCAACGATTTCCGACGGTTTGCTCATGTGCATCAGCCTGGCTGAATTGGTGATGGATTGGGAGCGCAAATCATCGATGGTATCCTGTAAGACTTCAATTTCATGGATCACCTTTTCTGACCTGTACCGGTTGGTGATCAGCAGCAGACCCAGGAAAACCAGGAAAATGAAAAAGGGGATCTGCCGAGTGACCCGTTCATCCGTCAGAATGGTCCCACGCAGGAACGAACTAACCCCGGGACGCGATTTCCCGTTATTTTTAACTTTCTCTGCCATCACGATTCTGTTTTTTCCGCGATCCGCAACTTGGCGCTCCGGGATCGGGGATTTGCCTTGATCTCACTCTCCTCCGGAACAATCACCCTGCGGTTGATCAGGCGGAAGGGCGTCATGAAGTTTCCGTAGAAATCCTGCATTTTTGTGCCTTCCAGATTTCCCGACTTGAAAAAGTGCTTTACAAGGCGGTCTTCCAGACTGTGGTAGGTAATGACAACCATTCTACCTCCGGTTTTCAGGACTTCCCGGGAAGCGAGGAGAAACTCCCCCAGGACTGCGATTTCTTCATTCACTTCCATCCGCAAGGCCTGAAAAACCTGAGCCAGGTATTTTTTTTCGGTAGCTACAGGGATGCACCTTTCAATGGCAGCAATCAGCTGTCCCGTTGTAAGAATCTCCCGGACGGAACGTGCCGCCACGATCGCGGAAGCTACTCTACCTGCATTGTGGATTTCGCCCTGTTCCCGGAAAAGGAGGGTGAGATCCTGCTCCGGGTATTGGTTTACGATGTCGGCAGCAGTGCGTTTTGCATCCCTGTTCATACGCATGTCAAGGAGAGTGTCGAAGCGAAAGGAAAACCCCCTGCCGGCATTATCAAAGTCGTGTGAGGAAACCCCCAGGTCGGCCAGGATCCCATCCACCTTGTCCACTCCGTAATAGCGCAGGAAATTTTTGAGGTAGCGGAAGTTCTGCCTGATAAATGTCAGCCGGGAATCATCCCCCGCATTCCTGGCTGCTTCTTTATCCTGATCAAAGGCAAAGAGCCTTCCGTCCCCCAGCCGGGAAAGAATCTCCCCGGAATGACCGCCTCCGCCGAAAGTGGCATCCACATAAATCCCGCCGGGACGAATGTTTAACCCTTCGATGCTAGGGATCAGCAGAACAGGGACGTGGAACTGGTTCATGACGGTCTTTTTTCACTGTTGCCTGACAGCCGTTCCCTGTACACATCACGCAACGGCCTGCGCTCTTCCTTCACCTTCCGGTATTTTTTCTCATCCCATAAGGTAATCGACTGACCTTTTCCGACAAAAACCACATCCCTCTCAATTTCAGCATATTCCATGAAATCGGCCGGAATGTTGATCCTCCCGTTGGGGGCCATCACCACCGTGGCGAAATTTTCATATATGTCGGCCAGAAGATCATCATCGTCCTCGTTGAATGGGTTGAGCTGCCGCTCGATCATGTCGAGCCGCTGCTCCCATATCTTCAGGGGGTAAATATTCAAACAGGCCTTGTAAACATCCTTCTCAATGACCAGGGGTTCTTCGGCCAGAACACCCATGGCTTTCTTGAACGCGGCAGGAAGGACCACCCTTCCCTTGTCGTCGGTCAATGCATTGTATCTGGCAGAAAAACGGTTCATGGCTCTTCCTGTTTTGATGAAGTAAAAATAGAAATTATATTCCACATCATTACACTGTATGCCAATTTATTCCACTTACAGATAACGCAATTTTGTTGAAAAAAATGTTGAAAAGCTGTTAAGAAAGCAGGTCGAGGGTGTATTTTGTTCTTCTAAACAATTTGTTATCAGTAGTTTTAATGCAAAATGCAGGTGAATAACTTTGCGGTTGATAACTCATAACAGGGGGGAGGGTTTTTCGAAACTTATAAATAAAAACGGACGAAATGAGCTTAAAGGGTTCTATTAATCGATTTCACGATTAATTTTGTTTGGAATAAAAAAAGAAAACTGGAAGATGGTGAACGAAAATTCGACAGCGGATTTTAAGCCAATTGACATTAAGGAGATTTTCCGGGAGAAAAGTCCCGGGTTGTACCGTTTGATGCCGGGTTTTGTTTTTCGTTTGATACACAGGGTCATGCGGCTGGATTTCATCAACAGTTTCATTGTGAAATACGGGCATTTGGAGGGGATGGATTTTGTCACGGCATCGGTCAGGGATTTTGAAGTTACTGAGCGGGTATTCGGGGCGGAGAATATTCCTGCTTCGGGGAGTTTTATTTTTGCGTCCAATCATCCGTTGGGGGGATTTGATTCTCTTCTGTTGATGGAGAATGTGTACAAGCGGCTGGGGGATTTCAGGTTTTTGGTTAATGATGTTTTGATGAATGTTCCTCCCTTGCAGCCGTTGTTTGTTCCTGTCAACCATCATGGAAGCAACAGTCGTGAGACCGCCCGGATGCTGAAGGAGACCTATGTTTCAGGGAAGCAGATTCTGATTTTTCCGTCGGGGCTGGCTTCCAGGAGGATCAGGGGGAAGGTGGTGGATCTGGCGTGGCAAAAGCATTTTATTTCGAAATCGGTTGAGTACAAGCGGGATGTCATTCCCGTCTTTATCAGCGGAAGAAATTCAGGCCGGTTTTATGCGCTGGCGAAATGGCGTAAAAAGCTGGGAATCGGCTGGAATCTCGAAATGTTTCTCCTGCCCGATGAGACTTACCGTCATCGGCGTCAGCAAATATCCCTTTATTTTGGGAAGCCCATTCCTCATACTACTTTTGATCGCAGCAGGAGTCATCAGGAATGGGCGGCCTGGGTCAGGGATCTGGTGTATGAGTTACCCGGAACGTTGGATATGCCCAAAAATGTGAATAACTGATTATTCGCGACAACTTTTTTATATTTTTGCAGGTCAATCAGAATTTCATCTAAAATGAAAGAGATTATTGCTCCTGTACCTCTTGAGTTCATCAAGGCAGAACTTACTCCGGAAAAGATGATGCGCAAGACCAATAAGGGAGGAAATGAGATTTACATCATCACCCACCAGGATTCTCCCATGGTCATGCAGGAGATCGGAAGGTTACGGGAGCTAACCTTCCGGGATGCCGGGGGTGGTACCGGTGAGGAAGTTGACATTGATCATTATGACATTGCTGACGTTCCCTATAAACAGTTGATTGTATGGGATCCGGATGCCTCGGAGATTCTCGGCGGATACCGGTATATGATTTGCTCAGAAGCACCGCGCGACAAGGGCGGGAAAATCCTGTTGGCGACCACCGAGCTTTTTAATTTTTCGGAACGTTTCTGCAAGGAATATGTTCCATATACCCTGGAGTTGGGACGCTCCTTTGTAACTCCGGCATACCAGTCCAGCAAAACCGGCGCCAAGGCGCTTTATGCCCTTGACAACCTTTGGGACGGCCTGGGGGCCTTAACGGTTGACCATCCCAACATCAAATATTTCTTCGGGAAAGTGACCATGTATGCTCATTTCCATACCCGGGCGCGTAACCTGATCCAATATTTCTTCCTGAAATATTTCCGTGACCGCGAAAGTCTGGTGACGCCGATCCATCCCTTTATTTTTGACATTGACATGGAAGAGATGGAGGCTTTGTTTACCGGGGGTGATTACAAGGAAGATTATAAGACGCTGGTACAAGGTGTCCGGAATTATGGGGAGAATATACCGCCCCTTTTCAATGCTTATATGAATCTGTCGCCCTCCATGAAAACCTTCGGGACCGTTTTGCATGAAGGTTTCGGCCGTGTGCTGGAAACAGGGATCATCGTGACGGTAGAAGACATTTATGCCGTTAAGAAAGACCGTCATATCGAAACCTATCTCCTTACCAAGGAAACGGAAAGTTGGCTTGTGCCGGAATAGTCATCAGGGCTGATGCTTACTCATGCCTGATCATATCAGGCATGGAAGGTGAAATTAAAACAATTTCGGCAATTCTATGAGATCAGGAACCACAAAAGCTTTCGGAAACTGGTATTGTATCTCTTTCATCAGTTTGATGGCTTCATTGCGGGTGCGGAAGTCGCCTACCCTTACCTTGAAATCAGGTGAAACATAGCTGATGTAAACGTTGATGCCGGGATAGGCGGCCAGGAATTCGTTTTTAGTACTTTGGGCCTTTTGCCTGGCATTCATGTCTGAAGAAAAGAAAATTTCGACCCTGAAGCCCTGCATCTTCCCTCCCTGCTGGTTTCGCCGGATATGTAACCTGACCAGTTCCACAAGTTTGGGGTCCTGTTCAATGTTCAGCTTTTGGAAGATGTCGTTGCCAAAATTATCGGCGAAACTGCCTTCATAGCTGCCTGCTTGACCGGCCACAATCCCAGAAACCAGAAGAAACAGCGCAACTGTAAAAATCCTTTTCATTTCTATTCTCTTCACTCTGCAAATATAAGGAGTTTACAGGTAACATCTCCTTTTGCAAACTGAAACCGCTCCATTATTCACTTACTTAAAGTCATAAGAGACAGAAATTTTGGGGCAGTTACAATTTTCACCTACTTTTGTCGGTCCAAATGAGAGGGAATGACCAGGAAGTTCTTTATTGAGACTTACGGATGTCAGATGAATGTAGCTGACAGTGAAGTTGTTGCTGCGATTCTCAGGGGGAAGGGATATGATATGGCTACTACCCTTGAGGAGGCAGATGCCATTCTGATCAATACCTGTTCGGTGCGCGACAATGCCGAACAGCGCATCTGGGGGCGGCTTGATCACTTCAACAGCCTGAAAAGGAAGAGAAAGGGGCTCATCGTGGGAGTGGTTGGATGCATGGCTGAACGGCTGGGTGAAGAATTCCTGCACCACAAAGCCGTTGATCTGGTTGCCGGTCCCGATGCTTACCGGGATATTCCCTATCTCTTTGACAAGGCTGAAAATGGCGAAAAGGCCATCAACACGGAGTTGTCGGAAATAGAAACATACGACGGAATAACGCCGGTCAGGATCGGAGATGTCAACATTTCGGGATTTGTCAGCATCACCCGCGGATGTAACAATTTCTGCACCTATTGTATTGTGCCGTATACACGGGGCAGGGAGCGCAGCAGGGATCCGCAGGATATCCTCTATGAAGTCGGGGACCTTTGCAGGAAAGGATTCAGGGAAGTGACACTGCTGGGACAGAACGTCAACTCATACCACTGGTATCCCGTTGATGGCATAAAACCGGTTCGTTTCCGCGATCTGCTGCAAATGACGGCTGAAGCATTTCCTGATATGAGGATCCGCTTTACCACTTCCCATCCGAAAGACATGCGCGAGGCCATTCTGAAAACCATGGCTTCCTATCCGAATATCTGCAAACATATTCATCTGCCTGTACAATCGGGAAGCTCCAGGATCCTGAAACTGATGAACCGCAAGTATGACCGGGAATGGTATCTCAACCGGATCGAGGCGATCAGGCGCATCCTCCCCGAATGTTCCCTGTCGACCGATCTCTTTTGCGGTTTCTGTTCCGAAACTGAGGAAGATCATTTGCAAACCCTTAGCCTGATGGAAGAGGTCAGGTTCGACATGGCCTTTATGTTCAAATATTCCGAACGGCCGGGAACCTATGCTCATCAGCATCTTCCCGACGATGTGCCCGAAGAGGTGAAATCACACCGGTTGGAAGAAATCATTAAATTGCAGAACAGGATTTCCCTTCAGCGTAACAGGGAAGAGGTGGGAAAAATCTTTGAAGTGCTTGTGGAAGGGATTTCCAAAAAGTCAGAGATGATGTATTTTGGCCGGACTTCGCAGAACAAGGTGGTGGTCTTTCCCCGGGGAAACACCTCCAGGGGGGATCTGGTACGGGTACTGGTAACGGGATGTACGCAAACCACCCTGATCGGCAGCCTTGCCGGGGAAGATGGACGGTCGTAATCTCCCACACCCGGCTGACGGTGACTTGGAGACTTAGGGACTTAGAGATGAAGGGAACAGGTGTCTGTAGGTCGTGATCAGGTGGTTAGTTACCGGACAGATTATTGAAACAATTAATGCTATGATAAGTATAAGAGTCAAATGTGCCCGCCCATGCCGTATATCTCAACATGGGGAGGGATGCCGGCCACTACCTGACTTTCGAATGGATGACATAGCCATGTTGTTACTCTGGGTTATCAGCCAACCGGCAGATCCCCGAAGAGCTTTAAGGAGAATTGAGTACCAAGCTTTTAAACAGGATCAGGGAAGGGGAACATCAGCGGCAGGATTTTAAATTCTGCATCAGCGATTCCCGTAAGATTGCCCGTTCGCTGGTGGCTTTTGCCAACAGCGACGGGGGGAGTTTGCTGATTGGGGTGAAAGACAATGGCCATATTGTCGGGGTTCAATCCGACGAGGAGTATTACATGGCCGAGTCAGCCGCCCGGATTTACAGCAACCCCCCGATTTCCTTTGCCGTCAGGCAATGGAATGTCGAAGGGAAGACCGTTCTGGAAGTTATCGTGGAGCCCAGTCAGGCAAAACCCCATTTTGCAAAGGACGAAAATGGGAAATGGATCGCCTGGGTGCGTCATCACGATGAAAACAGGCTGGCTTCACGGGTGATGATTGAGGTGTGGCGAAAACAGAAAAGCAGGGATGGCATTCTCGTGCACCTGGACGATTCCTGGAAGTTCCTGCTTGAGTATTTGTATAAATATGATTTTATTACAGTTTCTGCTCTGGCCCGGAAGGGGTGCCTTCCTTACCGGAAAGCAGAGCAACTGCTTGCCGATGGCATTGTGACAGGCATCATACAGCCCTTTTTCGGGGAGACTAATGTCTTTTACAAACTGAACCGCAAATTTGACCTGGATGCGTGGGAAAAACAGGAAAAGGGGAGGAAATGATTTTTTCACTCTGCTATCCATGGAAAAACACTGTTTCCTACTGACAGCCGGCATTTCATTTTTTTTAATATTTGCAATCTTTTCTAAAGGCAATTCTTGGAAGCCGCCACTTTTCTGAAGTTATTCGAAGGGCATCCGGGCCTGGCTGCCTTACGTCAAAAGACGGATGCCCCCCCGGGTGAAAAGATTCACCTGAAGGGCATTTTCGGCTCTGCCCTAACCATCCTGGCAGCTTTGCTCTTCCGGAAGTCGGGGATAAACCTGTGTGTTATCCTTCCCGAAAGAGAGGATGCCGCCTATTTCTACGATGACCTGGTCACCCTTGGACTGGGTGACAGGGTTCTTTATTTTCCATCTTCTTATAAGAGATCGGTTCAGTTCGGACAACCCGATCCCGAAAGCGGAATGCTGCGTACCGAAGCCCTGACGCGCATTGCTGCAGGCAAGACATCCCACATTGTGGTTACCTATCCTGAGGGGTTGGTAGAAAAAGTTCCCTCTCGGAAAGATCTGAAAAATAATACTTTGACCATTTCCAGGGGCGAAAAGATCTCCATCGAGTTTATCAATGACTATTTGTACGCCTATGGCTTTGAACGTGTCGATTTTGTTTCGGAACCCGGTCACTTTTCCGTGAGGGGCAGCATTGTCGATATTTTTTCATTTGCGGCGGAGGAACCATACCGGCTTGATTTCTTCGGGAACGAAGTGGAGTCGATCCGCAGTTTTGAGATTGACACACAGATATCGAAGGTTACACACAACCGGATCACCCTGGTTCCGGATGTTCTTCGTCTTGAAAAGGGTATTTCCCGCGTTTCCCTTCCTGAATTTCTTTCTGTCTCCGCCCTTCTTTTAACGGTGAACGGGCAGTTGGTCAGGGAGCAGCTGGACGCCATTTCTTCGCATACTTTGCAAAAGGGTGCCGCCGATGAAAATACAGAATCAGCCTGGCTGTTTACAGGTGGGGAGTTTATGAGGCAATGTTCATCCTTTACCATGCTGGAAACAGAGAGCGGGGCGCTCTTTTCTGGGGATGCGGACATCGGGTTTCATCTTTCCAAACAGCCGGTTTTCAGTAAGAATTTCAAGCTGTTGGGGGAGAATCTTCAGGATTTCACGGATCGCGGGTACCGCATCCTGTTGTTGTCATCGCAGGAGAAGCAGGCCGAACGGCTCAGGGATATCTTCGGCGAGATCAGGAGGAAGGTCTCTTTTGAGCCGGTTTTGTTTGCCCTTCAGGAAGGATTTATCGACCATGATCTGCAGTTGTGTTGTTACACCGATCACCAGGTGTTTGAGCGGTATCACCGTTACCGGCTCCGGACCAGCAAACCGCAGCGCGAGGCCATTACCCTGAAGGAACTCAACAAATTATACCCTGGTGATTATGTGGTTCATGTAGATCACGGCATCGGGAAATTTGCCGGACTGGTCAAGACGGAGGTGAACGGGAAGATCCAGGAGGCCATCCGGCTGGTTTACAAAGACAATGACTCTCTGCTGGTGAGCATTCATTCGCTTCACCGGATTGCCAAATACAAAGGCGGGGAGGGCACTCCTCCCACCCTGAACAAATTGGGGAGCGGGGCTTGGCAGAACCTTAAAAACCGCACCAAGTCAAAGGTCAAGGATATTGCCAGGGAATTGATCGCCCTGTATGCACGCCGGCGCGAGGAGAAGGGATTTGCCTTTTCTCCCGATTCCTATCTACAGACGGAATTGGAAGCCTCCTTTATGTATGAGGACACACCCGACCAGGAGAAGGCGACCCAGGCTGTGAAGGATGATATGGAGAAGCTGGTCCCCATGGATCGTCTGGTTTGCGGTGATGTGGGATTCGGAAAAACGGAAGTTGCCATCCGGGCGGCTTTCAAAGCCGTCACTGACAATAAACAGGTGGCTGTGCTGGTGCCCACGACGATTCTGGCGCTACAGCATTACAAAACTTTCTCCGACCGGTTGGCTGATTTTCCCGTCAGGGTGGACTACATCAGCCGGTTCCGTTCATCGGCAGAGATCCGGGAAATCCTGAAACAGCTGAAAGAGGGCGGAGTTGACATCCTGATTGGGACTCACCGGTTGGTAAGTAACGATGTGCAATTCAAAGACCTCGGACTGATGATTATCGATGAGGAGCAGAAATTCGGGGTTTCCGTCAAGGAGAAGCTGAAGCGGATGAAGGTGAACCTCGACACCCTGAGCATGACGGCCACCCCCATTCCCCGCACCCTCCAGTTCTCGCTGATGGGCGCCCGTGACCTCTCCATCATTCAAACCCCGCCGCCAAACCGATATCCCATCATTACCGAGGTGCATGGTTTCAACGAACAACTGATCAAAGGCGCCATATTATATGAAGTGGGCCGGAACGGCCAGGTCTTTTTTGTGCATAACCGGGTCCAGAATATCAGGGAAGTGGAAGAGACGATACAGCGGATTGTCCCCGGGGTCAGGACGGTGGTGGCACATGGACAAATGGATGGCCATACCCTTGAAAGAGTGATGGTAGACTTCATCGCCGGCCGGTATGATGTGCTGATTTCCACTGCCATCATTGAATCGGGGGTTGATATTCCCAACGTGAATACCATGATCATCAACCAGGCGCAAAATTTCGGACTGAGCGACCTCCATCAGTTGCGAGGAAGGGTGGGGCGTTCCAACAAAAAAGCATTCTGTTATCTGATCACGCCTCCCCTGGTTTCACTGACCCCCGAATCGAGACGAAGGCTGAAAGCCATTGAAGAATTCTCTGACCTGGGGAGTGGTTTCAATCTCTCCATGCAGGACCTCGACATCCGTGGTGCCGGAAATCTGCTGGGAGCCGAACAAAGCGGGTTTATCGCCGACATCGGTTTTGAGACTTACCACCGGATCCTGAACGAGGCTGTCGAAGAGTTGAAAGCGGAAGAGTTCAGTGAACTTTTCAGGGAGGAGGAGATAGGGCGCGAACCCTTTGCCGACACCAGGTTTGTTAAGGATTGCCAGATCGACACCGATCTGGAACTGCTTTTCCCCGAGAGCTACATCCCGGGTAATTCAGAAAGAATTTTACTTTACCGGGAACTCGACAACCTCGAAAATGAGAAACAACTGCAGCGGTTTGAAAACAGCCTGATCGACCGTTTCGGAAAAATCCCTCCCGAAAGTACGGGACTGATCGATATTGTCAGGCTTCGCTGGATGGCCGTCAAACTGGGCATAGAAAAGATCGTCCTGAAAAGCGGAATGATGATTTGCTATTTCCCGTCCGACCAGCAATCCTCCTATTATGAATCGCCCGTATTCGGAAAAATCCTTTTATTCCTGCAGTCCAACGCCCGCAAATGCAGGATTAAGGAAGATGGAAAACTCTCCCTGACCCTGATCGATGTCCGCAATACCGCCGAAGCACTGGCGTTACTGCAGGAGATGGGGTAGGGATTGCGGGATCTTTCCCCGGTGTTTACAACGTTTTTCTTTTTTTTACGTATTTTCAACACGGAATCCATTTGCGGAGAAACTAACAGAGCCATGAAGAGAAAAGATGACAAGCCGGCGGGATTCACGCGCCGGGATTTTATCGCTGCCACGGCGGCTGCGGCCGCGGGCTTCACCATATTGCCTTCCCGTGTGGTTGCCGGACTGGGGCACACCCCGCCGGGATCGAAGCTTAACATTGCTGCCATCGGTGTTGGTGGAATCGGTTACCGGAATCTGAAAAACATGGAGACCGAAAATATTGTGGCCCTTTGTGATGTAGACTGGGACTATGCCGGAAGGAGTTCCTTCAAGGCCTGGAGCCGGGCAAAACAATACAAGGACTACCGGGTGATGTTTGATCAGCAAAAGGATATAGAAGCGGTGCTGATTGCCACTCCCGACCACTCCCATGCCCTGCCGGCCCTCATGGCCATGCGTCAGGGGTATCACGTCTATGTGCAGAAACCGCTTGCCCATACGGTATATGAGAGCCGGGTGATGGCAGAAACGGCAAGGACCTTCAGGGTTGCCACCCAGATGGGGAACCAGGGGAATTCGGATGACGGGATCCGGAAGATCTGTGAATGGATATGGGCGGGCACTATCGGGGAGGTGACGCACGTGGACGCCTGGACCAACCGGCCCATCTGGCCCCAGGGACTGGAGCGCCCTTCGAGGGATCAGCGGCCCCCAAAAAACCTGGACTGGAATCTTTTCATCGGGACAGCCCCATACCGCCCTTACCATGAAATTTACACCCCTTGGAACTGGCGGGGATGGTGGGATTTCGGTACCGGGGCGCTCGGAGATATGGCCTGCCATCTCCTCGATCCCGCCTTTATGGCCCTGAAACTGGAATTCCCGGCATCGGTGCAGGGATCATCCACCCCGGTAAATACGGAATCGCCTCCCAATGCGCAATTCGTCAGATATGAGTTTCCGCGGCGCGATAATTTGCCCAAAGTAGCCATGCCGGAGGTTACCCTTCACTGGTACGACGGGGGAATGATGCCCCCGCGTCCCGATGAACTTCTTCCCGGTGAAATGATGGGCGACCTCGACGGAGGTTGCATCTTCCACGGCACCCGCGGAAAAATCATGTGCGGCGCCTATGCCCGCAATCCGCAACTGTTGCCCGCCCGGGAAATGGAACATTTCAACCAGCCGGCACCCCTCTTCAGGCGTATACCCGGGGCAATGAACGGCGGACATGAACAGGACTGGATCAGGGCCTGCAAGGAAAGCAGGGATTCGCGCGTCGAGGCATCCTCCCATTTCGGATATGCCGGACCCCTCACCGAAACCGTGGCCATGGGCGCCCTCGCAGTACGCCTCCAAAGCCTTCAGAAGAAATTGACCTGGGACGGGAAAAACATGCGCTTCACCAACATCGGAAATGATGAAATAATAAGGGTCCTGACTCGTAACCGCTTCGAAGTGGTCAATGGCGATCCCCGGTTCGACCGCGACTATGCCACCTTTCCGGCAGCACAGATGGCTGAAGAATGGATCAGGCATACCTACCGCGAAGGATGGGAACAGATCTGATATCATCAGGAAGTTTACGGGTTATTCGCATATTGAAACTCCCTGCCGCAGAGCAGACGGGAAATCCGATTCCGTAGAGGATTCTTTAGTGTCTTGCTCGCAATCCCTGCCGCAGAGCAGACGGGGAAACGAATCCCGCGAAACCGGGATGAGTTCGACGGTGTTCATCACCGGATCAACTATTAGCAGAAACCATGCATTTATGCTTGCCTGGCACAAAGACTGGATGTAATCAATGCGCTCGCCGGAATTCGATCAGTCATGTGACCGGTCTCCCTGGAAGTCAATATAAAAAAGAAACTATGGAAGGCTTTTCTGAAGCAAGGTCAACGCTTTTCCGACCGGGATTTTCGGATAGGGAACCGGGGTGACGAAATGGAGGAACCGGAGTATTTTAAAGGCATTGAATACTTGAAAGAAACGTTTGTTGAAGATTTCTGGGGAGGAGCAATTGCCGGACAGTTCCCGGAAGCGTTGATCCAGGTTTTCTTTTTTGATAAAACGGGATACGGAGGCAGGTAAAGTGTCTGAAAGGCAGGTTAGGGTATCGGGGCTTGCCTGGTAGAATTTTTCTCGCTGAGAGAACAATAACTTCAGTTCCCTGAAAGCCTGGAAGTCGAAGGTATACATCAAATCGTCGCCACCTTCCATCCATTTTTTCATGGCAGGACCAGTGCCGAAGGGTACCCTTTGGGAGACCCTGGCGGAAGGATGCACGCAGGAGGAAAGGATTTCCCCGACACTTCCGGCCTGGGTAAGGGTCTGAAGGAAATAAAAATCTTCGCCTGCCTTGCGGCGTGTCATGCCTCCCCGCCGCATGTATCCGTCGGCAGTGACTGCAAATGCCGATCCTATGGTATACAGGGCATGGGGGAAGCCTGCCCAGGCGCAAGCATTTTTGTAATAGTACAGATATTGTTCATAAAGGCGGATCCCCAGGATCTGTCGTTCGGGCAATCCTTCGGTGATGTGGCGAAAGCAGAGTGTCGCCCCGATGTGCGTGGGATGGTTCAAAAAGTGTTCTTCGACGGCCTGGAGATAATTTTCCTCTACCAGGGTATCAGCGTCAAGAGAAAGAATAATCCCTCCCGGTTTTCCGATCCGGCTGAACCGGTACAGCGCTTCATCCATGCCTGCCTTCCGGGCAAGCCCGACTCCGGCCCATTTGTCAGGCAATTTCACCGGCCCGACGGGGTGGAAAGTCAGGTGATCAACTTTGTTGTAAGGGAGCCAGGCCAGGATGTCCTGCAAAGTCTTCCGGTTGGCGGAGGAGATCCGGCTGTCGCAACTTTCCGGTTCATTAATAAGGAGGATGACCTCTGTTTTTCCTGCCGGAGGCTGGCAACGGATCAGGGAATTGAGCGTGGCCGGGAGATCGGGTTCCTGAAAGGTGGGAATCACAACAATCAGGGATGTCTCCGGATGCGGCGGCAGCGTAATCCGGGGGGTGAACCCTGTTGATTTCTCGAAATAGGAACGGGCAAACATCCGTGAATCATAAATAAAAAATCCGGGAATAGCCCGGATTGTAACTCTTATTCGGCAGGCTTTACCGCCTTGTACCGGGAATTCATCTGTTGCAGTACTTCCGCAGTGATGTTGAAGGCTTCGGGCCCAACAAGCACATCGGTACCGTTAAGGATGTAATCGAATTTCTTTTCCATATTGAAGATCTTCAGGAAACTGATGAGGCTGTCAATCAACTGCTCATTGTTGGATTGCTGCAATTCGGCCAGCTTCGATGACAATTCCTGGTCCAGCCTGGCAATTTCCTGTTCCTTATTGACCAGCCTGTCACGCTCCTGAATAGCCCTCTGCTCGGTGAGAAAACCCCCTCTTTGCAGTTTTTGCTGAAATTCTGTCGCTTCCTTTTCAAAGGCACTTCTTTTGGAGCCGAATTCACTGGTAAAAGCTTCCTGTTTTTTTGTGAATTCGTCATGCAGGTCCTGGGCAAGATCATAATTCAGAATCAATGAATCCGCTTTTATATAAGCGATTTTCAGACTATTCTGAATTTCTGTTTTCTCTCCTTCATCTGAATCTGCTTCCCCGGCGCCTTTGCCCGTAAAATGCAAAACGTATAGGACGGCAATGGCGAGAAACAACAAAATCGCTACAATGAGTGAACTTCCTTTCATGTTAATCTCAATATATTTAAGTCACAAAGATAATTTTTTCAATTAAATGCGGCATTATCGCCGGTTAAATTTTTAACAGATTGATTTTGAGTTTTCTGCATTTAAAACATGTGGAAAATCATAGGATTGGTCTGATAAACATCATTGAAAAAGGCAGGTCACCCGACTATTTTTAACATCTGAAAGATTATTTAACGCCAAAGTGAATTAAGGAATAGGAGAGATGTTTAACAAATTAATCGCCAGTATATTGCCATATTTCCCTCAGGGATTGATCTGGATTTTTTCCAGGCGTTACATAGCTGGGAAGAGGATTGAAGACGGTATCAGGGTATCGCACGAGTTGAATCAGGCGGGTGCGGAGGTAACCTCCGATCTGTTAGGGGAGTTCATCACCACCCTGGAGGAGGCGGAAGCCAACAAGTTGGCATACCTGGAAGTCATAGACCGGTTTTTGGCCGAAGGGGTAAAGGGCAATTTTTCGGTCAAGCCCACCATGTTTGGATTGCTTCTTGACCAGGAGGTTTGTTACCGTCAGATCCGCGAGGTTGTGAAGGAAGCTGCCGGGAAGGGGAGTTTCATCCGCATTGACATGGAGGATTCCCAATGCGTTGATATGGAGATAGCGCTTTACCGGAGACTGAAAGCTGAATTTCCGCGGAGTGTGGGATTGGTTGTGCAGTCCTACATGCGGCGTACCCTTTCTGATCTGGAAGCCATGATGGATATGCACACCCCGGAATCGCCCCTGAATTTCAGGTTATGCAAGGGGATTTACATTGAGCCTGAAGCCATTGCCTACAAAGGATATCAGGAAGTAAGAGACAATTATCTCCTTCTGCTGGATTTTATGTTTAGGAATAAGATATATGTAGGGATTGCCACCCATGACAAATTCCTGATCGAAGGAGCATACAGGTTGATTGAAAAGTACCGGGTTCCCGCGAATTTGTATGAATTCCAGATGCTTTACGGGGTAACGCCTGAATTACGTGCTTCCATCATTGCCAGGAACCATTTGATGAGGATTTACGTACCTTTCGGCGAAAAGTGGTTCGGGTATTCCACCCGCAGGCTGAAGGAGAATCCCAAGATGGCCTCCCACATCATAAAGGCGTTGTTTATCAGGGGATAGGCCAAACCAGTTCGTCGATACTTCTTTTGGGCACGTGGTGGATGCTGTTTTCATCGCGCCAGTACCGGATATCATCTCCCTGCATTTCATCAATGACGACCGTTTCGGCGGGTTTTCCCAGGGCGATGATCCACAGGATTTCCAGGGAAGGGGGAAGCCCCAGCAGTTGTGCCACGGCAGCGCGGTTTACCGATCCTATGATGCATCCTCCGTAACCGTCATTCACCGCTCCCAACAGAATGCTTTGCATGGCGATTCCGTCATCGCAGTAATATTTGCCGCTGATTTTTGTGTCGTGCAAGACAACGATATAGGCGGCTGGTCTTTCCCCTTCAGCGGGACCTTTCCAGTCGCTGAGATATCCCGCCCATGCCAGGTGGCTGAAAATGGAATCGTTTAAAGGCCTTTGAGTGCTGATGGCATATTTCAGGGGTTGCATATTCCTTCCTGAGGCGGAGAGCCTGGCCAGGCCAATCCATTTTTTAACCTGATCCGTTGTGATAGGTTCCGATTGCCGGAATCTCCGGTAACTTCTGTTCTTGAGGACCAATTCCTGTAGTTGTATCATTTCAGGTGGGTTATTGTAATAAAACAGTAAGGATGTAAAAGTAATCAAAAAAGTAATTACTTTTGAAACCCAGCGGAACCCAAAGGTTCACCAACAATCTAAAATTTAAGGAAACTATGTTTTTACTCGGTTTTGATATTGGAAGTTCATCGGTCAAGGCGTCTTTGATTGACGGGGGAACCGGTGAAGTGTCAGCTTCAGCGTTTTATCCTTCTAAGGAGATGAAGATCACTGCTTTGCAACCGGGGTGGGCTGAGCAGGATCCCGCGATGTGGTGGGAAAACCTGAAGCTTGCCCTGGCTGATGTATTGTCACAGTCGCTGGTGGATCCTTCCCGGATCGGTGGCATTGGGATTTCCTACCAGATGCATGGTTTGGTAATGGTGGACAGGGATTACCGGGTGATCCGTCCTTCGGTGATCTGGTGTGATAGCCGGGCGGCAGCCACGGGCGATGCTGCTTTTGCCGCCATCGGGGAAGAACGGTGCCTTTCGGGGATGCTCAATTCTCCCGGCAATTTTACGGCTTCCAAGTTAAAGTGGGTCAAAGATCATGAATCGGGCAATTTTGCCAGGTTGCACAAAATGATGCTTCCCGGCGATTATATTGCCATGCGGATGACCGGGGAAATCAGGACCACCATCAGCGGACTTTCAGAGGCCATCCTGTGGGATTTCAGCCGGAACGGGATAGCGACGCTTTTGCTGGATCATTATGGATTTGATTCTTCCATCATTCCCGAACTGGTTCCTACGTTTGGGGAGCAGGGCCGGTTGACGCCTGCGGCGGCTGCAGAACTGGGTCTGGCGCCCGGAACGCCGGTGAGTTACCGGGCCGGTGATCAACCCAATAATGCTTTGTCGCTCAATGTGCTGAATACGGGAGAGGTGGCCACTACCGCCGGCACCTCAGGGGTGGTTTACGGAATCAGCGGAGAAGTACGCTATGATACGGCTTCCAGGGTAAACACCTTTGCCCATGTTAACCATTCAGGCGAAAATCCCAGGTTGGGTGTGCTACTCTGTATCAACGGAACCGGAATCCTCAATTCCTGGATGAAAAATATGGTCGGAGGCGGGCTTTCTTACGACGGGATGAATGCGTTGGCTGCCGGGGTACCGGTGGGATCGGAAGGCGTTTCGGTACTTCCCTTCGGAAACGGCGCGGAACGGGTGCTCAGAAACAGGGAGACCGGCGCTATCATTTCGGGGCTCAACTTCAACATTCACCATGCCGGGCACTTGCTGCGTGCTTCCCAGGAAGGCATCGTTTTTTCCTTCAAGTACGGTATGGACATCATGGAAAACATCGGGATCAAACCCTCGGTCATTAGGGCTGGAAAAGCCAATATGTTCCTGAGTCCGGTATTTCGTGAAACCCTGGCGGGGATCACGGGGGCAACCATCGAATTGTACAATACCGACGGCGCGACGGGGGCTGCCCGCGGAGCCGGTATCGGAAACGGATTCTATGCCTCCCCGGAAGAGGCTTTCCGAACCCTGCGGAAACTGGATACCGTCATTCCCGACCCCGCCCTGGCTGAAGAACTGGAGGAAGCCTATGGGCGTTGGCTTCAGCTGTTGAAAAGCAGAATGGAAAACTGAAACCAAGGCTGAGGTTAAGGCTAAGGCTGAAACCAAGGCTGAGATTGAGATTAAGGTTGAGGCGGAACGAAGCTGAGTCCGTCTCCCGGCGGATCGGGGGAGTAAAACAATGAAATATTTAGCTCAAATTTTTACTAATTATTAAATAATAAACTATGGATTATTTTGCAGGAAATAAGGAGTTCTTTCCGGGAATCGGAAAGATTAAGTTTGAAGGTCCGGATTCCAGGAATCCGCTTGCTTTTAAATGGTATGACGAGAACAGGATTGTTTCAGGGAAGAGCATGAAGGAGTATCTCCGGTTTGCAGTTGCTTACTGGCACACCTTCTGTGGCACCGGGGAAGATCCTTTTGGTCCTGGCACCCAGATTTTTCCCTGGGATGATCCGGCCGACCTGATGGACCGCAACAAAGCCCGGATGGATGCGGCGTTTGAATTCATCACCAAGATGGGGATTCCCTTTTATTGTTTCCACGATACCGATGTGGTGGGTAATGGATCGGTTTTTGAAATTGAGCAACGTTTGGTGAAGATGGTAGATCTGGCGAAAGAGCGTCAGAATGCCACAGGGGTAAAGTTGCTCTGGGGCACTGCCAACGTATTCGGGAATCCTAGGTACATGAACGGGGCATCGACGAATCCCGATTTTACGGTGTTAACCAATGCCGCCGTGCAGGTCAAAAATGCGATTGATGCCACCATCGCCCTCGGCGGTACGGGGTATGTATTCTGGGGTGGCCGTGAAGGGTATATGAGTCTCCACAATACCGACACGAAGCGTGAACTGGAACATATGGGGCTCTTCCTGTCAGCCGCACGTGATTATGGCCGTAAGCAGGGATTCACCGGCACCTTCTTCGTGGAACCCAAACCCATGGAACCCACGAAGCACCAGTATGATTATGATGTGGCCACGGTCATAGGCTTCTTACGGAAGAATGGTCTTGACAAAGACTTCAAACTGAACGTAGAGGTCAACCACGCCACCCTCGCCGGCCATACTTTTGCGCATGAGCTGCGGGTGGCTGCCGATGCCGGTTTGCTGGGCTCGATCGATGCCAACAAGGGAGATTACCAGAACGGATGGGATACCGACGAGTTCCCCACAAACATTACCGAAATTACGGAAGCCATGCTCGAAATTATCCAGGCAGGCGGTTTTACCAAGGGAGGGATTAATTTCGACGCCAAAACAAGGCGCAATTCCACTGATCTTGAGGATATCTTCATCGCCCATATTTCGGGGATGGACGTTTTCGCCCGTGGATTGCTCATCGCGGACCGGATTTTGCATGAATCGGACTACCTGAAACTGCGGAAAGAGCGTTATGCTTCCTATGATTCCGGAAAGGGCGCCGAATTCGAAGCCGGGAAACTGACGCTTACCGACTTGTACAATGTGGCTAAAACATTAGGCGAACCCCGTCAGATCAGTGGAAAACAGGAGATGCTCGAACAACTGATCAACAGTTTTATCTGATCCGATGAAGGAACGGAATATGCTTTACATCGCCGGGATTACCCTGGTGGCTACTCTTGGCGGACTCCTTTTCGGGTATGATACTGCTGTGATATCAGGAGCCGAAAAATCGGTCCAAAATTATCTGATAACCCCTCTGGGTTTGGGATCCCTGGCCCACGGAGCTACCATCTCCAGTGCGTTGATAGGCTGTATCATCGGCGGAATCCTTTCCGGATGGCTTGCCTCCCGCCTGGGAAGGAAAAGAGCGCTGATGGTGGCTGCAATCCTCTTTTTTGTTTCCGCCCTCGGATCGGGTTACCCCGAATTTCTCTTCTTTCGCAGAGGCGAACCGACGATGGGATTGCTGATGATGTTCAATTTTTACCGGGTTATCGGCGGCATCGGCGTTGGTTTGGCATCTGCGATCTGTCCCATGTACATTGGTGAAATTGCGCCTGCCGATATCCGGGGCCGGTTGGTATCCATCAACCAGTTCGCCATAATTTTCGGTATGTTGGTGGTCTATTTCGTAAACTATGGGATCGCCAAAGGGGAAACCCTGGAGTACATCAATGAGACAGGCTGGCGCTTGATGTTCATTTCAGAAGCCATCCCTGCCGGTTTGTTCGGGCTGCTGCTTTTCCTGGTTCCGGAAACGCCTCGTTACCTGGCCCTTACCAACCGAGATGACAAGGCATTGAAGATCCTGACCAGGATAAATGGACCCAGCCAGGCCAAAATCATCCTCAACGAAATCAAGCATTCGGTTGAGACTGCTTCTGGAAAACTCTTCTCTTATGGCAAGGTGGTGATCATTATCGGGATTTTACTTTCTGTGTTCCAGCAATTCGTGGGCATCAACGTGGCACTCTATTATGCACCCCGCATTTTCGAAAGTATGGGGGCTGCCAAAGATGCTTCTATGCTCCAGACCGTTGTCATGGGTCTGGTCAATGTTATTTTTACGGTGATTGCCATTGTTACCGTTGACAAATACGGACGGAAAATTCTGCTGATGATCGGCTCGATCGGGATGGCCATCGGTATGTTCGCTATCGGCGGACTGGCGTTTTTCAAGGTGATCGGCATCAGTACGCTCGTTTTCATCATCATCTATACCGCTTCCTTCATGATGTCATGGGGCCCCATCACCTGGGTGCTTATTTCGGAGATCTTTCCCAACAAAATCAGGGGAAGGGCGATCGCTATTGCTGTTGCTGCGCAATGGGCAGCCAACTACTTTATCTCTTCCACCTATCCTGCCATGATGGAATTCAGCGGCGGGATGACCTATAGCTTCTATGGGCTGATGAGCCTGCTCTCCTTCTTCTTCGTGTGGCGCATGGTGCCTGAAACCAAGGGCAAAACCCTCGAAGAGATGGAAGCGCTCTGGAAAAGAAAAGCATGATGACAGATCTGCGGAAATAAAAACAGCCGGAAATCATTTCCGGCTGTTTTTCATTTTGAAGGTTCCCAATAGCACTTTTTTGGTGAGGTGATCTTCCCCTCCTCCTTGAGTTTTTTCATAGCTTTGTCGACTTCCTTCTTTTCGAGTTGGGCAGCTTCTGCGATTTCTCCTGCTTTCAGGGCTTTGCCTGCTGCTTTCAGAACTTCAAGTACTTTTTCCGTGCTCATTGATATTAAGATTAAGGGTAAAATTTGAAATAACGGATGGAAGGATGATGGCCGTGTTTATCAAGCGCCGAAGCGAATTGAAATCACTTTCCAATCCAGGACTTTCCAGAAATCCTCGATATATTTTGGCCGGAGGTTTTGTTTGTCGAGGTAATAGGCGTGTTCCCACACGTCGCAGGAAAGAAGCGGTTTTTTCCCGTCGCGCAGGGGACATCCGGCATTGGAAGTTTGGACAATTTCCAGTTTCCCGTCGATATTGACAACCAGCCATGCCCAACCTGAGCCGAAGAGCGTGGCCGCAGCTTTGTTAAAATGGTCGGTAAATGCTGCAATTGACCCGAAATCCCTGTCAAGGGCATCTTTCAGTGCGCCAAGGGGTTCTCGGCATCCGAAGGGTGAAAACTGTTCAAAATAAAAGGTGTGGTTGAAAACCTGGGCGCCATTGTTGAATATTCCCCCGTCGGCTTTCAGGATGATCTCTTCAAGGGTGGCATGCTCAAAAGGTGTTCCGGGGATCAGGTTGTTCACATTGTTGACATAAGCCTGGTGGTGTTTTCCATGGTGAAACTCCAGGGTACGGGCGCTGATGAAAGGTTCCAGCGCATCCATGGCATAGGGTAATTCCGGTAGTGTAAAAGCCATATTAAATTCAATTTAAGTTGTTAATTGATTTCTTGCCGAGGGTAAAATTACAGACAAAAACGGAATTAACAACGCGACCGGCGAACTTTTACAGTCAGACGCCAATGCCGGCCGCCCTGAAATAAAAACCCCGGAGCTGAGGCTCCGGGGGAAAAACCAAAAATCAACTAACCTTTAAACCTTCTGGTGACTTCATCCCAGTTGATCAGGTTCCAAAAGGCTTCCACATAATCAGGACGGCGGTTCTGGTAGTTCAGGTAATACGCATGTTCCCACACGTCGATCCCCAAAACGGGTCTCCCCTTCACCTCAGCAACATCCATCAACGGGTTATCCTGGTTGGGAGTGGATGAAACCACCAGTTTGTTGTTGTCGAGAAGCAACCATGCCCAACCTGAACCAAAACGGGTAATCGCCGCTTTGACGAAAGCATCTTTCAGAGCTGTAAGGGACCCGAATGACTCCCTGATGGCATCAAGCAGTACTCCACGGGGTTCCTTCGAACCTCCGGGCGTTAATATTTCCCAGTACAGGTTGTGGTTGTAATAACCACCTCCGTTGTTCCTAACTGCTGCCGGAAGCGTTCCGGCAATCTTCATTATCTCTTCTATTGTTTTCCCTTCATGCCCGCTCCCCTGCAGCGCTGCATTCAGGTTCGCGGTATAGCCCCCGTGATGCTTGGTATGGTGAATTTCCATCGTGCGGGCATCAATCAGAGGTTCCAACGCTGTGTAGGCATATCCTAATTTCGGTAATTCAAATGACATAATCAATCAATTTAGTAATTAAATAACTTTTTATCCTTAAACAATGGTCCGGATCAAATGTTCATGTTTTCCGGTTATTTGTTGCGGAGGATCTGAATCAGGGAATTTTTTAGAATTATTAACAATTCCGATCCAGGATTTTTTATTATCTTCGCATCAATTCTATGTAATAATTATTCTTGTTTTAAATCATGGAAACAGATATCAGGGAATATCTTCCGAAACACGGATTAAAGATCACTCCCCAGCGTTTGGCTGTTTTTGAAGCCATTGTCAGTATGAAGAATCATCCGACTGCCGAAAACATCATTGAGAATGTCAGGAAGCAATATCCCAACCTTGCGGTAGGCACGGTTTATAATACCCTTGAGACTTTTGTGGAAAAGGGGTTGATCATGAAAGTCAAGACCGACGGGGATACCATGCGTTATGATCCCACCACGGCGAGGCATCATCATCTTTACAGTATGAATTCCAGGAGGATAGAGGATTATTATGATGAAGAACTCAGCCAGTTGATCGAGGATTATTTCAGGGAGAAGGAGATTCCCGGCTTTGACTTGAAAGACGTGCGGGTACAGTTGCTGGGTTATTTCGATGATCATCAGGAATTAATTCCAGGAGTTCTGTGACGAAGGCGATCCTTTCCCCGCTCTTTAGTGATGGACGGATGCTGTTTTGTCAGTTTTCTGTTTTGTTTGCAGTCAAATTTTGTTTATCATAATTATTAATTTTAAAATAAGTTTAATATGGAAAATCAAGTAACAGCCATGCCGCGCATTGGCGACAAAGCTCCTGAATTTAAAGCTGTCACCACCCAGGGTGAAATTAATTTCCCAGGCGATTACAAAGGTAAGTGGGTGATTTTATTCAGTCATCCTGCTGATTTTACACCGGTTTGCACTTCGGAATTCATGACGTTTGCCCACATGGAAAATGAGTTCAAGGCTCTGAACTGCCAGTTGGTAGGTCTTTCCGTTGATGGTTTGTACAGTCACATTGCCTGGTTGCGCACCATCAAGGAAAAGATTGAATTCAGGGGGATGAAGGACGTTGAGGTTAATTTCCCGTTGATTGAGGACATTACTATGCAGGTTGCCACAAAATATGGGATGATCATGCCGGGTGAAAGCAATACGAAAGCTGTGCGTGCCGTATTTTTCATTGATCCGAAGGGAATCATCCGCACCATTGTTTATTACCCTCTGAGTCTTGGCCGTAATTTTGACGAGCTGAAGCGTGTTCTGATGGGTCTTCAGACTGCCGATGAATTTGGCATTGCTTTGCCTGCCGACTGGCGTCCGGGTGACGATGTGATTGTTCCCACCGCCGGAAGTTGCGGTACCGCAAAGGACCGTATGGAAGGGAAAATGGAAGGTGTTGAGTGTAAGGACTGGTTCTTCTGCCTGAAAAAACTTCCGAAGGAAAAGGTGATGGAAAAGATCCTGAAAAAATAGGAGCAATAAGGAAAAGAACAAAGAGGCTGTCCCACCGGGCGGCCTTTTTATTTTTGCCGGCAGGTAAGGACGATTCCTTTCCTGTAATGACTGGTTTTGCCATTGATATTGAAGAGTTCAAGGACTACGACATACGGACCTGGAGGGAGGAGTCTCCCGGTCGGATCTTCCCCGTTCCAGAGAAAAGTTTCTTCGGCAGCCATCAGCGCATTATTCAGCAGTTGATAAACTAAGGTTCCGTTGATGTCAAATACATGACAATTGGCTACCCAACCCGGTTCTTCCATGGAACAGCGGATGATCAGCTCGTCATTGAAGCCATCGTTATCAGGGGAGAATGCAGTTTGTTCAAAGGTGACATTTTCCTTTCGGGGTAGCGGGGTGTCAAGTTGTGAATTCCGGTAACCCGGCGTGGCAAATCCTGACATGGAGGATGCGGAGTGCCAGTTTTGCCTATCATTGGAAGGGAGTGCCGGATTTACCCTTTCGAGCGATACGCCTTCGGTGTCGTAAAGGAGGGGATGATGCATTTTTTCGTCGTATCTGACCTCGTCCAGGATGGTGAGCGAATCGGAGAGCAGCACGACGGTTCCCTGGTCATTGTTCATGGCCGGCAGGGACGGCACTTTTTCAAGGCAGTTTTTGCATGGGATGTCGTAGAAGGCGGAAATCCCGGCAGTGTCAGTGGTGACTGCCAGGAAGGTCCTGGGCTTCAGGGTTTGTTTCGCCTGTTTCAGGGACACGATTTTTGTCAGCTGCTGATCAGGATTCCGGGATGCAAGCATCAGTTTTTCGGGGTTGATGTGTTTTGCGGAGTTGTTGTATATTTCAACGAAATCGGCCCCTCCAGGCCAGGGATTAAAAAGGAGCTCATTGATGACCACATCGCCGGGGAACAGGGTGATCCATTCAATTTCGACCGTTTGCTGCTGAAGGGGGTTTCCGCATTCATCGGTAAGGCGGAGGAGATGAAGCTGGTAAGGTATGTTCTCCGTCAGGGGGATGTCCCATGACAGATGCACCGAAGTAGCTTTCGAATGCAGGATTTTTACAGAGGTTTTGTCGTCGCCGTTCAGCCGGTAATTGTCCGTCACGTTGAGGAGAAGGGTATCCATGGGTTCTGAAAAGAGGAGGGATGCTTCTGTTTTTGACAGGGTTGTTACGCTGATGATTTCAGGTTTTACGGTATCCCGGTTTTCCGAATAGACGGAATTCCGGTTTCCGGGAGTACCTCCCCGGGGATTGGTGCTGGCACACCAATTGGACTGCTGGCCGCAGCTTCGTGCCGGGTCGATGCGTTCGAGGCTCCATCCTCCCTGTTTTTTTCGGGCATCGCGGTACCAGGTGTCGGAATAATCTACAACGTCGACTGTTTTCCCTGATCCATCGGTGAGGCTGATTCGGTTACCGCTGTTCCGGAGGGCTGGCAGGCTGCTTAATACCACCGTTTTCCCAAAGGGCTGAAGTCCGGCAGCTGATTTAGAGGCGCAAACCACGGCATAAGTTCCAGGATTCAGGGTGGAGTCGGGAAGTGTCCTGAGGGTGGTTCCCACTGCCAGTTTCCATCCTTTGAGAGAAACGGAAAGGGTATGGGCGTTGTATAGTTCAATCCATTCCGCATCGGGTAAACCGACCACTGGTGTGGGGTCTGCCATTATTTCATTGATCACGGCGGTCGTTGTATCGTTCATGACCGGAAAGACACCTGCGCCGGTCAGGAGCCTGGGGGCAGCAGGAAGCAGCATGGACCATGCCATTCCCATAAATGTTAAGAAATAGGGTTGTAAGCCATCCATTGCCATGGGAAAATTGAATAAAATGTAATTTTGTTCAAAGTGGTTTGTAAACGCTACAATTTACATATCATTTATTGAGTTACCGGTTAATAATCACTTAATAACGGATAAAAGATGAGAGTTGCTATTGTGGGCGCGAGTGGTGCCGTGGGTCAGGAATTACTCCGGGTACTTGAGGAGCGGAATTTCCCGCTTGATGAATTGGTATTGTTTGGTTCTTCGCGGAGTGCGGGCAAGGAATACGAATTCGGGGGAAAGATGCTGGTGGTAAAGGAGTTAAAGCACAATGATGATTTCATGTATATTGATATTGCGCTGACATCGGCCGGTGCTTCGATATCGCGGGAGTTTGCCGGGACCATTACACGGTATGGTGCGGTTATGATAGACAATTCGAGTGCGTTTCGTTATGACGATGATGTTCCTCTTGTCGTTCCCGAGGTGAATGCCGCTGATGCGAAAATCCGTCCCCGCAATATCATTGCCAATCCTAACTGTTCCACCATCCAAATGGTGGTTGCCCTGAAGCCGGTTCATGATTTATCGCCCATCACCAGGGTTCATGTGGCAACTTATCAGGCAGCCAGTGGGGCGGGTGCCAGGGGCATTGCGGAACTGGAACAACAGATCCGGGAGATTGCCGCCGGGGATGAGCCTACCATAGAGAAATTTCCCTACCAACTGGCCATGAATATCATTCCCCACATCGACGTATTCCTTGACAATGACTATACCAAGGAAGAGATGAAGATGAACTGGGAGACCAAGAAGATCATGCATACCGATGCGGTAGTGAGTGCCACCTGTGTGCGCATCCCGGTGCCCCGGGCTCATTCCGAAGCCATCTGGGCAGAAACGGAAAGTCCCCTGAGCGTGGAAGAAGTTAGGGCAGCTTTTGAGCGAACCCCGGGCCTGACGTTGGTTGATAAGCCGGCAGAAAAAAAATATCCGATGCCGTTGTTCGCATCGGGAAAAGATGATGTCTTTATCGGTCGGCTCCGTAAGGATATAAGCAATCCCAACGGCATTACGTTCTGGTGTGTGGGTGACCAGATCAGGAAAGGGGCTGCCCTTAATGCCGTTCAGATTGCCGAATACCTGATCAGCGAAAAAGATTTGGAATGTCAGAAGGTGCGGGGATAGGAGGATGAGAATGTCAGAATATCAGAAAATCAGAATGTCAGGAAGTTTGTCATTCCTCAAACTCCTTGGGGAGTTCAAACAAAAAGTCGTTGTAGGGGAAGCGCCTGACGTGGATTTTCCTGACTTCTTCATAAAGGGTTGATTTGAATTCTTCGATATGAGTTTTGTATTTGGCTGAAATAAAGAGGGAGGGGGTGTTGGTTTTTCCCATCCACAATTTTCTCCAGTCTGCGAGGCTTAAATTTTCATGTGCGGAGGGGGTAAGGTCACCCTCTTCTTTTTCCACGAACGTGAAGGCGTCAATTTTGTTGAACAGGTAGATAAGCTTTTTGTCGGCTGCGCCGATTTCGCTGAGGGTATTGTTGACCACATCGATTTGTTCTTCGAATCCGGGATGGGAGATGTCAACCACGTGGACCAGAATGTCAGATTCCCTGACCTCGTCGAGTGTTGATTTAAAGGATTCTACAAGGTCGTGAGGGAGTTTCCTGATAAAACCGACGGTATCGGCCAGCAAAAAGGGGAGGTTTTCGATGACCACCTTGCGCACGGTGGTATCGAGGGTGGCGAAGAGTTTGTTTTCAGCGAACACTTCTGATTTGCTGAGCATATTCATAATGGTGGATTTGCCGACATTGGTATATCCCACCAGGGTTACGCGGACTGTTTTTCCCCTGTTTTTGCGCTGGATAGTTTTTTGCCTGTCGATTTTTTTAAGTTGTTCTTTCAGGCGGTCGATTTTTTCGAGGATGATACGTCGGTCGGTTTCGATCTGAGTTTCACCGGGTCCTCTCAGACCGATACCCCCGCGTTGCCGTTCGAGGTGGGTCCACATGCGGGTAAGCCGGGGCAGCAGGTATTGGTACTGCGCCAGTTCCACCTGCGTTTTGGCATGGGCAGTCTGGGCACGCCGGGCAAAAATATCCAGGATCAGGTTGGTGCGGTCCAGGACTTTGCACCCGAGTTCCCTTTCGATATTCCGGAGTTGCGTGGGGGTGAGTTCGTCATCAAAAATAACGGTATCTGCTTCGGTAACTTTGATATAATCGGCTATTTCCTTCAGTTTTCCTTGTCCGACAAAAGTCACGGGATGGGGTTGGGGGATTCGCTGGACAAACTGTTTGAGGACGACAGCTCCGGCGGTATCGGTAAGGAATGCCAGTTCTTCGAGGTATTCGGCAGCCTGTTTTTCGTTCTGCAGGTCACTGATCAGCCCTACGAGTACGGCTTTTTCAGTAAGGGGTGAAGTTTCTATCATATATTCCGCGGCATTATAAAAAAGCTCCTGTTCCGGTGTCGGAACAGGAGCGTATAAATATCGTCATGCGATTAGTCGCAATAGGATTTACTGGAGCACAAAGCTGATGGGGACCGTATAAGAGACCCTGACGGGTTTTCCGCGTTGTTTCCCGGGTTTCCATTTGGGGAGTGAGTTTACGACGCGGAGTGCTTCCTTATCGAGAGACGGGTCGACACCCCTGGCGACTTTGGCATCAGAAATTCCGCCGTCCCTGTCAACGACAAAGGTAACGTAGACTTTTCCCTGGATGCCGTTTTCCTGCGCGATCACAGGGTAGTTGATCGATTTCGCGATATAGGCGCGAAGGGCGGCTTCACCTCCTGGAAATTCGGGCATCTCTTCCACAATAAAGAAGACCTGTGCTTCTTCTTCCTCTTCTTTTTCTTCTTTGGCGGCCACAATAGGTGCTACATCCACAAATGTTTCATGGTCGGCTTCGGAGTCAAAAATGCTGAGGTCATCATTCACCTGAGTGGCGTTATCCACGATGTTCAGGACTTCGACGACGGTGGGAGGCGGAGCCGGGGGAGGAGTTGTGATCTGTTCCTGCCGGGTAATCGGGATGACCTCTTCTTCTACTTCCACTGCATCCAACGTCCCCAGTGTGGATACCTGGGTAGGCCTCGAAGTCCACTCAAAGGCCAGAAGGGAGATGCCTAACGAAAGCACAAGCCCGATAAGAAGGAAAACATCCTTTTTGTTCTCCAGGTCGGCTTTTTCTGATTTTTTGAGTTCCATAACAATATTTCTTTTGATTTGATTATAACTGCAAAACCCCTTTTTTGAGGCAATAAAGATAAAAATAATCTTTACAAACAATCACCGGAACGATAAAAAAAACGGATTACAATTTTTTTTACTGCTCTTCGTGGAAGAACGACGCTATTTTGTTCTGAAAATACTACAAAAACCTTACCAAAACGGGTCAAAATTGTATAAAAGAATCACCATCCGCCGGATGCTCCTCCTCCGCCTGACCGTCCGCCCCCTCCCGAAAAGCTGCTTCCTGAAGACCGGCTCCCGGAGCTCCACGATGATTCTGAATTGCCTGACTGAAAGGAAAATCCGCCGATGTTGGCTGACCCCTTTATATCGAAGTTATTCTGCGCGTTTTTGTACCATTCGGTTCTTCGAAGGATCAGTTTCGTTACAGGGAATCCGATCATATACACGGCAAAGCATATGAATGCTCCTTTGATGCCAAACACAACGATGGGAAACATGGCCCAGAAAGGGATCAGGAAAAAGTAAAGGAACCATCCGAATCCCGGGGTTAAAATACCCAGCACCGTGAACACTCCGATGATCCCGAAAACAAAGGCACCTATGAGGATTCGTTCCATGATTGTCAATCCCGGATCTTCCAGAGCAAAAAGGCCTTGTTTGGCCTGGGAGATTTCCTTCGGCTGCAGGCCGTAAATTTCTTCCGGAGGGACTCCTTCCAGAATGTTCATCACGGCATCTGCTCCATCCAGGATGCCCAGGTTGTAGTCCCCTTCCCTGAACCTGGGGGTCATAACATTCTGGATGATCTGTGCGGCGGTTATGTCGGGGAGGGCAGATTCAAGACCATATCCCACCTCGATCCGCATTTTCCTGTCGTCGGGTACTACGACGATCAGCACACCATTGTCGCTCCCTTTCTGGCCCAGCTTCCAATCATTGAAAACCCGGTATGCGTATTCATCGATGCTTTCACCTTCCAGGGTCAACGTGGTGAGGATGACCACCTGGTTGGTGGTACTCTCTTCATGCAGTTTAAGTTTCTCAGTGAGCTGGCTTATCGTTTCCGAGGAGAGAATCCGGGCATAATCGTTCACTCGTCCCGTCAGATAGGGTATTTCAGCACCATGGAGGTGTGAAAAAGAGGTAATGATGAGTGCCAGCGCGGTAATTTGTAAACTACGTATCATATTCCCTGGTTTTCAATGATTTCATCAGGAAGTTCGTTTAATCCGGCTTTCCCGGCAGTTGGCGATTTCAACCGGAGGGAGAGTTCATCAAGGGCTATTTCCAGGGCTCCCGGAAGATCTTTACGGGCAAGCAATGGTGTCATCCGGGCAATGATCTCTTTCATTACGGGCGCTGCTAGCAGCGGCCGAATACCGACATCCACCAAAAGAACAACCTTTTGCTCAAAAATGCTTACCAATACCAGGATTCCTTTTCTCTCACGGGTCAGGAACATTTCTTTGGAGAGGAAAAGTGATTCTGCATACTGTCTGACTTCGCATTCGGCCCTGCCCTTCATCAAAAAAAGCCTCGCAAAACCCGGAAGCAGCATGGTCAGCAAGACCAGCAGCAGTCCGGAAGCCAGCGTTGTCACAAACGATAAAAGGATGATCCCCTGAGTAATCCATTTCATCAGGAGAATATCCGCGATAAAAACTGCAAATCCGGTGACGGAAACACCTATCGCGAAAGCTTTCCACGGAATTTCCGGATAACTGTCGCTTCGCCTGACGGTGGACAGGATAATTTCCGAACCTGTCATTGTTTCAATTTTCGAAATACGGTGCTGCAAGTGATCCGATACGTTTCCCGGCAGAGACGATTTCATGGCCCATGGCTTCATATGGTTTGAATATTAATTTGTTATGGTTATGATGCGCATCCTTGTTCAAAGTTATGAAAAAGGGATGGAAAAAATTCCTTCAGGGGTACTTTATTCAGAGGCGTTGCCGATTTCCCGGCTATTTTATCGTTTCCGACCAGGGGGTGAAATTGTCATGGTTAATCCCGATAACACCACTGTGTCACTGCTGATTACCAAAAGTATAAAAAGCAACACGGCAGATATTGAATATCTGCCGGAGGAGAACCTTCAATTGGGTCTCACTTTTTTAAGAATTGCGTTGTTGCCTATCCTCCCTATACCAGAACCATTGACTACCCAAGCTAACTAAAGAAGATTTAGGTTTTGTAACATCTTGATTATGAAATAATTTCTTAAACGTTAGCCAGAATCGGTTAAAGGAGAAAACCGAATAATTACCTGCGGCCTCCCGATCCTGAAGATCCTCTGCTGTTGCCGCCGCTCCTTCCGGAAGCACCTGAAGCGCTTCCCCGGGAAGGGGAGGAGTGACCTATCCTTCCGGAAGACCTTCCGGAAGAGCTGGAAGAGGACCTGTTTGCCACGGATGCCGATTTCATGGAGGACGACCGGGAGGAGACCCGGGATTGGGATGGAGCGGATGATCTCTGGGAGGACGGCCGGGACTGCACCGATTCCGGGGACCTTTGGGAGGACGGCTGGGCCTGCACCTTAGCAGGTGAGGAGGCTGATTTTGTCTGTCCGGAAGAACTCTGTTGAGCTACCCTGGCCGGGCTGTTTCCTGCGGACCTGCCGGAGGAGGTGTTCACCTGACCGGTTGAAGGCCGTGTGGTCGCTCCCCGGGATGAATTATTCACCGAAGGGGCCGATGACCGGGTGGTTGTTTCGCGTGATGAAACAGCGGCAGGGCGTTGTGAAGCGCTTTTGGTCTGCCCTGTGGAGGACTGGACGGTGCCCCTCGATGTTGCCGGCTGGGATGACCGCCGCGTGGCTTCGCCGGAAGCGACTCTTGCTGCGGAGGAACTGCCTCTTTGGTTGACAGAAGAGGTGGCGGAGCGCCGTGAAACCCCACTTTCCTGAGAAGAGGAAGACCGCACCGCCGATTTGACGGCCCCTCTTTCCGATACTGCCGCTGTCCGGGACCGGTTCATTCCGGATACCGCTTCCCTGGAACTTCCTGAAGAAGCGGTTCTGCGCTGACCTTCAAGGGAGCTGTTTCCTGAACCCTGCCGGGAAACTTTCCTGGCCAGGGCTTCCCCTTCATTCCTGGTATCAGGCCTGGAATAGGTGTCACGGTACCTGCCCTCCTGAATCCTGGTCCTGACATGGGTGCTGTGAATCCGGATGTTGGTGTAGTAATTGTTGTGATAGTGCACGACCCGGGGAGTGTGCCAGAGGCGGTAATGACGGTAGTAGTGAGGATACCAGTGGGAATGATAGCCGTAATAGTAGTGCCAGTAGTAGGGGCGCCAGGCATGCCAGTAAGACGGCCAGTATCCCCAGTACCATCTCGAGCGCCATACGTAGTAGTCGGGAAGGTAAATGAAGCGGATCAGCGGCCAGGTTGAAACATAAACGGTAACCTGCCGCTCCACCTGCACGGGCCGGCCGGTATATCCAGTATATCCGGGATTCGGCGTTTCGGCGTACGAAGGTTCGATGATGTAATTCTTCCCGTAAAGATCTTCATCCCCGATAAGCTGGATCTGGACGGACCCGTCCCTGAAGCGTTCCACGGTGAAGACCGCCACATCCTGACTCTCATACTGGTCCAAAGCCACCCTGAGAACGATCGTATGCACATTGCCGTCAGGGTAGTCGTTAACCATAATGTAATCGACCAGATGATCACCGTTCAGGTCGAGGTTATTGATCCTGGAATTTTCGTCATTAAGGCTTCTCTCAAAACCTTCCAGCGTTTCTGACTCCTGGAAGAGTTTCATGACCGCATAGAGATTGAGGTTGTCACCCGGCAATCCGAGATATTCGGCGGGTCTCTCCTGCGCTCCTGCTGTGATCCCGGCCGCTGCCAGCAGCCCGAAGATCCATGTGAATACGGTTGTTTTCATCTCTTCAATATTTTTTGGAAGACGGTGTCTTCACTGTGAAGAGAAGCAAAACTCATACCAGAATTTCGGAAATCTCCGGAATTTCAAGTTTTCCGGACCTATATTTTGATGTCAACGTGGAGGGAAACTCTGGAAACAAAGGGTTTTCTATCGTCAGCAGGTTTCCAACCCTGATAGTTCGGCGCAATTTTGACTCCTTTGACGGGTGCAAATTCGATGCCGGCTAAAAAGAACTGTCCGTCCTTGCCCAGGTTCCACGCATTCAGGACGCCGTCGGGGACAACCGATTCCAACAGGTCATATCGGCCGATCAGGGTCACATTTTTCAAATACAGGGAGCCGTTTACCGTGTAGCCGCTGTAATCATTTCCTTTTACCAGGGCATGGTCTTTCTGGAAGCTGTAAGCGGCTGAAAGCTTGAACCGGCTGTTTTCATAAACGGCCAAAACTTCGGTGGTTTGCTGATTGGCACCATCCCTTTTCATGGTGTCAAAATAACCCCTGATCATCAAATTCTTGACCGGGAAGAGTTTTAATCCCGCACCGGCTTTGAAAGTGGAATCGCTCTCCGCCATTTTAAAACTTTCCCCATTGACCAGAATCAGGTCGGCATTCACCCAGGATGCAAACTTGTATTCCATACCGAGGCCCAGATCGGCAGGGGTGCCAAATCCGTATTCACTGTGAAAGGGATTCAAAATGTACCGGTAGCCCCACTCGGCATCGGTCAGCGAATAATGGTAAAGGGGAATCATCCCTCCCATAATGCTGAAGTTATCCTTTTTGTATTGCAGGTAGGCGAATTTCAGGAAGCCGGAAAACTGGTTTTTCGAAGCGCCTGTATTTCCCACGTCATAGGTGATCTTTCCGCTGAAATTCTCGGAAAAATTGTAGCTGTACCCCAGGTAAGCCCGGCCAACGTTAAAGTTGTTGAAGTTTTTCCCGTCGGAAAATGAGGAAGTAAAATTGGTGAAAATCCTCACTTCAACCTTACCTCCCGGTTTAAATTCAGATCCCTCCTGTGCTGAGATTTCAGAGAAAAGGAAAACCGCAGCAAGGGGAAAAAGGATAAAAATTCTTTTCATAATGCTGGTTTCAATGGTTATTATGCCGGCGAAAATAAAAAATGATTCCGGAAATACATTCTTCTATTCATCGCGAATTTGAAAAATACCAAAATATACGTATTCCCGGCGGCGAAGGCATCCGTAAACCTGCCATTTGTCAGGTTATATCCATGTAAAATACCAATTTATACGTATTGAATTTTTCTCAGGAGTTCTGATCTTTGCCTGGAGAGCGATAGCGTCAACTTTTCTTAATTAAACTGTTTAACAAAATAATACTGAAATTATGGCAGCAGAAAATGGGATTTCTGCCCGCAAGCCCTGGAACATGGGTGAGGACTGGGCGTCGGTGGCAATAGGATTTACCCTGATTGTGTTTGTGATTGCGGCCGGTTATACCATCACCACGCCATCCTTTGGCGGGAAAGCGGGATGGAATGATTACACCGGCATTGTCAATGTTTTCAATTCCCGATCGTTATTCATTTCCCTGTTATCGACACTGCTCATCTTTGGTGTGGCTTCCATTTTAGGGATGGTGCTGAGCGGGAAGAGGCTGAAAAATTTCATCACCGGTTTCATTGTGGTTTGTTTGCTGGCCTTCCTGGCCCAATTTCTCTCTTCCTTCACGGGTTTTAAAAACCTGGGTCTGGAAACCGTTATTTTCTCCCTGGCGTTGGGGCTGCTGATCGGGAACCTGGTGAAGCTGCCTGGCTGGCTCAAGGCCGGTGCCCAGTCGGAATTTTATGTCAAGACCGGTCTGGTTTTGCTGGGTTCCACCATTTTGTTCGGGGATATTCTTTCGGCCGGCTCCTTTGGGCTGATCCAGGCGGTCATCGTAGTGGTTGCCGTGTGGTATTTTACCTTTTGGATAGCCCGGAAGATGAAAGTGGACGATGAGTTTGCGACGATGCTGGCCAGTGGGGTGTCGATTTGCGGGGTTTCCGCTGCCATTGCCACTGCCGGGGCCATCAACGGCGATAAGAAAAAACTCTCTTTTATCATTTCCATCGTGTTGATCGTTGCCATTCCCATGATGGTGCTGATGCCGGCACTGGCGAAGTGGATCGGGCTTTCTGAAATGGTCACGGGTGCCTGGATGGGAGGGACCATCGACACCACGGGGGCCGTGGTTGCTGCCGGCACCATTGCCGGGGAAACCGGACTGAAATACGCCACCATTGTGAAATTCTCGCAGAATGTGTTGCTGGGAGTTGCCGCTTTCCTGATTTCCGTTTACTGGGCATACCGCAGCAAAGGGGAAAACGGGCGTGAAAGAGTATCCCTGAGAGTGATCTGGGAACGCTTCCCCAAGTTCGTACTGGGCTTCATCATCGCCTCGCTGGTGTTTTCTTTCCTTCTCGAGCCGGAAACTGCCAAAAGTACGGGCAAAGTTATGAAGTCCTTTGCTAACTTCTGGTTTAACCTGGCCTTTATCAGCATCGGCCTGGAAACCCGTTTTGCTGACCTGAAAGCCATGGACAGCAAAAAACCCCTGTATGCCTTCCTGATCGGCCAAACATTTAACATCATTTTTACCCTGATTATCGCTTACCTGCTGTTCCATGTGTTATCCTAGGGTTTTGCAGCGGGCAGCATGACCCCTGCGGTTATAGACAAGGCTGATCAGAGCAGCGGGATTTGTTTTGTCTCGTTTGTCATGGAGGGTCGCGCCAAAGTAAAATAAGTGCAAAAAAATAGATTTTGATCTTCGGCGTTATAACTCAGGAAGCAGGTTAATAGATTCAGACATAAAACGGCATTTAATTTGCTTCAATGGAAAATTTTATATTTTAGTGTTTATTAGTTTAGGCTAAGAAATTTATTTTGTCACTTTAAATCGCTGAAGAATATGAAAAGAGTTTTGATTTTTTCCCTGTTGCTGTTTTTTGCCATAAAAGGAATGGCCCAAAAAGCTGAGGCTATTGCCGGAATCTGGTGGAATGATGAAAAGACATCGAAGATTGAGATCAAGGAGGTGAACGGAAAGTTCATCGGGACGGTTGTGTATATCAACCCTTCGAGTTATGTAAACGGTGAGCCGGAAAAGGATACCAACAATCCTGATCCGAAGCTGAGATCCAGGTCCAAGCTTGGTTTGCAGATCCTTTCAGGGTTGCAGTTCAATGCCGGTAAGAGCCAATGGGATAATGGCAGGGTTTACGATCCCGAAAATGGGAAAACTTACGACTGTTATGCCTGGTTTGAAAAAGATCCCAATACTTTATATCTGAAAGGATATGTTGTTGGCATAAAGATGTTGGGTCGTTCCACCATCTGGACCAGGGCGACAAATTAACAAATACGGGTTTTTTTCTTTTCGTTTCCTTACAGGTGGATGGCAGGTCCGCTGATGCGGAAACCGGAAGGATTTGACCGGTTCGTTTGAAAGGACGAAAAATACTTCTGTTTTTTATGGGACAGGAGTATTTTTTTTCAAACAGGATTTGCTGTTAAAAAGAATAATTAATTTAACGCCCTTAAACTAAATCGGAACTTATGAAGGAAGCACTTTTGGCACTGGACCATATTCGCCTCAATTTTTCGGAGGGAGGATTGTTTTTTCTGAACGTTACCATCGCGTTCGTCATGTTTGGCGTTGCATTGAATATCAAGTTGTCGGAATTCCGGGATGTATTCAAGAAGCCGAAGTCCTTCATTACGGGTTTGGTTTCTCAGTTTATATTATTGCCGGCCGGAACCTTTCTGCTTGTACTGATCCTGAATCCGACGCCATCGGTAGCGTTGGGGATGATCCTGGTGGCTGCTTGTCCGGGAGGGAACGTTTCCAATTTCATGACCTCCCTGGCAAAGGGAAATATTGCACTGTCGGTTTCGATGACTGCCTTTTCGACCATGATTGCCATGGTGATGACGCCAGCCAACTTTGCTTTCTGGGGTGATCTGTACATTAATATGTACGAGAAAACAGGGGCGGAGTTGTTGCGCCCTATCGAGATCGATTTCTGGCAGGTGGTCCAGACGGTTTTCATCCTGTTGGGAATCCCGGTTGCCCTGGGAGTGTTTTTTGCCAAACGGTTTCCCCGGCTGACAGAAAAAATCAAAAAGCCGGCCAAGCAGATCTCCTTCATCATTTTCATCCTCTTTGTCATCATCCTGCTTTCGGCCAATTTCTCCAATTTCATGAAAGCCATTCACCTGATATTCTTCATTGTTTTGCTTCATAATGGATTGGCCCTGGCCATCGGATTTGTTTTCAGTACCATTATGCGGAGGCCGAGGATGGACCGGCGGGCGATTACCATTGAAACCGGCATTCAAAATTCGGGTTTGGCACTGGTGCTGATGTTCAATCCAAAGATTTTCCCGCCTGACCTGGAATTGGGGGGTATGGCGGTTGTCGCTGCCTGGTGGGGCGTTTGGCACATCGTATCAGGACTGATCCTGTCGTCGATATGGGCCAGAAAACCTTTGGAAGCATAGTCATTCGATAAGAAGCAGGGGTTATTACCTGTAAATTGGTATTGATGCAAAGGCCGGTGCCCCTGACCACCTGGCGCCGGATCAGATTGATCATCTGACACCGGAAGTAATCCTAATGACCCGCTGAATTCCGGCAACCGAATTGACTACATCCGTTCTTTGTGCCAGGCAAGCATTAATGCCCGGTCTCTGCCTATGGCTGATCCGGTGAGGAACACCATCGAACTCATCCCGGTTGTCCGGGATTCATTGCCTCCCTGTTCTGCAGCGGGAAATTACAATATGGTCAAGGCTTCCGGCCTGTGCAGTTATTCAAGAATCTTCAAAATCTGGGGTTAGCCCGTTCCAAAGGCTGGGACTAAAAAATATACTAATTACACTAATCTAATATAATTTGTGTATATTTACAGAAAATTTACAGCTGAGAATTATTTTGTATTTGATGACTGCCAGGAAGGATAAATACGCAGCAAAGGCCATGAATGTATTCAGGCAGTATGGCCTTAATATTTCGATAGATGAAATTGCTGAAAAATCAGCTGTCACGAAAAAGACCCTCTATAATCATTTTGAATCAAAGGAAGGGCTGCTGAAATACTGCCTCCGGACTTTTCTCCATGACCTAGAAAAAAAGATAGCCATAATGTATTCTGAAGAGGTCGATGCAATTGAAGGATTCATATCAGGCATTTACGGAATGGGCGAGGTCTTTCATTCACTTAGCCCGGTCTTTTTTGATGACTTAAGAAAGATGTTCCCGGAACTCTCTGGTTCACAGCACAAAGCCGGATTCGGCTCTTTTCTCGAAGGGATGAAGAGAAACCTTGAAAAGGGGAAAACTGAAAAGCTTTACAGACAGGATATAAATGTTGAATTGATCAGCCGGTTTTTCATAAGCTCTTTAGTCAGATTTTTTATCAGCAGTGTCCTGACACGCAGTGAATACTCGGCGAGAGACTATTTCAGATCCATAATAGACTACCACCTTCATGCAGTTGTTACTCCAAAGGGACGAAGACTGCTTGAAAAGGAAAATGAAACACAAAATATTCTGAGAAATAATGAATAGAGCCAGAACTATTTTATTTACAGGACTAATCTGTATGTGTGCCAATATCGGCGCACAGCAGGTTTACGATCTCCAGGGCTGCCTGAAATTTGCACTGGAGAACAACCATAATATCAGGAAGGCCCAGTTCGACAAAGAGAAATCGGCTCAGGCCAGGCAGGAGATCCTTGGTGCATTGTTGCCACAGGTATCAGGCACCGGCAACCTGAATTACAACATACAGAAATCGAGGTTCATAATGCCAAATTTCATGAATGAATTTCTTCCTCCGGGTATGCAGGATCCCAATGCGGCCAAATATATGACCATTGAAATGGGAACCAACTATACAGCGGGAATAGGAGCTGTCCTGAACCAGCAGATTGTTAACCTCTCACTGTTCAATGCGGTGGATATCGCCAGAACGGCCGAAGAGCTGACCTCATTGGCGGCCGAAGCCAGAGAGGAAGATGTTATCAGTCAGACAGCCAACCTGTTTTATGCAATTCAGGCAACTGAATACGCTGCCGGAATGTTTGGCAGAAGCATTGAAATCATGGATTCTGTCCTAATATCTATGGAGACAAGTTACGCCAGCGGGCTGATCAGAAAAGTTGACCTTGACAGGTTGAAAGTCACAAGAACGAATATGTCCACTCAAAGGGCATCGGTCATCAATGCCGTGGAAGTGCAGAAGAACCTTCTGAAGCTTCAGATGGGTATGGATATTTCAGAACAGCTTGAAATTGAGAAGATCAATCCTGAAATATTTGACATCCAGACAAATATCGGAGATTTTCAGGATTTTGATCCCAACCTTCAGACATCGTACAAAATGCTGAACCGTCAGCAAAATCTGCAGCAATTGCAGAAAAAGGCAGCCATTTATGAAAATTTTCCTGTTCTGACCGCGATGATAAACTATAACTACACCGGAGTATCAGATGAATTTTTCAGAGGGGAGACCAATTACTGGTTCGGATCATCGATGGCAGCGTTGAACCTGCGTATCCCCTTGTTCGGAGGGCTTTCACGGAGCTCGAAGATAAAGCAGGCCAATTTTGAACTCCTCAAAGTCAGGGAAGACGAAGCAATTCTTAAGCAATCGCTCAGCATGGCCCATAAGAATGCGTTGTTAAAGCTGGAAGACAGTCGCAATGCCATCCAGATCCAGAAGGCGAACATGGCAATGGCAGAAGAGGTGTACCGCGTCACCGAAAGGAACTATTCGCAGGGCATTGCCTCAATGTCAGATGTTCTCAATTCAAACTCCTCGCTTATACAGGCGCAGATGAGCTATGCCGATGCACTGAATAATTTCATGAAGGCCTATGTGGAGCTTCGCAAGGCCAGCGGCACCATCAGGGAGCTTGTCAGGTGATTCTGAAAACATGCAAAATATAAGGATAAAATAATAATACAGACAGCAGAACCGGGAGTCCTGACAGGGCAACCGGGAGAGGCAAAATTCTAAAGATGATGAAAAAATTAAAATCAATTCTCGTACTCATAGGTCTGATAGCGGTAATAGTATTAATCCTGATGTTAAACAGGAAACGCACCCTTGAAAGAACCAGGCTTGCATCTGAAGTATCGACGGTTGTCACCGTAGGGATAGATGTGGTAAAAGAAGAGCAGGCTGATCTGAGTTTCTCATCAAATGGTTCACTTGAAGCTTTTCGTGAACTCTCCTTTGTTTCCGATGTATCAGGGCGGGTTCTGGAAGTATTTGCCGATGAAGGCACTCACGTGAGCAAGGGTCAGGTGCTTGTTCAGGCTGATGAGGAAATGCTGCAAGCTGATTTTGCAGCCAGTGAGGCAGCATACAATACCCTGAAGACTGACCTTGAACGCTTTACCAATGCAAACAAAAGCGGCGGGGTGACCGATCAGCAGCTTGAAGCGATAAGAACGCAGTTCATTGCTGCCGAGAGCAGATATATCAGCAGCAGGCGCCGGCTTGCCGATGCAAGGATCAAATCACCGATTTCCGGGACAGTAATAAAGCGATATGTCGAGGTCGGAGCTTTTCTCAATCCGGGTGCAAGGCTGTTTGACATTATCGATGACTCACAGCTCAAAGCATGGTGCAATGTCACGGAACGACAGGTGCTTCTCCTCAAAAAAGGTCAGGATGTTAGAATCAAATGCGATGCATTTCCCGGAGAGGAATACGCCGGGACAATCACCTTTGTCGGATCAAAGGCTGACAGGTCAATGAATTATCCTGTGGAGATTTCGGTTTCGGGTCGTGACAAGAAGGAACTGAAAGCCGGCATGTATGTTACTGCATATTTTGATATTGCATCAGCGGAAAAAGCGATAATGATCCCCAGGAGCGCCATTGCCGGAAGTGTCAAAAATGCGAAAGTCTATACCGTTACCGGCGGCAGGGCTGCTGAAAAGGAGGTGATCGTTGGCCCCATGACGGGCAATAAGGTAGAGATAGTCAGCGGGCTGCAGGCAGGTGACAGCATAATAGTCTCAGGACTTATCAACGTATCCGACGGGGTATCTGTAATGAACAAAGCAGACCGGTAAGCTGCCATTCCGGAAAAAGTAAGGTTCTGAATTGACTAAATGAATCAAAATGAGAATATCAGAAATATCAATAAAGCGGCCGATATATGTAATTGTATTGTTTTCGGTGCTTTCAATCCTTGGCTATATCGGCTATAGAAACCTGAGCGCCGAGCTGATGCCGAAATTCACTCCGCCAGTTATAAATGTCCAGATCGTTTACCCGGGTGCATCACCCACGGAGGTGGAGAATTCAGTCACCCGCAAGGTTGAGGATGCTCTCTCGAGCATGGAAGGCATTGACAAGATACAGTCATATTCCTATGAAAGCCTGTCGATGCTTTTTGTCACGTTCACATATGGCACTGACATAGACAAGTCAATAGCCGATGCCCAGAATTATATCGATGCAAAGAGATCACAGCTGCCGGTGTCGGTTCTGTCACCGGTAATATCCAAGGTGACTGTTGATGACAAGGCAATAATTATTTTATCGGCAACATCGACTCTTGAGGCGACACAGTTTTATGACCTGATGGACAAGCGTATTCTCCCGCAACTCTCGGGAATTAAGGGGGTCTCGAAGGGGATTTTGATCGGAGGATTGCAGAGAGAGATACAGGTGAACCTCGATGCCACGCGGATGCGTGCCCTTGGTGTCACACCTGCCCAGATACAGGGAGTTATCAGGGCTTCAAACCTTGACTTCCCCACAGGAAGCATCCGGAATCCGGAGACCCAGACCGCCGTCCGCCTTTCAGGCAAATTCACGGACGTCAGCGAAATACGGAATCTCGTGGTAATGACAACCCCGACAGGATCACATATAAGGTTACAGGATATAGCGGAAATCACCGATGCAATAAAGGATCCGTCAAGCCTCGCAAGGGTGAACGGGGAAGAGGCAATACTCATAAATATTTACAAGCAGTCAGATGCCAACGCCGTGGATGTCAGCAATAACATCCGCAAAACAATAGTGTCACTTGAAAATGAATTTTCAGAGAACGGTCTTAAGATGGAGATTGCACAGGACTCCACCGACTTCACACGCGAGTCAATCTCCTCGGTGCTGACAGACCTGCTCCTGGCAGTATTGCTTGTATCACTGGTAATGTTGATCTTCCTTCACAATATCAGGAATGCCATAGTGGTAATGATTGTCGTGCCCGTGTCACTGATCTCGACATTCATCGGCATGAATCTTTTCAATTTCTCGCTTAACCTCATGTCACTGCTTGGCCTCTCGCTGGTTATCGGGATACTTGTTGACGATGCAATTGTGGTAATTGAAAACGTTTACCGGCATATTGAGATGGGGAAAAACCGGGTGCGTGCTTCATGGGATGCAATAAGGGAGATCGGGTTTACAGTGGTCTCAATAACCATTGTCCTAGTGATTGTATTCCTGCCCATTGCCCTGACCAAGACGCTTGTTTCAGACATTCTCAGACAGTTCTGCGGAGTGATTATTTTTTCAATACTCGTAAGCCTTCTTGCCGCTCTCACACTTGTGCCCCTCCTCACTTCACGGTATGGAAACATTCATGTGCTGACAGGGAAAAACCTGTATGAAAAGTTCCTGATGTGGTTTGAAAAACTGATAGAGTCATTCGGGGCATGGGTCTCCCGATTGATGAAATGGTCGCTTTTCCATAAGAGGTGGCTTGCCCTGATCATTCTTGTGATTACGGTTGCAGTGTTTTCGCTTTTCCCGCTGGGTTTCATTGGGTTTGAGTTCCTGCCTGAAGTAGACAGGGGTGAGTTTATAGTCCAGCTTGAAATGCCGAGAGACATATCACTTGAAGAATCAAATGCACTTGTCAGGAAAGCCGAGGACTGGTTCCGGGTGAAACCCGAGGTTACCAAGGTTGTCACGATGGTGGGGCTTACAAGCGACAACACCCAGAGTACGCAGGGATCACCGTACCTCGCTGAGCTTAATGTGAAGATGGTGCCGGCCAGGCAACGTGAGGAAAACACCAGGATTTACATTGCAAAAATCAAGAAACCGCTCTCTGATTATCTTGTTGATGCGAAAGTAAAAATTTTCAGTGTTGCCGTGACGGGGCAGGCCGCGAAGGCAGCGGTTGAATACGTTATCACCGGCAATGATGCTGATTCCGTGATGATCTTTGCCGACCGGGCACTGGAAGTAATGCGGTCAATCCCCGGCACGATGCAGCAGGAACTGTCAGTTGAACGCGGAACACCCGAAATAAATGTATCTGTCGACCGTGACAAGATGTCAGCACTTGGTCTGACGCTCGACAATGTCGGTTTTACGATGCAGATGACATACCAGGGAAACAACTCACTCAAGTACACTGAGAACAACTATGAATATGATATTAATATAAGGGCTGACAAGGCACACAGGGAACAGGTGGAGGATGTCAGCAATCTTACCTTCATAAACAGCAGGGGAGAGGCAATTCGTCTCTCGCAGTTTGCAGATATCAGTCTCGGGACAGGTCCGAGCAGGCTGGAAAGATTCAACCGCAACAGTTCAGTCACAATCCGTTCACAGGTTCTGGGTGCATCTCCGGGAGAGGTATCACAGGAATTCCGTGACCGGATAGAGAGGATGAGTAAACCGCGGGGGACCAAACTGATTGTAACAGGCGACATGCGGTCGATGAGTGATTCAATGACAGTGATGACCGGGGCTCTTCTCCTTTCTATCATACTTATTTATCTATCCCTTGTTGTGCTGTACAATAACTGGACAGACCCCTTTGCTATTCTTTTTTCAATTCCTTTCGCGATCCTGGGAGCCATACTGGCACTTGCGATGACGAACACAGCACTGAGTGTTTACGGCATGTTGGGACTTGTCATGCTTATCGGACTCGTCGGGAAGAATGCCATACTGCTTGTTGACTTTGCCAATGATGCGATAAAGGAGGGCAAGGAGATCAATGATGCACTCATTCAGGCGGTGCGGATACGTACACGCCCGATCCTCATGACGGCGCTTTCTACCATTATCGGGATGCTTCCGGTTGCCCTGTCGAAAGGATCAGGGGCAGAACTGAGGAACGGTCTGGCATGGGTTGTAATCGGAGGGATGATGTTATCCACATTCCTGACATTGATAGTAGTGCCGGTGATGTACAAAATTCTCCATTCCGGTCAAGGCAGAAAGGGCTACAGGCAGAAGGTTGATATTGAAAGGATGATGGTTGAATAGTTTCCGGGTTTCACATCCACTCTTTCTCTTTTCCTTTCCTCCTTTGCAAAAGCCGGTAGCCTTGACCACATTGGTCCGGGAATAATAACATTCTAATGTCGTGAAGTAAATTTTCCATTTTTGTAACTGTTTGTAGATTAAAAATATTTTTATCTTTGTCGGCTCAAACGGGGGATTAGCTCAGTTGGCTAGAGCGTTTGACTGGCAGTCAAAAGGTCATCGGTTCGATTCCGATATTCTCCACCCTGATTATGAAAGAGTTACAGAAGTCAAAATCTGTGACTCTTTTCTTTTTGCCAGAATTCTGCCAGAAGATGGAAAAAATGGGGGAAAGGGGTGGAAATTCCGGGTCGGATTGGGTCAACTTTTTGTTGAAAATGCCGGCAGTAATTCCTTACAAAATTGGCATCACTAAACTACTTTTTAAGTTTTACATTTTGTTTCAATCACTCATTGCAGAACCAATCCGGGAAGACTTTTTTTAAGTCACCGATGTAAAAACACATTTTTTGATACACTATCAACTAATTTAAAATGAAAAGCATGAATGAGCGTAACCGTCAATACAATCCAGAACACCTCAGGGCAGAGGTGTTCCCTGAATAAATATGTCGTAGTCATATGGCCTGATAATCACTTCAAATGAGCTGCATTTATCAGGAAATTACCCGGAATTCAGGGGGGTTTGGTTTTACCCAGGGTTATTTGGAAATCCGGACCGAAAAGCGCGTTTTTCCCTGGGTGACCGCGTAGACGGCCTCATTTCCTTCCAATCCCAGGAAACGCGGTTTCCCTGAAATCCTGACCACCGGGGATTTTCCTTTTTGCAGGTTTTCGTGTTTCAGGGGGAGGAATACCTTTCCTGTCGATCCGACCGGAACGGTGATTTCGAGGTGGAACCATCCCTTTTCCTTTTTCCATGACGAAGCTGCCATGCCAAGCGGTGTTTCGAGGGAATAGCCGGCCTGGGTGAGATCACCGGCAGGTTGCGGCCTGAAGAGGATATTGCGGTATCCCGGGCTTTCAGGATCGACCATTAGGCCAGCCAGCCGGCGGTAGAACCATACGATTCCCCCTCCGAACATGGGATGGTTGCGGGAGTTGTCGCCGTCCCACTGCTCCCAGGTAGTGGTTGCCCCCTGGGCAATCCACCAACCATAGGAGGGTTGGGTGGTTTTCTTCATCGCCTCGTACGCCTGATCGTGCATGTCGTTTTCCGAAAGCACCTCAAAGAAGAACTGGGTTCCGAAGATACCGGTGTCGAGGTGGCCGTTGTTGCGGCGGATATCCTCCCGGAGGGCGGCCAGCACCCTTTCTTTCCTGTTTTCCGGAACGCCCATGCGCAGGGCCAGGATGTTGCCCCCACGGGGACCGTAGCTGCCCGTGGCTTCGTCGTAGAAATGGCTGTGGAAGGCTGCGGCTGTGTTTTCCGCCAGCCTCTGGTATTCCGCGGCTTCGGTGGTTTTGCCCAGGACCATGGCGCTGGTGGCGGTGAAGGAGGCGCAGCGCCAAAGGTAGAAGGTGTGGACCATTTCATCGGGAGGAAGTTCCCCGGGAGCGCACCAGTCGCCTAGATTGATCCACCGGTTGGGACTTCCGGGATCGGGGGCCTTTGAATGCATGATCCCTTCGGGGGAGGTCCACGTGAGCATATAGCGGAGGTATCCCTTCATGGCGTCATAGTTGTCGCGGAGAATCGTCGTGTCTCCGTAATGGAGGTAAAACTCCCGGGGCATGATGCAGATGGCGGCACCCCAAGCGGGACCGCCCCCGCATCCGGGTTGCCAGGGAGCCCCGTTGGGGACGTAGCCGTTATCCGGATTCTGGGCCCCCCGCATGTCGCCGATCCACTTGGTATAAAACGCCCGGGTGTCGAAATTGTGCATTACCGTCACGCAGGCCACCTGCCCGTCGCCGGTATAGGGGGAGCGCTCCCGGTGGGGACAGTCGCTCGCCACCCCTCCGTGGAAGTTGTCAGTCTGGCTGCGTCTCCATATTTTATGAATTTTGTTGAAAAGAGTGTCGGAACTGATAAAATGGCCGGTGGTTGAGACATCGGAATAGACCGCCTCGGCGATGATGTCTCCGGGGCGGAGCTCTCCGGGCCAGTTGAGAATCTCCGCCTCCCGGAAGACAAACCAGGTAAAGCGGGAGGAATATGATTCAAATCCTTCTCCCTTCAGGGTGTAGGAATTGTCGCCCACTGCCGACTCGCAGCGATAGCGGATATCGATGCGCCGTCCCGCCTCTCCCTTCACCCTGATGATGCGTAGCCAACCGGAGATCTCCTCACCGAAGTCGACGAGATAGTGGCCTTCGCCAAGTTTTGTGGTTTTCACCGGTGCCAGCCTTTCCATGATGCGGTCAGGGGGGGCTGTCTGGGCTTGAAGGGTCCCGCCCGGTGGTTTGCGTAAGGCGGCGGCCTCCCATCCGGTATCGTCAAATCCGGGTTCTGCCCATCCCGCTTGCTCCTTCCGGGCGTCGTAATGCTCGCCGTCATACACATTGTCGAGGAGAATGGGTGAGGGGGAGGCTTTCCAGTCCGGCCCGCTGGCGATCACCTCCCTGCTGCCGTCGGCATAAGTGATGTGAATCTGGCCCAGGAAGCGGGGCGTGCCGTATCCTTGGCACCAGTAATTCCCGGGATTGAAAAAGCCGTTTCCCAGGATGACCCCAGCGGCGTTTTTGCCGGAACGGAGGAGGCCGGTGATGTCGTAACAGAGGTAGAAAACCCGGTATTCGCTGAAGTTGTTGCCGGTCATAATACCGATTTCCCCGGCACTTATGCGAGGACCGTACAGGGAGACGGCAGGGACCATGACGTCATCGCCGGCTTTCGTGCCGTTGATGTAGAACTCGAAAAATCCCAGTCCGGTCACATAGGCCTTGGCCGACTGTATGGGACGTTCTATTGTAAAGCTTTTCCTGAGGAGGGGGGCGGGGGAGGGCATCTCCCCGGCGGGACGATGGCGGAAGCCGGCATGTTTGGCACTCCGGGGATAAGGAGGCCGGGGCAGGGGATCTTGCCCTTCCCATGGGGCGCCGATCCAGCGGGCCTGCCAGTCTGATGGTTCCAATAGTCCCATGCCCCAGTATGCCGGTGGACTCCAGGCACTCACCCTGCCGTGACGGTCCCATACCCTGACCTGCCACCAGCACTCCTGGCATGAGGCCAGCGGTTCCCCTGCATACCTGATGTTCAGGGAGTTCCCGGAAAGGACTTTCCCTGAAGCCCAGCCCAGGTTTTTGCCGGCAGTAAGATCCTCACGGCTTCCTGCGACCCTGATTTCATAGGCCGTCTGAATCTGGCCATGGTCATGCCTTCCGGGGATGTTGACCCAGGAAAGACGTGGCCTGGCAATGTCGATGGCCATGGGATTATTAAGGTATTCGCAGAGGAGGCGCTCAGGCTTCAGGGCGGCACCGGCCAGGAAAGGCAGGATCATAACGCAGAAAAGTAACAACCCGTGCAGCAAAAAAAACTGCGGGTGGATCGGTTTGTCCTGCCGCCGGTTGTGCAAACTGCCTGGCTGCTGGTAACTGTCATAAAATTTCATAAAATAGAATGTTAACATGTTGCTTATACTGAAGCCGGCAAATGTTTCCCGGAAATTGGATCACCGGCTTGCGGCTGATGGGCACGCAGGACGGTAAACGTAAAGATAGCCTAAAGGTAGGAAATAGCGGGCAATTTCCTTTGTCCTCCGGAGTGGTTGTATCCGGAACTGCACGTTCAAATGCAAATGCCGTTTGTTTCTCCGGTCTGCAGCGGGATAGGCATGTTCGGCATGGCAGGTAACCCTTTAATGCACCTGTAGCAAAAATCCTGGACCATCCAAAAATATAAAAGGGCAGCGGCTAATCGAGTAAACGGCCGGTGAGCCGTTAGGTATCTGATTAGCTTATAATTTTCAACACAAGTGATATTTCGTTTGGTTTCGCTGAAGAAGGCAGTGTAACAATTAATCCTTTTTCTGTTCTTTGGAATATAACCTTTTTATCTGACCCTAAAAGTTGGATATCTTTTAATTCTCCTTCGAAAAGAGGACTATCTTTTGCCAACGATTTTATTGTTAGCTTATCTTCTGTAGGCCATGCTAATACATGCGCATACAAAATATTTTCTTTCACTACAAAACGAATATCTTCTTCTGTATATGGTTTATGCCTTCCTTCATTGAACCCCTGAGCATTAATGGGATTTGATGTTTCTGCAACCGGACCTTCACCAAATATAATCCAAGGCCTGGTCCCATAAACACTTTCTTTATTTATATCCATCCAGGCGGCTATATCATGCAGTATGCCTTCTTCTTTATCATCAATGGTTCCGTCACCACGCAAGGGAATACTAAGAAGCATATTGCCATTTTTACTGATGATATCTATAAGCATGTGAATAACAGTCCTGGCTGATTTATATCTATCATTATCATAAACAGACTTATCATAGTGCCAATGACCAATGCAAGTACAAGTTTGCCAGGGTTTTTCCTGTATCTGGTCGGGAATGCCCTTCTCCACATCCCAAACCAGACATTCTTTCTGGCTATCTGTTAATATTTTGGCAAACACAACAGCTTCATTCTTTCCATTATTTTCTTTGATGCTTTTGTTATATAAATGGGCTGTAGCTTTTAAACCAACATCACTAACAGGGTACAGAGGCATACTTGTATCATCGTAATATACCAAATCCGGATTATGTTTGTTTATCATATCAATATTTCGATCTAGAAAATTCTGATAATACTCTTCTGTAGGAATCGATGCTCCATTTTCCCATCCCCACTGACTATGGATACGATGTGTATTTTCGCTTTCCTGGCTCAATGCGTGATTTTGGACATAAAGCTCCTGCGGATCATAGCCTTCCCACCATTTATCTTTACCATCTTCTTTTGTTAATTTACCATCATAAGGAATCCCTTTCTTATCCCCTTCTTTGTCTGAGCGTTGAGCTGCTTCATACCATGTCCATGCATGAGAAGAATGTATACTTACTCCAAAGTACATGCTATTGGTGCGGGCTGCCTTCTCCCATCCTGCTACAATATCTTTACGAGGGCCGATATTTACTGAATTCCATTTTTGGTACTTACTATCCCAGAGATCAAAATTATCGTGATGATTACCTAATGTAAAAAAATACTTTGCTCCAGCCTTTTTATACAAAGTCATTAACTTTTCCGGGTCCCAATTTTCAGCTTTCCAGCTGTTTATCACGTCCTTAAATCCAAATTCCGAAGGATGTCCATAATTTTCCACATGCCATTTATACTGACGACTGCCTTCATCGTACATGCCACGGGCATACCAATCACCTTGTTCCGGCTGGCATTGTGGGCCCCAATGTGCCCAAATTCCAAATTTCGCATCCCTGAACCAATCAGGTGCTTGTCCATATTGAGATAAAGATTCCCAATTCGGCTCAAATGGCCCTTCTATCATTTTTTCGTGTTTTGGCACACAAGAAACAGATAGAGTTATCAGAAGCAGTAAAATAATTCTGTTAGTTTTCATATGTTCATTTTCTTAATCTATTATTCTGATTTTTTGAAATCTTATTACCTTACCAAAGTATGATAATGGTTAAAATTGGCTTTATTTTTATTTATTCACATCTAAAACAGTCTAAAAGATTCCTAAAAACTGAATTCAAACTTAGTTGGTAGAGTACTCTACTTTTGTTGTCAGGCTTAGCATCTATTTTGCTGCGTTGTATTCTAACTATGTAATTCTTTTCAGAAATATTTTTTGTGATAAAAAAAGAAAACAGGCTGGTATCTACACAACCTGTTTCTTCTTTTAATTAATTATACCCTTGATTCTGCTTCAAATTTTTATTGATGTTTAAATCATTCTGAGGAATTGGAAAGTACCGATTATGAGCAGCCCAAGTACGTGTTTCAAATATATAATACATATCTTCATCCACTGGCGATGCTGTTGCACCAGAACCACGATAATTTGGTGCATTAGGATCATCCGATAATTTCACTCCGGTGAAAGAATGATTCAACTCTTGCTCAGCAATACCCCAACGTAATACATCAAAGTAGCGGAATCCTTCGAACGCAAGCTCAACCCTTCGTTCTTTTCGAACAGCCTGTCGAACCAAATCCTGACTTCCAACATCGGCTATCTGAACTGGAGGCAAATTAACACGATCCCTTATATCATTGATTGTTAGGTCCAGCAATTGTTGATCAACATTTCCCGGGGCACGCTCATTTACAGCTTCTAAATAGCTAAGCAGGACCTCAGCATAACGCATAATCGGAGTATAGGTATACGTTGCATAGGGATTTGAAACACTTGCATCTAATCCCTTTTTCGGACAGTAACCGTTAAACAAAGTGTATCTGTTATAACTATCTCTCTTATTCGGGCCTAAAAAGCAGTTATAGGTTACATTATTGAAGGTAGTTCCTTTGTATGTTCCTAAGGGTGGTAAAAAAATAGACGCATATAACCTGAGATCACGATTGATATAGGGATCATCGTCATCATAAACAGCAGAGTTAGCAATGTCTTTTCCGTCACTACAAAAATATGATTTCACCAGTTCATTGTATGGAGCAAACTGATGCCATCCTCCAAGAGCTTCCGGAGACAAATAGATATACCGTGAGGTTGTTATATTATCTTTCAAATATTGGATACTGAAAATCATTTCTGAACTGTATTCTCCTCCAATCTGAAAAAGTTTTTCATAGCTAAGGTCACCATTGCTCCGGTCAATTTCATATACTCCTGAATCGATAACATTTTTCAAAACAATTGAAGCATCACTCCATCTTCCCTGGGCAAGATACAACCTGCTCAATAGCACCTGTGCGGCACCTTTTGTAAATCGTCCATACTCCGATGAAACCCGTTCTGATGGAAGTATTGCAATAGCAGCTTTTAAATCATCTTCAACTTTTTTGTACACATCGGCTTGTGGAGTTTGAGAGATTGAATTTGCATCATCAACACTTAAGGTCGTTAAGGGCATTGGCACATCTTTCCAATGGAAAGCAAGATAAAACAAGTAATATGCCCGTAAGCATTTAACTTCTGCAGCCCACAAGACTTTTTTACCTTCATTCATCGGGCAATCTACGATTTTATCCAAAAACGTATTGTAATGAGCAATTTGAGAATAAGCATTCGACCAATATCCGAGGATATTGCCACTTGTAGCCACGGTATTGCTAGTAGCCATACCAAGCGTTGTGAAATTTTCCTTTTCAACACCGTTCCCTCCTGCAAGATCCAAATAAATCAAACCCTGAGGATGTGCAAAATCTTCATGTGTCCATCCACTAGGAAACCTATAACATCCAACCAATGCCAACAAAGCATCTTCCTCACCAGTCCAAAAGTTAGCATCTGAAATGGAAGTGAGTGGTTGTTTATCCAATAAACCTTCACAGCCTGTGCCTGAAAAAAGAATCAGTGAAATAATAAAGGCTGCTAACATTATTTTTATATTTATTTGTTTCATAACTGTCATTTATTTCAAATGTTAATAAGTTAAAATTTTGCATTTATTCCAAAAGAATAAATACTGTTAATCGGATAAAAGGAAGGAGCATCTCCGGTAGATATTTCGTTTTCCGGATCCCAACCTTTATAGAAGGAGTTAAAATTGTACAGGTTCTGTCCACTGAAAAATACCCGTAATTGCTGAAGTCCAAGTTGACTTACAAAACTTTTTGTGAATGTGTAACCTAGTTGGACATTTTTTATTCTTAAGAAACTGGCATCTCGCAGCCAATAGTCAGAAACCTGCAAGTTCGTGTTGCTCATATTTAGAGTCTCTAAACGGGGATATTTAGCCCATTTATCAGGATTCTTTGTCGTCCATCGGTTATCGACTTGCCATTGTTGAATTTGTCCACCGTTGTAAAAAGTATAGGCCATGTATGACCCGATTAATCTTTGATGGCCCCCTAAGCCTTGTAAAAGAGCTGAAAAATCAAATCCTATGTAAGAAGCGTTGATACTTAATCCATAATAAAACTTGGGAGTGGTACTTCCGATTACTGATCTGTCATAAGTGGAATTCACCATTCCGTCGGGTACTCCATCCGGCCCGCTTATATCTTTGTAACAAATATATCCAGGTTTTAATCCGCCTTTACTGATTAATTGATTTGGTGCTGCATTAATTTCATCTTGGTCAACAAACAATCCGTTTGTTTTGTACCCATATATAATGCCCAAAGGTTCTCCAACAATCCGGTTGTTGTTAATGTCAGTTAATGCCCCATCAGCAAGTTCTTCAACTGCATTTTGGATATAGGTGAAATTTGGGGCGAAACTTAATCTGACATCTTTGCCAAATTTGGTATTATATTCGATGTTTATTTCTATCCCTTTATTGGAAACAGCTCCAATATTTGATTGGCCTACACTTCGTCCCATTATTCTAGTAACCTGAACCGAAGAAAGAATATTATCGGTGTACTTATCAAAGTAATCAATTCCTCCGTTTATTTTGCCGGACCAAAGATTAAAATCTATACCTATGTTCAAAATTCGGGTTGTCTCCCAAGTTATTTCCGGGTTATTGAAAGTTGTGATCCGTGCCCCCGACACCATAGTCCCCGGACTCCCCCAAACAGCATTTTGCCCTAATGAGTAAGTCTGCTGGTAAGGGTATGTGCCAATATTTTGATTACCAAGAACACCCCAGGACCCACGCAATTTTAAATTGTTAATCACATTATTTAATTCTGAATTCTGCCAGAACTTTTCTTGTGAAATCCTCCATCCAGCTGATACAGAAGGGAAAAACCCCCAACGCCCGTTACTTGCAAAACGGGAAGAACCATCATACCTGGCATTCATCTCCATTAAATAACGATCCAGATAAGAATAGTTAATCCTTCCAAAATAAGATAAAAGGGACCATTCGTTAGAATAGCCGTTATTGGACATGCTCGAAGCTGCCCCTGAAGTAAGTTCATACAAGTAGTTATTTGGAAAGGTATTTCTATATCCTGTCAAATAATTCTCTTTATACTCATCAAAGGTGGAACCGGCCAATATGTTAATTGAATGCGAAGCGAGTTGTTTTTCGTATTTTACCAAACCTTCAAAGGCTTTGTAAGTATTATTGCCTGAAACAACCGATAAAGTAGCTGGACCAACGGTTTTTGAATCATCAAAATAGGTTTTGGCACGGTAGGCCTTATTGTAATTGGTATTGTAAGTAATCCCCGTTTTTCCACTAACCGAAAGGCCTTTAATCGGTGTTGCCCAACTAAATTGCACGGTTCCGGTAATATTTACAACATTATTTTTCACAAATGATTCGCTTGCAAGCCAGGCTTCTGGGCTATAACTATCCTGATAGCCGAAAGAACCATCCGACTTATGTCCGGCATAAATTGGGCCTTGCCGAACCGCATATCCAATTATACCATCGATACTTTGGGGTTCACCATTCGGCGCTTTGTACAAATTGGTGTAGGAGTTCAAGTGGGTATCCAACGTTAGGGATTCCAGAAGCTTACTTTTTGTATTCCACAAGACGTTATATCGTTCGTTGGAAGTTTTTGCAGTCATCCCGTCTTGCTTCCAGTAACCTATCGAAAAATTTTGGATTATTCTATCATTTCCACCCTGAAGGCCAATATTATGCCTTTGCTGAAAGCCTGACCCTGAATTCAGTAACCATTCCAAATGGTTTACATTTGGATAGTTATCCAAGTCTGAACCATCTTTAAATTTTTGAATCTGCTCGGTGGTATAGGCTGCAGAATTACCCATATTTTCCATGGCTTCATTATAATAGGTGGCATATTCCCATGATGATAAGAAATCAGGAAGTTCAGTTGGCTTTTGCCATCCTAATGAGTTATTGTAAGAAACCCTGAATTTTCCATCTTTTCCTTTATTGGTTTGTATCAGAATGACACCATTAGCTGCACGGCTACCATATATCGAAGCTGAAGCTGCATCTTTCAAAAATGAAATACTCTCTACATCGTCAGGGCTTACATCATCAATACTCCCTGCCATACCATCAATAAGAACCAGTGGATTATTTCCTGCACTGGAAAAGGTGCCGGTACCTCTGATTCTAACAGTCGCACTTGTTCCAGGTCGCCCTGAATTCTGAACTACACTAAGTCCCGGCACCAAACCAGCAATCGCCTGAGAGGTTGTAGCGACAGGTTTATTAGCCAAGTCCGTGGCTTCGATTGCTGCAACTGAACCTGTTAAATTAACTTTTCTTTGTGTGCCATATCCAACAGCTACAACCTCTTCTATACCAATAGCGTCAATTTCTAATGTCACATTAATAGTTGCCTGATTTCCAACTACCACTTCCACTGTACGCATCCCTACAAACGAAAATACCAGCGTGGCATCTTCCGGGATGTTAGCCAGGGAAAAATCTCCGTAGGCATTGGTTACAGTTCCCTGTGTGGTTCCTTTTTTCACAACGGTAACACCCGGCAGCGGTTGTCCGCCCGAGTCTGTAACTTTTCCTGAAATTGTGCGTTGCTGTTGTGCATGTTCAGTTAAAAACGATGGCGCCAGGATAATTTTCCGATCGGTAATGGTGTAAACCACGTCGGTGCCTGCAAAAAGTATATCGAGAATTTCATCGATTTTTTTGTTTTTTACCGAAAGATTCACGTTACGATTTAGGTCCACCAGTTTTTCGTTGGCAAGGAAGAAAAACTCTGAAAATTCTTCGATCTCATCCAGTACATCTTCCAGTCTGGTGTTGGTGTAATCTAAAGAAAGTTTCGTTTTCTGGGAATACACCTCATTTGCGAATGTTTGAAGGATAACTGCGAGCATTAAAAATACTGTAATTCGCATAATTCTGAATGTTTTCGTTAAACAACTGAAATCACATTCATGAAAGGATTTGATTTTTTTCATAAATTTGTAGAATTTAAGGTTAAAAAATTCGTAATAGATTTTTTTAGGAAATCGTTGGCGCGATTTCCTTTTTTATTCCTGCTTAAGGTCTGTCACGTGAATTCATTTTAGCTCTATTGTTAGGTTTTAATTAGAATTATTTTACCTTTTTTCTCTGTATATCAGTACTTTTTTCTTTTGATATGTTCCGTCGTCAAGCACTTTCCGTTCAATGATTCGGTAACGAATGGGTGAAATCATGCTCACGTAATGTAGCACCTCTTCGAGTGAATCGTCCTGAAATGTTCCCCTGATTACGTCCTTCTCCAAATCCTCATCTATCAGTTCCACCTCTACATTATACCATCGTGCAATTCGCCGTGCCACTTCAGGTAACGGGTCACTTCGAAACATCAGTTTACCTTCCACCCATGCAGCATATTTCTTTGGATCGGTTGTCGTAACATGAACAGAATTCTTGCTATAAACAAGTCTGTCATTGGACTTCATTTCAACTTCGGAATTCAGTCCAGGTGCAGTAAACTCCACTTTCCCCTCCTCGAGCACCACTTCCACGTAATTTTCTTCGGGGTAGGCATTCAGATTAAATTTAGTTCCCAAAACTGTTACTTTCGATCTCCCTGCATAAATTATAAACGGATTTGAGACATCTTTTTTTACATCAAACCAGGCTTCACCCCGAATGGTTACCTGCCTGTTATAATTGAAGGGAAGTTGATATTCCAATAAAGAGCCACTGTTCAGCCAGCCCCTGGTTCCATCGGGCAGGTCGAAACTGATTCTTGATCCCAGTGGCGTATGAATAGTGGAAGTGATGGGGTTTTCGGTCACATATAATGTCTCGACCGTAGGTTTTTTAACAAACCATATTCCACCGGCAATCAGCAACGGAATCAACAAAATAGCCGCTGCCGCCGAATACCAACGAAAAATTTTCCGCGTGATTGTTTGTTTTTTTCGGTTTTCAACCACATGTATTCTGTGGTGGATACTGTCGAGTAAATTAGAAAGATTGTAATCAACACCTTCATTGTTTTCAAGGTACTTCTTCCACTCGCTCTTTAAGTAGTATTTTAACTCATCGTTATCTTCTTTCTCAGCAAAAAGCGAATAAACATAACGGATTTCTTCTGCATCAGACTGCCCTTTGCTGAACCGGACGAGTTTTTCTATATCGGATTGTTGTATCATTTATTCTTTTTAATATTCAAAGAGGATTTTTTCTAACTAACTTAACTAAACCGGGAAGTTAATTTTTATTCCCTTTATAGAGTAATATCCCTGACGAAGGAAAATCTCACGGTCAAAAATGATTTTTTATTTCCCATAATTTTAAAAGGTATTAAATTCCTCGTGCCAGTCTTGTAAATCCAATGATTCACAATTAGGTAACAAGGGCAGGATAATGTTGGGTTCTTTCCTTTTTTCTGAGGTTAAAGATTGGGAATAAGGTTTTTTCATTTTTTTGACCCCAATTAAAAGTTAGCACAGTTTAAGCTAAAATTTACAGGTATGGTAAAGCAAAAGCGAAAGAGTGCAAAAATGAAGACCCGGATGGATCTGGAGTTGTTACGCGGCAGGACCATCGAAGAAGTCAGCCGTGAATACCAGGTGACCATTGCCGACTTGACGGAATGGCGCACGGCTTTTCTCAAGGGAGGAGAATCGGGATTGAAGAAACGGCCAGATGACAGTCGATATGCTGAGTATGAACGCACGGTGGGCCGGTTGCAGATGGAAATTGAGCTTCTTAAAAAAAAAGAGAACTCGCCGGGCTCAGTCCGCGGGAATTCGTTAAGAAGATGACAGATCAGGTTAGTGAATCGGTAAAGTTGGTTTATCCCCTTCGGTTGGTTCTGAAGGTGGCCGGGATCACTTCTGCCGCTTGGTATCGGAAACCTAAGCACGGCAAGGAGAAAGCCCGTCGTGGGCCAAGGGTCGTGATCACCGATCAGGCCTTGCTTGATGAAGTCCGGGAGGAAATCACCCGAGGTCATTTCATTGATGAAGGCTACAAGAAGACTTGGAAGCGGCTTAAACGCAGGGGGATCAAAGTCAGCAAAGCAAGAGTCTACCGGGTCATGCGGGCGAACAACCTTCTCTCGGTCACCCGTCCCAAACCGGGAAGAAAGGTTAATGAGCATAAAGGTAACATCAAGACTGACTTGCCCAACAGGATGTGGGGAACCGACGGGAAAAGGTTCTTTACCAGGCAGGATGGTTACGTGCGGTGGAGAATGCATTCACTTGCCCTTGACGGATTCTTACAGCCCTTATCTTTGTGTTTATGCCTCGTTGATGGGGCACCACAGAGAATTGTTAATAACTTTCTTGAATAATGCTTACCTTATTAGGGTTAAACAAAATAAAGATCTTGCTAAATTGTCGCCAGAAACATGTTTGCGCAAAAATTTCAAGGCTGCAGATATGTTATTGTCAACTGTGCCGGGAGCGAGGTGTAATTCTTTGGCAATTTCGCGGGTGCTTTTCCCTTCTTTACGGCTTTTTAAAAAGATAATCTTTTGTTTTTGTGGTAATTGTTCAATCAGGTTTTCAATCTGTTCCAATGTAAAATCATAGTCTATTTGCTCTTCCGTATCAACAGAAACATCGGAACCCAAACCAATTTCTACTCTCAGCTTTCCCTGAAGTTGTCTTTTCCTGAATATTTTACAGATATTGTGGTAAGAAATGGTGAACAGATAGGATTTTAATGAAGAATCCTTTTTTAGCTTTTTATGATTTTCCCATATTGTGAGGAAAACATCCTGGACTAAACTCTCCGCTTCTTCCTTTGACTTTAAATATTTCATCGCAAATCCGAACAGACGGTTTCCATATTTTTCGAATACTATATCGATGGCTTCGAGGTCTCCCTTTCTAAGCTTTTCAATAAGTTCGTCGTCTGAAATATTTCTATTTAAGTCCATTACAGGTTTAATTCGAAGACGAAGTTAAAGAAAAGTTTCATTGTAATCAAAACTAAAAGCGGGATTAACCAGGCCACGAAAATCGTTTTTAACGCCTTCAGCGGCATAACTGAAAAACCATCTTCCCTGTCAATGCAGAATGGTATAGTTATTATTTTAATTGTACTGCGAGAAGTGAATTTGTGGTATTGAGAAATTAATTACCGTATTCAACTGCATGAGAGCCAGAATGACTTGTTGAGTAAATTTTACGATTCTTTGCAAAATAAAACAAGTTCTGCCGAAAAGGATTCTATGCAAAATAATTGTGTGCCAAATTCAGAGAAGCTCACAAAGGCAAAGGATGTAAAGACTCGCTTACCCCACTGCAGAGCAGCGGGGTAACGAATCCCGCGAAACCAGGATGAATTTGACGGGTTTCATCACCGGTTCAGCCATTAGCAGAGACCAGGCATTAATGCTTACTTGACAAAAGAAGGGATGTAGTCAATGCGCTCGCCGGAAGCCCCATTTTTAAGCATTGGCACGTAGTTTCACTTGAAGTTTAATTGGCCTTGAATCTCATCAGAAGAGCTCTGGGAGGCTCTGGTATCAACACTACTTATCTCATCAATATTAAAACAAGGGGTCAGTATAGTCTGAAATATTCTATCTTAGCACATTAACACATAAAAGGAATAAAAATGGAAAACAAAGAAAAGAAATCAAAAACCCATTATATGCGTTCATTGCATCGCGACATTGTTTTTTTTGTAATCGGACTTATTGTCATATACAGTATAAGTGGAGTTGTCCTTATTTACAGAGATACCAACTTTTTGAAGCATGATGCTGTTGTCGAGAAAAAACTATCTCCGGACATGGATGTGTCAGAACTTGGAAAAGTCTTACGTTTGAGGGATTTTAAGGTGGTGAAGACAGATGGACAAATCGTTCATTTTCAAAACGGTACATACAACAAAAAAACCGGAATTGCAAAATAATCAACGAAAGAACTTCCCTTATGGATCAAAAAGTTCAATGATTTGCACAAATCATCAAGTAAGAGTTTAGTCCATTGGTTTACAACTATTTTTGGAATATCGTTGCTGTTTTTGGCAATATTATCATTCTGGATGTTCAAACCAAAGACCAAATTGTTTCGCAGGGGGATATAATTTTGCAGTTTCAGGTTTTTTAGCTGCCATAATTTTGTTAATATTTTCATAGTACGATAAGGGCTGCTGAGAATTTAATTATCAACCTAACCATCGAATGACCATAAATGTTTTTTCCGGGTATTGAATTAAACCTGCACCCATTTTTTCAATCTAACGTTCATAACATTTGAATGCAGGTTAGCATAATCGATTCCATACAGAAAATTTTTGAAAACTGATCGCAGGATAAATGGATTATGAATGCTTTAATATAATAGGACAGATCATATAACTTTTTTTAACTATTTAATTATTAAATCATTATGAAAACTAATTTCAAATCATTGATCATGAGTTTTGCGGGACTCCTTTTATTTGTGCTGGTCCCGGTGACCCTTTTTGCCCAAACCAATTTTGCAGGTACCTGGGCTTTAAACGAATCAAAGAGCAATTTCGGAGACAGCCGTTTCAGAATGGCCGCCACTTCTGTGGTAGTTACCCAGGATGCCAAAGTATTGAACGTTGAAACTACCCAGCCGGGTCCTGGCGGTGAAGAAATGAAACGCACTGCCAAGTATAACCTGGATGGCAGTGTCAGTGAAAATCCCATGTTCGGAGATAATGTCAGTAAGTCGACGGCTACCTGGTCGGCAGATAAAGCGGTCATGACCATTGCCACTACCATGACGTTTGACATGGGCGGCGAATCCAGAACGATGAATTCATCGCAGATATGGAAGCTTACTGAAGGCGGAAAAGTCCTGATGATAGAAAATGTCAGGACGGGCCGTGATGGCAATGAAGTAAAAACGACAGCGGCCTACGATAAAAAATAATTCCGGGTAACGCAAGAATTGAAAGAGTTACAGAAGTCAAAATCTGTGACTCTTTTTTTTTGCCAGAATCGAGTCCCGAAATTATTGCACAGTCGTCTGCTCTTTAGGATTGCTCTTTCGATGTTGGATAATTAATTTGAAAGTATCCTGTTAATCAATCAACTTTAAAATCTATTTTCCAATGTTTGGCAATTGTCTTCAGTTCCTTTTTGGTAAGGTAGGTAACAGCGCCATGTTTAGGGCTTTTAAAATTGGTGGTTTTCATAACTCCCTCGTTAAAATGGCCTAAATTCGTATACGTGATAAAATCGGTTGTTTCGCTGAAACCCATATTACTAGGTCTGGCGCCATACACATCGTACATAAGCACGTATTTGTCGGTACTCAAACGCTTAAACAAATTAGGTGCTTCGGTTGAAACCTTTTCAGGATCAATTCGTGTGGTATCAATCTTATATCCCTCGTTAATCTTGGATGAAGCCGAGTGCAATACCCTGGCATTTGAGACATAGAAGAGCTGATATTGATTGCCTGTTTTTGTGATGTCGCCATCGAGACCTCCGATTTCGGTTATTCTCTTGGGAGTTGTTTCCAGCTTGGTGAAATCATAGTCGGTATACGAATAATACATATGGCACTCCTTGTTATTGTAACGAATGGTAAAATAAACCATCATTTTTCCTGCCGTCGGGTCAAAAATAGTTTCTGGTGCCCAGGAACAGTCGATATCTCCAAGTTCTGGAAATGCTTTGTCGACTCGAAAGTCAGAATGGGTCCAATGAATCAGGTCGTACGATTTCATGAGGACAATAGCACGGTTGTTGCCCCAACCGTATTTTTCAGCAGGACGTTCGAACTCTGTATCACGGAATCCTGCCCGTTTACCAAAAATGTGAAGGTCAGTCATTGCCAAATAAAATGCACCATCAGGGCCACGAGTAATGTGAGGGTCCCGAACGCCCTTTTGCTCAGCTAACTGAGAACCTATAAATACAGGATGACCACCATTGATGTCGGTAAAGGTATAGCCATCGTTACTAATAGCCATATAAGCCGATTGGGTCTGATCTTTGAAATACACCAACAAATACCCTGATAAGTCCTTCTCTTTGAATTTCCATTTTTTGGGTTTTTCCAGTTTAGGAACTATTTCGATACCTGTGGGCACTTGGTTATTCTGTGAATAACCTTTTTCAATACATAGCAAACCTGTAATAATCAGTGCTAACAAACAATTTATTCTTTTCATTATCCTCCTTTAACTATTCTGAACAACGGCAACCGATCCTTATACCAGCCAGGGATTCCATTCCTGGAGTTATGTTTGATAAAGATAAACAGAAAAATAAAAATTTGTAACTCAGGTCTGGAGGATTAATTACTGAGTGCATAAGACAACTATTCGTCCTTGCATGCCGCCACATTCAAAGTAAAAGCAGGAGGGGATGGCAGGTTTTTCGGTAGACTTGAAGCCACCGGGTAATTGATTTTTTTTAAATGAAACCTGAGTGAAAAACAATCAGCAAAACTTGTGTTCCCGGGTTAGATTTCTCAATTAAGCTAAAATCAACCACCTCCACAGCAATGTCGACTTTTTCCGGATTTGAGTCAAGGTATTACGTTGTTATTGTTACAATTGAGATACAGATGTAATATCCATGTGGTTATTTTTGCGGCTGTTGTCCGTTTCAGCAGTCGCAAAGAATAGCTTCGCAATTTCATCCCGGTTGGTGCATAAATGATGCATGGATATTTCATCTATAACCTTTATTTTTACATTTCTAACATTACTGACGCCATGAAAGTCACCAAAGCCCTTATTACTGCTGCAGGCCCCGATCAGCGGAAATTGCCGTTGCAAACCCTGATCGACCGGAAAAGAATCAAAAAAACTGTCCTTGAGATCCTGATTGAAGAGATTGTGGCCGCCGGAATTTCCAGAATCGGAATTGTAATTCACCCCGACGATGAAAATATCTTCCGGAGTACGCTGAAGGAGTATACCAGGATGGTGGAATTTATCCCTCAGGATGACCCCAGGGGTTACGGTCACGCCATTTTGTGTGGGGCTCCTTTTCTGCAGGATGAACCTTTTCTACACCTTGTGGGCGACCATCTCTATGTGAACCAGTCGGGTGAAAATGTGGCCCGTCTGGTTTTGGATACGGCGCAAAAAAACGGTTGTTCCGTATCGGTGGTCCAGCAAACCCGGGAAACCCAGATCAGCAACTATGGAACAATAGGTGCCGAGCGGGTCCAGGGGCAGGAGCATCTCTTCCGCATTACCCGGGTGATCGAAAAACCGGTCCCCTCTTATGCCGAGCAGAATCTGCTGGTTCCTGGATTACGTACTGGCCACTACTTCTGTTTTTTCGGGATGCACGTATGTTCACCCGTAATCCTTGAATTGCTCAGGAAAAGGATGCAGGAATTCCCCGATCAGAAACTGGGCCTTAGTGAGTCGCTGAATGAACTTTCGAGGACCAATAAGTACCTTGCCCTGGAGAGAAATGACCTCCGGTTTGATATCGGCCAGGACTACGGTCTGCTCAAGGCCCAAATCGCCCTTTCACTCACCGGTATGGACAGGGAACTTCTTATGGGGGAGTTGTTGCAGTTCTTTATCGAAAGGGAAAGAAACACCAATCATTGAGGCGATGGGTAAGTTAGTCGATATCATTACATCAGGTGAATCTGAAGTCAGGGATCAGTCTATCGGAGGGTTTTGCCGGAATGCCTCCCCTGAGGAACTGGAATTGGAATGTGATCAACTGGAGCTTTTCAGGAACCAGAGCCATAACCTTTACGAAAAAGTCAGGGCGCTCTTCTTCCTGTATTACATTCACCGGTTTGCCCTCCCTTTTCTGCCGCAGGCAAGCCGGAAGGCCTTGATCCCCTACAAAGCATATAAGCATATTATGAACCGGCGGTTTGAGGAGGGCATTGAAATATTGAGGAGTGTGCAGAAGGCGCATGGCCTGAACCAGGGTATTTGCAGTGCGCTGGCCGATGCCTACCGTAAACTTGGATTTCAGACCCTGACCGACCAGGTGAAGATGAGTGTGAGAAATACCGTCGGAAACAGTTGGATGTTCCGGATCGGTCATCCCCTCGATCAGCCGCTTCGGTTACGGAAGGAACTGGTCACCCCGGATCCCCTTACAGCCATTTACCCCATCCTGAAGGAGACCACACCAGTAAGAATGGATCTGTCGCACAGTTGCTGGAGTGATATTTTTTTCCTCGGAATGGATTTCCCGGAGGGTGCCCGGGTGCTTAATATTTCTGTGGATCTCTGTATTGCCGGAGCCGGGGAAATCCCGGTTCCTCCGGTGGAAGCCTGCCTGAGGGTGATCGATGAGCCGGTCATCAGGCTGGTAAGTACTGACCTGGAAGCAGTCTCTGTGATCCGCAAAATCTCGGATGTGTTCAATTTTGCCGACGATTACCTGGGATTGCTTAAAGCGGCAGTGATAGCCTCAGGAATCATCCCTCCCGGCATGGAGGGGTTGGATATGCCCGTGGCCTCCCTTCTCGAAAGAATGGTAGGGCAGGGACTCGGACTGGAACTGGTCAGCCAGGTGAACAACATCCCCAAAGGATCGAGGTTGGCGGTATCCACCACCTTATTGGCATCTCTCATCTCGGTGTGCATGCGGGCTACCGGGCAAACCCTTCAATTGACCGGAATTCTGAACGAAGAAGAACGCCGGCTGGTGGCTTCCAAAGCCATCCTCGGAGAATGGCTCGGGGGATCGGGCGGAGGCTGGCAGGACTCGGGCGGCGTATGGCCGGGGATCAAACTGATTAAAGGCGTGAAAGCCCGGCCTGGCGATCCGGAATACGGGATCAGCAAGGGAAAACTCTTGCCCGATCATGAAATACTTGATTTTGAGGAGGTTTCTCCGGAAACCCGTCGGAAACTGCAGGATTCTCTGGTGATGGTGCACGGCGGAATGGCCCAAAATGTGGGACCGATCCTCGAAATGGTCACCGAGAAATACCTGCTCCGTTCCGAAAAGGAGTGGAAGGCCCGGAAACAGGCCATGACCATCTTCGATGCAATTGTGGAACAACTCAAAGCCGGCAACATCAGGGAGCTGGGAGCATTTACCCAAAGCAATTTTGACGGACCGGTGCAGGATATCATCCCTTCGGTTTCAAATGCCTACACCGGAAAAATCATTGAAGCCACCCGGGATGCCTTTAAGGAACAATTCTGGGGTTTCTGGATGATGGGAGGAATGTCGGGAGGGGGCATGGGATTCATCTTTGATCCTTCCGTCAGGGACCAGGCCCGTGAATGGCTCTTAACCACCATGCTGGCGACAAAAAAGGAAATGGAAAAATCAGTTCCCTTTGCCATGGATCCGGTGGTATATGATTTCAAAATCAATGAAAAAGGTACTTCCGCAACCTTTTATACCGGCGAAAAAGCATTCCTTCCGGTGAAATATTATACCCTGATGGTTCCCAACCTGCTGAAAAAGGAGATTACGGAACTGACACATTGCCAGCAGCGTGAACTGGAGTTACTGGGAAAGTCAAATAAAAGCAGGGGATTTTACCAAAGTTTTGTGACCGATCTTTTCGACCGGATGATTCCCCAGGAGGAAACAGGCAGCCAGAATCAGCAGCAATTAACGGAACTGCTCAAGGAAACAGGTTTTAATCCGAAGATTCATGAAGAAATCAAAGCGGAACTGAAAGCCGGAAGGATCGGGCTGGCACAGAACCGGTTGCCGGTGAACACCCTGATAAGCGATCCCCTTCCTGGGGAAGTACTGAACAGTGACGGTTCATATCGGAGAACAGCCATTTCTTCGGGAAGTGCGGCGATCAGAAGCGGGGAAGTGGCGATCGTCACCCTCGCCGGAGGTATCGGCAGCCGGTGGACCCAGGGAGCGGGAGTGGTGAAGGCCCTGCACCCTTTTTTCAGATTTGCAGGACGACACCGGAACTTCATCGAAGTCCACCTTGCCAAGAACCGCAGGGTGGAAAAACAATTTGAAACCTCCATCCCGCATGTATTTACCACCAGCTATATGACCCATCAGCCTGTGGTTGATTTTCTGAAAGCGGGAAATTTCAGGCTGGGCAAAGAGGTTTTCCTTTCCCCCGGGAAATTCACCGGATTACGTCTGTATCCCATGGAACGGGACCTCCGCTTTTACTGGGATGAAATGCCACACCAGATATTGGACGACCAGGCTCAGAAGGTCAGGGATAACCTCCGGAATGTGCTGGTAAAATGGACAAAACAGGCAATCGAAGGAGAGGATTACACCGAAAACAAACCGGAACAATGTATCCATCCTGTAGGCCACTGGTTTGAAATTCCCAACATGATCCTGAACGGCACCCTGAAAGAGCTGATCAGGCATAATCCGGGTCTCAGATACCTGCTGGTCCACAATATCGATACGCTGGGTGTTACGGTCGATCCCGCCCTGCTGGGACTTCATATCAAAGAAAACAATACCATGACCGTGGAAGTCATTCCCCGGTGGATGGAAGACCGGGGTGGGGGACTGGCCAGGGTGAACGATACCCTCCGACTGGTGGAAGGGATGGCATTACCCGATGAATCGGTGGAATTTAGGCTGAGCTATTACAACACAAACACTTTCTGGATCACCATTGAGCCGCTGCTTGCAGCATTTGGCCTCACCATGCAGGATCTTGACAGGGAAGAGATACTCCAAGAACAGATCCTTGAAATGTCGAAAGCAATGCCGAGTTATATCACGATCAAGGATGTGAAGAAACGCTGGGGAAAAGGACAGGAAGATATCTTCCCGGTGACCCAGTTTGAAAAACTCTGGGGTGATATGACTGCACTTCCCGGTTTGAAGATTGGTTTTGTGGAAGTCAGCCGGTTCCGGGGACAGCAACTAAAAGAGATGGCCCAATTGGACGGTTGGGTCAACGATGGATCAGCGGAATTTGTGAATGGATTGTGCCATTGGAATACCTTTTGATTTTTTAATCTGGCCTGGAATGAATTCCTGCGGGTGTCCCGTTGGCGTATCAGATCAAAAACAACCGGTATACTTGTACAATAGGGAATATGGGGAAAGGGTTATTTTGCATAATAACGTAAAATATAACGTATTTCAGTTTCACTTGCGAAACTTTAATAAATTATCATAAGAACGTACTTTCCAAAAGGGTGCAGGGTTGTTTTTATAATAACAACCACAATACCCCTACTGAAATGGCAAAGCTGATGAGGGTGACCGCGATCCCGATTTTGAAAAATTCCCAAAAACCAATTCTCACCCGTTCTTTTTCAGCCGATTCGATAACGATCAGGTTGGCCATTGCCCCGATGATGGTGGCATTCCCGGCCAGCGTGGAGGCTGATGCCAGCGAGAGCCAGAGGATTTCACTTGACATGGGTTTCAGGACCGGGAGCATCATCACGGTATAGGGGACGTTGCTGACAATCTGGGATAGGAAAAGACTCAATCCGTGCAGTTTGACAACACCGCCGATATCTCCGGTGAGCACTTCAGAGTGGATAAAGAAATCAAGCAGCCCTGTTTTTACGGCCCCTTCCACCACGATAAAAAGGGAGGCGAAGAAAAGTAACAAAACCCAGTCGACATTCCGGATTACCAGCGAAGGTTTCACCTTTCCGAAGATCAGGATAAAGGATGCCCCGGTAAGGGCAATCACAGGAATGGAAAGATGAAGTAGCTTCCCCAGGAAAAACATGACCACAACCCCCAAAAATACCGGTACCGAGAACTTCATGGAATCAAAACGGTATTCAAATTTATGGTCGTTGGGGACCATGACCGTTTCAGAGCCGAAATGGGAGGGATAAAACCAGCGAACCATCACAACGATCAAGGCCATTCCTAAAAGGGAAACAGGCAGGAGTTTGTAGAAGAAGGTGGCATAATCAATGCCCGAGCTGATCCCGATCAGCATGTTCTGGGGATTCCCGGTGATGGTCATGGCACTTCCGATGTTCGCGGAAAGGATTTCTGCAATGAGATAGGGGACCGGATTCAAAGAGGAAGCCCGGCAGATGGCGATGATGACCGGTGTGAAAAGCAACACCACCGCATCGTTAACCAGGAATGCTGACGCAATGCCCGTCACAAAGGTGATTATGATGAGCAGCTTCAGGGGTGTCTTTGACCATGAAAGGGTCTTTTCGGCGATCAGCGAGAAGAAACCGTCGAGTTGGAGGACCGAAATGATGATCATCATGCCCAGCAATAGGGCGATTGTGTTGTAATCGATCGCTCTAACCGCCTCCTCCAAATTCAACACGCCGAAAACCACCATGGCCACTGCCCCGAAAAATGCAGCCGATGGCCTGTCCACATTGATCTTCGGCAGACGGGTGAAAATGATCCCGATGTAGGTGATCACGAAAATTATCAGAGCTGTAAGCTGCATGGCATACCTTTGTGCAAATATACACCCTGTTTGATTTCCAGGTAAGGCCTGCGGTGCAAGTTCTTCTTTTTCTCAGGCTCACCTGCTGCGGCCCCGGATGATAACCGTGCGGCTTAAACCTATCAGGACAACACCAACATGATGCCGGCAAGTAGATGTTTCATCATGCTTTTTTGTTGTTATTCTCCTAATTAGGAAAATAATCAGCAGAAAACAAAATCATTTAATCCCCGAAGTCCAAATGTTTGTAAGTGGCCAGATTAGCTGCTTTTTTATGAAATTCTCTGCTCACTCCCGGATCACCCTTTTCTGAAGCGATTCTGCTTAAGCCAAAATAGCAGAAAGAGTTATATTCATTGGCATATTCCCCGAAAGCTGATGTTTTTTGAAGGGCATTCCGGTATAACATTTCCGCAGCTTCATGATTTTCGTATTTCTTTTCCTGAAGAATCGCCTGCAATACCGTTTTTTCAGCATTGAACCAATGGCTTTCGGGCTGCCTGGCTGTGGAAAGCAGCATTTCTGCCTCGTCATACCTGTGCAGAAGGAGAAGGCTCTTCACTTGCATGGCCAGGTATACATTGTTCCGCGGATAGGTCTTGAGAAGTTTTTTGCTGTACCTGTGGGCAGCTGCGTAATTCCGCTCATATCCGGTGTTGATCCAGGTGAGAAAGGAGAGTGCTTCCGCTATCAGGAAGATGGAGTTGCTGGCCGCGTGTTCCAGTTGCCGGAGTCCCTCCTTCCTGTTTCCCCGCGGAAAAAGCAATGCAAAGGGTTTGTAAAAGGGATGCACGTCGGGATAGGTTTCCCGGTAGTAATTGTATAGTCCGGTGACAAAGCTGAAATCAGCAAAGGTGCCGGTGTAATCAAAAGCCTTCACCACGTCCTGATAAGTTTTTGCTGCCATGGGGATCACAGACCTTCCGAGGCCGTTGTCGGCATAAAAGGTAAGAAGCAGCCCGCGGGCCCCGATATCAGCCAGCAAATATTCGGCTTCTCCGGGCAGAAGCCTTTTTCCTTCGCACAGTCTGATGCAGGTAAGCATCTCATTCTTAAAAGGCTCCAGCGCCGGGGAGGAGGGTGTCAACGGAAAATTCTCCCAATATAGGATCAGCCCCTTCATCAGCGGGATCACCGGATGGCCCGGATAAACGGGTTCCAGCTTTCCGACAATCTCCCGGGCCTGGCTGAATTCACAGTTGTATATGTTATGCACCCCCTTCCGCAGAATAGAAATGGAAGCCGAATCACCCAGGATCTGGGCGACCAGACCCTGCTGGAAAAAAATCATGAAGGCCGGAAGGAGTAAATATTTCCAGTAGTATGGCTTCATGTTGCACTGATTATGGTCATTAATCCTGTCTGCAAAGCCTGCGTCCCCGTATTATGCCAGCCTAAAGTTATCAAAAAAGGGAATTCCTCTCATTTTTTAATATTTTCGTGATTTCTATTTCTTAAAACAAGTATGCCATGAGAGTATTTCCGACAAGCGAATGTTTTGCAGCAATGTTCTGGTTCCTGCTCCTGGTCATGCCGGAAGCTTCTTATGCAAAATCCCCGAAGCCGATGGTGACGGCCTCTTACAACATCCGTTTGAACACACCGGGAGATGGGATCAACGCCTGGCCCAACCGGAAAGAGGAGGTAAAAGCGCTGGTGCGCTACCATGGGTTCGACATTTTCGGGATTCAGGAGGCGTTTATTGGCCAGATCAACGACCTGCTCGAAATGGAGGAATATGCCTACACCGGACATGGCCGCGATGACGGAAAGCAGACAGGGGAGCATGCCTGCATCCTTTACAAAAGAGATCGGTTCCAACTGCTGGAATCGGGAGATTTTTGGCTCAGTGAAACCCCTGATGTGCCTTCCATTGGGTGGGACGGCAAATGCTGCAGGAGGATCTGCTCCTGGGCCAAATTCCGGGACAAGGGCAGCCGGTCCGATTTTTACTTTTTCTGCGTTCATTTCGACCATGAAGGGATGGTGGCACGCCGTGAGTCGGGAAAACTGATGGTGCAGAAAATTAAGGAGATAGCGGGTGCAAAACCAGTAATCTGTGTGGGTGATTTCAATTCAACCCCCGAAACGGAGCAGATCCAAACCATGCAGAGCTTTCTTAACGACGCATGGCAGGTAACAGAAATGCCACCCTACGGACCGGCCGGCACTTTTAACGGATTTAACTATCAGGCTCCCCTGAAAGAGCGGATCGACTATGTGTTCCTGAGCAACCATTTCAGGGTGTTCAAATATGGTGTGCTCACCGACAGCAAAGCGCAGCGTTTTCCGTCGGACCACCTGCCGGTTGTCGTATATACCGTTTTAAGAAAATAGGATGGAGTGGACCAGACAGCAGGTGTCCCTGATTGCCATTGTGGCAGTTACCGCCTTCATGGGGACCTTCCTGATTTCATCGATCAACATCGCCCTGCCAGCGATTGGAAAAAGTTTCGGACTTGATGCGGTCGCCCTCAGTTGGATTGTCACGTCATTCCTTCTCTCCACGGCGATTTTCCTGCTCCCCGTAGGCCGATGGGGCGACCTGACGGGCATCAGGCGGATCTTTAAGTCGGGCATGGTTATCTTTACACTCTCCTCCCTGCTGTGTGGTCTGGCCGGCTCAGGATTCTGGCTTATCGCCATGCGGTTTCTGCAGGGGATCGGAGCGGCCTTCACCGGTACGACGGGTTCTGCCATCCTGGTGGCCTCTTTTCCGCCCCGCTACAGGGGCAGGGTACTGGGAATGTCAGTTTCGGCAGTTTATCTGGGACTGGCATTCGGCCCCTTTGCCGGGGGATTCCTCACCCAATACCTGGGCTGGCGCTCCATCTTTTTCATCTCCACGGTACTGGGAGCCATGGCATCGGTGACTACCTTTCTTTACCTGCCCAAAGATGAAATCCTCCCTGATGTACAGCGGAAAATCGACCTGAAAGGCACCCTCTTTTATGTCGCCGGCTTAGTTGCCCTGCTGACCGGCTCATCCCGCATACCGGCCCTTACGGGATGGTTCCTCCTGGGAGGAGGTGTCCTCTTCCTGGGATTGTTCTGGCTTATGGAAGGCCGCTCATCAATGCCCATGATCGACATCCGTCTGTTTACCCATAACCGCCTCTTCGCATTTTCAAACCTGGCGGCATTGATCAATTACAGCGCTACCTTTGCCATTGTATTCCTCCTGAGTCTGTACCTGCAGAAAATCAGGGGACTGAATCCCAGGGATGCTGGCATGATCCTGATCGCCCAACCCGTTATGATGGCGTTCTTTTCTCCCATCGCCGGCAGAATATCAGATCGCATACAACCCAGGTATCTCACCTCCGCGGGAATGTTGTTATGTACCCTCGGACTGGCATCCTTTGCCCTTTTGTCAGAAACTACACCTGTCGCAATGATCGTGGCACTACTGGCAGGCGTGGGACTGGGTTTCGCACTTTTTTCCTCTCCCAATATGAACACCATTATGAGTTCGGTAGAGAGAAGCCGTTACGGCCTGGCTTCGGGAACAGCCTCTACCATGCGGGTGATCGGGCAGATCGTCAGCATGACCATCGCCACTTTCTTCTTCTCAGCCATCTTCGGAAGGCAAACCGTGGAGGCTGTGCCCCCGCATCTCTTCCTGAAAGCCATGAAACTGGGCTTTGTAGTTTTTTCCCTGATCAGTGCCACAGGGATTTATTTCTCTTACAGCCGCGGAAAAATAATCAGGGAACAAGAATGAGTGTTAAATTACGCGTTGTTGCTGACAAAATTGAACTTTCCCGTCGGTGACAATGCATAATTTCTTTATTTTGTGACGCCTTAAGTATAACAGTTCCTATATACGGAAATCGATGAAAAAGACATTTTTTTTACAGATAATTCTCTTGTTATTAAGCCTTTCGGCTTTTTCACAGACCCTCCCTTCCTGGTTCCCGACCCAAGGGCTTGTGGCCTTTTATCCCATGTCGGGGAATGCACAGGACCATAGCGGGAACGGAAACCATGGAACTGTCCACGGAGCGCTTCTCATTTCCGACCGGTTCGGGAATAACAATGCCGCCTATCAGTTTAATGGGGATGGGGATTATATTGATGTTACAGACAATGCCTCTTTCAACCCGACGAGCAGCCTTTCTCTTTCCATGTGGGTGCAGACCGCAACCCCGCACAGTTTCGCCGGCGTTATGGGCAAATGGAACAACCTGGACGGATTGGTAGGAGAGGGTCAGGAACAGTTTTGTTTCAACGTAAGTGATACTCACTTCGGAATCAATTTCGGGCTTAAAACGGACAAGAATCCTACGGTTTATCCGCACGAAATGGATGTCATTTACAGAAACGGAAACTGGAATCACTACGTGGGAACCTACGATGGTTTGTCTGCCAAGCTTTATGTCAACGGCGAACTGGTTCATACCCTCCGTACTTCGGGATCGATCCCGGTGTACACCCAGAAATTTGAAATCGGAAGAATCGCCGGAGGACAACCGACCTGTGCGACGAGTTACTATTTTACCGGTAATATTGATGATGTGGGCATGTGGAACAGGGCGCTCACCCCGGAGGAGATCAGAAAGCTGTATTCCGAATGTCCCGGATTCACAATGGTGGAAATAACTCCGCTCGGACCGCTTGCCTTTTGCCAGGGGGGGGAGGTAATCCTTAAATCCAATACCGAAGAAGGTGCTGCGATACAATGGTTCCGGAATGATACCCTGATTTCCGGTGCTAATGACACATTGTTTACCGCCCGTAACCCGGGCAGTTATTCCGTAATGCTGTCCAAAAACATGTGCCAGAGCATAAGTGCTCCGGTCATCGTGGAGGTCTTGTCTTTTCAGGGTGAGTTGATCACTTCATCGGGTCCCCTTTCCTTCTGTGCCGGGGATACCGTTGTCCTTACCGCCGCTGAAGGAGATTCCGTCCTCTGGAATACCGGGGATACCACCCAAAGCATTACCGTAACCGCAGAAGGTAACTATTCGGTTGAAATCACCAGGGGTGAATGTAAGTCTTCCGCTTCTGTCATGGTCACGGTCCACCATGCCCCGGAAATTGTCTTTCAGCTACATGACGATTATATCAGCCTGCAATCCGATTCTCTCACCCTGACCGCCGAACCCGAAGGAGGAATCTTCTCAGGAAATGGCATCCTCAACGGTAAATTCCTGCCATCGCTGGCCGGACTGGGGAAAAGCGTGATCACCTACTCTTTTACTTCTCCGGAAGGATGTAGCGGTTCATCTTTCCGGGAAATTGTCGTTTATGACACTACCGGAGTCGTTTGTTCACATTTCGATACCGTAACGGTTGTGAAATACGACACCCTGCAGGTGATGAAATACGATACCGTGGTGGTCACACAATACGACACCATCCGGGTATTCAGGTACGACACCGTGCAGGTCATTCAGCATGACACCCTTTATTATTCGCGTTCATATATCACGCCTGATACGATGGTTATTACCGTTACCCGGGCAAATACGGGAGATCAAATCGCCCATGACCTGGTTACCCTCTATCCGAATCCTGCTAAAACCGTCCTGAACATCCGCTTTACCGAATATGCCATCCGGAACAACTATTCCCTGGTGATCAGAAATGCCCTCGGACAACAGCTTTTTGTCTCGGAGGCAATTGTACAGGAACAACGTATAAAACTGGATTCCTGGGCAAACGGCGTCTATTTTGTATACCTTGAAGACTCCGGGGGATTTAACGTTGAAGTAAGAAAAATCATAATTCAGTAGATTCTGAAAGAACAAAGGGAAGCTCAACAGCTTCCCTTCTTTCAAATGTTAACCCCCAAACACACAATGTCAGATCTGTATCTGACGTGAAGTGCTTCAAAAGTAATTAAATTTTTCAGAAAAAACTATAAAAGTGAAAAAAACTTTATTAATTTTTTTAACCCGTAACGTCAGAAGAAATGACCATGCACGATTATGCACCAACCGGAATGAAATTGCGAAGCTATTCTTTGCGACCGCTGAAACGTAAAATAGCCGCAAAAATAACCACATGGTCATTACATGTGTTTCACTACGTGAACCAATACAACGTAATAATTTAAATGCATGAGAAGAAAGGAACCAGGATCCTTATCGATTTTCTGCAACAAAAACAAAGCTCCCCGGGAAGGGACCCCATGATTTGCTGGTCACCCCGTTTCGGGAAGAGCCTTCATAAGCCTGGGCTCCTGGTTTGATTTCAATGGTCACGGTCCCTCCTTCCCTGGGGGTGATGATTCCTGCATGAACTGCTGCGGCAGCGATGGAACTGTCGTCGGTGTAAAGGTCGGTCCCCCAAAGACGATCCGATAATTTTCCGTTTTCAGGAAAGCTGATGGTAAAACGTTTTCCCTGGCTTTTTCGGAAGCTTCCCGCATGCATGGTCCAGGTCCCCTGAATGACATCTTCCTGAATAACCTGGCTTTTCCAGGGTTTTTCCTTCTTCTTTTCCACGAAAACAAAACTTCCTTCAAAGGCTTCGTAATCCCTGCTGTAAACCTCATTGGCATAGCTCCCTTCGTAATAGTCCTGTCCCGGCCTTATCTCAACCGTCACGGTTCCTCCCTTTTCCGGTGTGATCAATCCGGCATGCACGGCTGCTGAAGCTATGTTGCTGTGATCGGTATAGGTTCCTTTTCCCCAGACATACTCCGATAAAGTTCCGCCGGGGGGAAAGGAAATAGTAAATTGTCTGCCGTTTTCCCCGCGTAACAGTTCCGCCGTCATTCCCCAGTTTCCCCTGAGGGTCAGGCTCTCTGATTCTATCCGGGGCGCAGAAGTATAGGATTCCACGAACACAAAACTCCCCGGGAAAGGACCCCATGTTTTGCTGGTAACCCCATTCCGGAGAGTGCCTTCGTATTCCTGGGCTCCGGGCCTCATTTCGATGGTGACGGTTCCTCCCTCCTTCACCGTAATCAGTCCGGCATGCACGGCGGCCGTGCCTACGGAACTGTCATCAGTGTACAGGTCGGTGCCCCATATACGGTTTGATAAGGTGCCTCCTGCGGGAAACTGAATGGTGATTTGCTTCCCCGTCTGTTTGCGGAAGCTGCTGGCCTGCATCGTCCAACTTCCTTCGATCACCTCCTGGGAAGTTGCAGGGAGAAATATAGCCATCAAAAGTGAGGCCAGCAGCAGGACCCTGCAAGAAAAATATTTCATAGGACGTCAAGATTGATTTATATCAAGTCAAAATTAAACGAACATCTTTTCATTTCAAAATTCCGGGACCGGTATTTGAAACTCCCTTCCGCAGAGCAGCGCGGGGATTATGGGTATAGGTATGGAATACCAGATGGGTCATTCCCTGCAGAAGATTGTTTCCTGCCGCCCCCCCATCCGCCGTTAACACCTTTCTCCCTGATGAAATAAGGAGATAATCCCCGGGATTTTCCTTAACTTTCGGGCTTGAACCAACAATCGCAGTAGCATGAAACGTTTTATTTTTTGTCTGTCTGGCGTGTTTTTAATGGTTTTGCTTAACCTTGGCACGTTTGCCCAGGGGAAGCATTCCCCGGTGAAAGTTGATTTTTTCCCGTTTTCGGTTTGGTACAGCGGGGGTAAAGCACGTGCCCCTATGTTGTCGAAGATAACCCCTCAGTCAGAAGAAGCCTGGAGACGCGATTTGCAACAAATTAAAAAGCTGGGGTTCAATACGGTACGCACCTGGGTGGAATGGGCGGCCTGTGAACCGGTGCGGGGAAAGTACAATTTCGAAAACCTGAAATTGCTGCTTAAGCTTGCCGAAGAAACCGGACTCAGGGTTTTCATCCAGGTTTACGTGGATTCAGCTCCCGACTGGGTGGCCCGTGATTTTTCACATGCCCTGTTTGAAGCCCACAGCGGTGACAAGGTTTATCCCCAGGCCGCCCCAGGGGTTTGCACCGACAATACCGATGCCGCAGAGGCGGTTCTCGGCTTTTACACCGCCACGGCAAGGGTGGCTTCCGCCTCGCCGGCATTTTTTGGCTGGGATCTCTGGAGCGAACCCCACATCATCAACTGGGCTTCCCTCGACTTTATTCCCAATGCCCAGTTCTGTTTCTGCCCGGGAACCAAGGCCAAATTCAGGAAATGGCTTGAGAAGAAATATGGCTCCATAGACGGCCTCAACCGGGCCTGGTACCGCAATTTCACCGGTTGGGAACAGGTCGATCCCCCGCGTTTCAGCACCATTCTAAGCTACACCGACTTCATTGACTGGAAGAGTTTCATCTATGATAAACTAATGGATGACATGGCTGCCCGTTACCAGGCTATCCGCAAGGGTGACCCCACTCACTTGATCACCGCCCATGCTGTGGGGGCCTCCCTTTTCCAGTCGCCCCATGTGGGCGCCGGCGCTACCGATGATTTCCTGATGGCCCGGCCCCTTGACTACTACGGGGTATCCATGTATCCCAAGCACAACCAGCCCGACCGGGCTTGGTCGCTGACTACCCTGCGCGCCACCACCGACTTTACCCGCAGCGCCAACCGTGAAAAAGGGGGCTGGTATGTCGGCGAACTGCAAGCCGGCATGGGCACCGTTGCCCTGCTGGTGAGCGACCCGGTGACTGCCGCCGACCACCGTATATGGGCCTGGTCGGCCATCGCCAAGGGAGCCAAAGGCGTTAACATTTATGCTTATTACCCGATGTCGACCGGCTATGAAGCCGGAGGCTACGGGCTGATCAACCTCGATGGAACCCTCACCGACAGGGCCGTGAAAGCCGGGGAGATGGCTGCCGTCGTCAACCGCAACCAACAACTGTTCCTCTCTTCCCAACCCGTGAAAGCCCGCATCGGTATCGTGTACAATCCCATGACCCAAATGGTGGGCGGCATGCAGCGGCGCGATTACCCCGGGGCTTTGTCCAACTCCCTGCTGGGCTATTATCAGTCGTTCGCCAACCACAATGTCCCTGTCGACTTCATCCACCGCGAACATTTAGAAAAGGGAGAACTCTCACAATACAAGCTGATCATCCTTCCCTTCCAGGTCATGTTCACCGCAAAAGCCGCCGAAGGAATACGTGAGTTCGTCCGCAACGGCGGATATGTGATGGCCGAAGCCCGCATGGCCTGGAACGACGAATACGGCCATGCCCCGGGCATCATCCCGGGTCTTGGACTTCACGAAGTTTTCGGAGTCCGCGAAAAGGAAGTTCGCATGAGGGAAAAGATCAACCTGACCCTCACTGAAACTACCCATCCGGCCCTGAGCGGACTGAAAGCCGGAGAGCTTCTTAAAGGCTCCCTCTATGCACAATCGCTGAGACCGCTGGAAAACTGGGATGTCCAAATCCTTGGCCTTACCGGAGAGGGTGACCCGGCAATCGTGTGTGCCTCCTACGGAAAAGGGAAAGCCATGACGGTGGGTTCTTTCCCCGGAATGGCCAATTTCCCGGAGGTGGATCCCGTCAACGACACCTTCTTCCTCAATCTGCTCCAATGGGCTGACATTGAAAGGCCCTTCACCACTTCGCACGACGGAAGAACCACCAACCAGGTGGAAGTACGCCTCCAGGAAAATCCCCAAGGCTACCTCCTCTTTATCCTCAACCACAGTGAAAAGAGCGAGGAGATCACGGTCGACCTCAGGGTGCTGAAAAACGGCAACTACCGGGTCAATGATATCCTCTACAACAGAAACATCACATTGAGGAGCAACGGGAATATCCTGAAAATATTCACCCGCCTTGATCCTAAACAAGTGGCTGTTCAGGAAATCGTGCCTGCCGAATGAACACAAGGGTTACACCTTAACCTCAACCCTCAGCCTTTCATATGGTTGAATCCCCCGGCCTGCAACGGGATAAGCGATCCTCCCGAAGTGACAAGTATGGTCCCCTCTTCGGGCTTCGTCATGTGACCAATCACCGTGATATCGGGATCCTCCTTAACCTTGTCATATAAGGCCAGGGGGAGGGTAAACAGCAGTTCATAATCTTCACCCCCGTTCAGGGCAGCCACCAGGGGGTTGATGTTGAATTCGAGCGCCATGTCGCGGGTCTGTTGGTCGTAGGGGATCTTTTCCTCGTAAAGATGGCAACCTGTTCCGGAGGCTTTGCAGATGTGCATGATTTCGGAGGAAAGCCCGTCGGAAATGTCGATCATGGCCGTAGGCTTAATTTCCATCTTCCTGAAGGCTTCGACGATGTCTCCTCGCGCTTCGGGCTTCAGCTGACGCTGCAGAATGTAATCGTATCCTTCCAACTGAGGTTGCGTGGAAGGATTTACCTTGTAGACTTCATTTTCGCGCTCCAGCAGTTGAAGTCCCATATAGGCCCCTCCAAGATCACCACTTACGCAGAGGAGTTCGTTGGGGCGCGCTCCGGAACGGTAGGTAATCTCCTCCAGGGGAGCGGTCCCCAAAGCTGTGATGCTGATCATCATCCCGGTGAGGGAACTGGTAGTATCCCCTCCCACCAGGTCCACACCATATTTTTCGCAGGCCAGGGTAATCCCCTGGTACAGCTCTTCCACCATTTCAAGGGTGAACTTCGAAGATATGGCAATACTGACGGTTATCTGACGCGGTGTGGCATTCATGGCATAAACATCGGAGAGATTCACCACAACCGATTTGTACCCCAGGTGCTTTAACGGCATGTACATCAGGTTGAAATGAATGCCCTCCAACAGCAAATCCGTCGTAACCACCATTCCCTGATCCCCGCAAGCGATCACGGCCGCATCATCCCCCACACCCTTCAGCGTGCTTCCCTGACGCTTAACCAGATTGCCGGTCAGCCTTTCAATAAGACCAAATTCCCCCAAAGAGGCGATGGTCTCCCTGTTTTTGCTCCCTGTCATTCTATTTCAGATAAAAAGGTATTAAATAATGCCAACTCCGGCAAAAATATTCCTAAATTTATATCTTTGCAATGGTTTTGTAAACCGGTCGGAGCTTTTATTTGTTGAATGATTGCCGGGACTGAAAAGGGCACAATGAAAGACCAGGATAAAGTATTGAAAGAGGTTACCCAGGGTGAGTATAAATACGGGTTTTATACCGACATCGAAACCGACATCATTGCGAAAGGATTGAATGAAACGGTAATCCGGACCATCTGGGAAAAGAAAAAGGAGCCTGAATTTATGTTGGAATTCAGGTTGAATGCATATCGTAAATGGCTGAAAATGAAGATGCCTGACTGGGCCTACCTGAAAATTCCAGCCATTGATTTCCAGGAGATCAGTTATTATGCGGCACCCCGAAAAAAGCCAAAATATGAGAGTCTGGATGAGGTGGATCCCGAGTTGATCGATACGTTCAACAAACTGGGCATTCCGCTCGAGGAGCAGATGCACCTGGCCGGGGTGGCTGTGGATGCGGTTATGGACAGTGTTTCTGTGAAGACAACCTTTAAGGAGACCCTGGCGGAAAAGGGGATCATTTTCTGTTCATTCAGTGAAGCGTTGCAGGAACATCCCGATCTGGTACGCAAATATCTCAGCATGGCCGTTCCGGTAGGTGACAACTATTTCGCTGCGCTCAATTCAGCGGTATTCAGTGACGGCTCTTTTTGTTATATTCCCAGGGGAGTCCGATGCCCCATGGAGCTTTCCACCTATTTCCGGATCAATGCGGCCAATACCGGGCAGTTCGAACGAACGTTGATCATCGCCGATGAAGGAAGTTATGTGAGTTACCTCGAAGGATGTACGGCTCCCATGCGTGATGAGAACCAGTTGCACGCCGCGGTGGTTGAAATCATAGCGCTCGGCCATGCCGAAGTGAAATACAGCACCGTGCAAAACTGGTATCCGGGTGATAAAAACGGAAAGGGCGGAATTTATAATTTTGTCACGAAACGGGGAATTTGCCGGGGAAAATCATCTAAGATCAGCTGGACCCAGGTGGAGACCGGCTCGGCCATCACATGGAAATACCCCAGTTGCATCCTGCTGGGGGACAATTCCGTCGGCGAGTTTTATTCGGTGGCACTCACCAATAATCACCAGCAGGCAGATACGGGAACCAAGATGATCCACATCGGCAGGAATACCAAAAGCACCATCGTTTCCAAGGGAATTTCCGCCGGGGTGAGCAACAACAGTTACCGCGGACTGGTCAAGGTGATGCCTAGAGCCCTCAATGCCCGGAACTTCTCGCAATGTGATTCCCTCCTGATGGGAGACCGGTGCGGAGCCCACACTTTCCCCTATATTGAGGTTGGCAACAAGTCGTCGGTGGTAGAACACGAAGCCACAACCTCAAAAATTGGCGAAGACCAGATCTTCTATTGCAACCAGCGGGGAATCAGTACCGAAGATGCCATCGGCATGATCGTTAATGGCTATGCACGCGAAGTGCTGAACAAACTGCCCATGGAATTTGCCGTGGAAGCCCAGAAATTGTTGGCTATCAGCTTGGAAGGAAGCGTAGGGTAAAAGAAGGTCTGAAAAAAATAAGGGTCTGACTCTTTTGTTTTAAGTAGTTGTTATTCAGTACAAAAGTTCGTTAAAAACAATGTTAAATAATTGATAATCAACAAAATAACTTGTAAATAAATTTACATAAGTCCCTGATAGTCAGTAAATTAACAGGATCTATCAAAATCTTTGTCAGTAGATCAGAATAAGAAAACAGTATGTTGTCTATAAAAAACCTGTGCGTTTCCATTGAAGGAAAGGAAATCCTGACCGGCATCAACCTGGAAGTAAGGCCTGGAGAAGTCCATGCCATCATGGGGCCGAACGGTTCCGGAAAGAGTACCCTGGCCAATGTCCTGGCAGGAAGGGAGGGGTATGAGATTACCTCGGGAGAGATTACCTTTGAAGGGGAAGATCTTTTTGAACTGTCACCTGAAGAACGGGCAAGAAAGGGAATTTTTCTCAGTTTTCAGTACCCTGTTGAAATTCCGGGGGTACCCATGGTTACTTTTTTGAAAACATCGGTGAATGAACACCGGAAGTTCAAAGGCGAGAAACCGCTTACGGCGGGGGAATTTCTGAAACTCATGCGGGAAAAAAAGCAGATGGTCGAAATGGATACCGAACTGACCAACCGCTCGGTGAATGAAGGCTTTTCGGGAGGCGAGAAAAAGAAAAATGAGATTTTTCAGATGGCTCTGCTGGAACCCCGGTTGTCCATCCTAGACGAGACCGATTCCGGCCTCGACATCGACGCGTTGAAAATTGTGGCCAATGGCGTCAATGCCCTCAAATCTCCCGGAAGATCAACGATAGTAATTACCCATTACCAACGCTTGCTTGATTATATTATTCCCGATCACGTACATGTGCTATACAAAGGAAAGATCGTGAAATCTGCGGGACGTGAACTTGCCCTCGAACTGGAGGAAAAAGGTTACGAATGGATCAAACAGGAGAACGGGAATTGATGATGAACGCTATTACTGATGCAGCAGACCTGTCGCTCATGTACTTGGCCCGGTACAGGGAGGCAGCCGACCGTTGGATGAAGGAAACGCCTCCGGTCCTTCACCGGAACAGGGAAACGGCCATCCGGGAATTCCTCCGGCAGGGTATTCCGTCAAAAAAGAACGAAAACTACAAGTATTCGCCGCTTCAGCCATATTTCTCCTGGGAGTATGATTTTCAGCATTCCCGGAATCATGTGGATTTTCAGCTGAACGAGGTGTTTCAGTGTGATATTCCGCAACTCGACACCGTATTGATGCTGGTGATGAATGGCTGGTTTCATTCCCTGAACAGTGAGCGTTATGAATTACCTCCCGGGGTGATTGCCGGAAGCCTGGAAGAGATCGCCGCTGCACATCCGGGTCTTGTGGAACCCTGGTACGGCAGTTTGGCCGAACCGGCGGAAGACCCCCTGGTGGCTTTAAACAGTGCGTTTGCCCGCGACGGGTTTTTTATTTATGTGCCCCGGGGTGTTCGTGTTGAAAAACCCATTCAGGTGATCAACCTGCAGGAAGCGGAACATGACACCTTTGTCACACAGCGGAACCTGGTCATTGTGGACCCTGGGGCGGAGGTTAACCTGATCATTTGTGACCATACCCTGAATGCCAACCGCTATATGGTAAATGATGTTACGGAAATATTCGTGGGGAAGAATGCCAGGGTGGATGTCTGTTCAGTGCAGAACCAGCATAATCGTGCTGCTTCGGTACATTCGGTTTTTTTCAGGCAGGAACGGGATTCCCGGATCACCAGTCATGCTGTTACCCTCCACGGGGGGATGGTGCGAAACAACCTGAAAGCCCTCCTCAACGGGGAGAATTGCGAAGCCAACCTTTACGGCATGGCATTTATCGACAGGAAACAACATGTCGACAATTCCCTTCAGGTGATCCACGCCTTTCCCAACTGCCAGAGCAACCAGCATTACAAGAATGTCCTCGATGATGAATCTTCGGGTGCCTTTTCGGGAAGGATCCATGTATTGCGTGACGCACAGAAGACCAACGCTTACCAGCGCAACAACAGCCTGTTGCTTACCGACAAAGCCCTAATGCAGACAAAACCGCAGCTGATCATCGAAGCCGATGACGTGAAATGCAGCCATGGGGCGACGGTGGGTCAGATCGATGAGGATGCTCTCTTTTATCTGCGCAGCCGGGGAATTGAAGAGAGCCGGGCCCGGCTGATGCTGATGAATGCCTTTTCCTATGAAGTGGTTCAGCAGATCGCCGCAGATCCCCTCCGTGACCGGATCAGTGAGCTGGTGGACAAGCGCCTGCGGGGAGATGTCGCCAGATGCCACGAATGTGCTTACCGTTGTGATTGCTGAAACATGATAGACATTCAAAAAATCAGGAACCAATTCCCGGTACTTAAACAACAGGTATACGGAAAGCCGCTGGTCTACCTCGACAGTGCGGCCTCAACCCAGAAAAACATCGATGTTTTGCTGGCCGAACGGCAGGTGACCCTTGATTTTTACGGCAATATCCACCGGGCCGCCCATTTTATGGCCGACAAAACCACGCAGGTTTTCGAAGCTTCCAGGGACCTGACGGCTCAGTTCATTCATGCAGGATCGCGTGAAGAGATTATTTTTACCAAGGGGACTACCGAAAGCGTTAACCTGGCGGCATTTTCCTTCGGGGAGGCTTTTATCAGGGAAGGCGACGAGATCATCGTCTCTGAGATGGAACACCACTCCAATATCGTCCCCTGGCAGATGACGGCGCAAAGAAAGGGGGCGAGGATTGTCAGATGGGATTTCAATGAAAAAGGAGAACTGGAACTTCCAGAGCTGAAGCGGTTGATAAACTCCAGGACCAGGCTGATCGCGGTTTGTCATGTTTCCAACGTTTTGGGAACCATCAACCCGGTGAAAGAAATTGCCGGCCTGGCCCATGCTTCGGGGGTGACGGTTTTTGTGGATGGTGCCCAGGCGGTTCAGCATATAGCGGTGGATGTGCAGGAACTGGATGCCGATTTTTATGCTTTCTCTTCCCACAAAATGTATGGCCCCAACGGGGTGGGGGTTCTTTACGGCAAACGGGAGCTTTTGGATGCCATACCGCCTTATCAGGGAGGGGGTGAAATGATTTCCGAAGTCAGCTTCTCCGGAACCACATACAATGAACTTCCATACAAATTCGAAGCCGGGACCCCCCATATCACCGGTGTGGCAGGCTTCGGAGCAGCATTGGCCTTTCTTTCAAAGACGCGGTTCGCCGACATTGAAAAGCATGAAAAAATGCTCCTGGAGATGGCCACAGAAGAACTTTCGAAAATCGGAGGGGTGACCATTTACGGAACCAGCCCCCGTAAATCAGGGGTGATCTCCTTCAACATGAAGGGAATCCATCCTTATGATGCCGGAATGCTCCTCGATAAAATGGGCATTGCCGTCAGGACAGGCCATCATTGTGCCGACCCCGTGATGGAACATTTCGGGATCCCCGGAACTGTGCGGGCCAGCTTCGCAATTTACAACACCCCGGAAGAGGTTGACAGGTTCATCGCGGCAATGAAAAAGATAAAAGAGATTTTGGCGGTATGAAAACCCGGTTCATCCCCGATCGGTTTATCATTGGAATGATCATTATGATCTTTTTGGCCTGGTTGGTTCCCGGGGTGGGAATGGGTGACCGCCGCCCCAACCTGGGTATGATCATTGACGTTGGGATTTTCATGATTTTTTTCCTGTACGGGTTGAAATTAAATCCTGAAAAAGTCAGGCAAGGGATGCGCAACTGGCGGATGCACCTGGTGATTCAATCCGTTACTTTCCTCCTCTTTCCCTTGCTGGTACTCCCTTTTTATCCCCTGGTGAAAGATACTCCTTTTGAAATGTTGTGGCTTGCGGTCTTTTTCCTGGCCGTCCTCCCGTCAACGGTCTCTTCGTCGGTGGTGATGGTCAGTATGGCCGGAGGGAACATTCCTGGCGCCATCTTCAATGCCAGCCTTTCCGGGATGATCGGCATCCTGGTTACGCCGCTCTGGATGGGCCTGTTCCTCGCCGGAAGCGGAGAACCTTTTGATTTTCCCCGCATCTTCCTCCAATTGGTGGTTCAGATCATCCTTCCCGTCATCCTGGGATTGATGCTCAATCGTTATTTTTTTGGCTGGATCAGCCGAAGGATGAAACAATTGTCGAGATTCGACCAAATGATCATTCTGCTGATTGTCTATGAATCATTCAGCAAATCCTTCATGTCGGGCATGTTCGAAACGGTCAGCCCGGCGGTCCTTGCAGCCCTCCTGGCCATTGTCCTGGCACTTTTCTTTGTCGTCTTTTTCCTGACGGGATTCCTGAGCGACCGCCTCCGTTTCGGCAGGGAAGACCGGATCACCTGCCAGTTTGCGGGATCGAAAAAATCACTGATGCATGGTTCGGTGTTTGCAGCTGTGTTGTTCTCCGGCATCAGCGGCGCCGGATTGTTCCTCCTCCCCATCATGATATACCACGCCTTCCAGCTTTTTTATATCAGCCTGGTGGCACGGAAAATGGGAAGGGAAACCTGACCGGGTTGATCACTCCAGGATTTCTATGAGTTCCATGGAGCTTTCAATTTCCCCTTTCTTGTTGTAGCTTTCACTTTTCACCACTCCCAGACCATAAGCGTACCACTCGGCACTTCTGGTGTTGACTTTTACCCCGAGTACGGTCGAATTGACTTCGCTGGTAATTTTAAACGCGTTGAAGGTCCTCCCTTTCACCGTAATCTTCTCTGCCGCCTCCACCTTGCGGTTGAAAACATTGGCTGTCATTTTCATGTTCAGCAAACCCGTTTTCATGGAAATGGTAACATAGGCGTCGGGGAGGGACGTTCCCGGAAGAGGAACTAACGGCAATTCCATATGGTTGCCGGTCACTTCGAGAGCCGTTGAAGCTCCTTCCTTCTGGGGGAAAGCTGACTTGTTGAGGAATTTGCTCATATCTAAGAACATCTTATCCCCTCTTTTCTGAACGGTCACCTCATCATCAACGTATTGCTGGGCTTCCTTGTCATCCAGCACTTCCAAATGGTAGGTGATGTCCATGTCATCGCCGTTGCGCTTGACCTTCTTGATGGTGTACTTGACTTTTCCGGTGGGTTTGCCCTTTTTGTCAAAGTTTTGGTAGGTAAGCCTGATGCCTTCCTTTGACGGGAAAAAAAGTTCCTGGGCCGGAAGTGCCAGGGAAATGGTGAAAAGTAACGAAAAAATGAGTAAACGGTTCATAGCAAGAATTGAATAAAAATGGATTACATTTCATCTTTCGGTTCCAGCATTCGGAAAACCTCCTCCCAGAGCTTTTCCTGCTGACTGAGTTGTGACAGTTTTGAGAAGGCGAGGTTGTACCCGCCGGTCTCTTCAAATTCCGTTCCCGGAATCATCGACCATTCTATGACGATCAGCTGAATGGATGATGACGGCCTGGTCCGGTCGATCAGGTTCTTGTTCAGTCTGACCAGCGGCCTTGACCCGCTGTAGCCCGAAGGGGTGAGGCCCGAAACATTGCTCTCTTCGTTATTCGACCACCAGGCCTGTGATTTCCGCTCCATGGGCGACATAGCATTCATTTCTGCCTTTAATTTCCGGACTGCTTCACGCCACGAATTGAGGACGATGTTCAGGTCTACCCGGGCTGAACCGGATTGTGCATTCTCTTTTTCCGGAGAAGCGATTCCTGCGGAAAGATATGCCTGCATCAGTTTTTCCGCCAGTTCGGGGTCCACTTTCCTGATCTTTTCCAGGTCCTGGGAGAATTTCTTGAGTTCCGTTTCCCTGGGGTCCTCTTTTTCAGGTTTTTCGGAAAGCACCCCCAGATGGGGCTTTTTATTTTCCTCCTTTTCAATGGATGCCTGGAAGTAACTGATCAGGGTGAGAAGAAAGTCTTCCCGTGAAACCGGTTCAAAGAGCGGCAGGCTATGGTTTTTCATTACCACAATCCTGTTGGGGACCGAAATCCTGTCCAGTAGGGGATGGTTGAAAAATGTGCCGGTTTGCCTGGGTTCCGCAAAGATTTCATTGATCACCGGAGTTCCGACTAGTTTTTCAGGATGATTGAAATAGAGGGTGACCCTGGCATCGGGAAAAGGCTCCCAGACAGGTTGGGAGTCCCTGGCCAGGGTGGTGAAAATCTCCGTATCAAAACGCAAAGGGATCCATCGCTCTTTGTCTCCACGGACTTCGGGAGGCAGAATGTTCCCGGTGAAAGTGACTCTCAGCCCGTTCAATGGATTGAACAAGGAATGCCGGGAAAAGAGCTCCAAACACCAGAGGAGTTTTTTCTTCAGCAGGATGACCTGAGAAGGTCTCATTCGGGCGATTTCCGGCGAAACCACCAGCGAATTCTCTGTGATTCCTTTGGAATAGGGCATGAAAGGGATCCCGTCGTATTCCACGATCATATCTTGCGGCGGTCCCCCGGTCTGTGCGGAAACAGTCAGGACCCACAAGTGAAGAAAGATGAGGAGTACCGGAAGGTGTCTCATTCCATGCATGCAGGTTTCAATAATTCTCACATTCCAGTTCGAAATAGGCCTGGTCATGGTCGCAGGCGGGGCATTTTTTCGGCGGACGAGCGGCTTCATGCAGGAATCCGCACACGCGGCATTTCCAGATCACCTTGCCGTTCTTTTCGAAGACCTTGCCTTCTTCCAGATTTTGATAAAGCTTTCTGAAGCGGTTTTCATGGGCGGCTTCTATTCTGGCAATGGTCCTGAAGGTGACCGCAATCTGCTTAAAGCCTTCCTCCTCAGCAATCCTGGCAAATTCAGGATACAATTCCGTCCATTCCTCTTTTTCGCCTTCGGCGGCTGCCTGAAGATTCTCCAGGGTGGTACCGATTTTTCCTGCCGGATAGGAAGCGGTGATGGTGACCATCCTCCCTTCAAGATACCGGAAAAATTTCTTGGCATGAGCTTTTTCGTTCAGGGCGGTCTCCTCAAAAAGGGCTGCAATTTGCTCCAGCCCTTCCTTCCTGGCTTCCTTGGCGAAAAACTCATACCGGTTGCGGGCCTGTGATTCCCCTGCAAAAGCTTTCAGCAGGTTTTGTTCTGTCCTGGTTCCTTCTAATGATTCCATATGATTTAAATTAATGGGTTAAGTGTGCTAAAAGTAACCATAAAATCGTTATGCTGTTGCACGGCGGTAGTTTTTAATTGGCAACAATGGAAAGGAAACAGGAGCGGGGGATCAATCGGGGAACGTCATTTTTTACTGCCGCACTTGTGAGAAAGTGAAAAATTCCCACCTTTGTCCTCTTAAATAAAAACCATGGTGATGAGTACCATTGATGAAGCACAGCAGGAGATCATCGGTGAATTTTCGGCTTTCGATGACTGGATGGACAAATACAGTTACCTGATCGAACTGGGAAATGAATTGCCTGAACTGGATCCTTGGGAAAAGAGCGGCGAATACCTGATCAAAGGCTGTCAATCTCGGGTTTGGCTGGTCCCGGAATTCCGCGATGGGTTAATCTGGTTCAGGGGCCAGAGCGACGCGGTGATCGTTAGAGGGCTGGTAGCGCTTCTGTTAAAGGTGGTCTCGGGACGATCCCCGAAGGAATTGCTGGATCATCCGCTTTATTTTATCGATCAGATTGGGCTGAACCAACACCTTTCTCCCACACGGGCCAACGGTTTGCTGGCCATGGTTAAACAAATAAGGCTTTACGCTGTTGCTTTTAACAGGGCAATGGAAATGAACGGTTTATAAAATGGATAAGCGAATAGACCAGATCATCGCCAACCTGAAGGATGTGTATGATCCGGAAATCCCAGTGAACATCTATGATTTGGGATTGGTTTACAATGTCGATGTCGATGATAACGATGTCGCCCATATCATCATGACCCTGACAGCTCCCGGTTGTCCGGTCGCCGACATGCTGGTGGATGAAGCCCGGCAGTCGGCCCTGATCGTGGAAGGCGTCAAAGACGCTGAGGTAGAACTTACCTTTGACCCCCCCTGGGAAAAATCAATGATGAGCGAAGAAGCCCGCCTGGAACTGGGTTTCTTCTGATTTCTCCGGAACGGAATACCATACAGCGCCTTCCCCTCCCGTTACTTAACGTTATTAAACCACCTGATTTAAAGCAAACCCAGGAAGTCGTCATTGACCTCCGGACAAGACTCTCTATTCCCGTGGGACAGGATCCTGCAAAAGCCGGCGGTCGTTATCTGTCCCGGTTCAATGCCATAAAGAAGTTTCAGAGCGAATTAATCACATCTCTGTTCAATGCCATGAAGAAATTTCAAAGCGAATTAATCACCTCCCGGTTCACTGTGCGGAGGCGATTTTCATCCATTTTAATCACTTTCCGGTCGTAGGTCATCAATCCGTTTACTTCAATCTCCACATCGGTAGTCTGGGTGTAAACGGCTGCGGAGTAACCCATAGGGATCAGTTTTTTGAGCTTTTCCGCCATTCCTGCGTAGGCTTCGGTGGCTTCTTCCGGGGTTTTGTACTGAACGTAGCCCCAGTTGCGCTCTTTTTCCCAGAGGTGACCTTCCACGGCCAGGCCGATGCCGCCATATTCACCCAGTACGCAGCTTCTTTTGGAGTCATACAACCCCATGACAGGATCGGGATAGTTGTGCATGTCGAGCATGTCACCTGTATCGTAATGGTTCCCTCCGCTGGCAGGATTCACCAGCCGTGAGGGGTCGTAGTTTTTTGTCCATTCCACGATTTCTTCGGTTTTGAACTGGCCCCATGCTTCGTTGAAGGGTACCCATACCACTACTGAAGGGTTGGAATAAGTCAGGTCGATGATCTCTTTCCACTCCTTGCGGAAGTTCTCTTCCGATGCCGCATTCCGCCGCAGTTCCTGCCCGCTGAAGTAATTTCGGGTCTGCCACTGGGGGGAACGGTCCCCGCTGGGCATGTCCTGCCAAACCAGGATGCCTTCCCGGTCGGCATGGTAGTACCATCGGGCGGGTTCCACCTTGACATGCTTTCGGATCATGTTGAAGCCGAAGTCTTTGGTCTTCCGAATGTCAAAAAGTAAGGCTTCGTCGGCAGGAGCTGTATACAACCCGTCGGGCCACCAGCCCTGATCAAGGGGGCCGAATTGGAAATAATCCCGGTTGTTGAGCTGAAGCCTGACAATTCCATGGTCGTCGCGCCGTGTTGATATTTTCCGCATTCCAAAATAACTGCTGACCCTGTCAATGACATCTCCTCCCCTGAGGATTGTAACCTCCATATCGTAAAGGAAGGGGTCTTCGGGACTCCAGAGGCGGGCATCCGCCAGGCCGACCAACACGTCCACACCGGCAGCTCCCCTGGCGGTGGTAATCTCCCTGCCCTGTTCCAGAACTTTTATTTCCACCAGGTCCCCGGGGAGGGCTCCCTCCACCGCTGCCTTGACCGACAGGGTTCCCCCGTCAATGTCGGGAACCGTTTTCAGACCCGAAATATGGGTGTCACCAACGGGTTCCAGCCATACGGTCTGCCAGATCCCTGTAACGGGGGTATACCATATCCCCTGGGGCCTTTCCACCTGTTTGCCGCGAGGCTGATAGCCCCGGTCTGAGGGGTCCCAGATCCGGACGACCAACTTTTGCGGACTGTTTTTCAGCAGGAAGGGAGTGATGTCAAAGGAGAAGGGGGTGTATCCGCCGGAGTGTCCGCCGATCAGGATGTCGTTGATCCACACATCACTTTTCCAGTCGGCGGCGCCAAAATGGAGTAGCACTTTTTTGTTTTTCCAGCCTGGCGGAAGGGTAAAAGTCCGGTGGTACCACAGTTCATGGTTTTCACCCACGTTTTTCTGGACCCCCGAAAGGCTGGATTCCACGGGATAGGGAACCAGGATCTTCCCTTCAAAGCGGTCGGGGATGTATTTTCCTTTTGGCAGGATGACATAATCCCACAATCCGTTGAGGTTCAGCCACGACTCCCTGACCATCAGCGGCCGGGGGTATTCCGGCAGCGGAAGGGTGGGGTCCACTTTTTCGGCCCACGGGGTTTTGATACGGTCCCCGGCAGGCTGCCAGGGGCCGTTCCCGGCAACCCCCAGGGTTGCCAGCAACAGGAGGAAAGTCAAACTTTTTCGCATTGTCTTCGGAATTATATATTTTTATGTTCTCTTCAATACACTGCGGTACCCGGCCAGGGCCACCCCTTTTTATCCCATTCCAGGGAGAAAATCCGCAACTTGGAGCGCCCCCGGTCGGCAGCATCATAGCCGTGAAAAAGCAGGTAGCTCGTGTTGCCGGCGTTGAGGATGCCATTGTGACCAACCCCATGCCAATCCTGGTCCCCTTGCATTAAAATGGTGCCTCCTCCGGTGCGCAGGGATTTCCCCTCCCTGTCGAGATAGGGGCCGGTAACTTTCTTCGACCGGCCGATGATCATCTTGTAGGTGCTGTTCACCCCTTTGCAACAGTAGTCGATAGATGCAAAAAGGTAATAATATTTGCCCCTGCGGATGATGAAGGGGGCTTCGATGGCGTTTCCCCCTGCATCTTGGGGGTTGTCATCGGTCGATGGTGGATTTTCCATGCAGGGATCCGGTTTCCGGGAGGCAAATGTTTCCGGCCGGCAGCCCTCTGCAGGCTTCGTCAGCGAAGGATCAAGCCGAACCAGCTGCAATCCGTCCCAGAAAGAGCCGTAACTGAGCCATGGATTCCCCTTTTTGTCAAACACCAGGTTGGGATCGATGGCATTCCAGTTGGTAATCCCCGGGAAAGACTGAATCACCTTTCCATGGTCGGTCCACCCGAATTCCGGATCGGCGGGATCCAACGTTTTATTGGTGGCCACACCGATGCAGGAGGTGTTTTTGCCAAAGGCGGAAACCGAATAATAGAGGTAATAGAGGCCGTCGTGGAAGGTGATGTCGGGTGCCCAGATGTGACCCCGGAATCCTTCTACCGCCTCTGTAGCCCAGACCGGCGGTTCTGAAAATACCGGCTTCTCACGCTGCCACGCTTTCATGTCAGTGGAGGACCAGACCGAAATTCCCATTCCTGTGCAAAACAGGAAGTAACGCTCCCCCGCTTTGATCATCACTGGATCATGAACCGAAATACGCGATTGTTCGGGTTGCGGCAGTTCCTGGGATTGGAAGCTGAACGCCAGGTCTCGGCAATGCCCTGCAATCCTTTCCGGTAGAAAAAAACCGGCTTGCAGGGGCAAAGCACAGAAGGACAAAAGAGCCAACATTACCAAGTACTTCCCCGGATGGTTGGTCATGATGGCAGCTTTAAAGAATTCTCGGTTCATCTTCAGGTATCGGTATTGCAAAGTTATGTAAAAAAGTTCAAAGATCAGGTTCGCAGGAAGGTCGTTTCCATGAGGCCGGACCCCTCTATCCGGGAGGTGGGCGGCGCTTGTATTTTCAATTCTTGTCATTACATTTGGATGAAAAATGATTTCCGGGACAATGCAGGGTTATCAGGACTGCCTGGTAAAGAGAGGCAATTTCATTGTTGCATCCTTTTTTCAGAAAATAAACCAACAACCAAATATTTGACGTTATGAAAAACTGTTTTATCATCATTTTGTCGGCTATCCTCCTTTTTTCCTGCGTTCCTTCTCAAAGGGAAGAACAAAAAACGGCTCACTTTTCCGCAGAGGGAAGGAGTATTCAGGTTTATACGACGGCCGACAGCAGTGATCTCCGGCTTACCCCTGCGGAAACGCTCACCTTTTCCCCGGCACAGCAGCCTAAGGAGACCGAGATTTGTGTCTTTGTGGATCCCTCGGTCACCTTTCAGGAATTCCTGGGTATCGGGGGCGCCATTACCGATGCCAGCGCCGAAGTGTTCGCCCGTCTTTCTCCCGAGAAACAGGAGGAGTTCCTCACAGCTTATTATGACCGGGAGAGGGGCATCGGCTATTCACTGATGCGGACCACCATCCACAGCAGTGATTTCAGCAGCGGCAGCTATACCTATATCGAGGAAGGCGACAAGGAGCTGGCCACTTTTAACATTGATCATGAACGGCAGTTCCGGATTCCGCTGATCAAAGCGGCTACGGAAACCGCCGGGGGAACCCTGATGCTCTATGCCAGTCCGTGGAGCCCGCCCGCCTTCATGAAAGACAACAACAACATGCAGCGGGGCGGCAAACTGCTGCCCGACTTTGCCCAGGCCTGGGCCAACTATTATGTGAAGTTTATTAAGGCCTTTGAGGCCGAAGGGATGCCCGTCTGGGGAATCTCAGTTCAGAATGAGCCCATGGCTACCCAAACCTGGGAATCGTGCATATATACCGCCGAAGAGGAGCGCGATTTTTTGAAGAATTTCCTGGGGCCCACCCTTGAAAAGGAGGGACTGGGCGACAAGAACATCATCGTGTGGGATCACAACCGCGACCTGATGAATTACCGGGCCAATGTGATCTTTGACGATCCTGACGCTGCGAAATATGCCTGGGGACTGGGATTCCACTGGTATGAAACATGGACCGGCGGAGATCCCATGTTTGAGAATGTCAGAAAGGTCCACGAAGCTTATCCCGGCAAGAAGCTGATGTTCACCGAGGGGTGTGTCGAGCGTTTCGACACGGCCCGGTATCAGTACTGGCCCAACGGGGAGCGCTACGGCCGTTCCATGATCAACGACTTCAACAACGGCACAGTGGGGTGGACCGACTGGAACATCCTGCTTGATGAGACAGGAGGTCCCAACCATGTGGGCAATTTCTGCTTTGCTCCTGTCCATGCCGACACCCGCACAGGCAGGCTGATCTATACGCCTTCTTACTATTACATCGGCCACCTCTCCAAATTTATCTGCCCGGGAGCCGTCAGGGTGAGTACGGCCTCCAGCCGCAGCATGCTCCTGAGCACCTCCTTCCTGAATCCCGATGGCAAAATGGTCACGGTGGTGATGAACCAGGGCGATGTGAAGGTTGATTACCAGTTGTTTGCTGGGGCTTTCCAGACTGCCGTCTCCATTCCCGCCCACGCTATCCAGACACTGGTATACTAAGATTTTTCTATCTTCCCCTGATGACCGGGAATTCGGTGATTCGCAGGGTGGTGCAGCCATAGGGGATTAGGGTGATCTCTTCCTCCTCCGGAAGGTCACCCAGTTCCATTTTGTACATGTTGCTCCAGGGGAGGGGACCGGCGCTGCCGTTGTAAAGCTGCCATGAGGGGATTCGGATGCCGCGTGCCCGGATCTCCACCGGGGCGTTGTTCGTGGTCCAGGGATAGTTGTCCTGAATTTTGGCGGTCACCTGCATTTTTCCGGCCGGATTAGCCACCTCCGATTCTGTCAGTCCGTAGTTCCAGGGGGAAAGGGGCAGATATTCCTCATATTCCGTCCCGTAGGTTTCCGGATCCTTTGTATTGGTAACCATCCGTTTCCCGGCCTCGACTTTCAGGGCGTAGACCAGAGGGCCGCGCTCCACGGCACGGCTGTTTTCATGCCAGGTGGAAAGTGTGATATCCATGGGAAGGGTCAGTTCGATGCGGTCGCCATCGTGCCAGTGTCGATTGAGGGTGACCAGGCCGTCAACAGGAGCCACCTCCGTTTCTTCTCCGTTGACCAGCAAGTTGGGGTGGGCACACCATTCCGGGATCCGCAGCCGGAAGGGGAACCTGAGGGACCCGGAGTCTCCGTGCCATTCAAGATGGAAGGTGATTTTCTCTTCAAAAGGGTAGTTGGTCTCTTCCCTGATGAGGATCTCCTTGCCGCCGGCCACCTTCAGCCTGACCATTGCTGGGGCGTAGACCAGGGCGGCGACTCCCCGGTCGGGGGTGGCGTAGAAGAGGTTCTGGGTGAATTTGGGCCAGCCCTGGTGCATATTGGAGGTGCAGCAGGGGTAGCCGGTGAGGAGGCCGAAGCAGACGTCGGTGCCGTCGTGGTTGACGTCGAAATTGCGCATCTGCCGGGTGATCATCACCTGGTTGGCCTGCTGGAAATACTGGCGCTGCAGGAAGTCGTCGCTGACCTGGGCGGGCAGGGCGTTGAAGGCAATCTTCTCGAGATGATCGGCATAATGAATATCTCCGGTGATGGCCAGCATGGTCTCCAACGAAAACATCATCTCCACGGCGGAACAGAGCTCCGAACCCTGGTTGGGATCGGCGGAATGAAGGGCCTCATCGCCCCCGTAAAGGCCATAGGGCTGCCCGAAGTGCTGCCTCAGGTCGCTGAATCCCTTCCGGGTGGCTTGGGGGTATTTCTCATCGGGGTACTGCTGATAGACCAACAGGGGCAGCTTGAATCCCTGGGCCAGGTTGACGCAGTGAAGACTTCCGGGGGTGGAGAGGTGATCTCCGGCAAGAAAGGCGGAGGTGAAGTCGAAGGCCTGCTGCTGCAGCAGGGTGGCGAGCTCCAGCAGGAAAGGTTCCCCGGTGACATTGTAAAGCCAGTAGACTACCATCAGGTTGTCGGCGGCCCGGAATTCCCCCCAAAAGGTCCAGTGTCCCAGGGGTGTTTTGGGCAGGTTCTCCAACTGGTACCGGAAATAAGCAGTGAGGTGGTCGATGACCCGGGTGTCGGCGGTAGCCTGATAGTACTGTTTCAGGATTTTAAGCATCACCATCTTGGGCCACCAGTCGCGGCTGTTGTTGCGCTGGAGGCCCTTTTCCGGGGGATAGTCGGTCGAGGGGCCGAAATAGCCGTCGGGTTGCCGGCTTTGGAGGGCCCATTCTATCCAGGGCTGTACTTTGGCTTTCAGGGTGTCGTCTTCGAGGATCCAGGCCAGGGGAAGGAGACCGTCGATCCAGTAGGGACCCCGTTCCCACTGGTCGCCGTCGCCTCCGAGCCATCCGTTGCGGGGTCCCATCACCGCAGGATAGAGTTCATCAAGGTGACCCGTGGCTCCTGTTTTTTGGCGCAGAAGCATCTCCCGCAGCCACCCCTCCGGACGAATGGCACCCAGCGGAAGCTCAATAAAAGGATTGGCACGCAGGGGTGCCCTGTTCTCCGTATAAAGGGGAGCCTCCCCTTTCTTTCCCATGCCGCACCCCGCGAGAAGGGCGAAAAATAAGATCATTGCAGTTGCTTTCATAATGTGCATATAATGGCTTGATATAAATGGTCAGGCCACCGGGAACTACCCTCTTGAAAATGGTTATTTCTTTTTCTGTTTTTTGTGTTTCCGGGGAGGTTTCAGGTCCAGGGGACCATATTGTTGCATCTGTCCCTGGATCCAACCGATCCGTCCCGAAACATAAGGGCCCGGTGAAGCGGCGTTGTAACGTCGGGGATTGGGCAGGACGGCGGCCAGGGTGGCGGCCTGACGGGAGGTGAGCTTTTCCGCGGGAACACCGAAAAAATGATGGGCGGCCGCTTCCGCCCCGTAAATGCCGTTACCCATCTCAACGATGTTCAAATAGACCTGTAGAATACGCTTTTTGCTCCAGAGCAATTCTATCCAACCCGTGAACCACACTTCCAGTCCCTTGCGGACCCAGCTTCGCCCGGGCCAGAGAAATAGATTCTTGGCTGTTTGCTGGGAGATGGTGCTGGCCCCCCGGGGTTTGCGGTTTCTCTTCTGTGAATCTTTCAGGGCTTTATCGATGGCCTCCAGGTCAAATCCCCGGTGGTAAACGAAGTTCTGGTCTTCGGAAGCGATGACTGCCAGTTGGAGGTTTGGCGAGATCCTTTTCATGGCCACCCAGTCGTGCTGCATGCGGATCTCTTTGCCCCTGGTGGCCTGCTGGACCGTCCGGATTACCATCAGCGGAGTAACCGGCACCGGGAACCATTTGAAAAAAAGCACAAGGAGGACCGTCAGCCCGATGAACCAGGCGGCAGCTTTCAGCAAAAACCGAAATATACGTCGGACCATATCTGCTATACGCAATTCGTTCTTTTGATGCCCTTAAAAATAGTATATTTCGACGGATTCCAAACATAACCCCGGAGGTAGTAAACCGGCCAGCCGGAGCAGCATCATCTTGTCCTTTCAGAATCCCTTTACTTGAATTCCGGTACGGGAAGGGCCATTTACGTAACGGAATAAGGCAGGAATTATATAATTTAGCAGGGATAAATATTTGTCCCATTATCATGTCATACCAGTCATGCAACAGGTATGCAATTCTTTTCAGACAATAAGTAGTCATCAAGTCAGCTATAGGTACATGGAAAACAAGAGCTTAAAATATCATTTTCATATGTTTCATTGTGATTCCCATTCAAACTCAGCAAGCAACCTCTTAAATTTGTCTTTTTCAAGGGGGGGCTTATTCCCTGCGTTGTTATCTCTTTTTCTTGTCATGATGTCCGGTGCACTCCTCGCCTCAGAAAATCCGCGGGATACGGTGGTTTACCTGGGGACTAACGGCAGGCTGGTTCCTGAGGAAGGGGCCCTGTTCAAAAAGGAGGTGGTCACCACGAAGATGAACAAGAAGGAAGAGATATCCTGGAAGAAGGTCAATGGGCGGTGGGAAAAAACTGCTACTCTGAAAATCCGCGTATTGAAGGGGGATACCTGGGAGCTCCGCCAGGGTGCCGGGCGTAAAGAGGGGGTTCTGTTGCGGCAGTATCTTCCTGCCGGGGAGGGGAAATGGCAGTTTCTGGAACAAGTCGGGGGTAAACTGATTCGAAAGGGGTTTACCCTGAGCCGGTTTCCTCTGCTCCTCGACGGCGAGGTGACCGACTATTATCCCAATGGCAAAACCCGGTCGGTGGCGCAATACCGCCGGAATGAACTCGAGGGCAACTTTAATTGGCTGGAAAACGGAAGCAAGTATATTGATTCGGTATTTTACAGTGTGGATGAGGAACCTATGCTAACGGGCGGAAATCTCTTTTTGCACCAGTATATGAAAAATGCCTTGGAGAAGTCGGGGCTCGATTTGACCGTCTTGACGGGAAACATGGTGCTGGGCTTCGTGGTGATGGAAACGGGCGACCTTGCCGGGGTCAGGGTCATAGAAGGGTTTAATCCCCGGCTGAATGAGGTGGCCGTCGCTGCCCTGCAAAACCTGAGTCTCCAATGGAACCCGGCGCACCTCGACGGCAGGCCGGTTCGTTATTTGCAGCTTTTCCCCATCAACTTCATCTATAAGGAAGCCAACTTCCAGTCGCTCGACTTCGACGGCTGGATGATCCACTACAATAAATACTAAGGTTTAGGTTGAGGTCAGCAGGCCTTCACTTCGTTCCGGCCAGGTCAAGGCTTAGGTGAAAGTAGGGGATGCCCGAAGGACACGGAACTGCGAAACGAGAATCCGCAGTATTCGTGTGAATGTGGGTATTACCAACTGGTGGAGATGAGCCAGAGTCCTTCATCCTTCTCATACAGGTAATGTCATTGCAGACCTCCCAAACGTTGATGTAAAGGTTGATGCGCCGGTTGTAGGTGGTGGCTCACAGGACTTCCGCAAACATACCTTTCTGTTGATACGATCCCCAGCGAGTTTTAAAATCCCAGCATCTTGTTTATAGTTCGCTAATCCTTAATCCAACGGATTTAACTATTCCATTACTGTAAGGGATGGTTTTGTAACAGAGAATTAAACGTGATAAAAAGGGAAGCTTGTTTTACAACCCGGTCAATTATTCTCTTGTGTGGTTTACCTTTTATAATCAGGTGAAGTCATAGCTGTTTGGTATATACTGATTTTTCTTGTTCAGAATATATACCATCCATATTAAAATCAGTTTTAAATATTAATTTTCCGTCAATAAAGCTATACTCAGATTGATGATTACTGATTGAATATACCATGCCTTCGAAATTAAACCCGAAATCCTGATCTTTATAAGTATGTATTTCGTGAGGTGCTGAAGCTGTATCCGTGGAGACATCGTATTTTGACACACTTAACTTATGAATAACCAGTTTTACAGTATTTTCAGTAGCATAAACTATTCCTTCCAAAGTTAGCTGGTCACCCCTAGAATGATAGTGTCGTGGAGGCCGGATAAAAGTTTCCTTAAATCCTTTATTTGTTAGTTCGAGGTAGTATTTGATTGTTACATATCCGGTTGCCACTGCAACTTGTTTTTCCGCTACCCATTTCCCAACATAATCCAGGACTGGTTCTTCGTTATCATCACAGGTTGTACCCAAAAAAGACACTACTGAAAAAGCTAAGATCAAACGGATTAATCTTATAGATAACATATTTTTCATTTTGAAATCTATTTAATTGTAGTCGTGGAGTATCATTGCATAATTTGAAGGAGAAATATCTCCTCCAACCTGGATTGACTCATAGTAGTTCTTGAAAATTTTACTCTTTGAACTTAACTCCTTGCAAAAGGAAACATATTTGCCATCATAGTTAAGATTGAAAGAAAAGTGTCTGTTAAATTGCCTTGCTTCATCCTCTCCTCGAAATTGAATTGTAAGTGTATCTCTAATATCATAGATTTCAGAGAGAACATTCTTGTCTAGCGATTTATAAAATTTTACTAAGTACATGATAAAAATTTACAACACCCTTAAAATTGATCTATATTATTGCCAATAACATATTAGCGAAATAAGTCAAACTGTATTTAGACCAACCCCTGGTTTTTCTTCCATGCCTTCGAATTTGAATCGGGCTTAAACTGTCGGGATCAATTCCGGTTTTATAAACCCGGAACAACCCAGGCTCATATTACCGGAAATAGTTATTCGAAGGTACGAAATACAACCTTTGGAGATGCTGTCAACCAGGGCACATATAGCTTTTTTTTTGACAAAAATTTTGTAAATACCTAAAAGCCAATTCCATAATTGGTGCATTCCTTCCGGGAAATATAGCTTTTTTATTCTCCTTTACAGGTGTGGGAGCAACTTTCAGGCGTTTTTTTTTATAAGGTTATATTGATGATGTGATGACAATGCACATCAATAATAGGAACAATACTTGATTGTATCAAATCGCAAATCCGGGAAAAGCTATATGAAGAGTGCTTCAACATGAATGCAAGTACGTGCAAATTAAGATGTTGTGATTTCGGAGGGATCAGAAAAAGCTATATGCCTCCGAAAGCTCCTTGCGTGGAAAATGATCGGCCCCTAAATTTGTACGAATAAATTTATAAACATTAAAACTTTATAGAAATGAAAAAACTACTTTTGTGTAAACGAATTTTGACTTGCATGTTAATTGCTTTTTTAGGCATTTTTACTGCCTGTGAAAAAAGTGATGAAATTAGCGGAACCGATGCACAGTTGTTTAATGCGACTAAACCGGATGTATATTCTGAAAATGGTTATTTGGTTCTTAAGGACTTTGAAACTGCTGATCATTTAAGAAAATTGTTGCAAAATAAATCTCTTGAAGAACAATTTATATGGGAAAACCAAATCGGATTAAAATCTGCAAAAATGTTCAGGGCTCAGGCTTCTGATAAGCTGGCTGGTTATGACGATTATGATAATGCCAAAAGATATGCTGAACAATTAGTCGAAGAGGGTTATTATAATATGAAGGATTCCTCGTTGTGTTATCCTTTTTTGGATTATTCATGGGATTGTATTTTAAATAAAGATGGATTAATAAAGATTGGGAATGTTTTATACTGTTTTCAAAAGGATGCTCAAATTTGTGTAATTGATGGAAGTAAGAAAACATTAAACCAGTTTTTAAGCAATCCTAAAAGCTGCGATACTTCTCTTGTTAAGGTGCGTACTTTCCCGAAGTTAAAATCAACCTTGCCTACTAATTATGGCACAGTAGTAAGTAAAACAGTTTATTCTGAGGGAAGAGGCGTAAGATGGACACTCTCTTTCTGTTATGGTGCGCAAACCATGCTGGTTACCGATGCTTGGGGAAACCTAATAACTATTCAAAATGGTCTTAAATATTATTTGTATTTTCATAAAGAAAAAAAAGGAACATTTGGGTGGCGTGATTCTAAAGGCTTGTTTAGTCATCAACATTTAAGTTATAATTTGGGTGGAAACTACGATCCATATGAAGGAGGTTATTCTATAAATTTCACAAACATGACACCTGCACCGGGTTATACCCAAATAAACTATTCAGAACTTTCTAATGTTTATCTGGATGTTAAAATTTGGATTTTTGAGTGGCCTTTATCTCCAATACCTTCTTCCTATCCTGGTACTGCTCCAATCATAAACAATTTTTCTTGCAATGGAAAACTCTTATCACATGATTTGGCAATTAATCTAACCATCAATTAATTACTTCAATGGAAGCTCAACATCATATTGAGCTTCCATTTTAATTATAATAAAAAACATGAAACAGGTTACAATTATTTTATGCTTGCTACTCGGCAGTTATTTCTCTTTTTCGCAGGAAAAAACAGAATTCGGAATAAGTACCGAAGGTTTTTGGTTTATGCCGCACAAAGAAACAATATATCGGGGATGGGAAATCAAAAACGGGTTTGGAGCCGGCATAGGGGTTTATGCCTCACGCGATCTTTTCTGGAGAGTTTCTTCTGAGATTGGCATTGCTTACCGCTTCAAACAAATGCAGCAACATTATTTGGTAGATTCGGGTTCCATTGACCCTGATTCCGGATATCCTATTAGTGCAGAAGGTTGGGATAAACTTCCGATGCACTATGTCGTTGTTCCCGTTCATTTCAAGATGTTATTGAGCAAAAGCTTTTTTGTCAAAGGGGGTATTGAAACTACCTGGATAATGAATTACGAAGCGGTAAACGAAAAGCCTGAATTTAACTGGACAGTTGGATTTGGAAGCCAAAAAAATAAATTGAAATGGTCGGTTAACTACATCAAAGGATTTAAAGAGCAGGGATTCAGCGATAAACAGGCAGAACCTGATGGACACTACAAAGGTTCAATTAACAGGAACAACATGTTTCAACTCCAGCTTTCTTATCCAATTGGCCAATTTAAATTTTGAAGAAGCTATAGTTTCCAAAAATCTTTGCGGGCTTAGCAGGAATTTCCATCATCGTATAATGACCCAACAAAAATTATTGATTTTACTCTTGTTTACAAGCATCCTGGTTAAGGTTTCAGCGCAAAAGAACATAACTGTCTCCGGGTATATTCGCGATTCCGTATCCTCTGAAAACCTTTATCATGCCACTGTATATGAGCAAAAAAACAAGTTGGGGGCCATAAGTAACGCCTACGGTTTTTATTCTTTAACTGTTCCGGCAGGCAAGGTTCAGTTGCGTGTCTCGTTTGTCGGGTATAATGAACAGGTACTCTCTTTTTATGCCCCAGCCGACACTTCAATCAACTTTCAATTAATAACAGAGAATGATTTACAGGAAGTAATTGTAACAGCACAGTCGTTAAAACAAAAAACCACCTTTTCGGGACACGAACAAATTGATATGCAAACGGTTAGGGCACTGCCTGCCTTTGCCGGAGAACAAGATGTACTGAAAAGCCTGACTGTTTTACCCGGAGTTCAACAAGGTTACGAAGGAAGTGCCGGAGTATTTGTTCGTGGTGGCAGTTCCGATCAAAACCTGATCCTGCTTGATGGTGTGCCTGTTTACAATGCGACCCATTTGTTTGGTTTCGTTTCGGTATTTACGCCCGAAGCGCTGCAAAGTGTGGATTTTTACAAAGGCGGTTTCCCGGCTCGTTACGGAGGCCGCTTGTCATCGGTTATTGATGTGCGAATGAAAGAAGGAAATAAAAACCATCCTGAAACTGATCTTACCATCGGGCCGGTCACTTCAGTGTTTACGCGCCAGGGCCCTATGAAAAAAGGCAAATCGTCGTATTTGATTTCTGCACGCCGGACACTGCTCGATTTGTTTGTAACCGGTATCGCTAAGATCTCTCAAATGTCGGACAATGAAGTAGTAGTGCCCGGATTGAATTTATACGACCTCAATGCAAAATTCAATTTTGAACTTAATCCTGAAAACCGTTTGTATGTAAGCTTTTACGGTGGCGGCGATCGTTTATCGGCTGACTTTAAAGACAACTATTCGTTCGAAGAGGGCGAAACCAAACAAACCACCCAATTACAACTCAAATGGGGTAACAAAATTGGAGCCCTGCGCTGGACAAGCCAGTTAGGAAACAGGCTCTATTTGAATACAAGCCTTTCCAGCGGATCATTTCGCTATCAAGTGCACAACAAGTACTTCCAGTCGGTTAAAAACAAGGAGGGAAAAGAAGATATCTGGTCTGATGTTGTTTACGAAACGCGGGTAAACAACAACAAACTGCAATTTCTCTTCGATTGGTATTTACCTCAAAATAAAATCCAGTTTGGTACAAGCGGAGAATTAAACAGTTACTTGCCCGGCCAGCAGGAAATTGAGCGGCATGACGGCCAAAATACTCAAAGAGGCAACGGCGAGGTAAACAATAAGGCCCTGTCATTGTTTATGGACGATGAGCTGAACATGGGTGATCAATTTACTGTGCAGGGCGGACTTCGGCTCGATCTGTATGATTTGGGAGGCAAATGGTTCAGTTATATTACGCCACGGGGCAATGCAAAATTGGAGGTAAACCACCATCTAAGCCTCTTTTTTTCATATGACCAAATGGTACAGCCGCTGCATTTATTAACCAACAGCAGTGTAGGCTTACCGTCGGATATTTGGGTGCCGGCAACCGAAAATATCAAACCCGAAACTTCGCAACAAATCACCTGTGGCGCCAATTTTAAAGCGAACGACAAGTTCTCTTATAAAATCGACGCCTACTACAAAACCATGAACGGCGTAATTAACTACAAAGCCGGAAACAGCTTTATGGATATTTACGACAATTGGGAAGATTTGGTTGAAACCGGCAGAGGCAAAGCCCGGGGATTCGAGAACGCGTGGAATTACAAAACCTCGCGCTTAAATGCATGGGTAAACTATACGCTTTCATGGAACGAGCGCGAATTTGAACACCTCAACAGCGGCAAACCATTCCCGTATAAATTCGACCGCCGGCACGATTTGAATTTGGGATTCGTGTATAATTTAACCGACAATTTGGAGTGTTCTGCAGTGTGGACCTGCCAAACCGGAATGGCAGCTACAATTCCCGTGCAGGATTTTCAGGCAGCGGGACCAGTCGACTATACAATAACCGATTTTTTAACCAACATTGACATAAAAGACACCCACCGTATTCAATACTTCAATGAATACAACGGCTATCGGCTACCTGCATTTCATCATTTGGACCTTAGCGCTACATTTAAAAAACAAATTGGCAGGCGCTGCCGCGAATGGAAATTGGGGGTTTATAACGCCTATGCCCGTCAGAATGCATACATGTACTTTCCGCAAACATCGCCGGCAGGCGAAACGAAGTACAAGCAAGTGTGTATTTTTCCAATAATTCCATCCATTAGCTACCATATCAGATTTTAAAGCCGGTTGAATGATGATGAAGTCTGTTTTTAAATATTTACTCGTATCATTTTCAGTGGTTTTAGCATTACCCTCTTGCGTTAAAGACATGGAAATTGATGTGCCCGGCATCAACAGGGAAGTCGTTGTTAGCTGTTTATTTAATCCTCAGGATAAATGGGAACTTACACTCTCGGAAACCAAAAATATACAAGAAAACGAAGACATTTTTATTGAAGATGCAATCGTGGAAATTACCTCTGGAACCGGAGAAATCATAACACTTAATTATTCGGGGGAAAAAGGAGTGTATAAAAGCGATGACTATCCCGGGATGGGCAAGACCTATACACTCAAAGTGAATATTCCGGGACACGAAGAAATAACTGCTGAAAGTAAGGTGCCGGGTTTTGTTGAAGTCACAGTACCCGATTTTGAAGTCAAGTGGGTTAAATACCTTAATCCCAATGATCTTATGGATTACGATGTTTTCCCGTTACAGGTAAACTTTGGAGAAACGGTACAAGAAGCACGATACCTGTTTCGTTCTTGCTTCTTTAATCCACGAGAAGGATATAAACGGTACATGCTTGCCAGGGAGTCTTTGGAAAAGCTAAGAACAGCAGGGTTGCCGGGAAAGGCATACCGCGAATTGGCGAAGCTGGTTGACCAATGGCTCGTAAGTCAGTGGAGCTTTGAGCGTATCCTCTTCAACTTTGTTGAGGATATCTATTTACGCAAGACGCTTAATGCTATTTTGCACCGTGAACTGAAACAAAAAACGATCCCCACACGCGAGTACGAAGCTTTTGGCAGATCGGTATGTTTTGGAAATGACTTTTGGCTGAATAATGTTTCCTATGATGTGATGACCACCATGGGTGAGGCGGAAAATGTTACCCATGCAAAATTACTCTACGCCAACGCAAATCTTAAATATTCAATGGAGCAAAACCATAGCCGCGATGAAGAATTCTGGTTAGAAGCAATACAAGCCAGTAAAGATTATATCGAATATTACCGTACCTACATACTGCAAGTAAGTCAGCGTATAAATCCGTTTTCTGAACCGGTAATTGTGCATTCGAACATTCATAACGCAACCGGGATTTTTGCCGGATTTAACCGACAAATGATATACTTATTTACTTATTAAACAAAGCTCCTTTCGTTAATCAGCTTTAATTTAGCCTATTCTGTTGTGGGAGAAAGAGGGGAGATGTTCTTCGCTCCCCGGAGCAGAAAATCCCGGATATCACCGTAGGATCTTATCCCAAGTTTTTTTCGTATGGCGCTTTTTTTGGCCTGAATAGTGTTGATACTGTAGTTTAAAACAATGGCCATCTCTGTATTGTCAAACTCATCGTACGCCAGACAACAAATTCGGAACTCGCTTTCGTCAAGATGGGGAAATTCCCTCTTCAGTCGTTCAAAAAAACCATTGTGCAGTTTATCAAGGGCCTGGTACAAAACTCCCCATTCCAGCTCCTTGCTGCCATATACAATTTCGTTAAATTTCCGGAGCAACTTTTCCCCCTTTCCTTTTTCTGCCTCATTCAAATTGCCTTCCAGTAACGCCGTTTTTTTGAGGATATTGAAATGGCGCAGCAAAATGCTCCTGAAAGAATCCTCATTTTCATTAAAATTTCTGGCCAGCTCTTTCATGTGATAAATCTTCGTTTCAGCCTCCTTTAGCTTCTTCACATTGACATAGGATCGTCTTAATACCACAAGAAATGACAGCATGAAAACAATTACCACCACCAGAAAATATAAAAAGATTTTTTGCCTTTCGATAAGAAGTTGCTTATTGTAGTTTTCTACGCGTTGATAATTGTACTTTCCCTCGATTTCCAGAACAGCACTGTTTTTATTATCGTTTAAAATGGAGGCAAGATACTTGTTGTAGATTTTGTACTTTTCCAACGCTCCTTCAAAATTCATTTTGTTTTCTTCAACAGCAGACCAGGTTTTATAAATGTTAGCAGATAGGAAATTCTCTTTGTCTGATGGCAAGTAACTTAACGCTTTTTGAAGGAATGAGATGGCTGAATCGTTCTTTCCTTGATATTCAAACAGAATTGCCAGATTTGAAGACAATCTGGCTTTTCTTAACGAGTCGACAGAAAATTTCCAGGCTTCTTTGAAATACTCCTCCGAATTTTTAAAATCTCTATTCTCCCGGTAAGCAACGCCAATACTTTCTCTAATGCCCGCTTGTTCTCCGGTAAACTGGAGCCTGTCTGCCAACGCCAATGCCCTGAAATAATAAACAATGGCGCTGTCGCTTTTCTCCTCTAACAAATAACAGTTTCCGATGTAATTACATTCAATTATTTCATTTCTGAAGTTATTGGCTTGATGAAAAAAACTTAATGCACGCTTAAAATGAATAAAGGCTTTTTCTTTCAGAAGCTGCTGATAATATATCTCACCGATAGAACCTTGGAGTAATCCTTTCAGATTGATATTCTTGCTTTTATCCAGGTAAGGTTCTGCACTTAAAAATGTTTCCAAAGCTTCCCCGAATTTTCCCTGTTCCCTCAAGACCCTGCCACAATAGAAGGTTGACATGAAAATTTTTTCCACATTCTTTTTATGGACATAGTAATCTTTTACCTTAAAAATTAATGTGTCCTGTGCGATGTCTTTGAACGACTTGTCTTTTGCCCGTACCCGTAACAGTAAATAGTCATAATATAGCGGCTTATTTAAGCGCTGAGGATTTTGAATCGTGTTAAGCATTACCAATGCGCTGTCGGGCAAAGTGTCGACCACCATTTCTGCTTTGCCGAGGGTTTTTTCTGCTCTTTCTGACCTATTCTGGCATGAAAATCCAATTGCTAAGAGACAAAGAAATAGAAAATATTTAGTATTGAAATTATTCAATGTGCACTGAAATGAAGGTTTTTACAACCTATAAAGATATACATATTATGGATTTCGTTTCTTAAAAGATATACTTTTTATGGAATGAGAAGTAGTATCCCTTCCGGAAGTCATTGTGATGGTCAGTTTCCGGCAGGGTGGAGGGTGTTGTATTTTATACTCCGCGGCAGCCTAAACTTTTCGAAGGGAATAGGTTTTGCCGGATCAAACGGAGGCAGGTCAGAGAGGAGTGATGCTGCCAATTCCGGCACCGACTCCCCGATTCCTTTGACCACGCATTGCGCCAGCAGGTAAGCCCCGTAGTTGCTGAAATGGGTGTTGTCGGCAAGGGGCTGTGTCTGACCGGCAAAGCTGTTAGGGGGATAGTGGACGAATGCCTTTTTTGAATTTTCCGGACCGAGGGCTTCAAAGAGGGTTTTGCTCATGGCATGAATGTCGATACAGGGTACCTTCTCCTCCATGGCGGTTTGGCGCATCGCTTCGGGGAATTCTTCCAGCGAGTTGACAATTTTTCCCGATTCATCAAACCTGCGCCGGTGCATCGAGGTGACCAAAACAGGCCTGGCTCCTTTCTTCCGGGCCTCCCCGATATAGAATTTCAGCTCTTCACGGTAAGTGGTGAAGGGATCGAGGTGGTTGCCCCCGGGTTTCTGGTCGTTATGGGCAAACTCAATGAAGAGCCAGTCACCTGGTTGAATAAGGCTCAGGATTTTCTGCAACCTCAGTTCCCTCTTAAAGCTCAGGAGCGACTCCCCCGATTCGGCATAATTGGCCACCACCACTTCCGGCTTCAGAAACCGCGGGAACATCTGTCCCCACGAGGCCCAGGGCTCCTCCTCCTGGTCGGTGACCGTGGAATTTCCGGCCAGGTAGATCACCGGAAGGTCCCTGACTTCCGTGATCTCCAGGGAGGAGAGTGCCGGCCGGGAACCGCTGAATTCGAGGGTCAGCTTGTCGTCCCAGTTGAGGTAGTTCAGTTCCCGGGGTTTCAGTCTGATCTGTTCTGTGGGGTTGATGCGGGGTGTCCGCACGTCGGTGATAAAAGTCCGGGTCACAATTTCTCCTTTGGCGGTGTAGACATTTTCCAGCATCAGCCGGCGTGATTCGGCTTTCACGGTGGTTTCAGAGACTCCGGCAGGGTCGCCCAGGGTTACCGTGACGGCATACCTTCCTTCAGGCACAGCCAGGGAAAAGGCAAAGGGTTGGTCATTGGTCAGGAAGGTGAAAGTCGGATGGTTTTTTACCTTCCGGGTAACGGCAATAGGGATTTTTTGCGCAAGCAGGCCATACCCTTTCTCTTCCGACCATGTGGTTTCAGGGGTTACATGGATGGTCCCGGGAATTTTGTTCCCTTCTCCGGCGTGAAATTTCCAGGTTTTCAGGTGGGCTGACCCGTTGTCATAAAGCATCAGGGCGCTGTCGTTGATTTTGAGGTTGTGGTTTTTCAACAGCCTGATCATTTCGGCGCCGGCGAGCAGCACGGGACCGTAGCCGTGGGCGGCGTAGATGTTGACCGGGCGGTAATAGTAAAAGGCAGGGTCAAAGCCCATGCCGGTGCCCACGCAGGTCCCTTCGACCTGTCCGTGTTCATTGACTTTGGTGGCCACGGCATTCCAGGCCAGGCACACCATAGGTCCGTAAACTTGGCCGTCAACATAGCCCCGGTTGATGGCCCGGGCAATGGAATAGGTGTAGATGGCGGTAGCCGAGGTTTCCAGGTAAGAGTCGGGCCGGTCGAGGAGCTGATGCCAGAATCCTTCTGAAGACTGGGTGTTGGCCAGTCCGCGGATATGGCGGCGCAGCAGTTCCAGCACGTCACCGTAGCCGGGGTGGTCAGCAGGGAGTACTTCCAGCAGTTCCACCATGGTCATCAAAGCCCATCCGTTGGCGCGGGCCCAGTGGAACTGGGGATGCTCCTCCATTTCCTGTACCCACCCGTGCATGAACAATCCTTTCTCGTAATTGAACATCCGCCGGGAGAATTGCAGCACCTGTTTCACCGCATCATCGAAATATTTCCGGTCACCGGTGTAAGCACCCATCTGTGCCAGGGCGGGAACGCTCATGAAGAGGTCGTCGAGCCAGATCGTGTTGGGGAGGGGCCGGTTGCGGGCCAAGGTGCCGTCTTTAAGCCTGAACTCCTTGTTGCTGATATAATCAATGAAATTTGCAATGACAGGTTCCAGTCCGGGTATGGCTTCCTGCTTCTGTGCCTTGATCATGGCGGCACACAGGGAGCCACAGTCGTCGAGGGCATGGGGGTGAAGAACGGAATAGAAGGTATGTCTCACTCCCGGTTCCTGCTCTTCGAAAGCGACAAATCCCGGCCTGATATCAGCCAGGAACTTCAACCGTTTCGTTGTGTAACGGGCGTAGCGGGGATCGCCGGTGATCTCACCGGCCAGCAGCATCCCGGCATAGGTGACGCCCCATTCATAACTTACCAGCCTGAAGTCACCGGGTTTAAAAATCGTGTTGCCGTCGGTTTTTGAATAGTCGGTCACAGGATTTCGGGTGTTCTTGTCGATCAGTTCCGGAAAGGTGTTCCGGTCGAGATACGTATGAACGGTTTCCAGCACTTGGGTGATGCCGGCCACATCGGGTCTTCCGTAAGGGATTTGATAAGCCGGTTGCAACATGTGGAGCGGAGTATTCGAATCGGTTTGCTTCTGGGCCTGAAGAAAATACGCTGACGCCAGGGCAAGAATTAGAGTTATTAAATTCTTCATAGTAGGTCGTTTTGTCAATCTGCCAGTGAATGTACAAACTCTCCAAAGAGTAAAATCTTACTGCTTTTTGTTTTATTAAAAAGCAGATGTGCAAAATCTTTTTGCTTCTTATTTAAATCAACCGTTTTCAGCAATTGGGCTACTGTTTGTTTGAGCTCCTGTAAGTTTTTCACTCCACAACGCTGTGAAAGATAACTATAATCCGGTTTGGAGAGGGAAAACAATAACATCAGGTCATAAAAATCACGCCCTTTTGAACGGGCGAGCATGGCCGCAATCTTCAAACTGCACAATATGCCGTCAGAAGGAACGGGAAAAGGGAAAAAGAATCCGCATCCATTGATATTCGTTATTATTGGGGTATAGTTAATTCCCTGGTCCTGACCCTCTATCTTTATCAGAAAACGTTCTTCCTTAAAACCGCTCAATCCTAAATTGAACATAAGTTCAGGAAAATAGATGTTGCGTCTGAAAGCGGTCAGTTTCGGATTTTCTCTTTCTATCGTTTCAACCTTCATTCCTGAACGTTCCAGAAACTGAATTACTCCGTTTGTCATTTCGAAAAATTCATTTTTCGAAAGATTTTTACAGTCGAAGTCCAAATCCTCTGAAAACCGGTCTATGCCTTTGACAAGGCGTAGATTTGTTCCTCCGATTAATACCACTTTTCTTATGTAGGGTGTTGAAGAGAGATAATCCAATATCATCAACTGTATATACTCTTTCAGAATGTATTTATCGAAAATTGAATTTTCATGGACATACGCAGGAAAAAATTGCTTTATCTGGTCTATCCGGATCATAAATCATAAATTTTCAGGAATAACTTCACCCGATGGTCAAGTGCCTGGTTTTGGGTCAAACTACAATAGTCCATCAGGAGATCTGTGTTGAAATGAGTGTGCAGGAAATCTTCATCCAGGCGCAATTCATCCAGCTCCTGTTCACTTTCATATTGCGGATAAAGGTAGAGTAAGTCAAGCAATGCCTTTTCGGGAGAGGCCAATTTAATGGTGCGGTTGTCTGCCATAGGTTTTAACACATATCCAAACATTATTTTTTCTTTTACATTCTGATAAGTGTATTCAGCAATGTCGTTGATAAATGATGCCGTTTTCAGAGAGGTTACACTGGTAATTTGCACAACTGCCTCTGGGATCATCCCATAAAATGACAAGGCAGTATGCAGACTTATATAGGATGGGCGGTAAATTTGATTGGCAAAATACCGGGAGTAATCAGGTTTGTTCTTATATTCTGAAAAGGCATAATAGCCTTGCCGTAACCTGATGATATATCCTTTTTTAATCCAACGGGTAAGGTTATTGCGGTTAAAACCGGGCTGCCATGCATAAACCTGATTGATGTTTAAGCAAGCCAAATCGAACATTTTCGCTCTGAATTCCCAAAACTCCATTTACCTGTTTTGTTTCTATTATGCTGTAAATATAGTGAATTATAGAAACAAAATTTTTTATTTATCGACAAGGCTACTCCTCCCCCAGGTAAAAAGAGGGGATGGGGGATTGTTCATAGCCCATGGAGCGGTGGATTACCTGGTTGCGGTAGAAGGGATCCTGCAGGAGGGTTACCCGCCGGTCGGTAGCCGGGATGGTGGTGCGATATATCCTCATTTCCCCGGGGAGGATGGTGATAAGTTCCTCGCGCCAGTCCCCCTCAATGTCGGCCATGAGGATCACGGAGCCTTCGATGTCGGTGGTCAGGGTATCTCCCTGATATTTGGCGATGGAGATTTTCCGGGTTTCAAAGCGGTCCCACATGCTGTTCTGCCATCCGGGGGTGACGATGTTTTCCCGCACCTTGTCGGCATCCCACCAGATCCAGTTACGGCATTCGGGGACCTTATCACCGGTGGCAAGCAGTTCTCCTTTGGCCGAGAGGAGGTATTTTTCGCGGGATCCTCCCTTGGGATCTTCGGAAGCGAAACACTCTAGTCCGGGAACTTCAGGAAGGATATCGGCCACCATGCCATCTCCAACATGGAAGGTTTTGCGGCCCACGCCCCAGAGGATCTCACCGGTGCGGGCGTCGACCAGGCAGATGCCGTTCCCGTTATCGTGCCAGTCCTCCAAAGCATAGAAGATCTCCAGTCCGGGCCTTTCCGGATCGATGTCGGTGACGAAACACTTGTCGGGGTGCCCCAGTCCGGTCGACCAGAGGGCGGTACCGTTATCGTCGAGGACCACCGATCCCAGGATGATTTCATCGCGGCCGTCGCCGTCGACATCGGCCGCGTGCATATTGTGGGCACCCTGGTGGCGGATGACGGGATTCTCTTCATCGCCGTCCCAGTGCCAGGCCGGTTTCAGGTTCCCTTCTTTCAGTTGCCAGGCGTCAACGACCATCAGCTTGTAGGTGCCGCGGGCTACCAGCAGGAAGGGGGTCTTCCCGTCGAGGCAGGCGATGCCCATCTGGTTGCGGTTATTGCGGTTGTAGTCGCCAAAGCGGGGAGAACGGGCCGGCCAGTCGATACGGGTGATCTCTTCGCCCGTCATGCCGTTTAACACGGAGCACCATTCCGGTCCGCTGCGCACCCTGCCGTCGGCTTCCCGGGCATCGGCGGGGCCTGTCTTCACGGCGACCTCTGCCTTGCCATCCCCATCCAGGTCGTAGACCACAAAGGGAGCATACCAAACTCCCGGTTCGATACCAGGACCTAGATCCTTCTGCCATAAAAAGGTGCCGTCATTGAGATACGCCTCTATCTTATAGGTGAGTCCCGTTCTGTCAGGTTGCCCGCCGGGATCGATGCCCCGGTCAGGCTGACGGATTACAAAATCAAGCTTCCCGTCGCCGTTGAGGTCGGCAACCGCAATACGCTGAGGACGGTATTCCCCCCGGAAACGGATGGAACGGTAGCTCTGCGGTTGAGAAGAGGCCAGGATGGTCACCCTTTCCGAAGGTTCTCCTTCCTTCCCGCCGACCACAGGACGGAGGGTGTAGGAGATGTCTCTCTCCTTCGGGGCGCCGTTGTCGATGAAATCGGTGGTTGTGGCTACCGGCCTTCGGCTGATGCGAACCGCTTTTTTCCCCGCTTCCTCACGGTAAAGATGAAAGGAGATATCAGCAGGATCCTCGGCCAGCAACCGCCAGCTGAGGTAGATCCTGCCATCTTCCAGGCGGGTAACGGTCACTCCCCGGTCCAGTTTTTCAATAACCCGCTGTCGGGCCCACCCCTCAACCGGCGGTTTGGCTTCGTGATGAGGCGTGGGAACAGGGTACATATAGGTCCTCTCCCGGGGATCCTGAGCCCCGGCATTCCCTGGTGCCATATGCAATATGACCAGTATGAGGATTAAAAATCTACTATTCATCTGAAAATTATTAAGTTATACTTGATCATTACTTCCCCGAAATAGGGGAAGCCCCTGTGACGAATCCTGATATAAAGATGACGATTTTCCCTAACTTAAGAATATTATCTGTATCACTCCGACTACTTTTTAACTTCTTTATTTTCCATCAGGCTATTGCATGAAATTCTGAGTTAAAAAATCAGACAATCAGGCAACTGGGAAAAATCAGAAATTCCATGTCGACACCCGAATACCAGTGGGCATTGCAAAAACTGTCTCTGGAAAAAAGGCATGAAAGTGGCATTTTGCTAAGCCCGGTTCAAACTGCCTGCCTGCATTTAAGTGCTGCTGAGTTATTTTCCATCCGGGACCAGCTTATTGCTCTGGAGCCCGAACTCATCGACAGGACAAATGCTGTGCAGCAAGTACTTGCTGACCTCAAAAAGGGCGAGGAGATTATGGTGGCGGTTTCGGGGTCCCTGGCCACTTTGGAAAGGATTGCCACCCTGACATGAATTCCCAGTCCTGCCCCGGATACCACTCCGGATCAAGACTGCCGGTAAATCCATTTTGACTTGCGAAGCGTGAATTTTGACAGCTTGCTATTCCTGAGATTCTTTATTCCCCGGGCTACCAAAGATGCGGTCAACAGTGCACCTTCTTCGGTGGGATGGGTATGGTCCTGCTTGAAAAAGAATCTTCCGGTGACTTTTTCCTCTCCGTAAGTGTCCAGTTTATCCGACAACAGTTTGTTGAGGTCGATGCACTGCACTTTTTCCTGCCTGGCGACTTCCATGGCCCATTGGGGGTAGCTATCGGGGGTGCGCCTGATTTTTCCGTTCTCCCAGTCGTTGCGGGGAATCGGGGTGATGATGACAGGGGTGGCCCCTTTCCCTCGGGCTTCCCGGACCATTTTCCGCAGGTACCAGCCGTAAGAATGGACCACCTCATGCTGTTTGGTGATCAGGTTGTCGATTTCCACACTCTCCTCACCGGTTCCCCGGATGGTCCCCCGTGCCCTCAGGGTGTCGTTGATAGCTCCTCCGTCATTGTGCCCGAACTGCATCAGGAGATAATCCCCGGACCGGAGCTTTTCCAGAACTCCATCCCACAATCCGCGGGTGATGAAAGTGCGGCTGCTGGTACCCCCCAGGGCATGGTTGAGAACTTCGATCCGTGAAGTGTCCAGGAAAAGGGAGATCTTCTCGCCCCATCCGCGCAATCCGCCTGCCCCGTCACCGCGGCCGTTTTTGACCGTGGAGTCACCGATGATGAAGAGGGTAGGTTTGGTGGCTACGGGAGCGCTCCCCAGGAGCAACAGGCCCAGGAAGAGAGTGGTCAGATGAATCAGATGTTTCATGGTACTTATTTTTAAGTTTGTAACGCCGGAATTTGGAACTCTCCGCCACCAAGCAGCGGGAAAACGAATCCCGCGAAAACGGGATGAGTTCGACGGGTTTCAGCACCGGATCAGCCATTAGCAGTGCCCGGGCATTGATGCTTACCTGGCACAAAGAACGGATGTAGTCAATCCGATTCCGTCAAGGACTTTTTTTGTGTTTTGCTCGCTTATCCCGCGGCAGCGCCAACGGGGAATACGTTAGCCGGAATTCAAACAACGGTGAAGGAGAGGGCTGGCTCCACAAAGGCCTGTGACACAGTTCCCCGTGAAGTGCCCTCATCATCCCCGGTTTACCGGGGTTTTCCTATTTTAAAGACAAATGCCGAGGAGGTCATGAATTTTCCACCCTGGGAAGCCACGAAAAGGTGGGTGGCCCGTCCGTTTTGCGTCAGCAGTTGTGGCCTTTCGAAACGGCCGTACTTTTTAAGATGCGGCGGGGCCGGGGACTCCTTTACATAGTGGCTGACGCCGAGATATGCGATCTTGGAATCCGACCAGCGGATGCCGTCGTCCGATTCCAGGATGATTCCCACTTCATGGCCGTATTTCCCCATGTCCCGGGCCAACATGTAATAACGGCCATTTTCTCTAAAAACATATGCATCCTCGAGTTGCCGGTTGTTGCCTGACGAGGAGTAGTCGATGACCGGGTTTCCGGGATATTTTTGGTATGGTCCGTTAACCCGGGCCGCTGTGGCAAGGCCATATTTCCGGTTCCCGCGGATGGCGGGATCGGTATAATTTTCATACTCGTATGTGTTCCACGATTTGTAGTAGAGCCAGCATTCCCCGTTGGGGTGTTTCAGGAAAGCCGGATTGGAAGTGCAGTGGTCATCCCAGGTTCCCGGCTCACCTGCTTCCAGAAGGGGAGTGTCGGGCCTCAGCCAGGGTCCTTCAGGGGAATCGGCGGTAGCCAGGGCAATTCTTTTGGTGTTGGTTTTTTTGTTGGAATTGCCAATGTAGAAGAGGAGGTATTTTCCGTCAATAAACTGAATGTGAGGGTTGTGGCATGTGGTGGCATCGAACCATTCCCCGCCCCGGGGAGCCAGGATGGTCCGGATGTCCTGGTAGGGCCCTTCCGGCCTGTCGGCAACGGCGTGGGCTATCTCAGAACCGTTGATCCAGCCGCCCATTCCCTTGCGGGCATCCCAGCGGGAAAAGAAGACGTGGATTCTCCCGTCGGAACAGGCAATGGGTGACGTGCCCCATACGTAATATCCCTCCAGTTCCAGGATGCGCCCCAATGGCTTCAGCCGTTTTGAAAATGAGGAACTGTCGCTTTCGGCAGGTGTTTTAAGACGGACAGCCGATGCACATCCCGTGATCCCCGAAATGATCATCATACTCCCTCCCAGGAACGTCTCTTTCAAAAAACCGCGTCGTGTTGTCATTAATGTAAAAAGGATGAAAAGTAGTTTTTCAAGTCGGGGCGACCATGAATTTTTCCCGATTCGCGTACAAGATATGGATTATAGCAATCCGAAGTAGAAAAAGAGTGTTCGTCTCACCGGATGCTCCATGGTATTCATTTCCCCGGCAGGTCCCAGGTTCGGGGTATCGTTGCTGATGCCCATTGCCAATTTGGTGCCCACGGGGGGGATGGCATCGAGGAAGGAGAGATTTCCGGGAGGTAGTGCCGGATAGTTGCGTGGACCGGAAAGTGCGTGAAAGTCAAAGAGCCTCACAAAGAGGTCTTCTTCAGCAGCCACGACCGTAAATTTCCCGTCGACGCTATTGAACTCCATCCAGGAAACATCGTCGAAATAGCCTTTGAACTGGGGCAATCCCCAGTGGTTATCACCCGGAAGCCTGTTGTTGTAAAAGCGTTGCCATACATCCAGCACGCCGCCGGCCATGCGGTTTTTCCAAACGTTGGTGGGTCCTTTTCCCAGCCATTTCACCCCGATGATGTCTGACTCGGGAAAGGTGAAGGAGATTCCTGCGAAGGGGTGCGGACCGGGCAGGAGGTACTCGTAGTTCAATTCCAGCCATCCGCTGGGGTACATTTTCCAGACGACATTTTTGAGGTCACCGGAATAACTCATCACCAGGGAAGCGAAATCAGGGGTGGTAAATTGAAGGATGCCTGTCATCCGGGCCATACCACCGGTCAACAGGGGGCCCTGACCGAAAGGGATGGGGAGTCCCAGGTCGTTGGAGATCCTCCGGATGGTGCCGTCGGTTTTGCTGAAGGTGACGGCGATCCCTGCAGCTTTCAGGGTAATCAGAGTGTCGCTTTCCAGGATTTCGGGGATTCCCTTTTCCCGCGTCAGATCGGCAGCCTGCCGTTCTATGGGGAGGATGTTGTCTTCCTCCACCCCCTGGGCTCTCAACCGGTCGCGCAACTTCTGCTGCTGTTCGTCAAGGGTGAGGGAGACCAGCTGGTTTGTGCTTTTCCGGTTGCCGTTGATCTTTTGCGACCAGCAGAAGATCTCTTTCCCATGGGGATCAAAGGCTTTCAGGTAAAGGGCATCGGCCCGGGCAAAGTCAGTGGGTAATTCAAGGATGAGGAATCCTTGCTGCAGCGGTTTCAGGTCGGGACTTGTCACCTGTCCGCTCTGAATGACCGTATGAAAAGGCTGTCTGTCAGCAATGCCGCTGAAATTTACCAACTGCCATTCAAACCGGCACTCCCTGAGGTTTGTGAAGTGAAAGCGGTTTTCCGCGGGTATCTTTCCGTCGAAAGTGGCGGTGATTTTCGGAAGGGTCACTTTTACCGGGCTAAAGATTTCCCGGATGGCATAATAGCTGCCTTCTTTTTCGCGGTGGGGGCCCACCACCCCGTCGGGACCGTTTACCCGGTTGGCGTCGAGGAAGCCGTTCAGGTCGGTGCGGACCACTGCCTCGTCAACCAGGGCCCAGAGGAAACCTCCTCCCGAATTCGGGGTGTTCCAGAAGAGCTCCCAGAAATCTTCAAGGGCAGCCCCGCCGCCGCCGTCATCCTGGGCATGGAGAAATTCCGTGGGCATGTAGATTTTTCCTTCTGCAAGGATCTTCCTGGAACTGTAATAATTCTCATAATGGTTGCAGTCGATGCCGTTGAAGTCATTCCCCGGGCGGTGGTGTGCGTGGATCACCGGCCGGCCCGATTTGTCCCATCTGCCGAAATCATCGTCCAACTCCTTGTTGGTGCCTCCTTCGTTGCCGTTGCTCCAGAAGATCACCGAAGGGTGGTTCAGGTCGCGCAATACCATCTCCTTCACCAGTTTCTCCCCGGCGGCTGTGGAGTATGCATTCTGCCATCCGGCAAGTTCATCCAGGACATAAAGCCCCAGAGAATCACAATAATGAAGGAACGATTTATCGGGGGGGTAATGGGCACATCGAACGGCATTCATGTTCATCGATTTCATCAGCAGGACATCCTCCAGGTTGATCCGGTCATTGAGACAGCGGCCGCTCTCAGGCCAGAAGGCGTGGCGGTTGATCCCTTTCATTTTGATTTTGGTGCCGTTGAGGTAGATGCCATCTCCCTCCCGGATTTCGATGGTGCGGAAACCGAATTTTTCAGAAGTGGTGAAAAGGTTTTGTATGCCTTTCTTGAGGGTGATCGTGACCATATACAGGTGAGGAGTTTCGGCGCTCCAGGTTTTTGGATGATCCGCATTACAGGAGAGGGTGACCACGGAATCATCAGGGGTAACAATGGCTTTGCACGTGGCCACCACCTGGTGGTCGTCACCGGTGATTACCGCCTCCACAGTGCGGCTCCCTTTCACTCCCGCAGGAAAGAGGTCCATGACGAAAGTGCCGTCTGCCTGTGCGTCAATGGCCACTCTTTCAATATATTCTGCAGGGAAGGCTTCCAGGTAAACGGGGCGGAAAATCCCGCCGAAAACCCAATAGTCGGCATACCGTTCGGCATTGTTGACCGACCGATCGGAAGACATCTTGCTCACAGTGGCTTCCAGGAGATTTTCCCCGCCGAAACGAAGCTTGTCCGTAATGTCATATTGAAACCGGTAAAAGGCTCCCTGGTGGATTTCCCCCGCCGGCTGTCCGTTGATCTTCACTTCCGTATCGGTCATGGAGCCTTCAAAGACGACGAAAACCCTTTTCCTTTTCCACCGGGCCGGCACATTGAAATGGTGTTTGTAGATCCCTTTTTCGTCGGAGAACCTGAATTTTTTCCCATAGGTACGGTAATCCCGGCCGTAGTCGTACTCCCCGAATCCCTGCTGTTCCCAGTGGGAAGGGACTTCGATGGTGGTCCACCGGCCACTGTTTCTTCCTGAAGTGCAAAAGAACTCCCAGGTTTTGGTATTGTCAAAACCGGTACCGGAGAGGTACAGAATCTCTTTCCCGGAGGCATCTGCCCGGAAGGAGGTTCCCGGAATCACAGCAAACAGAAAAAATAAAAATGGTATTACGCGGTTCATAGAGTCTTGCTGTTTATGGTTGCGGTTGACCATCGTTCTTTAGCTAATACGTTAAAATATCGTTCAGGCTCTCTTTTATGATGGACAAATGATCCTTTGAAATCTCTCCCAGGCGGTTTTTGAATCTCTTTTTTGCGAGGGTCCTGATCTGGAAAGTGATGACTTCCGAATCTGCAGCCAACCCATTTACCTGGTTTTTTTCAATAACCAGGCACCCTGCATAATTTTTTATTTTGGTGGTCAAGGGGCAGACGATGGCAATCCCCAGGTTATCGTTCATGGCATTCCCGCTGATGACCACCACCGGCCGGAACCCAAATTGTTCATTCCCATTAACCGGATTCAGGTCTGCCAGCCAGATATCACGTTGTTTCATTATCCAGGATTTTGAGGTATTCCTCCAGCCCTTCCTCAGCCATCAGCAAAATCTCTTCATCCCTCGAAGCCGCTTTAAAAGTCCGGATCAGTTCAGCCTTGCTGATTCTTTCAAAATAAGCTTCCAGCGCCTGTTCCAGGATCCTGGACTTGGGTATCCTGAATTTTTTCGAATAATCATTGAGCCGGGAAATAATTTCCGGTGATAATGAACTGGTAATGTTCATAACGTTCTGTTTAGATCAAATATTGGAATTAATATGAATTTTCCGTAACAATAAAAAACATACGGCCGGAAGTTTTTCGTCCTCCCCGAAGGAAACCGGGAAACCGTCACCTGTTCCGGCCAGGGTATGTGGGCTTGCACTCAAATTTCCAGCAGCATGCCGAAGGGTTTTATTTGATCTCTTCGTCAAAGACAACGGCCACTTTGCCGCATTTGCCTTCGGCCATCAGGGCATATGCCCGGGAAGCCTGCTCCAGGGTGAAACGGTGGGTGACCAGTTCCTCGGGGTGGATGTTCCACCGGACCAGCCGCTCAACAAGTTCTTCCATTTTCCAGATGGAAGTGACCCAGGAGCCGTAAATGGTTTTCTGGTCATGGATCAGGTCAGGAGAAGGATTAAGTTCCATGGTGCCTCCTTCGCCAACCAGGGCGATTTTTCCCCATTTCCGGGCAGCCCTGACACAAAGCTGTCTGGCGAGGGTATGCCCGGAGCAATCAACGGTTCTTTCAAAACCGTTGCCGTTGGTTTCTGCCATCACCTGCTGAAATATCTCCGGCCCCGATACGAAGGTTTTGTCGGCCAGTCCCAGGGAACTGGCCAGGGCGCATCTTTCAGGGATGGTATCCACGCCGATCAGTTTTTGTGCTCCCATGGCTTTTGCCAGCATCAGGGCAGCCAGTCCCACCGGTCCGAGTCCGGTGACCAGAACGGCGTCGTTTCCGCAAATGCCGGTCTTTTCGAGGCCTTCGTAGACGGTTCCGAAACCGCAGGCTACCTGGGCTCCGTCGGTATAACTCAACGTAGCGGGGAGTTCCACGAGGTCTTTCTCCTCGGCAAGCACATAAGGGGCCATTCCGCCGTCGCGCTGCCATCCGTAGGCGGCCCTGTGCGGACTGGTACAGCTGATCATGTATCCCCGGCGGCAGTCGTTGCAAACCCCACAGCCGGAAATATGATAGATGATCACCCGGTCGCCCTCTTTGAACCGCTTCATGCCCGGACCGCACTTCACGATCAGGCCCGCTGGCTCATGCCCCGCAATTTTATCCTGGTAACCCTCGGGACCCTTGCCGAGGTGCTCATGGTAAATGGCCCTGATATCGCTGCCGCAGATCGTACTCGACTTGGTCTTTACCAATACCTGCCCGTGGCCGGGTTCGGGAACTTCCACCTCTTTCAGGATTACGGTGCTGTCACCGGGCAGGTAAGCCGCCATCATGGTTTTTGGTATTGTCATATGTTATTTTTGTGTGATAATTCTTTTATGGATGCAATGTCTCTTTTATTGATCTTCTGACCTTTCCTTTGGAAAGTGTTGCGGATTGGCCTCTGGAGGCACCTTGTCACGGGGGTGTTATTTCTCCGTTGAGATCCCAGAGTTCTTCCCATGACTGTCCCTCTTTCCAGAGGAAAACCTGGCCTTTGATCAGCCGGCAGTTCCTGTCAATTCCGGCGATGGTGGCCATTTCCTCCTCTGTAAGCGGATCTTCTGTCACGCATCTGAGGTTGCTCATGTAGTTGTTTTCTTTCACCGAGAAGGGTATGGGCACCTGTCCCCGCTGAACGGCCCATTTCAGGCATACATGTGCCGGATGGATGTTATGTTTCCGGGCGATTTCCACGATGACCCGGTCTTCCATGTCAACGGTATCCTCCGGCGTACGGTCCCGTTCCGGTCTTCCGGGGGAACCCAGCGGACTGTAACCGATAGGAAGGATGTCATGGCTGACCACATAATCAAAAAGTTCAGGTTGCTGAAAATGGGGATGGAGTTCCATTTCATTGGCCGCCGGGGGAATTCTGGCGTCGCGGAGCAGCAGTTCCAGCTTGGGGATGGTCATGTTGGAGGTGCCGATGTGCCTGACCCATCCCCGGTCTGCCAGTTCTTCCATCTGACGCCAGGTTTTCATGTAATCCTCATGAATGTATGGTTTGGCGTCGGGATGGCGGGAAGTCACGTCGCATCCCGGGGGATGGTAATTCGGGAAGGGCCAGTGGATGAGGTAAAGGTCAAGGGTTTCCAGTTGTAGGTCGTCAAGGCTCCTGCGGCAGGAGTCGATTGCCTTTCCGTGCATGTCGTTCCAGAGCTTGGAAGTGATCCACAGTTCTTCCCGCTTAACCACTCCCTCCCGGAACAACCGCTGCAGCGAGGCCCCGATCTCCTTTTCATTTCCGTAGACCGAGGCGCAGTCAATATGGCGGTACCCCAGCCTGATGGCATTGTATACGGCGGTGGCGACGACACCGGGAGCGACATGGTCCGACCCGAAGGTCCCCAGCCCGATGGCCGGAATCAGGGCCCCGGTGCGGAGCTTCCTGACAGGAACCGCAGCAGGATTTACCCCCATGGCATGGTTTGTATTCATTTTTTCAATAAATGATGGTGTTTGTTTCAAATTGATGTAAAATTAAAAAACTATGTAATGAAAACGGAACGCGGAAGGAGAAAAGTTGCAGGATACAACTTCCCGGAAAAATAAATTTTCATCAAAGGCCGAAATATTGCGCTGAATTGATATTTTTAACATCATAAAAAAACGTTATGAAAAAGATACTTTTCTCAATTTTTCTGATCACGGGGATTTTCCTTTCCCGGGCAGTGCAACACGCTCCCCGGCTGATTGTCGGGGCCGATAAAATAGGTTTGTTGCAGGCGGTTCACACTCCCGGTTCCGGGGATGTGGCTGTTGCCCGGCAGGGTGTGGCCAGCCTGGTTACGAATGAGCAGGTGAAACAGGCTTCCGGGGAGAAGGGTATTATGCTGGTCAGCAGCGATGACGTGGTCATGGCGCTGCCCCGGAGCACCCCGGATGCAGAGCAGGTAAATCCCAAAGGGATTAGTGACTATTTTGAGGCGGTGAAGGAGAGCGGTCAGGAGTTGCATAGTCTGATGGTGCTGCGGCATGGGAAAGTCGTGGCCGAAAAGTGGTTCGATGGCCATGGTCCTGCCATACCCCATGTGATGCACTCGGTCAGCAAAACCTGGACCTCCACGGCAGTGGGATTTGCAGTTCAGGAGGGACTGCTGACGGTGGGTGATAAAGTTATTAAATATTTTCCCGAGGATCTTCCTGCAGAAGTATCTCCTTGGCTGGCCGATCTGGAGATCAGGGATTTGCTGACCATGTCGGTGGGGCATTCCGCGGAGCCTTCTGTGGACCGGACTAAACCGGATTTAAGCTGGGAAAAGGTATTCCTTGCCCACCCCATTGAACATGAGCCGGGAACGAAATACCTGTATAACAGTATGGCTACCTACATGGTATCTGCCATTTTGCAGAAGGTCACTGGCCAGACGGTACTCGATTACCTCACTCCCAGGTTGCTTCAGCCTTTGGGCATCACAGGCGCCCACTGGGAATCCAGTCCGTCGGGAGTGAACTGCGGAGGCTGGGGCCTGTACATCAAAACCGAGGATATGGCCAAACTGGGGCAGTTTTACCTTCAGAAAGGAAAATGGAACGGAGAACAACTCCTGAACGAAGCCTGGATTGATGAAGCAACGAAAGCCCATATCAATCAGCCGCCGCAGTGGTTCCCCAAAGAGGGTAATCCGGAGAAGAGCGACTGGGCACAGGGGTACGGCTATCAGATCTGGCGGTGCCGTCACAACGCCTTCCGGGCCGACGGCGCCGTGGGGCAGTTCATCATCGTCATTCCCGACAAGGATGCCGTGGTAGTCACTACCGCCAATATTCAGGATATGCAAGGGGAGATCAACCTGATCTGGAAGCATTTGCTGCCGGCAATGGAGTGACGGCGGAACCCATCTTCATGTATGATAAAGATATACAGGTTTCTTAGTCCGTGTGTTATCCTCTTGTTTACGACCTTTCAGTCATTTCCGCTGAAGCCCGAAGAGGTGAACCTCCGATCCCATCCGCCCAGGATCATCCGAACCTGTTGTATGTTCGGAAGCCGGGTAGGGGTGGTGATGGTCCCTTTTCTGAAACTTTCCGATATTACAAGTCCGGTCAAATTGGGAACTCACAGTTTTCTCGGCGGTTCGCAGGAGAAAAACGGTGTGATCTACACCCGGAGGGGAGGGTTTATAGATATGGGACATCTGCGGGATCAGGCAGACTGGACGGCATACTTCTATGCCCTGTTGACGGAGGAGCAGGGAAGGGGACCTCATATCAGGCAATTGGGATACGAAGGGGGGGGAAAGTCGCTAATGATCAACATTCCGGCCGGTATGTCGGGTGAAGAGGTTTTATCACTCTCGGGCCGCATCGCATATGACCTTTCTGTATGGCATGAAATTGCTACCTGGTATGGTGTTTCTTCTGTTCCACTGGTGTCTGAACAGTTTTCCAGCTTTTCGCCTGAGGATGTTTATTCCAACCTTTTGGGGGTTATGCTTGGAATTGAAGCGATAAAAAGCGATCTGCCCTATCATAAGGCCATGACCCTTTTGATCCGTGAAAAGCTCAAAGAATTGGAAGCTGTCAGTTCTGAGGAAGAAACGGCCGCCGCCATGGAAGCCGTCAGGGATATCTGGTGGACCCGGTTGCGGCGTTACCCCAGTTCAAAGTTTGTCATGCTCAGGTATGCCTTTCCGTATGAGCCGGTATGCCCTTTCCTGATCCCTTCCGCCGATGCTGCTCCCCTGATATATGAGCCTGTTTGCCTTCCCCCGGTCAATGCCCTGAGTTGCGGGGAGGGTACTTTGTACGAATTGGCCATCCGGTTGAATCATAAATTCCCCCTGCGTATGCTTTTCCCCGGACGAGGAGAACGCCGCATCACCCACAGAGATTTTGACATACTTATCGCCCACATCCGGAGGGAGTATGAAACCGGATTTCTGATACCCGGGAAAATCCGTAAAGGAAACAATACAGGGGGACCCCCTGGAATGAAAGAGAGGAAACGGAAATCAAATGCAAAAAAACTGAAAAATGAAGATCATGAAGGATAAGTGGGGTAAAATTGCGGTAACTGTTCTGCGGATGGCCATCGGATGGCATTTTTTGTATGAGGGTTTTGTCAAACTGGCTGCGGGAGAGTGGTCCTCTTACAGTTATCTTGTCAATGCCACAGGACCTTTTCCCGGGTTTTACCATTGGCTGGCATCGGCTCCGGCTTTGGTGAATGTGGTGGATTTTCTCAATGTCTGGGGGTTGATCCTTGCCGGATTGGCTCTTTTTCTGGGCATTTTGACCTCCGTGGCCATAGTAGGCGGTATCCTGTTGCTCCTGCTCTATTATTTTGCATATCCTCCCTTTGGAAGCGGTCTGATCAGTAACGTTTCCGGGCAGTTTTACATTATTGACAGGAATTTCCTGGAAGCGTTGACCCTGCTTCTTCTGCTCACCCTCAGGGAGAAAGGTTATGGCCTTTATGCCCTGCCATTTTTGCGGAAAAGAAGCATCGGAGAAGGGGGTGCCTCCCTGCCGGGAAGGGGAACCTCTCTGGCACCGGGGGATGCAGGCGCGGACCCTTCCCGCAGGGAAATGGTGAAAAACCTGGTCTCCCTGCCCCTGTTGGGAGTAATGGGGTGGGGGGCCTCTGCAATGACCCGCAAATTCGGGGTGGATACCTTGTCAGGGGCAACCATTCAACTGAAGCATTCCGACCTTCGGAAACTGGAGGGGGAGTTGCCTGCCGGAAAAATCGGGAATCATACGATCAGCCGGCTGGTAATGGGCGGCAACCTCATTGGAGGATGGGCGCACTCGCGTGATCTCCTCTATGTGCCCTCGCTCTTCAGGGCTTACAATACCGAAAAGAAAGTTTTTGAAACCCTTATTCTTGCGGAAAAGGCTGGCATCAATACCATTAATATCGGTTACGCTTCCAATACCCTGCTTGCCAAATATAAAAAGCTTACCGGCAGTTCCCTGAAAGTAATCTCCCAGGTGGCCCCCAATATGGAGAAGGGGGATTTTTTCGAACAGATCAACGGGGCCATTGATGCAGGGGCCGATATATTGCAGGTCCAGGGCAACTGGTGTGACTGGCTGGTAAGGGACGGCAGGCCGGAAGTCATCGCCGGAATGCTGGAAAGGATCAGAAACCAGGGATATACCGCAGGCCTGGGAGCGCATACCGTCGACTCGCTGATCGCCTGCGAAAAATTGGGCATCCTTCCCGACTATTATATGCAGACCATGCATCATGACAACTACTGGTCGGCCCACCCCCGGGAAAACAGGGTGCCCTTCGAAGTCGATGGGAAGAAGAATCCGGAGCACGACCGTTTTCACGACAACTGTTTCTGTCTTTTCCCCGACCGGACGGTGGAGTTTGTTAACCGCGTAAAAATTCCGGTGATGGGATTCAAAGTTCTGGCAGCGGGAGCAATCGCCCCAGAAGATGGCTTCAGGTGGGCCTTCGAAAATGGGGCCGACTTTATCTGTGTGGGGATGTTCGACTTCCAGGTGGTCGATGATGTGAATACCGTGGTGGCTATCCTGAACAACATTCCCGCCAGGAAACGGGAGTGGTATGCCTGATTCATCCCATGCTTCCGGAACGGGAAGGGAAAGGTGGCGCAAGGAGGGAAAGGCCAGGACCCCTATCGGAAGCTACAGGGAGTGGACGGAATGTTTCCTGACTTCCGACAATAGCTCCCTGGCGCGGTTCCCGGTCAGGCTGTCGAGCAGTTTCCAGAATTCCTCCCCATGGTTTTTGACTTCCGTATGGGCAAGTTCGTGGAGGAGGATGTAATCAATCAGGTGATCGGGAAGAGTCATCAGCTTCAGGTTCAGGCTGATGTTGTTCCGGCCTGAACAGCTTCCCCAGTTCGACCGGTTGTTGCGGATCGTGACACGGGCATATTTAAAATGATGAAGTGCGGCCAGCTCTTTTAACCTCCCCGGAAGGTAATGGCGGGCTTCCCAGCGGTAGATCTCCGTCATCACCTTCCGGATGTGCCCCTGAACCTCCGGATGTTCAATGGTCAGCTTCGCAGGGTAGAGAATCTCTATGTTAAATCCGTTCTGTTTCAGGGTGGTATTTTCTCCCTTCGGGTAAACAATTATCTTGTGATAACGGGTTGAGATTTCTCTGTTTTCAGGAAAGAGCGGCTGTATTGCTTCAAGTTTCCGTCGCTGCCGGATGATCCAGCTGGTGTGTGCTTCGGCAAACCGGACCGCTTCAGCGAGGGATACACCGTAAGGGTAGGATACCGAGACCTTTGCCTCTGCTGATACACGTAATCTGATCCTCCGGGAACGGGGATTTCTGGAAAACAGGATGTTACCGATGCGGTTTATGTTAATTACTTTTACGGCCATCCGATCTGATCTCCCGAAAGCGCAAGTTTTAGAACAACCGGTTGAAATGATTCGCCAGATGTTGGCGCATCCCCTTTCGGAATTGTCCGGGATCGCGTTCGCGGAGGATTTCCACCAGTTCCTTGTGGGAAACATATTTCTTTTTAACGATCGGTTTGTTGATCAATCCACTGGAGTATACGTAATGGAAAACCGGCAGGAGCATCGTCTGGAATTCTTTCAGAATTTCGTTTCCCGATATTTCATAGAGTTTCCCGTGAAACTGTACCTCGTATTCCACATCAAAGAGGGTATCAGGGGAAGGGGAGTTTTCGTTCCTGACAATCCAGGCCAGCTCTTCGATGTCTTTGTCGGTTACCCTTCTGACCACCAGGTCGGCCATCCCCACTTCGAGGACCAGACGCAATTCGAAGACGTTTTTCAACGACTGGGGGTCCAGGATGTTGGGAATCATCGATTTCTGAAGAATATGGGGTAGGTTGGGACTTTTAATCAGGGTTCCCTTGTGTTTGATTGATTCGATCAATCCCATGGTTTTCAGTCTGTTGAGTGATTCACGGATGACGGTACGACTGACACCCATCGCTTGTGCCAATTCGATTTCCTTAGGAATAACGTCACCCGGACTCAACTCCTTTTTGATAAAGAAGTCGATCAGGTTCATTTCCACTTTGTCGACCAGGCTACGGGTATCAATCGCTTGAATGTCTGACATCAGATCTTCGGTATTCATCTAAGGGAGATTTATCAGAATTAAATCGGAAACAAATGTATAAAAAAACAAACATAATATATGTATTACATAAGACAAGATTCAAAAACTTTAATCATGTTCGGGTTGAACGCTTGTTTTTGCGGGATCAATCTGCCTATCGGTATCAAATAGGTTGATTACATTACAAAATAATGATAAAAATCATATAAATAGGGTAAATAAAAGTGAAAAAAAAACTTGCAGATTTGATATATCCATCTATATTTGCGGTATTATGTAGTACATAAGACATAATTTGAACAATTTAACCATTAATTCGAATGCTATGAACAAAATTTCTTTACTGAAGCCGGTTTTTCTGGCATTGGTGTTTCTCTTTTCGCTTGGTTTGGCCAGTGCCCAGACGGCGATAACGGGAACCGTGACAGATGCCCGCGATGGTTCCACACTTCCCGGTGTCAACATTATTGTGGCAGGGACAATGGTAGGGACGATTACCGATATTGACGGTAATTTTTCCCTTACCCTTCCTACCGATGCCGGGGAACTGGTTTTTTCCATGGTGGGATACTCTACGCAGACCCTTCCCGTCGGGGAGGCGACGGTTTACAACGTTGCCCTGCAGGAAGCCACAAAGGCCCTGGATGAGGTGGTGGTTATAGGTTATGGAACCCAAAAGAGGAGTACCCTGACGGGATCAGTAACCAAAATGGATCCGAAATTGCTGGAAACGGGGGTTCGCTCCAACCCTGCCCAGGCCCTGGCGGGTACCATTCCAGGATTGAGGGTGGCCACCACTACCGGCCGCCCAGGCTCGCTGCCCACCATTGTGTTGAGGGGGGGTACCAATTTTGACGGTTCGGGAAGCCCGCTGATCATCATGGACGGACAGATCAGGGGTTCCATGAGCGATATCAATCCTGAGGAGATCGCCAGTATCGAGGTGCTGAAGGATGCCTCCGCCACAGCCATTTACGGCGCACGCGCCAGCAATGGGGTGATCCTGATCACTTCCAAAAGGGGGAAAAGCGGGACTGCCCAGGTAAATGTCAAAGTGAAAACCGGGGTCAACTTCCTGAACGTTCCCTATGAATTTGAAGATGCCGCAGGCTATGTCAAATGGGCCAGGCTGGGCGCCGAACAGGCCATTCTGAACGGTACCCTCGCCATTACCAATGTGGCAGGCGTTGGTCCCCGGGGTACCGGAAACCAATACAAAGATGCCAACGGAAATATCCTTGACGGAAATTATAACTCCACCGCCATCTGGAGTGTGATGCGCCTGAATGACGTTAACAGGGAGTTGCTGCAAAAACCGGGATGGAAAACGATGAAGGACGTTATTAAAACCAATGCCGCAGGCAACTATGACCCCAACGGTGAATATTATGACTTGATTTACCGCGATTTCAACTACGGAGACTACGGACTCAATAAAACCGCCGTCACCCAGGATTATAATGTCAGCTTCAGCGGCGGAAATGAAAGAGGCAAGTATTTCGCCAACCTGGGGTACTATGATGAGGGGGGTCTTTCGCTTGCCACATTTTACAACAGGCTTAACTTTGCCTTAAACGGGGATTATAAAATCAACGATTGGCTGACTTCGGAAAGCGGCTTGCAGTTTGCCCGCGCAAAATGGCGGAATCAGTCGTTGCAGAACGGGGAAACCAACTACTGGGCCCGTATGCTTTCTGCTCCCCCCACCCTGAGGGAATATAACGAAAACGGCGAATGGATCCTGGGCCGCGATGCCAGTGACGGAAACCCTGCCTTTAACATAGATGCTTACAAGAGGGATAACCAATCCGATAAGTTTACCATGAGCCAGGCTTTGAGGGCTGACATTATGAAGGGATTGTATGTAAGGGTCAGCGCCATCATGATGTATGACGAGTCTTTGCAGGAATCTTTTAACAAGGATTTCCGTACCGGGATTATGAGCTATACCAATCCCAATACCGGGTGGAACAGAACAAGGAGTTCTGAGGCTCAGTTCGACAGGGTTATCCGCCAAACCTACAATGCTATTGCCAATTACGAAACCAAATTTCTGGATAAGAACAACATCAGTGCCATGGTAGGCTTCGAATTTTACGATTCCTTCAACAAAGGGTTGTATGCTGCTGGGTCTTTGGCACCTACCGATGATTTTGCTGATCTCGGCCTGACCTTGAACAACAAGGACCAGCAGACCCGGTCGACGGATTCCTGGCACAGCAATGAGCGGATCATGTCGGGTTTTGGCCGTGTGAATTACAACTATGATGAAAAATACCTCCTGACCATGACAATCAGGCGGGATGGGTATTCCCGGCTGCTGGGCGATAACCGCTATGGAACCTTCCCGGCATTCTCACTGGGCTGGCTCATGCACAAAGAGTCCTTCATGGAATCGACCGGGGATTGGTTATCTTACCTGAAACTACGTGGCAGCTGGGGTAAAAACGGAAATGTTGGCGGTATCGGCACCTATGAGCTTCAGGGGTCGTACGGCTCCCAGACGGCCTACAACGGTAATATCGGATTTTTGCAGACCGGTCTGGCCAATCCCGTATTGAGATGGGAAAAATCCAACACCGTGGAAGTGGGTGCAGACATGGGCTTCCTCGACAACCGGATTTATGCTTCCCTTTCATTCTACAACAGGATTACCGATGATAAAATTGCCAGCGTTGTGCTACCCACCTCCTCGGGTGTTTCAAGCATTCGCACCAACAACGGGAAGATGCGCAACCGGGGTGTGGAATTGGAATCAACAATAAAAGTCATTTCCAAAAAGGATCTCAAATGGGACATCGGGCTGAACGGAGCGTGGATCAAGAACATGGTTTTGCAACTCCCGTTCAACGGCAACGAAAACAACCGGCAGGGGGGTCAGCAGATCTACGATCCCGCAACCGGTAAGTTGATCTGGGTTGGTGGTTACCAGGAAGGTAAGGAGTGGGGTGAAGTCTTCGGTTTTGTGAGCGAAGGGATTATCCGCACTGATGAGGATCTGGCCAAATACAACAAGTTAGACCTGGCTGCCGGACAGGTATGGTATGGAAGTGCCGCCGGGAGAAGGGTGGCCAGTGCGAAACTGATCGCTGAAAAAGGCCTGACCGGATGGATCTCCACCAAGAAGGGAGATGTGATGTGGAAGGATATCGATAAAAACGACACCATCGATTACCGTGACCAGGTTTCTCTTGGCCGCGTGCTGCCCAGGGTTACAGGGGGCTTTAACACTACCGTGTCCTACAAGGATTTCGCGCTGGCGGCCAGGATGGACTTTGCGCTGGGCCATATCCAGCGGGACGCTATGCAATTATGGTCGCTGGGATGTATGCAGGGAGAATTCAACATGACAAAGGATGTCAGGGATACCTGGACCCCCGACAATCCCGATGCGAAGTACCCAAGGTATGTCTGGGCTGACCAGCTCAACACCAAAAACTTCGACCGTCCCAGCGGCATGTTCTGGAGGAAATCCAATTACCTGGCTTTCCGCGAAGTTACCCTGAGTTATAACCTCCCAAAATCGATGCTTTCCAGGATAAAAATCCCTAAAGCGATCATTTCGGTCACGGGGCAAAACCTGGGATACCTCTCCGACAGGCTGCTGAACCTTCCCGAACGTACCGGGGATCAGAACGGGGCATACATCATTCCTACACAGCTGATCTTTGGCCTGGATATTACGTTATAAGAGTAAAAAGTCATATTTAAATCAGAAGAAAATGAAAAAGTTAAGATATATAATTGGGGCAGCGGTAATCTTCCTGTTGACTGCGGTATCGTGCCAGGATACGCTTGACCTCTCTCCCATTGATTATTTCGGGGATGGGAACTACTGGAAGAATGAATCCCAGGTTTCCAACTTCATGGTCGGCATCCATAAGCAATTGCGCGACTACCAGTTCATGCTCGTCCGCCTGGGAGAAATGCGGAGTGGCAATTACAGCAACATTGACCGTCAGAATACTTCACTGAACGAACTGCCCATCATTGAGCAACGTATTGATGAAAACTCAACAGGAGTAGGAAGCTGGGCGGGTTTTTACGGCCCGATCCTCCAGGTCAACCTGTTTATTCAAAAAGTGGAGGCAATTGACTTTCTTCCGGCTAACAAGAAAGGTTACTATCTCGGCCAGGCTTATGGATTAAGGGCATTCTACTACTTCCACCTGCTTCGCACATACGGAGGTGTCCCACTCTGGCTGGAGCCCGAAGTGCTTCTCGGAAACACCGATCCTGTCAAACTGCGCAAAGCCCGCTCCACGGAAGCTGAAATCCTTGCATCGATTAAAAGTGATCTGGAAAAATCGGTTGCCAACTTCGGAAATGCTGCCAGTCCGGCTGACAAAAGCCAGTGGAGCCCCCGGGCCACCCTCATGCTCAAAGGTGAGGTTTACCTCTGGTCTGCCAAGGTGTACGGAACCACCGTCGACCTGGCAGAAGCGAAAAATGCCTTAAATGCCATTTCAGGAACCTCTCTGGCCAAGAATTTTGCCGATGTGTTTGCCTATGATAAGAAGAATAACAGTGAAGTAATATTTGCACTTCGCTACCAGGTCGGGGAAGCAGAACAACCCACCTATTCTTATTTCCTTTATTCGACCTATAATTTCGACAATCTCCATTACAAGGACTCTCTGGCCAGTGGTCCGCTGCTGGTGGATCCTCTTCAGATTGCAGCTTCGAACGCTTATCAGATTATCCAGCGTTATGCTTACACATTCGAACTGTTCCAGTCGTATGACCTGAAAGACAAGCGCAGGGATGCCACTTTCTATGATTATTATAAGGTGACCAAGGATCCATATCAGGTGAATATCAGGAACACGGCCCTGGTGAAATTCCTGGGGGTGATCAGCGCCAACAAACGCTATTTTGCCGATGACTGGACGGTATACCGCGAAGCTGACCGCTTGCTTATGCTTGCTGAAATCGTCAACGCCGAAGGCGGGGATCCCTCCTCGTTCATCAAGCAGATACGTGACCGGGCTTTTTACCCTGATGCCGACCCGACTCCTTTCGTGAATTCTACAAAAGACAACAACGAACTGGCAATTTTTGCCGAACGCAACAAGGAGTTTGTCCACGAAGGGAAAGCCTGGTATGACTTGCGGCGTATGAAATACGGGGCTGACTTCCTGGTGTTCAAAAGTACAGCACATAAGTATGGCGTACTCGACAAAGCAAAACAGGCCCATATGGTGCTGTGGCCCATCGAAAAAGCCATCTGGACCAACGACCCGCTGGTAGATCAGACACCCGGCTATGCAACATCAAAACCGCAATAAGAAGCCATACTCACGGCCATTAATGCAGAAAAGGAGGGACATGCCGCCCATCCATTATATACCGGTTTTTGTTCATAGATTTGATTAACTAAGATGAAAAGTGATTGCAGTCGCCCGGAAACGGGCACTGCAACACTTTTTGTGAGGCTTTCATTGCCCGGGAAAACTCCGACGGGCATCAAACCTCCAAAAACCAGGGTAAATAATTTTTATTTCCGGTGCAACAGTGCTATTATTGTTAAATCAAGAGGAACATAAAATCCGGCGTTGTAGCCTTTTTCAGTACGATTCCATTTCAGCTCATTTTAAAAAGACTTACCAAATGGTTAACAAATTTCAAATCGCGGGAGGAATGGTTCTTTTTCTTTTTCTTACCGCCCTTTTTTCCTGCAGCACGGGCGTAGGGGAAAAGGAGATTCAGGGCGTTGCTGGGGTAAATATCGTTCAGCATCGGGAGCCCCTTTTAATCGGACGGGAGAATAAGCCGGCTGTTGAGGTTTCCTTTACCCTGGAGGATGACGGGAAACCCTGGTCGCTCACCAGGGCTGAACTGACTTTTGATGAGGGGAGCCGGTTCGATGGCCTCTCTGCTGTGTCAGTTCAGTTGTCTGACACTTCAGGTAATGAAGAGCTGACGTTCCCCGCAGTTGACTTTGATCCTGCAAAGGCGAAGGTTAAAGTGACCGGGAAGAAGGAATTGGGTGCAGGAACCCATGTGGCCCGGTTCTTTTTTCACCTGAAAGAGAATCCCGACCTGCTCACCGCCCTGAGTGTCAATGAAGTAAAGCTGCATTTTCAGCGTCGGGGAGAAATAGTTGTTCAGCCTTCGGAAGAATTTGTGTTCCGTCCTGCCCTGGTGCTGCGGGCTGCCGGCCAGGACAGCTGCGATACCTACCGGATACCCGGACTGGTGACCACCAACGAAGGGACCCTGATTGCCGTTTATGACAACCGCTACAACAACAGCAAGGATCTGCAGGAGGATATTGACATCGGCATGAGCCGCAGCACCGACGGAGGCCGGACCTGGGAACCCATGAAGGTGATCATGGACATGGGGGAATACGGAGGCCTGCCTCACAGGCTCAACGGGATCGGTGATCCTTGTGTCCTTTATGACCCCATCAACCATACCCTCTGGGTGGCAGCATCCTGGATGAGCGGGGGTGATTACACCAAAATGCTTTGGTGGACTTCAAAGCCAGGGATGGCACCGGAAGAAACCGGTCAGTTCGTATTGGTGAAAAGCACCGATGACGGCCTGACCTGGTCAGACCCGATCTCCATCACCGGCCAGATCAAGGATCCTGCCTGGCAGTACCTGTTGCAGGGACCTGGCAGGGGAATCACGCTCTCCGACGGAACTCTGGTCTTCCCGGCCCAGTTCAAGGCTGATATCGGTGAAAAAGCGATCGACGGCGGTCCCTATACCTGTCATTCGACGATTGTTTACAGCCAGGATGGCGGAAATTCCTGGCATATCGGCACCGGCGCCAAATCCAATACCACCGAAGCACAAGTGGTAGAACTTGCCGACGGAAGCCTGATGATCAACATGCGCGACGACCGCAACAGAATTGACAAGGGGGATACCAACGGCAGGGCAGTGGCCACGACAACCGACCTGGGAAAAACCTGGACCATACACCCCACCTCAAACAATGCCCTCCCGGAACCCAATTGCATGGCCAGTATCATTAGCGCTGATGTGGCAATCAATGGCGTCAAACAACAGGTGCTCTTTTTCTCCAATCCCGACAACAAGGAGGCACGCACCAACATGACCATCAAAGCGAGCTTTGACGGCGGTTTGACCTGGCCTGAAGCATTTCATGCCGAACTCAATGCGGCAGGGGGGTATGGGTACTCCTGCATGACCATGGCCGATGAAAACAACATCGGAATTCTTTACGAAGGAAATAAGGAGTTGTATTTCCAGAAAATACCGGTAAAAGATATTGTGAATGACCATTTGAATTATTGAGTTGTTTGAATCCAGCGACATATGGTTTTTCGAAAATTCCAGCAGGTTTACCCGAAGCAGTGAACCTGCATTAACGGTTTCCGGAGTTTCCGGAAATTCCGTCCTTATGAAGAGGCTGATCACGCTTTTCCTGTTGCTGGTACTGCAATTTTCCGCGGTTACCGGTCAGAACCGTGTCACTGCCCGGCAAACTTGGGTCAGACCTCAAAAGATCGCCTGTGTGGGCAATTCGGTGACTTTCGGGTATGGCCTGGCCAACCGGGATCACGATAGTTACCCGGCCAGGCTGCAGGCCTTGCTCGGGGAAGATTACCTGGTAGGAAATTTCGGACGCAGTGGCGCCACACTGCTTTCCAGAGGTCACAATCCTTATGTGAAAACCGAAGAATACCGCAAAGCCCTGGAATTCCTGCCCGATGTGGTGGTCATCCACCTGGGGCTTAACGACACCGATCCCCGCAATTGGCCCAACTATCGCGATGATTTTATTGCCGATTACCAGGGACTGATCAGATCCTTCAAAACAGATGCCGGTACTTCTCCCCGGGTGTACATCTGCCTGATGACGCCCATATTTTCAGGTCATCCGCGATTTAAGTCGGGTACCCGCGATTGGTTTTGGGAGATACAGGAGGCCATAAAGCGGGTTGCAACAGGTACCGGTGCCCGGTTAATTGATTTGCACACACCTCTTTACCATCGCCCCGATTTGTTTAAGGATGCCCTTCACCCCGATTCTGAAGGTACTGCAATAATTGCCCGGACCGTGTTTGAATATCTGACCGGCGATTTTGGCGGTTTGCAACTGGCCTCTGTTTTTGACCATCACATGGTATTGCAGCAGAAAAAGGCAATCCCGGTATGGGGAAAAGCCAATGCCGGTCAAATCATCGAAGCCACCTTCGGGAGTCAGAAGCGCACCGCCGTTGCCGGAGAAAACGGTCAATGGAAAGTGGTTTTTGATCCGGTGGCCGCCGGTGGCCCGTTTACCCTTGCGGTAACAGCCGGAGGCAACCTGGCAGTTACTTTGCAAAACATCATGGTGGGCGAAGTGTGGATCTGTGCCGGGCAATCGAATATGGAGTTCAGATTGGACCAGGCCCGGGGCGCTCAGCCCATTATTTCGGGTGCCGAAGGTGATAACCTGCGGTTACTGAATAAAACCGGCATCGTGCGGCCCGATGATGTGGCATGGGACAGCCTTTCGCTTGCCCGCATTGACAGGCTGCAATATTTCGGGGGCACCTGGACACCATCGACCCCGGATAATGCCGCCCATTTTTCAGCCATTGGCTACAGCTTTGGTAAAAAGATAGCCGAAATACTCGGGGTGTCGGTGGGCCTTATCAGCATCAGTGTGGGGGGAGCCCCTGCAGAAGCCTTTATTGACCGCCGTACCCTCGAGTTTGATCCAACCCTGGTTGATGTTCTCTCCAATTGGAAACAGAACGATTTTATGATGGATTGGGTGCGCTTGCGCGCAGCACGCAACCTGTCGGGTAGCCCCGACAAGTTGCGGCGCCATCCCTATGAGCCGGCCTATATTTACGAGGCAGCCATGAGCGATTGGCGCGGATTACCCATTGCCGGGGTGATCTGGTACCAGGGTGAATCAAATGTACACAACCCTTTGCATTACCAAAATGCTTTTGCAGCACTGGTTCAGTCGTGGCGTGCCACCTTTGAAAATCCCGGTTTGCCCTTTTATTTTGCACAGTTATCAAGTATAAGCCGGCCGTCGTGGCCTTATTTCAGAGATGTTCAGCGAAGGCTGGCCCATTCCCTTCCAAATACTGCCATGGTGGTTACTTCCGATTTGGGCGACTCCCTTGATGTGCATCCCGTGCGCAAAATTGAAGTGGGAACGCGTTTTGCCGACATCGCCCTGTCCAATGTTTACGGTATTGAAGGAATTTCCTGCGGCTGCCCCGAACCAGACGCCATTCTACGGGATAATATGAAGTTGATCATCACTTTCATGAATGCCCGAACATTGTCTACTTCCGATAACCAGCCCCTTCGCGAGCTCGAAACAGAAGGCCCCGATGGTGTTTTCAAAACGGTGACGGGGTTGCTGAAAGGAAATCAGATCATTGTGGATACCGGCGACGCAGCGATTACCCGTGTTAGGTACGGCTGGAAGCCCTTTTCCCGTGGCAATCTGGTGAACGATGCCGGATGGCCTGCCTCAACATTTGAATTAACCTGCCCTCCTGCGGGTAATCAATACAGTCCGTTAAAATGAAACAATGGCGGATAATCCTGTTGTTGCCGGCTGTGTTTGCCTGTCAGAGCCTGCAGTCGGCCAGGGCGCAGGAGAGGTAATAATAAACAACAAATAAAGATACTCATATGAAAAAATTTGAAGGATTAATTGCTGCACCGTTTGCCCCCATGAACGGGGCCGGTGAGGTTATGCCTGAAGCGATTGCGGGCTATTGTGAATTCCTGGAGAAGAACAGGGTGGTGGGTGCCTTTATCAACGGCTCCACGGGCGAAGGAGTATCCCTTTCCCAGAAGGAGAAAATGGTCATTACGGAAGCGTGGACGGCAGCTGCCAAAGAGAAGAAAATCAAAGTGATCAACCTGGTGGGCGGAACTTCCTGGCGTGAGTCCGCAGAGAGCGCCCTTCATTCGGCAGAAGCCGGCGTCGATGCCATTGCCATCCTGGCCCCTTACTATTTCAAACCCGCCGGGGCAAAACAACTGGCTGAATTCTGCGCTCGCATTGCAGAGGCGGTTCCCCGGCTGCCGGTCTACTTCTACCACATACCGGTATTGACGGGTTGCTACGTTAACATGATTGATTTCCTGCAGGAGGCTTCAGCGATGATTCCCAACCTGGCCGGGATCAAATATACCCATGAAGATTTCATGGATTTCCTGAGTTGCATCCATTTCATGGACGGCAAATACGACATGATGTGGGGCCGTGATGAGAACATACTGTCGGCCCTGGTACTGGGATGCCGCAGCGGCGTGGGAAGTACCTTCAACTATGCTGCACCCCTATACTATAGCATGATCGACGCCTTCGACACGGGTGACCTGGCGACGGCACGCCGGCTGCAGCAACAGTCAATCGATATGATCCGCCTGCTGGGCAAATACGGCGGAATTGCTACCGGAAAGGCCTACATGAAATATATAGGCTTTGATTTCGGCAATTTCAGGCTTCCGGTAAAAAATATGAGCGCTGACATGTATGAAAAATTCAAGGATGATGTGCAGGCGTTACAGATGGAACCTCTCTTTTCGAAAAGGTAGTATTCATTTTTTCATGATGGTGACCATGGCAGTTTTTTCAGCAGCTTCGTGTGCCGACCGTATTCAAGAGGTAGCTGGCATTCGGGGGGTGGATCTTCCCGTGATGCCTCCCGTTGCGGGTAAGGCGGTGCAGCCCGGACTGGCAGGTCCGGTGGCGGGAGTGACGGAAAGTGGCCTCCTGGTGGGCGGCGGTGCCAATTTCGAGGGGGAGATGCCCTGGCGCGGCGGAGCCAAGAGCTACCACGACGAGATTTTCCTGCTTGAAACAACCGAAGCGGAGGAGCCGGCATGGAGAATGGCTTCGGAACGGCTTCCTTACCCCATGGCTTATCCGGCATGCCTCTCTCTCAAAGAAGGAATCCTGAGCATGGGAGGGGAGACTGTTAACGGTCCGGTTTCCGATGTGTTCCTGCTCTCGGTTGACAAGGGGAAAGTGGTGATCAGCCCATTCCCGTCCCTTCCCTGCCCGCTCACCTCTCCGGGGGCTGCCCTTGCCGGCGGCAAGGTATACCTGGCGGGCGGACTGGATTCCTCCGGGGCGGCGGATGCCTTTATGTTCCTTGACCCCACGGAGACGGAAAAAGGATGGCAAAGGCTGCCTCCCCTTCCCGTGCCCCTCTCCCACAGTGTCGTGGCTGCTCAAAGCGACGGAAATGAACAGTGCATTTACCTATTCGGAGGGCGCAACAAAACCACCGATGTTCATACCTTTTTCAGCGACATCTGGAAATTTACCCCCTCAACAGGGGAGTGGACCCTTGAGGGCAACATCACGAAGGATGGAAATCCTCTGCCCCTGTCGGCAGGGACCGGCATAGCCGCCGGGAAAAACCAGATCGTGCTTTTCGGCGGCGATCCGGGAATTTATTTCAATCGGACCGAAATGCTGAACAACGTCATAGCCCTGGCGGAAGACTCCCTGAAAACGGACCTTCTGCGGGAGAAGGATTCCCTGCTGAGCAACCATCCCGGTTTTAACAGGGAGGTCATGGTATACAACACAGTTCGCAAAAGCTGGGCTGTCATCGGGGAAGCCCCGCAGGGACTGCCGGTCACTACGGTGGTTTTTTGCCGGAACGATCTGGTCATCATCCCCGGAGGAGAGATCCGTCCGGGTGTTAGAACCCCCGGCATCACCGCTTTCAGATTCAAATAAGGAATTTTTCTGCCGGACCTTTCCGGAAGGAACAACACAAAACCTTCGTATGGAAGTAAAAATGCTGATTCAGCAGTATAAGTCGGAACTGTTTGACAATGTGGTTCCCTTTTGGGAGAAACACTCTCCCGACAGGGAGTATGGCGGGTATTTCACCTGTCTTGACCGGCAGGGGAACGTGTTTGATACCGACAAGTTCATTTGGCTGCAGGGTCGCCAGGTGTGGATGTTCTCCTCGTTGTATAACCGGGTGGAGCGAAAGCCAGAATGGCTCGACATGGCGCTTCACGGGGCAGCATTCCTGCAGAAATACGGCCATGACGGGAACCTCAACTGGTATTTCTCTCTTACCCGGGAGGGAAAACCCCTGGTGGCTCCCTACAACATCTTCAGTGACTGTTTTGCCACCATGGCATTCGGACAGCTCTTCCAGGCCACCGGTGACCAGCAATACGGGGAGATCGCCCTGCGCACCTTTGAGAATATTCTCCGCCGTGCCGAAAATCCCAAAGGCCGCTTCTCCAAGGCGGTGCCCGGTACCCGTCCCCTGAAGGGATTCTCTCTGCCTATGATCCTGTGCAACCTCTCCCTTGAGATAGAGCATCTTCTCACTCCGGAAAGGGTGGAAGAGACCATCGGCCAGGTGCTACATGAGGTGATGGATGTCTTTTACCAGTCCGATACCGGGTTGATTCTCGAAAATGTAAACCCCGACGGAAGTTTTAACGATTCCTTTGAGGGGAGGCTGCTAAATCCCGGGCATGCCATCGAGGCCATGTGGTTTATCATGGACCTGTCGGTGCGGCTGCAACGGCCGGAGCTTGCCCGCCGGGCTGCTGACATCGCCCTGTGTACCCTGGAGGTTGGATGGGATCCCCTGTACGGAGGCATTTTCTATTTCATGGATATCAAAGGCCATCCTGTGCAGCAGCTCGAATGGGACCAGAAGCTCTGGTGGGTACACATGGAAACCCTGATCACCCTGGCCAAAGGATACCAACTGACCGGGGATGAAAAATGCCTCCGCTGGTTCGAAAAGGTCCACGACTATACCTGGTCGCATTTTCCCGATCCGGAATTCGGGGAATGGTTTGGCTACCTGAATCGCCGCGGCGAAGTGTTACTCCCGCTGAAGGGCGGTAAATGGAAAGGATTTTTCCACGTTCCGAGGGGATTGTATCAGGTAAGTACTACGTTGGAAAAACTATGAAAAAATGGCAGGCGTGGGATTGACTTTCCCACATGACAATAATGTAACATCATAAAAAAAAACGATGAACATACAAAACAAATCCTGGTATCCCTGGCTGGTGGTAGCCCTGTTGTGGGTGGTTGCCCTGTTGAATTACATGGACCGGCAAATGCTCTCCACGATGAAGGTGGCCATGATGGGCGACATCAGGGAGTTGGAAACGGCCGAGAATTTTGGCAGGCTGATGGCTGTTTTTCTTTGGATTTACGGGTTGATGAGCCCGATGGCCGGGTTGATTGCCGACCGTATCAATCGTAAGTGGTTGATCGTAGGCAGTCTGGCAGTTTGGTCGTTCGTAACCCTGACCATGGGGTACTGCACCAGTTTCAACCAGTTGTATGTGCTTCGCGCCATCATGGGGGTGAGCGAAGCGCTCTACATCCCCGCGGGTTTGGCCCTGATTGCCGATTACCACCGGGGCAACACCCGGTCCCTGGCGGTGGGCATCCACATGACCGGTTTGTATGTCGGACAGGCACTGGGCGGCTTTGGTGCTACCGTTGCGCATACCTGGTCATGGCAGATCGCTTTTCACAGTTTCGGCCTTATCGGCATTGTTTACAGTTTGATTCTGATTTTGCTGCTCCGGGAAAAAAGGGTGGTCAGGGAAACTCCCAAAGCCGCCGGCAACCCGATGGGTGGCCTTGCCTCGGTGAAGCACAGCCTGGGCATGCTGCTGGGAACTGTGAGCTTCTGGGTGATCCTCTTTTATTTTGCTGCCCCCAGTTTCCCGGGGTGGGCCATCAAAAACTGGCTGCCCACACTTTTCTCTGAAAGTCTGGGTATTGACATGTCACGGGCAGGACCGATGAGTACCATAACCATCGCCTTCTCCTCCTTCATAGGGGTAATTGCGGGGGGTATCCTCGCCGACAGGTGGATTATGCGGAACCTTCGCGGCCGCATCTTTACGGGAGCCATCGGGCTCTCTCTCACCATTCCTGCTCTTTTCTTCCTGGGATTCGGCAACAGTGTGGTTCCCATCGTGGGGGGCGGACTGCTCTTCGGAATCGGGTACGGTATGTTCGATGCCAACAATATGCCGATATTGTGCCAGTTTGTTTCACCGCGTCACAGGGCAGCAGGCTATGGTTTGATGAATATGACCGGGGTATTTGCCGGCGCTTTCATCACCAGCTGGCTGGGAAAATCGACCGATGCCGGCAACCTGGGCAAGGACCTGGCTTTGCTGGCCATTCCGGTAGCCCTGGCGGTGATCCTGCAATTGGGTACCCTGAAACCCCGGGTAGCCGATAAAATGGAGGACTGATCTCCCCTTAGTCGGGGAAATAGCCCCTGATGATACCCCGTTTGGAATCTTTGACGAAGAGCAGGATTTCATCCCTTTCCGGTGAAGCGGGCATCTCCGCTTCGATCACTTCCAGCGCCTGGGAGGTGTTCAACCCCTTCTGGTAGATGTAACGGTAAATATCCTGCACCTCGCGGATCTTGTCATTGCTGAAATTCCGCCGGCGCAGGCCGATGGAATTAATTCCCACATAGCTGAGAGGCTCCCTTCCGGCCTTTATAAAGGGGGGAACATCTTTCCGTACCAGAGAACCGCCGGCGATCATCACATGGGATCCGATATGGACGAACTGATGAACAGCCGTCATTCCTGCCAGGATCGCCCAGTCGTCAATGATCACTTCACCCGCCAGCTGGGTGTTGTTCACCAGGATGACATTGTTCCCCACCTTGCAGTCGTGGGCTACATGCACGTAAGCCATCAACAGGCAGTTACTGCCCACGGTGGTCTTCCCCCTGGCGGCAGTGCCCCGGTGAACGGTCACAAATTCCCTGATGGTAGTATTGTCACCGATCTCAACTGTGCTGTATTCTCCCCGGAATTTCAAATCCTGGGGTATTGCCCCGACGACGGCACCGGGAAATATCTTGCAGTTTTTCCCGATCCTCGTGCCGGGAAGAATGGTTACATTGGACCCGATTCGGGTACCCTCTCCAATCACTACATCCTTGTCGATGGTGACAAAGGGTTCAATGACAACATTTTCGGAAACATCTGATTCGGGGTGAACGTATGCTAACGGTTGTTTCATAAAAAAATATCATTGTTGTTAATAGTTCTTGACGATTTGGGCCATGAATTCCCCTTCGGCGACAACTTTGTCGCCCACGAAACAGAGGCCCCTCATGTTGGCAATGCCCCTTCGTATGGGCGAGGTGAGTTCTAGTTTGAAGATCAGGGTGTCGCCGGGCACCACTTTTTTCCGGAATTTGACATTGTCGATGCGGATGAAATAGGTGGAATATTTCCCTTCCAACTGGCTGAGAACAAGCAATCCCCCGGTTTGGGCCATGGCTTCCACCAGCAACACGCCCGGCATCACCTGCTCGTCAGGGAAATGCCCCTGGAAATAAGGTTCGTTGATGGTCACATTTTTGATGCCGGTAATCTGGTTTTCCCTTATGTCGATAATTTTATCCACCATCAGGAACGGATACCGGTGGGGCAGGAGCCTGCTGATCTGCATCACGTCGAGAATCGGTTCGGCATTGGGATCATAGTCGGGCGCACTGTTTTCATGACGGATCATAGTCTTTTTCAAAGCTTTGGCCATCATGGTGTTGGCTCCATGCCCGGGCTTGGTGGCAATGATCCGTCCTTTGATATGGCGACCGGTCAAGGCCAGGTCCCCGATGACGTCCAGTAATTTATGCCGGGCGCATTCATTGTCAAAATAGAGGTCTACATTATTGAGAATCCCTTCTTTCTTGACGGCCACATGTTCATGGTTGAAGAGATCGGCCAGCCGGTCGAGTTCTTCCTGTTGTATATCCTTGTCGATAATGACAATGGCGCTGCTCAGGTCACCTCCTTTGATCAGGTTGTTGTGCTTGAGGAGGAATTCGAGTTCGTGGAGAAAGACAAAGGTGCGGCAGTTGGCAATTTCATTCCGGAAGTCAGCGATGGATCCCAGGGTCGCATACTGGTTGTTGAGTACCCTGGAGTTGAAGGAAATCATCACATTCAGGCTGAAATCATCGTCGGGAAGGGCAATCAGTTCTGATCCGGTTCTTTCGTCACGGTAAGCGACTTTTTCCTTTATTACGAGGTATTTGCGTTCGGCGTCCTGTTCCGCCATTCCGGCTTTTTCAATTCCTTCCGCGAAAACCCTGGAACTTCCGTCGATAATGGGAGCCTCTTCGTTATTGATGTCAATGAGCACATTGTCGAGCCCCATGCCTACCAGGGCCGCCAGGGCGTGTTCGATGGTTCCTACCCTGGCGCCGTTTTCCTCCAGCAATGTTCCCCGTGACGTATCAATGACGTTGTATGCATCGGCTTTGATGATGGGTTGACCGGGCAGGTCGGTCCGCCTGAATTTGAACCCGTGGTTTACCGGTGCCGGAAGAAATGTCATTGTTACGTGAACACCCGTATGAAGACCTCTTCCTTCGATGGTAAACGGATGGGCAAGGGTCCATTGCTTTTGTACCATAATGGTTCTATTCTCTGTTCTTCGAAATGATTTCCCTGAGTTTTTTAACTTCTTTCTGGAGGTCTATAACTTCCTGTCTGAGTTGGGGCAGGTTTCGCAGGACCGAATACATGCGGATGGCTTGCCGGTATTCCATAGCCGGCGATCCCAGTATTACCTGGTCGGACGCGGTATCTTTCGCCACGCCGCTTTGCGCTCCTATTGTCACATGATCCCCTACGCTGAGGTGGCCGGCCAATCCCACCTGACCAGCCAAACGGCAGAAACGGCCCACCCGGGTGCTCCCTGCCAGTCCTGTAAGGGCTGCCATCACCGTATGCTCTCCGATATCACAGTTGTGGGCAACCTGTATCAGATTGTCGAGTTTTACCCCCTGCCTGATGATCGTTGATCCCATGGTGCCGCAGTCTATGGTGGTATTGGCGCCGATTTCCACATCATCTTCCAGGATGACAGTCCCGACCTGGGGAACCTTTTGATAGGAACCATCGGCCTGCGGGGCAAATCCAAACCCGTCAGAACCGATGACCGCTCCTGAATGAATGATGCAACGGGCCCCGATCCGCGTATCGTCATAAATGTGCGCCCCGGAATAGATGATGGTGTCATCCCCGACGGTCACATTTTCACCGATAAATGCCTGGGGGTAGATTTTTACCCTTTTCCCGATCTTCACATTTTTGCCGGCATAGGCAAAAGCCCCGAAATAGAGCTCTTCACCGGCAACCACGCTTTCATCCATGAAGGAGGGTTGTTCAATCCCTGTTTTCATGCCTGAACGGGTTTTGGCGTATAATTGTAACAGCGAGGCAAAAGCCTGATAGGCATCATCCACCTTGATCAGGGTGGCCTTGTAAGGATTCCTGGGCGTGAAATCCCGGTTCACCAGAATGATGGACGCATCGGAATCATACAGATAATGCTCATATTTCGGGTTGGCAAGGAATGCCAGGCTCCCGGCAGTTCCCTCTTCTATCTTGGATATGGTGGAGACAGTCACCTCATAGTCGCCAACCACCTCACCATGCAGATATTGTGCGATTTCCCCGGCTCTGAACTTCATTCATAAATCATTTAGCGATGCAAAAATAGAGTAAAATAATTAACAACCAATTCTTTCATTCCATACAAATAAATATACGATTGATATTTCAGGGATTTTTATTAACTTTGCGCCATATTTTCAGGTAGGCTGAGGGTAGGGGGCACAAATGTCCCCTATTTTATTACTGATCATGATTACAAAGGAGAAGATAACAGAAATTGTAGGGGAGAAACTTGAAGAAGGAATGTTTCTCGTCGATGTGAATGTGACTCCTTCTCAGGTCATCCATGTGGAAATAGATAGCATGGATGGGATCACCATTGACCAGTGCGTGGCCGTCAGTCGTTTTGTGGAAGCTCACCTGAACAGGGAAAACGAGGATTTTGAGTTGCAGGTCTCGTCGCCCGGGATCGACCAGTTTTTTAAGGTAAACAGGCAGTTCCATAAAAATGTAGGCCGTGAATTGGATGTGGTCACCGCACAGAATCTGGAAGTCAGGGGAAAACTGATGGAAGCAGGCCAGGAGGGAATCGTTCTGGAGGTAACCACCCGGGAGCAAAAAGAAGGCGAAAAGAAAAAACAATGGGTTACGCGCCAACTCTCCCTGGGGTATGATGATATAAAAAAAGCAAGAGTTGTCATTTCATTTAAATAATACCGGGGACATATGGAGAATATGAATCTTATTGATACTTTTTCAGAATTCAAGGAGCTGAAGAATATTGACCGGGCAACGATGATGAGCGTTCTTGAAGAGGCTTTCAGGAGTGTTTTGATCCGCCAATTTGGAAGCGACGAGAATTTTGATGTCATCATAAACATCGACAAGGGGGACTTTGAGATCTGGAGGAACCGCGTTGTGGTGGAAGACGACAATTACGAAGACCCTGCGAATGAGATTACTTTGACGGAAGCAAAAAAGATCGACGAAGATTATGAAGTGGGTGAAGATGTAACCGATGAAGTGAAGTTTGCCGATTTCGGACGGCGCGCCATTCTCAATCTGCGGCAAAATCTTGCCAGCAAGATCATGGAACTGGAGAAAGACCATATTTTCGGAAAATACAAAAAAAGAATCGGTGACATCATCACAGGCGAGGTTTATCAGGTATGGAAAAAAGAGATCCTCGTCCTGGATGATGAGGGGAATGAGTTGATTTTACCGAAAACCGAGCAGATTCCTTCCGATTATTTCCGGAAAGGTGATTCACTCAGGGCTGTGGTGATCAAAGTGGAATTGAGGAACAACACACCTTTGATTATTTTGTCGAGGACTTCCCCGGTTTTTCTGGAGAGGTTGTTTGAGCTGGAGATACCTGAAATTTTCGACGGACTGATCACCATCCGGAAAATTGTCAGGATTCCCGGAGAACGGGCCAAAGTGGCGGTGGAGTCGTATGATGAAAGGGTGGATCCGGTTGGAGCCTGTGTGGGCATGAAGGGATCGCGGATCCATGGGATTGTCAGGGAACTGCGGAACGAAAACATTGACGTGATTAATTATTCCAGCAATCTTCAGTTGTTTATCAAAAGGTCGCTGAGTCCGGCGAAAATCACATCCATCAGGATCTTTGAAGCTGAAAAAAAGGCTGAAGTATTCCTCAAACCCGAAGAAGTATCATTGGCCATAGGCAAGGGAGGGCTCAACATCAAACTGGCAAGTCAGCTGACAGGATATGAAATTGATGTTTTCCGTGAAATCGAGCAGGATGATGAAGATGTCAATCTGGAAGAGTTCACCGACGAAATCGAAAGCTGGATCATCGATGTGTTAAAGGCGATCGGTTGCGACACTGCCAAGAATGTGCTCAGTATGTCGCGTGAAGATCTGATTGCCCGGACAGATCTCGAAGAAGAGACTATTGATGAGGTCAGGAGGATCCTGAGGGCTGAATTTGAACAATAGCAAAGGGATCAGGGAGTTTCAGGCACCGTAACACCCTGTGCCCCTGAAGGTTCTGTTTTGCAGGCCGCATATAATTTATAACGGAGATATATGGTATTAGGCAACGCGCAGCGCTTAAGCAAATTGGCAAAAGAGTTTAATGTGGGAATTCAGACGATTGTTGAATTTCTGCATAAGAAAGGTATTGAGGTTAATCCAAACCCTAATACCAAAGTGTCGGAAGACGCATGCCTGCTTCTGGAGAAGGAGTACAAGAGCGATGTCAAGGTAAAACGGGATGCCGAAAAGATCACTTTGCGGCAGCAGCGGCCCAAAAAAGAGGTGATTACCCTGGATGACATTCCCGCCAAGGATGAGCCTGACGAAGATTATCCCGATGAATTTTTTGAAATCAGGGAACTGAAGAAAACTGCTGCTGCAGCTGCTGCGACCGCGGCTCCGTCGGAGCGCAAGGTCAAAAAAACCAAACAGCATGAGGAGATTCCCAGGGAGGCATTTATCAAGCCTTTTAAGATCGTCACCAAAGTTGATATCAACGATCTTCCGGGGATGAAGAAGAAAAGCAGTGAAAAGCCTGAAGAGAAGAGTGTTCCGAAAGCTACCCCCGGGGTCCGTAAAAAGCGGCAGGAAGCAGCTTCTGCCAAAGCGGAACAAGTTGCTGAAGAAGTTTTGCCTGCCGAAGAGCATGTCACGGTTCTTGGGGAACAAGCGGTTGCTCCCGTAACCCCGGAGAGTGCCGAAGTTCAGGAAAAAGCTGCGCCCGTGGTGCAGGAACATATCGCCACTGACATACCCAGGATGGATGAGCTCAAGGTGGTAGGTAAGATAGACCTGGAGGGTATGAATACCAGGACCCGGCCCGACAAGAAAAGCCGTGAGGAGCGTGAAAAGGAGCGCAAGGAGCGGATTAGGCAGGAAAAGGAAGGCAGGCAGAAGCCGCAACTTCCTGAAGAGGCGGTTCAGGAGGTTCAGGAGGTTCAGGAGGTAGTCGTACCCCCGGAGCCTGAACTTATCAAAGCCAGGGCCGAAAAGCTGGCAGGACCCACCATTGTGGGTAAAATCGACCTGCCTGTGGAAAAGGAAAAGAAAGGGGCGGCTTCCGAAGGAGAGCGTGACCGCCGGAAAAAACGGAGAAAGAGGATTCAGAAGGATACCGAAAGGGTGAATGTTTCTGCCAGGGGGTCTGAAGACCACAAGAAAGCCGATGACACCAAAAAGCCTCCGAAGAAAAAGAAACTGCTCAAAAAAGAGGTTAACGAGGAGGATGTGCAGAAGCAGATCAAAGATACCCTGGCGCGGCTGACCAGCAAAGGCACGAAATCAAAAGGTTCGAAATACCGTCGTGAAAAACGGGCGATTTTCAGTGAAAGGGCGGCTGCCGAGGCGGAAATGAAGGACCAGCAGAGAAATATACTGAAAATCACTGAATTCGTAACGGTCAACGAACTGGCAACCATGATGGATGTGCCGGTGACCAAGATCATCGCTACCTGCATGAGTTTGGGTCTCTTCGTTTCCATCAACCAGCGCCTCGATGCTGAGACTTTGTCGGTGGTTGCCGATGAGTTTGGTTTCAAGGTGGAATTTGTAAGTGTGGACATTCAGGAGGCCATAGAAGAGCAAGAAGACGATCCTGCAGAACTCCGGCCGCGGCCACCCATCATCACGGTGATGGGACATGTAGACCACGGGAAGACCTCCCTGCTCGATTATATCCGGAATACCAACGTGATTGCCGGGGAAGCCGGGGGGATCACCCAGCATATAGGAGCCTACAATGTGCATCTCCCCGACGGCCGGGAAATCACCTTTCTGGACACTCCCGGGCATGAGGCATTCACGGCCATGAGGGCCCGTGGCGCCCAGATCACCGACATTGTGATCATCATTGTTGCCGCCGACGACAACGTGATGCCCCAGACCATCGAAGCGATAAACCACGCATCAGCGGCGGGCGTACCCATTGTCTTTGCAATCAACAAAATTGACAAACCGGGAGCCAACCCTGAGAAAATCAAGGAGTCACTTGCCAAAATGAATTACCTCGTGGAGGAATGGGGTGGCAAATACCAGTCGCATGACATTTCTGCAAAAAAGGGAATCGGTGTTAACGAATTGCTTGAAAAAGTGCTGCTGGAGGCCGAACTCCTGGACCTCAAGGCAAATCCCAACAAGAATGCCAACGGAGCCATTATCGAATCTTCGCTCGACAAGGGAAGGGGTTTTGTGGCCACCGTGCTCGTCCAGTCGGGCACCCTCAAGGTGGGGGATGTCGTGCTGGCGGGACAGCATTTCGGCCATATCAAGGCCATGTTCAATGAGCGAAACCAGAAAATAGAAACTGCCGGTCCTTCAGAACCTGTCATTATCCTGGGGCTCGACGGAGCTCCCCAGGCAGGGGATAAATTCCACGTCCTGGATTCGGAACGTGACGCCCGTCAGATTGCTAATAAACGGGAACAGCTAGCCCGCGAACAGGGCCTCCGTACCCAGAAACACATCACCCTCGATGAGATCGGCCGGCGCATCGCCATCGGAAATTTCCAGGAACTCAACCTGATCGTAAAGGGAGACGTCGACGGTTCGATCGAAGCTTTGTCCGATTCCCTCATCAAACTTTCTACGGAAAGAATCCAGGTGAATGTGATCCACAAGGCGGTCGGTCAGATTTCAGAATCGGACATCATGCTGGCATCGGCATCCGAAGCCATCGTGATCGGTTTCCAGGTGCGCCCCTCGCTCAGCGCACGCAAACTGGCTGAAAAAGAAGAGATTGACATCAGACTCTACTCCATTATTTACGATGCTATCAACGAAATCAGAGCGGCAATGTTGGGAATGCTTTCGCCCGAAATCAAGGAGGAGATCACCGGAACCCTCGAAATCCTTGAAATCTTCAAAGTTACTAAGGTGGGTACAGTAGCCGGTTGTATCGTCCGTGACGGAAAAATCTCCCGCAACAGCAAAATCAGGGTGATTCGCGACGGTATCGTCATTTACACCGGCAACCTGGGATCGCTCAAAAGATTCAAGGAAGATGTCAAGGAGGTGAAGAACGGTTATGAATGCGGTCTTAATATTGACAATTTCAACGACCTGAAAGTGGGCGATAACATTGAATCATTCTTGGAAGTGGAAGTAGCACAGGAATTATAGAAGATACCGTTCCCGGGATTTGCCTCCCGGTGGTCCTTATTGTTATGATTAAATTGAATACCAAATCCAGAGAAGATGAGCGGAGGTGAAATCATTGTCATCCTGCTGGTTTTCCTGCTTCTTTTCGGAGCCGACGCGATTCCCGGCATTGCCAGGACCGTGGGCAAGGGAATGCGGGAATTCAAAAAGGCTACCAGTGAGATTCAGCGTGAAATCACTGAGAGTACCTCGGAAATCAGGAAAGATGTTGACAAGATAACTTCGGAAGTGGAAAAGGAAGCCAGGGCGGTCAAAAAACAGGTGGAAGACAATTATTCCGGCTAACGGCTCCGGAAGGCCCTCCTGAAAAATTCGAAACCACATGATAAGAGCTGAGAATATCCGGAAGTCTTTTGGGACACTTCATGTTCTGAAGGGTATCAGCCTGGAGGTGCCGGTAGGTAAGATCTATTCCATCGTAGGGGCGAGTGGTGCCGGTAAGACGACGTTGCTTCAGATTCTGGGAACCCTGAGCCGGCCCGATTCGGGAACGGTGTTCATCGACGGCCGGGAGGTGTCGGGGATGGGTGAGAAGGAGCTGTCGCATTTCAGAAACCGGAAGCTGGGTTTTGTTTTTCAGTTTCACCATCTGCTTCCTGAATTCACCGCCCTGGAAAATGTTGCCATTCCCGCTTTCATTGCCGGGGGGTCGCGTTCCGTGGCAGAAGCCCGTAGTGCGGAATTGCTGGGTTACCTGGGACTTGAAGGCCGTTTCCATCATAAACCCTCTGAACTTTCAGGGGGCGAAAAACAACGGGTAGCTGTTGCCAGGGCCCTGGTCAACCGGCCGGCGGTAGTTCTGGCCGATGAACCTTCAGGAAACCTGGATTCCCAAAACCGTGACGAACTGCACGAATTACTCTTCACCCTTCGTAACGATTTGGGCCAGACTTTCGTCATTGTCACCCATGACAACTCCTTTGCCGAGCGGAGCGACCGGATTATCCATATTAAAGACGGGATCATCGTACCATGACCCTGGCAGAAATCAAGGAGTTTCTTGACGAAAAAGCCGACCAGTACAACCGTCCCTTTTTTATTGAGAGTGACCCCATTCAGATACCACGGGGTTTCAGCGCAAAGGAAGACCGGGAAATCAGCGGTTTTTTGGCCGCCACCCTGGCATGGGGCAACCGTATGGTGATCCTCAGGAGTACCCGTTGGCTCCTTCGTTTGATGGACGACCAGCCTTTCCATTTTATCAGGGATGCTTCCGATGCAGAACTATCTGCGACCAGCCGGTTCTACCACCGCACTTTTAACGGGGAGGATGCCCTATATTTCATTCGATCGCTCAGGAACCTGTATGCCAGCCATGGCGGTCTGGAAGATGTTTTTACTAAGGGTTACCAAGAAGACGGCACTGTGTGGTCGGCCCTGAAACGGTTCAGGCTGGCCTTCCTGGAGCTGTCTGCCCCCCGGCACACCTTCCGGCATGTACCCGATGTGGTTTCAGGTTCTGCAGCCAAACGTCTCAATATGTTTCTCCGGTGGATGGTTCGCTCCGACCACCGGGGAGTCGACCTGGGCCTCTGGAAGGGGATTCCCTCTTCAGCCCTGATGCTTCCCCTCGATATCCATACCGGAAATATCAGTCGCAAACTCGGAATCCTCACCAGAAAGCAGAATGACTGGAAAGCGGTGGAGGAAGTGACGGGCGTTTTACGGAGATTCGACACTGCTGATCCCATAAAGTATGACTTTGCCCTTTTCGGGCTTGGCGCATTTGAAAAGTTTTGACCCCCGGAAGTCTGGCTACGCTTCGGGATTCTGCACAGGGGATTACCATGGCCTCAACCACAGGGTGGGTAAAATGCCGGCAGCTTATTTGGAGTCGATCTTGGCACCGTAGGCCAGATCTCCCGCATCTCCCAGGCCGGGTACGATGTACGATTTTGAATTCATCCCTTCGTCAACGGCTCCCAGCCATAGTGTCACCCGCGGATCGGCAATCTTTTCGCTGATGTAATCCACCCCCTGCTGACTGGCAATGAGGGAGACCAGGTGGATGTGCGAAGGGCTCCCTTTACTCAGCAAGGCATGGTAGCTGATCTCCATCGACATTCCCGAGGCCAGCATCGGATCGGAGAGGATAACCACTTTCCCGTCGAGCGAAGGGGATGACATGTATTCGAATTCGATGGCAAAACTGTGATCTTCGGTATATTTCCGGTAGGCTGAGATGAAGCAGCTTTCAGCCCGGTCGAAAATCCGCAGCATCCCCTCGTGCATCGGTAGCCCGGCCCTGAGGATGGTGGCCAGAACAGGCTGCTGAACCATCCGGGGCACCTTGGCAACCCCTAACGGGGTGGTCACCGCTTTCTCTTCATACCGGAGGGTTTTGCTGATCTCGTATGCAAAAAGCTCTCCCAAACGCTTTAGATTCTCCCTGAAACGCATCGGATCCGACTGGATGGAGATGTCCCTGATCTCCCCCAGGTATTCGTCGGTGATTGAATTCCGGTTGCCCGTAATGATCATTTCCATCGTGGCTCTCGTTAAGTCCTGCATCATAATATTTCCGGGGAAAAAAGGCCTTCAGGCCGCCAGTCTCCGGAAAACGAAGCGAAAGTAATCAAAAAATCGGCGGGGTAATCCGGAGCGCTTCGGCAGAATATTCTAATTTTGCTTAAAAAGGAGAAAATGATGGACTATAAAGTTGCCGGTAAGGAGAAGAAATGGGAAATTGCCGATCTGCTGATTCCCTGGATCCCTGTTCTGGCGCTCTTTTTCCTTACGGCCGGGCTTCCTTTTTTCTGGGATACCCTTCAACTGGCTTCCAGGCATGCCCACTTTTTTTATGAGACCCGTTTCACCTCCCTATTTCTTCCCAACGATATGGACAGCGGGCATATTCCTGTCTTCGGGATGTACCTTGCCATGGTCTGGCAGATTTTCGGCCGTTCACTGGCGGTTAGCCACCTGGCCATGCTCCCTTTTGTTGCGGGCATTCTCCTTTTCACTCGCAGGGTGGTTGACCACTTCTTCAAATCACGGTACAACGGAGTGATCGTCCTATTCCTGGTGGCTGATGCGACCATCCTTGCCCAGATCACCCTGGTGTCGCCCGACGTCTGGATCCTCTGCTTTTTTACCATGGCGCTGTGGGCCTTCGTGCGCAAAAAAAGGATTCTCCTGGGGGCAGCTTCTGTCGGACTGGCCCTTACCAGCATGCGGGGAATGATGATTGTGGCTGCCTTTTTCTTCACCGGATTGATTCTCGAATGCTTTCTCCCGGAGAAAAAAGTGCCTGGGCGGAAATGGTATTCCCCGGCAGCCGCTTATTTCTTCCGGATGCTTCCCGTTTACCTGCCGGCAGCTATCCTCAGCGCCCTGTATCTGGGATTGCACTTCCTGCGCACCGGCTGGATCGGTTATCACCCCGACATGCCGTGGTATGACCATTTTACCAGGGTAGACCTGCTGGGTTTTGTCCGAAATGTATTTATCTTCGGATGGCGTTTGGTAGATCACGGAAGGATATTTATCTGGATAACCGCTGTTGCCCTTGCGGTATACGCTTTCCGGAAACATTTGCAAACAGATGCGAAAGGCCGCCTTCTGATCATCTTTACCTTGGTGTTAGGAGTCGTTTTTAGTTATTCCGCCCTGACATACAAAAACCTTTCAGGTCACCGCTACCTGATTCCCCTTTTCTTCATGGTTGCCCTCTCTGTCATTTACCATCTTCACCTGTTCTCCGGCATAAGGAGGAAACCTCTTGTGCTCCTCCTGCTCCTGGCTGCCCTGTTGTCGGGCAATTTCTGGGTCTATCCCGATCCGATTGCCAAAGGATGGGATGCCAGCCTGGCCTACCTGCCCTATCAGCAAATGCGCAGGGAGATGAACTGCTTTATCGATGCAGAGGGTATTGATTATGCTGAAACGGCTACCAGCTTTCCCAACAATATCGCTTTGAAATATCTTGATTTGTCGGATGACGCGCGCTCGTTTGCAACCATCGGGGGGGATCCTAGCCAGTACCGGTATATTCTCTATTCCAACGTATTCAACGATTTCCCCGAAGAATTGCCCCGAAGGCTGGAAAAAGAATGGGTAAAAGTGAAGGAATTCAGAAGAGTCCAGGTAAGAATGGTCCTTTACCGGAACCCGGCACCGGCAGGAAAGGATTAAAGGGTCGTCTTAACACACCGGAAGATCAGTTCCCGTTCCCGGTTCCCAGTGCTGAGCCGTCTCCTTTCCGCTTCGGTCAGTCGCAGGGAATAATCGATCTCTTCCACCTGTGCGTTAGCCCTTTGGAGCCGCCTCCCGAAATCGGTCCCGTGAAGCCTGACCAGGTCGGGTTCGCCGTAATGGACAAGCCGTTCCTCCGGAGTGGTGACATCCCGGTTTTCATAAGTTGCCGGGTTACTGAGGTCAATGACAGTCATCACCAGCGCTTCACCGCCCGGTTTCAGAACCCGGTACATCTCGTCGATGGCTTTGGCTTCATCAGGCACATGCCCCAGCACATGGGAGCAGATGATATAATCGAAGTACTCTTCCGGGAAGGGTATTTTGGTGATGTCCACCACCATGTCGCCCAATGCCGGATTGAGGTCCGCCGCAATATAATCGCCTCTGCGCGCCTTTTGCCTGATCTTTTTGCGAATCATCCGTTCCGGGGCAAAATGGAGGATCTTCTTCCCCGGGGTGAAAACTGACGTTTCCCTTTCTAAATAGCAGAGCAACAATCGTGTCCTTTCCAGGGAAAGGCACCACGGACAGCGGGCATTCGTCCTCGGCTGGTTTCCGTAGGGCAGAAACTTACTGAAGGTTTTGTTGCAGCAGTTGCAGTAAAAGGTGTCACCGGTATAGGCCAGGCTTTTCAGCTGCGAAAGGAATATCAGCAATTCATTGCGTTGCCTTTCCGTCAGGAGTGCCCGGGCGATCTTTTTTATCATTAGTGCCGTGTGATTATGTTTTGTTTAAAAGGTGCTTTGAGAAGATAGTAAAGGTATTCGCCTTTTACAAGCTGTGCTGCAGATGAAAGTCCCGTTTCCATGGGGATCCGGTGAAGATGCCGGGGCTGTTCCTCCTGTTTCAGACCTGAGATCCCGAACGACAGTTCCACCTCCCCCTCAGGCAGATAGAGCCTGTCAAAAAAAGAACGGGTAACGTCCTGGTCAGAAAAGGGAAATGAAAAGAGGCGTCGAGAAATGCCGAAATGATCCTTCATGAAGTTAAGGCTTTCCTTTACCTGGCTCATTTGGGCTTCGGGGGAGATCTCCCGGAATTCGGGATGGTCGTGGCTGTGGGCGCCGATGGTAAAACCCTGTGCCAGCAATTGACGGATCTCCGCTTCATCAAGGTATATGGGATGGCGGGCGATGTAGTCGCGGAAGCTGAAATCCATCAGGGAGGCTATTATTTCCAACACATCCCTGTCGGCATAGGAGATGGATTTGAGGCGCCCGGCCAGGGTGTGGGCGAAGATCTTTCGCTGGTCAAGCAGGGTGGTAACTGATTTGCGGACTTTTTTGGTGATTTCCGGCATCCTTTCCAGAAGAAGGGAGACTTTAAAGCGGTAAAAAATGTCGCGGTTGCCGATGAACCCGCTGTTCACGAAAAAGGTGGCCGGAATTCCTTTCTCTTTTAGGAGGGGTGCAACAATGGTGTAAACCTCCTTCAGTCCGTCGTCAAAAGAGAGGTGAAACGCAGGTTTCCTGAGGGGAATTCTGGTGGCGGCCATATTCACCAGGGTAGCGGCGTCGACCGGTTCAAAATGTCGGAGCAGGAAGTCGAGGTCTTTTCTGAAAGTCTTCACGTTACGAATGTGGAGGAGATGGGCCAGATGGGGCAGCCGTTCATCACTGACGGTATGGTAGAAGGGCAGGATCAGTTGCTGACGGGTGGCGGCGACGAGGGCATGTACCGGCCAGGGCCGGGCCAGGAAACCCGTGGTTGTTCTGATCAGTTTTTTGATTTGCATTCCATGCTATTTTTTGATCAGTCTCAGCAACCGGGGCAGCCGGTTGCGGGTAAGCACAAAGTAGGATTTTTTTTCAGCTCCGAAGGCGGCAAAGAATCGATCCACGCCCTCCACGGATGATCCCTCGAAGTCGAAGAGCAGGTTGCCTCCCGCATGGTCGCTGATGAAGCGATCAAGGAGGGCGAATCCGGCCCGGAGGGTTCTTCCGCCGGGAGTGCTGACCACTGCCATGTAATAGGCATGGTGTTGCCAGACCAGGAAGAAGGCGGCGGTAAGGATCTCCCTCTGCCGTGTTGCTGCGGTGTATAGCTTTCCGGTTCCCCGCGGCAGGGTGAACTCCATGAGTTTTCGGAACCGCTTCCAGCTTTCTGCGGGTACCGGGATCTCTTTGGACATTTTTTGCAGGTTAAAGAAAACCGCAGGATCGGTTCCGGTGGTGATGCTCAACTGGTTCTGTCCCGCCTTTTTCAGATTTTGGGTGATGTAATCGTCATAATCCCGGGAAATGGCTGAATATTCATTCTCAAGGGGCAGGATGCGGGTGTGGAGTTCCCTGACCAGAAATCCTTCTGTCTTCTTTGCCACTCGGGCTTCTACGGGATCACCGGTCTGGTACTGTATATATCTGAAGCGCGCAGCCAGGGCGCGGTAAAACTCCCGCCGGACAGCCTGCAGGGGAGGGGGAAATATTCCCAGCTGCTGGGCAAATACCGGTTGGTAAACATAGGCGATACCCAATTTCCGCCGGTGGGGCACCGGCATCACATGGCGGTAATCGCCATACACCAGAACATCCCACTCCTCCGCCATGATTCCCAGGAACCAGGAAGTGGCATATACCGGACTGTTCCCGGAAGATTCAATACAACGGTCGTACCCGGCAACGTCCAGGTCTGCCTGTTTTACCCATCGGGGCTGCAATGCGTCATGTGTTTCCATACCGGAATCCCGTTTCGTTCATGATCTCGAATACCCGGCGGTATCCCTTCCAGGTTCCCTTGTCTGACAGCGATTCGTTGTGCCAGATGCTGCAGAAGGTACCTCCGCAGTACCTTACTTCTTCCATCAGGGACTTGATTTTTTCAATGGCTTCCTCTGGGGTTAATCCGAGGTATTGCTTTAGGGTCACATCCATAACCTGAAAGGGGTGGATCAGCAGTCGGGTGGTTTGTTCCTGCGATAAATCATAATGGTAATAAGGAGTGCAGATTCCGGACCTGAATCCGGGCTGGTCGGGGTAGCCCATGGAGAAGTCATCTGTGATGCCCGTCTCCGCCAACTGCCGGTAGCTCTCCGGGAAACGGAGACGCAGGAAATGGAATCGGCTGGCAAAGGCCGGCTCGCCCGTGATCCTCTCCAGGCGCACTTTTTCCAATCTCAGGAGCGATCCCGAAGGGTCACTGGAAGCAGCGTATGAGGGATGGAGCCCTGCCCTGAATCTCCGGTTTATATCTCGAACCACCCCCCGGAATCCGGAATTTTTCCAGCTGACCTGCCGGTCATACCTTGCCAGGTCACCCAGAAGGAAGAAGAAGCGGATTTTTTCTTCCTGTCCCCGGAAACTCTCGCAGAGGTAACCATAGTTGTCGTAGGGGTCTTTTATTTTTCCCGCCAGGACCCCGGCGTGCTCTTTCATGGCGGGAAAATCGCCGCGGAACAGTTTCCCGGCCAGGGAAGCTGTCGTTCTCAAAAGGCCTTTGTTCCGGTATGCCCAGGCATTGTCGACATCGATGGTGGAGAGAAAGGTGAATCCCCGGGGCTTGAAGATGGGATGTCCAACCCTTTCTTCCAGTTTGTCCGCAATCATGCGTACCCAGCGGTTCACCACCGCTTTTTCCAGCAGGTGGTGTTTCGACAACAGGGATTCCGCTGCCGGGAACCTGCCATGCTGATCCTTGACCGGAGCAGTATATTCCTCCATTCGGGATATGATCAGAAAAGCGGAGGCAAAGGGATCGAAGGGGAGAAACGCTTCAGGGGGAGTGCCGAAGAAACCGGTTTCCCCGTCCGATATAATTGGGCTGACAGCCGGCATGGCTGTGCCGGTGGAAAAGAGCAGCGGTGCAGGGGGCAGGAACAGTTCATCGCCGCTCTGCTTGTCTGAGTAGTTGATTTTTGGCAGACGGGCCAACTCAAAACGCTGGAAGTCAGTGGTGATTTCCACCTCCGACCCCAGTATCTGCTGAAAAATCAACCTGACGGTATACTCCAGCCGTGGAGTTTTTTCATCTGCATATACCAATATCATCCCGCACTCTTTTTGCGATGATAAAGATACAATAATGGATGAAATCCACGCGACAGAAGTATCAAACGGGTGACAGTTCAGAGAATGCCGTTGTCGGCAAAGCTGAAATAGCCCTGCTGGGTGATGATCAGGTGATCGAGCACCTGAATGTCCATAATTTTTCCGGCATCCTTGAGTTTGCGGGTGATCTGGAGGTCGGCATCCGAAGGGGTGAGATTTCCGGAAGGATGGTTATGGCACAAAATCATGGAGGTAGACACTTTTTCGACGGCCGTTTTCATGATATTCCGCACATCAATGACGGTGCCTGTGATGCCTCCCTTGCTGGCCATAAATTTGTCAATCACCTTGTTGCTCCGGTTCAGCAGCAAAATCCAGAATTCTTCATGGTCGAGGTCGCCCAGGAGGGGGGAAAAGAGCGCTGCCACGTCGTTGCTGCCGGTGATACCCGTTTTCCCGGGCTTTGCGCTCTCTCTCCTCCGGCGGCCCAGTTCCATGGCTGCCAGAATGTTGACGGCCTTGGCTTCACCGATCCCCTTGAAACGTGTCAGGTAATCGCTGTTCTTCCTGCCCAGGTCATTCAGGTCATTCCCGACGGAATGGAGAATCCTGCGGGAGAGTTCTACTGCTGTCTCCTCCGGATTCCCCGACCCGATCAGGATGGCGATCAACTCGGCATCACTGAGCGCCCGGGGACCGTGGGCCAGCATTTTTTCACGCGGACGGTCTTCCACCGCCCACTCCTTGAGGTTTAACTTGCGGTATGGGTCCATGATCTTCTGTAGTGATCAGATCAAATTTACCACATATGCCGGAATAATGCAAAAAAAAGCCCCTCCTTGACATGGAGAGGCCTTTTTCGTCTCTTTATGAAATTGTTGCCTTACAACCTGTTGATTTGCAAAGCCAGCTTCGATTTTAGGTTCGATGCCTTGTTCTTGTGTATGACATTCCTCTTGGCCAGTTTGTCAATCATGGACACAACTTCAGGATACATCTTTTCAGCTTCTTCCTTGTTGGTCTCCATGCGGAACTTCTTGATGGCATTGCGGGTCGTTTTACCGTAATACCTGTTATTCAGCCGTTTCGATTCGGTTTGCCTGATCCTTTTTAATGCTGACTTGTGATTTGCCATTTCAAAAATAATATCTGTTAAAAGTTGCAGTCGGTAGGGGATTCGAACCCCTATGGCAAGAATGAAAATCTTGAATCCTAACCCTTAGATGAACCGACCGTTAACATGTCTTTTCCGAAAATCGGAGTGCAAAAATAATTACTTTTTACAATCCTGCAAAACCGGCATGAACATTTATGTCATTTTTTAAAATTTTGTTGATCAAAACCTCATTTTTTGACGCTGCAAAGAAAACAAGTTTTTTTTAATTCGCGAGCGGCGGGAAATTTTTTTATCTATATTCCACCACGGTGCCCCTGGAAGCGTCCAGAAGATCAGAAGGTACGGCTTCACGCACCTCTTTTTCAAGCAGGTTGATCAGCCTGTGTTTGGCAAAATGGCGGGAATAAACGAGGCTAACTTCGCGCAGGGGTTTGGTGTGGGAGAAACGGAGTACGTTTTTTTTGTCTGTTTCTTTCAGGTCATATCCGGCCAGTTCGGGGATCAGGGTGATGCCTCCCTCGCGTTCTATGATTTTCATGATGGTTTCCAGGGAACCTGCTTCGAACTGGAAGGGCAGTTGCCCGCCCGCACCACTCAAATAAGAGCAGAGATTCACCACCTGGTTCCTGAAACAGTGCCCGTCACTCAAAAGCCAGATGTCGTGTGTGGACAGGTCGGCAGGGGTAATGGTTTCCTTCCGGTGAAGGGGATGGTCAGGGTGGGCGTATACCATCATCTCCTCATAAAACACCGGCTTTTCAATGATCTTCTCCTCCCTGAGCGGGGTAATCAATATCCCTGCGTCCAGCAAGTCCTTATGCAACAGATTGATGATATTTTGGGTGGTCAGTTCTTCAACCCGGATCATGATGTTGGGGTAAGCCCTCTTGTAGCGTCCGATAAAACGGGGCAACAGGTAGGGAGCCAGGGTGGGGATGATCCCGAGCCGCAATACCCCTGAAACCTGGTTCTTGTGGTCTTTGATGATGTTTTTCAGTTCTTCGGCCTGGGTAAGTACCGCCCGCGCCTGTTCAATGATACGCTGACCGACGTCGGTGGGGATCAGCGGTTGCATGCTGCGGTCAAAAATGATCACTTCCAGCTCCTCCTCCAGCTTTTTAATCTGCATCGACAAGGTGGGCTGGGTGACAAAGCATTGCTCGGCCGCCTTGCCGAAATGACGGTGGGTGTCGACGGCAACAACATATTCCAGTTGGGTTAATGTGATCATCTGCAATCATTTTTAAATTCCGAAAGATATCCATTTTCAACCGTAAAAAAGAGCCTCTGCCCGTCAAAAAATTTCTTGAGGCTGGTAACATCCTCCGGATTTTGGTTCCGGCAATTAACGGGGAAGATCCTTTGGTGTCACAGGTGAATTGGTTATTTTTGCCCAAAAGAAATTTCCATGGCTTTCCGACGGTTACCAATACTCCTCATGGTGCTATATATGGCAGCCTCCTGCGGACCATCGCGGGAAGAGAGGGCGGCTTTCATGCTCAAGCAGGCCCGGAATTCGCTGATGCTCCAGGATACTGCTTCCGCCTTGCTGATGTTGGACTCCATACCCAGGTTGCATCCCAGGGCCCTCTATTCCGTCGGTGCCGCCATGAATCTGAAACGGGAGATCCTGTGGGAAATCCAGAAGCGGAAACAGGTCTCCCTTGACTCCGTGGAGGCTGAGATCCGGAATCTGCAGGCCAATTTCGTCTTTTCCAGGGGAGAATTCGAAAGGAGCGGCAGATACACCCACTCCCGGTTGCTCCCGGAGCGGAACCTCAGCCGTTCTTATCTGAAGCCGGAAGTCACGGAAAAGGGAGACCTGGTTTTGGTAAGTCAGTTGGTGGGTTCCCGGATCAACCATACCCGTATCAGGGTGTACGACGGGGATCTGGAATGCAGGAGTGACTCAGTTCCTGCAGGCAGTGCCGACTATTACGGCAGCAGTTTTTTGGGAAGGGGATGGGAACGGGTCACCTTCCGCAACGGCAGGGAAAACGGGGTGATTGAATTCATTGCATCGAATGGCGGCAACAACCTGAAAACCGCTTTCCTGGGGAAGGGGAGTGTTGTGATTTTCCTGGAAGAAGGAGACAGAAAAGCCATCGGCGACACCTATGCCCTTGCCTTGCTGATCAGGCAAAGGAACCAGCTGCACCAGGAGATCGGCAGCCTGCAAATCAGATGATCTTCTCGATCTCTTCAGGGGGATGGGCAACGACAGCCTTTTCCCCGTTGATAACGATGGGGCGCTGGAGCAAATGGGGGTGGCGAATCAGGACTTCGATCCACTCCTGGTCGGTGAGGTTCCGCCCTTTGTAATCGCTTTTGTACAAGGCTTCCTGGGTTCTTACCAGTTCATGCGGTTTTTTCCCGGTCTTCCGGAGAATCTCGGTGAGTTCCATTTCCGTGAGGCCTTCCGAGAGGTATTTTTTCACTTCCAGGTCAAACCCTTTGTTCTCGATGTATTCCAAACCGGCACGGCTGTGGGCGCAACGGGGATTGTGGTAAATTTTCATGATGATGTGGTGCTGTTTCTTCAGATAATTGTAATAATCTTCCTGGGCGCGGAAACGGTATTCCTGATCGCTGCTGTGGTACTGGTTCTTCAGTTGGGGATCCAGGATCCTGGCTTTGGTATTGTCCTGTAACTGGATCCTGAGCATTTCCTTCAATTCCTTTCTGATTTCGGGGTCATACACGGGAACGGCAACTTCGATGCGCCGGTTCAGGTTACGGGGCATCCAGTCGGCCGAACTGATGAACCACTGTTCATCGCCGTCATTCCCGAAGGCGAAAATGCGGGAATGTTCCAGGTATTTGTCAACGATGCTGATGGCTTCCAGGTTGTCACTTAATCCGGGAATGCCGGTCTTCATGCCGAAGATTCCCCTGACCACCAGTTTCACCTCCACTCCTGCCTGGGTTGCCTCGTATATTTTTAGCATCATTTCGGGATCAATCAGACTGTTCATTTTCAATACCATCCAGGCGGGTTTTCCTTTTTTTGCCAGCTTTATCTCCCTATTGATCATCTTCTTGAAATACTTCCGCATTTCGAAAGGACTGACGATCAGGTTTTTATAGTCATAATGGCGGTAATTGTGTTTGAAAAAATCAAAAACATAGGCTACTTCCTCGGCCAGGCGGGGGTCGGCAGTCAAGAGTCCGTCGTCGGCATAAATCCGGGCAGTGCTTTCGTTGAAATTGCCGGTGCCGATGTAAGCGTAATTCCGGTAAGCCGTGCCTTCCTTTCTTTTGATCCACAACAGCTTGGAGTGGACCTTCAGTCCGGGAATGCCGTTGATCACGTTGGCTCCTTCCTCCTGTAACTTACCTGACCAGTTAATGTTGGCTTCTTCGTCGAACCGGGCCTGCAATTCAATGACCACCGTCACCATCTTCCCGTTCCGGACGGCATTCATCAGGGCATTGACCACCTTGGAATCGGCAGCCACGCGGTACAGGGTGATGCCGATCTCTTCCACCTGCGGATCAATGGCTGCTTCACGCAGCAGATCGATGAAATGGAGAAACATCTGGTAAGGATAGTGGAGCATCACATCTTTTTTCCGCAGTACTTTCAGGATGCTTGTATGCAGCGGAAGATCTTTGTGGCGTACCGGCGGCAGTTTCTGGTAATAATGGTGCTTTTTGCCGATTTCAGGGAAGTCCATAAAGTCTTTGTGGTTGTGATATCTCCCGCCGGGAACGGCATCTGCCTCTTCCTCGATCTTCATCTTCTTGAGGATAAATTTCAGGAGGTCAGCGGGCATTTCCCGGTCATAAAGCAGCCGCACGGGGCGGCCAATCTTCCGCTTTTTCAGGCCGGTTTCCATCTTTTCGATGAACGATTTGGAGATGTCGTCATCGATGTCGATTTCCGCATCACGGGTGACCTTGATGGTGTAAGCTTCGTACTTATTATAATCGAAATAGTAGAAAAGGTCTTCAAAACAGTAGCGGATGACATCGTCGAGGAACATGACGTATTTTCGGCCACCCTGACCGGGAATCACCAGGAATCGGGGTACCGACCGGCTGGGGATCCTGATCAGGGAATAGGCGAAATCATCAGGATCGGGACCCCCCGTGAGCTTGACAGCCAGGTAAACCGAGCGGTCACGCAAATAGGGAAAGGAATTCTTTCTCGACAACATGATGGGCACCAGATTGGGCAGGACCCTTCGCTGGAAGTACTTCCTGACAAAAATCCCCTGCTTGTCGGTAAGCTGTTTTTCTGTGATGAGGAAGATTCCCTCTTTTCTGAGTTCTTCAAAAATCCCGGAAAAGATCTCCTGCACTTTCATTTGCTGGCGGCTGACAATTTCCTGGATCTGGTCATGCAGTTCCCGTGGGGTAAGGGGCCCCAGCAAGGCTTCCTCATCTTTTCCGAAGTCGACCATCCTGCGTACGGCGGCCACCCGCACGCGGAAAAACTCATCGAGGTTATTCGAAAAAATCCCGATGAACCGGATCCTCTCAAACAAAGGGGTGTTTGGGTCCTGGGCTTCCTGCAACACCCTTTCATTGAACGAAAGCCAGCTGATCTCCCTGTTGATGAACAATTCTTCTGAATTCATGGCGCCTTATGAGAATCCTCAAAATTAACCAAATCTCAAAATAAAACATCTGTAAAAATCGTAATATTATCGTCCTAACAAAAAGTGGTTTACTTTTGCCGGTTGAGAAACCGGCTTTCCCGGATCGACCATCATCGTCATCACCCATGAAAACTTCGATATCGCTGATAACCCTTGTCGCCGCTGCTGGAATGAGCACTTTGACATTCCTGACAACATTGGTCGCAGCAGCCTCATTGGCCGCTGCAGTATTATGGAGGTGGTTGACTGAAGTGACTCCGGCCATGACAACCCAAACAATTCTGAGACCATGAATTCCACGCGTCTCCGGTACCGCCATCTTTTTTTTGACCTGGACAACACGATCTGGGATTTTGACCGTAATTCATGGTTTGCCCTCCGGGAGACCTTCCGGAAATTCAACCTTGACGAGGGGCGCTTTGAAGAATTCTTTGCTTCCTACAATCATCACAATGAAAGGCTTTGGGAGCTTTACCGGAAGAACGCGATTACAAAGCAGGCGCTGTCGCATTCCCGTTTTGACCTGGCCCTGCAGGAGATGGGGATCACCGGGATTGACGGCATGGAATTCAATGACGCCTACCTGGAAGGGATGCCCCTGCAGACCCGGCTCTGTGAGGGCGCCCCGAAAGTCCTGGAGATATTGTCGGCAAAATACCAGATGCACATTATCACCAACGGCTTCGTCGAAGTACAGTATAAGAAAATGGCGCTCAGCAGGCTGAGTCCTTTTTTCCGGGGGATCTTCGTGTCGGAAGAAATCAAATCACCGAAACCTTCTCCGGAAATCTTCCGGCACGCCCTGAAATCGTCCAATGCCCGCAAAAAAGAGAGCCTGATGATCGGCGACTCCTGGGAGGTGGATATCATGGGCGCAATGAAAGTGGGTATCGACCAGGTACATTATGCCCCTTTCCTTGAAAACCGGGATTTTACTCCTGAAGAATCGGAAATTGTCGGGCACTCCCGTACCTGTACTTACCGGATCAACAGACTCGAAGAGTTACTTGATTTTTTATGATCCGGTCTTATTCTTTTCTTATCAGGCAGATAATGGTATAACGGGTGAATTCCGGATGCCCGCAACATGGAATTGTTAAAATCCTTTAAATTTCGTTTAAAAAATCAAATTTTCTTTTGGTCATTTAAGTTTTCTTTCTTTACATTTGTGTTAGTTGTTTTTCATAAGTAATCCTCGGGATTTACAATGAAATCAAAAATCGAAACTATATATCAGACATAATAGTTGTGTTTTTTGGCAAAGAAAGGAGAAGGACAGGAAATTGTCATGACTGCATTTCTGGAAAATTAGTGAGTTTCTATTTCTATTTATGAACTTAAAACTATCTTTATGAAAAAAATTGCGCTGTTATTAGCCCTTTTCCTCTTCGGGATACAGGGCTTATTTGCACAAACCCGGGATATTACGGGTTCCGTGACTTCTTCGGAAGATGGGGCTCCTATTCCCGGTGTTTCCGTGATGGTGAAAGGGACGACGGTCGGTACGGTTACCGATGTGAACGGTAACTTTTCACTGAGTATCCCGGCCTTCGCACAAACCCTTTCATTTTCCTTTGTCGGGATGAATTCTTTGGATGTTCCTATTGGCACACAAAGCGAATTCAAGATTCTGATGTATCCTGCTACATTTGGGGTAGATGAAGTTGTGGTGACCGCCCTGGGTATATCGAGGCAGAAAAAGTCATTGGGTTATGCTGTTCAGGATATCCAGAGTGAAGAGATCGTGAAGGCGGCACCCGTTAATGTGATTTCAACACTTGCAGGGAAAGTTGCCGGGGTACAGGTCAACCAGGCTGGTGGCCAGATCGGTGCCTCCTCGCGTGTTGTCATCCGTGGAAACAGTTCATTGGGAAGCAACGAACCTCTCGTGGTGGTTGACGGTATTCCGATTGCCAACAACTCCATTACGGCCAATTCTGTGGACTATGGTAGCGGACTGTACGATATCAATCCGCAGGACATAGAATCCATATCCATACTGAAAGGTGGTGCAGCCGCAGCGTTGTATGGTATGTGGGCAGGTCATGGGGTAATCCTGATCACTACGAAATCAGGACGCGGAAAGGCCAGGGGGGTTCAGATCTCCTATGAAGGAAACTATAATGTAGACCAGGTTTACAGCATTCAGCGGTACCAGAACAAATACGGTCAGGGTTACCTGGGTGATGAGTGGTACTGGAAGGAAGCAAAGGCAGAGGGTTATACGGGAAGTTATCAGGATTTCGTCCTGGGTGGTTACGATCCGGGGTATGGATTTGCTTATGTGGATGGATTCGGCTCGGGTGTGAACGACGGTGTGGATGAAAGCTGGGGTCCCCGGTTAGACATAGGACTGATGATCCCGCAGTATAACAGTCCGGTGGTCGATGGCGTCCGTAAAGCAACTCCCTGGGTATCTAATCCCAACAATGTGAGAGATCTTTATCAACTTGGGCATTCGACCAATCACAATATTTCTCTGACTTCTGTAACGGATAATTCCAATACCCGCCTTTCTCTCGGTATCCGTGACCAGATCGGTGTGTTACCCAATACTGATATGACGCGTTATACCGCAGCGATCAATTCTACCATGAAACTCTCCAAGTTGGTGGAATATAACATTTCCATGACTTATTCGCGCAATGAAAGCGATAACCTGCCGGTCACGGAGTATAATGCCAGTAACCCGATGCAGTCTCTCGGACAGTGGACCGGCCGTCAGATCGACATGAAAGATCTGAAAGCCAACTGGAAAACAACCATGGAAAACGGCTATCCCTATAACTGGAACAGCAATTACCATAACAATCCTTTCTGGAGTTTGAATAAGAACACCAATTCATTCCAGAAAAACAGGGTTTTTGGCAAAACCTCATTATTCATTTTGCCGGCCAAGGATTTGAAAATCGAAGCTCGTTTGGGATTGGATTATTACAATTCGAAAAACAAACCCATCACGACTTACCGTTCCAATGAAATGGCTGCGGGGTACCAGGCCTGGGATGGCGGCTGGTTCAGGCTGAATTCAATGGCCAGCACGGAGATTAATGCCGATCTTATAGCTTATTATGATCTGGTGTTTGGCGATTTGTCCATAAACCTTCTGGGGGGTGCCAACTACCGCAACCGCCGCTGGGATTCCCAAACCCTGGGGGCAGATATCCTGACTGTACCTGACCTTTTCACCATATCTAACGTCAGTGGCAGTCCGGTAACGGCCATGGACAATGATTGGGTACGGTCCAATAGTGTGTACGGTGCAGGATCGTTCGGTTACAATAACTTTGTTTTCCTGGATGCCACAGTCCGCAACGACTGGTCTTCAACCATCAAGGATCCTATCTTCTATCCGTCATTCAGTCTGAGTGTACTTCCTTTGGAAGCTACAGGTTTACAATCGGATATTCTTTCCTATCTTAAACTTCGCGGAGGCTGGGCAAAGGTTGGATCTGCAACGGGAGCATACCGGACGGATCCCTATTTCTCAGCAGGATCATCTACGATTTATGGCATAACACAGTATAGCCAGACTACTGAATTCCCGCCGGCATCGCTGAAACCCGAACGGGTTGTGACTACGGAACTGGGTCTGGAAGCTAATTTCCTGAAGAACCGGATCGGACTGGATGTGGCTGTGTACGACAAAACCACCACTAACCAGATACTAAGTGTTCAGATATCCAAGGCAACCGGTTACAACACTTCGCTGGTCAATGCCGGTGAACTGAACAACAAGGGTATTGAAGTTCAGTTACGTGGTGACATTTTCAAATCGTCCCATGGTTTCAACTGGGAAATGACTCTTAACTGGGCAAAAGATAAAAGCGAAATTGTAGAACTCTATACCGATCCCATTACCGGGCAGTCTTTGGAATCTTATCAGATTGGCAGTCAATGGAGTACTTACGTACAGGCACGTCCGGGAGAGCCTTGGGGGGTGATCTACGGAACCGGTATGTTGCGCAGGAAATCCGACAATGCGATCATCGTTAATGCCGGTGGCCGTCCAAGGACCCAAGCCAATATGATCCTGGGGAATGTAACACCTGATTGGCTGGGTGGCATCCGCAATGCGTTCAGCTATAAGAATTTCAGTGCCGGATTCCTGGTCGATCTCCGTAAGGGTGGCGATATTTTCAGTGTTTCCCAGATGTTCGGATCCTACAGCGGATTGCTCGAGCACACCGCACTGGATGACCACCGTGAAAACGGAATTATCCTTGGCAAGAACTTTTTGAAAGATGAAAAATTCGTCAAAGTCGTCGGTAAAGCGGCTCCCGATATTCAGGATTCCGAATTTGCCGAAAACGATATCGTCACCGATGCCCAAACGTTCTTTGAATCCTATTACGGCAACCGCGAATTGTCTGTTTATGACGGATCCTATGTCAAATTGCGCGAGGCCAATCTGACGTATACGCTGCCCAAGTCTATCTTTGGTGTTTCCAGCTTCGTTAAAGGGGGTTCGATCTCCCTGGTTGGTACCAACCTGGCCATCCTGTGGCGTCATAAATCAAATATTTCAGGCCTCGATCCTGAAAATGTCGTGAACAGTGGAAACAGTGGCGTCGGACTTGAGTCGACCACTTATCCTCCCTCCCGGAGCATGGGTCTCAAAGTGAATTTCAGTTTCTAAATAATTAACTTGAATTGAAAATATTATGAAAAAATATTTTGGAAGAATTTTCGCAGTTGCTTTCATTACAACATTGCTTGTTGCCGGTTGTACTGATGAGTTTGCAGAAATAAACACAGACCCTGACAGGGCAAAAGATGCTCCTGCCACCAATGTGCTGGCTTTTGTGATCCGTTATTTATCAGCCACGCAGTTTGATCCCTGGAAAGATATGAACGAAGTTAGTACTTATGCCGGTTACGTGGCCAAAATCCAGTATATCGACGAATGCCGTTACCAGTTCAGACCGGGAGTCGTAGAGAATAACTGGTATTACGATTACATCCTTCTCAACAATATCAATGAGATCAAGAAAAAGGCTGCTACTGACGGAGCCACAAACCTGATGGCTGTTGCGCAGACCCTGGAAGTTGTCGTTTTTCAGATTGCAACCGATACTTGGAGGGATATTCCATTCACGGAAGCGATCAAACTGAATGATGGGATCCTGCTGCCCAAGTATGATAAACAGGAAGATATTTACCCGGCTTTGCTGGCAGAACTGAAAACTGCAGCCGATGCTTTTGCATCAGGGGGTACCGATGCACTGGGTGACGGGGACATCATGTTCGGCGGGGATGTGGAATTATGGCAGAAATTTGCCAACTCCCTCCGGCTGCGCTTAGCTATGCGGATTTCCGGTGTCAGCAGCGCACTGGCCAAAAGTACTGTGGAGGAAGTTTTGGGTAATCCATCCAAATATCCGGTCATGGAGAGCAACGACGACAATGCTTTCTTCTGGTGGCCGGGAGCTTCACCCTATGAAGAACCCTGGTATACCGATTCAAAAACCCGTGACGACCATGGGATCAGTGACGTGATCGTGAATGTTCTGAAGTCATTGGACGATCCGCGGTTACCGGTTTATGCTTTCCCGGCAGCTGCTGACGGAGAGTACAGAGGTTTTACCATTGGAGCAGCGGCCCAACCCGCGTTGACCACTATTTCAAGAATTGGTGAAAGATTCCGGAAAGATCCTGCCGGATTTACTCCCTATATGCGTTATGCCGAAGTTATGTTCCATGTTGCTGAAGCAGCCAAGATAGGATTTTCCACAGGTACCACCGCACAGAAGGCTTATGAAGCAGGCGTAACTGCCTCCCTGGAGGAAAACGGTATCGCTAAAGCCGATATTGCCACTTACCTTGCCGGCAAGGGAAAATTCGACAATACCCTCGATCAGATCTACCTCCAGGAATGGATCGCCATGTTCAAACAGGGTATGGAAGGATGGTCCCTCTACCGGAGAACCGGCATCCCCAAAACCCATTATGTGGCTCCCGGTTCACCTTACTCTGGCCATAATACACCTCCATTCCGCTATCCCTACCCGGCCAATGAACTGACCTATAACCAGGCCAATTCCAAGCCGTTCGTTGACACGGTGGTGGATGACTTCTGGGGCAAGCAAATGTGGTGGGATACCCGTACAGGGGTCCATTAACCTATAACTTTTTATGAAATGACAAGAAATCCGGCTACCTGCCGGATTTCTTTTTTTGTTATCTTGCCTGAAAAAACATGAATCACAGGCAGCTTCGTGTTGTATTTATGGGTACCCCGGAATTTGCTGTGGAGAGCCTCAAAGCTCTTGTTGAGAACGGTTACAACGTGGTGGGGGTCATCACCGCTCCTGATAAGCCTGCAGGGCGGGGACTGAAGGTGACCGAAAGCGCGGTGAAGAAATATGCCGTATCGGCGGATCTTCCGGTGCTGCAGCCTGAAAAGCTGAAAAATCCGGCTTTTCTGGAAGAGCTGGCCGCCCTGAAGGCGGACCTTCAGATCGTGGTGGCCTTCCGCATGCTGCCCGAGGTGGTATGGGCCATGCCTCCCCTGGGAACCTTTAACCTGCATGCTTCCCTGTTGCCACAGTACCGGGGAGCCGCTCCCCTGAACTGGGCCGTTATCAACGGAGAGACGGAAACCGGGGTCACCACCTTTCTCCTCTCCCATGAAATCGATACCGGAAATATTCTTTTCCGGGAGAAGGAACCCATTGCGCACGAAGATACCGCCGGCGACCTCCATGACCGCCTCATGGTCAAAGGCGCCAGACTGGTCCTGAGAACCGTGGATGCCCTGGCTTCAGGCGACTATACCCCCATTCCGCAGGAGGAACTCTTTACCGGGGCAGGAGAACCAAAGGGTGCCCCCAAGCTCTTCAGGGAGGATATGCGTATCGACTGGAGGGCTCCGGCAGAGCAGGTGCGCAATCTAATCAGGGGTCTTTCACCCTGGCCCGCCGCCTGGACAATGCTGCGGCATCAGGAAACCGGTATGGATATCGAAATGAAAATCCTCCGCGTCAGAATTGGCAGTCACGTCGGTGAGGGCACCCCCCCGGGGATGCTCCGTTCCGACGGGAAAAAAAGTCTGGAAGTGGCTTGCGGCGACCGGTGGGTGCAAATTACCGACCTGCAACTCGCCGGGAAAAAGCGGATGCAGACGGCAGAATTCCTGCGGGGGTTTCCGCATATCAGGAATTATTCGGCACTATAAACCACCCCGTCACTTCACGTGTTCCCCGTGAAATGCCACCACTCCTGTCGCTTCGGAGAGGGAACACCCCGTCGGCGCCAGCATTGAAGTCCGTTGAATCCACCCCTCCTATTGCTTCGGGCAGGAGGGGAACTTGATTCGTGCGTCGATAAAATCTCTTCCCGGCCAGAAGGTGTACCCTCCACAGGAGGGGGAGGTGATGAAGGAATCACCTGTTTTTCCCTTTCTGAAGTTTCAGGATTGTGCCTACAGTAATCATCTCACCGTATCTGAGTCCGTTGATACGGTACAAAGCCCTGAGCCTGATCCCGTAATACTGGGAGATGTAGTGCATCGATTCCCCTTCGGCCACCCGGTGGATCCTGTACATTCCGCCGGCTTTTCCCTTTTTGTGCTGCAGGTAGAGGATTTCCCCGGCCATTGGCTCATACCCTTCGGGATAATCATTGAATTTGCGGAGTTCCCAGCTCTTTACACCGGTTTCCTGGCTCAGCAAACCGAAGGTATCCCCTTCACGGGCAATGGTTGACTTTAAGCCGTTTTGGAGGGTGATTTCCCGGGAACTGTATGGATTTATGAATATCTCTTTGTTGAAATTGTTGCCGAGCCGCATTTTTTCGACCTGTGCACGTTCCTCATAGGTCATTTTGTGGTCTAGTTTCCACAGTTGGTGTTCTTCGATGATGTCGATCACCTTTTCGGCATAGCGCGGATCGGTGGCATATCCCGCCTTTTTGAGTCCCCGGGCCCACCCGGCAAAATCGGTGGGTTTCAGCTCGAAAAGGGAGTTGTAGCGCGGATTGCTCATCAGGAAATTCGTATGGTCCACATAGGAATCCTCTACGGTCTTATATTTCCGGAAACACTCATTTTTCTCATCATCGTCGTGGTATGACCTGGCGCCCTGCCAGTCTGATTTGCATTTGATTCCGAAATGGTTGTTTGATTTCCGGGCCATCTCGCTATTGCCGTCGGCTGATTCCAGACAGGCCTGGGCCATCTTGATGCTTGCGGGAATGCCGCTGCGGTTCATTTCGCTGATGGCCAGCAACTGGTATTTCCGGATGTATTCAGGTCGGCTGAGCCGCTGGGCCCCGGCAGGAAGCAAGAGCACCATCAGCATCATAAAGGCTGCGCTTTTTCTCAGGATCATGATGAGTAGTTCTCAAAATTTGAGGTAAATATAATTTTCTTACCTTAAATATTGTACTTTTAAGGAAAAATCGGATGATGATTCTGCGGGAAGTTAAAATACAATTTAGGGAGTATTCCGGCGTGGAAGAGTTACCGGAGGCATGGGCGGGACTGGTTTCCGAAGCCCGGAAAGTGTCAGGTCTGGCATATTCCCCCTATTCAGGATTCAGGGTGGGGGCTGCCGTGCTGCTGGCCAACGGAACAGTAATCACCGGCAACAACCAGGAAAATGCCGCCTATCCTTCGGGATTGTGTGCCGAGCGAACCGCGATATTCTATGCCAACGCCAATTTCCCGGACATCCCTGTAACGGCCCTTGCCATTTCGGCAGCCAGTGCGAAAGGACGGGTGAAAGAACCTGTCAAACCCTGTGGCAGCTGCCGCCAGGTCATCCTGGAAACGGAAGCGCGCTTCGGACAACCCGTAATCCTTATCCTCGACGGAAGGAATGGCATTCAGGTCTTTGACGGTATTGATGACCTTCTCCCTTTCAGTTTCAAACCCGTCGCCCTGAAAGGGTAATTTCCCGGAAGAGGCATCCCCGTCGTATTAACCCGGTGGCCCTGAAAGGGTAACCCTGTCATATTATGCTTCCGGGGAAACGAGAGAGAAGGGCAGAACCCTTGATCGCCCTGATGAACCCTGTCATATTATGCTTCCGGGGAAACGGGATAAACGGTCTTCCCGGTTCAGGAGGGATTGGGAGTGTCGGGGGAATCTGAAAAAAGTCAGGGCGTATCCTCTCCTCCGGGGGTTGCATTATCATCAGGTACTTTTTCTGAGGCTTTCTTTTCCTCCTTTTCCACCAGTTGTGCAAAGAAATTCCACAGCGGCTCATCGGGCGGGGGAGCCGTAATAACGACCGGTTCTTTTCTGACAGGATGGACAAATTCGACCCTCCGTGCGTGGAGGTGGATCCCTCCGTCGGGATTGGAGCGGGGGAAACCGTATTTCAGGTCTCCCTTGATGTGAACTCCGACCTTTGAAAGCTGCGCCCTGATCTGATGATGACGCCCTGTTAGGAGGTCGATCTCCAGCAGATGGTAATTGTCAGAACTGGCAATGGTCCGGTAATTCATCAGGGCATGTTTGGAATCGAAAGCCTGGAAATTGTGAGCATAGGATTTGTTTTTATCGATACCCCTGGAAATCCAGTGCTCGAGGGTGCCTTCCGCGGGAACAGGCTGACTGTCAACCACCGCCCAGTACGTTTTTTTTATCTGATCTTTCCGTTGGAACATTTTGTTGAGTCGCGTCAGCGTCTTGCTGGTCCGGGCCATCAGGACTATGCCGCTGGTGGGACGGTCAATGCGATGGGGGAGTCCCAGGAAAACATCGCCGGGTTTGTCATATTTCTCCTTCAGATATGCCTTGACGGCATCCAACAACGGAGTATCCCCTGTCTGGTCAATCATGACGATCTCCCCGCAGGCTTTGTTAACGGCAATGATATGATTGTCTTCGTATATTACTTCCATGATTCTATGGGTAACGGTTGAGGTTGAGGTTAAGATGAAGCGTCGTGCATGTTTCTGGTTTCATACAACAAAAATACAACATAATGTGGAGCTGTCAATACGGTTCTCTGAAAATAAGGTCTTCGGCCGGTTACTGTCGTTTTGTCATAAAAATTGGCAGGTCGGGATTTTAATCCCCGCGGGTTATGCCAGAATTGTCAGGGATGTTTTTTTTTCGGCAATGGCATAATCATTGTTCCATTGAGGTAGTTTTCAAAGTATAAAAACTTAAAATCACTATAGAATGGGAAAAATTATCGGAATAGATTTGGGTACCACGAATTCATGTGTATCCGTTATGGAGGGGAATGAACCTGTCGTTATACCGAACATCGAAGGCAAAAGGACCACTCCGTCGATTGTGGCTTTTATGGATAATGGAGAGCGTAAGATCGGTGATCCTGCCAAAAGGCAGGCGATCACCAACCCCAGAAAGACGGTTTACTCCATCAAGCGTTTAATGGGGGAGACCTATGACCGTTGTGAAAAGGAGGTTAAACGGGTAACCTACAATGTGGTCAGGGGCGATAACAACACCCCGCGGGTACAGATTGACGACCGCAAATATTCACCGCAGGAGATTTCGGCCATGATCCTTCAGAAGATGAAGAAGACTGCCGAGGATTATCTAGGACAGGAAGTCACTGAAGCCGTGATCACCGTTCCCGCCTATTTCAATGATTCGCAGCGCCAGGCGACCAAGGAAGCCGGTGAGATTGCCGGACTCAATGTTCGCCGTATCATTAACGAACCCACTGCAGCATCCCTTGCCTACGGTCTTGACAAGCAGCACAAAGACATGAAAATTGCTGTTTTTGACTTGGGAGGGGGAACTTTTGACATATCGATCCTCGAGTTGGGTGATGGTGTTTTTGAAGTGAAGTCTACCGATGGGGACACCCACCTGGGCGGCGATGACATTGATCAGACCATCATTGACTGGCTTGCTGAGGAATTCCGGAAAGAGGAGGGTCTTGACCTGCGGAAAGATCCGATGGCGTTGCAGCGTCTGAAAGAAGCGGCCGAGAAAGCCAAGATCGAACTGTCGAGTACAACGCAGTCAGAGATCAATCTTCCCTATATCATGCCTGTGAACGGGATTCCGAAGCACCTGGTAAAGACGCTTACCCGTGCCAAGTTCGAGCAACTCGCCGATCATCTTTTCAATGCCACCATTGAACCTTGCCGCAAAGCCATGAAGAATGCCGGTTTGTCGGCAGCCGACATCGACGAGGTGATTCTCGTGGGGGGATCCACGCGTATTCCTGCGGTTCAACAGAAAGTGGAAGCCTTTTTCGGTAAGAAACCTTCGAAAGGGGTGAATCCCGACGAGGTGGTGGCCGTCGGGGCTGCCATCCAGGGCGGTGTTCTTACTGGGGAAGTGAAGGATGTGTTGTTGCTCGATGTGACGCCGCTGTCGCTCGGCATTGAGACCATGGGAGGGGTGATGACCCGTCTGATCGAAGCCAATACCACTATTCCCACCAAGAAGGCCGAGACCTTTACCACGGCATCAGACAACCAGCCCTCGGTAGAAATCCATGTGCTGCAGGGTGAGCGTTCGATGGCTTCAGGGAACAAGACCATCGGCAGGTTCCACCTCGACGGCATTCCGCCGGCACCCCGCGGAATTCCCCAGATCGAGGTAACCTTCGACATCGACGCCAACGGGATCCTTAATGTGATGGCCAAGGACAAAGCCACCGGGAAAACCCAGTCCATCAGGATCGAAGCTTCTACAGGACTCTCCGATGCCGAAATCAAACGCATGAAGGATGAAGCCGCTGCCAACGCAGAATCTGACCGCCTTGCCAAGGAAAAGGCCGACAAGATCAACCATGCCGACAGTCTGATCTTCCAGACGGAAAAACAGCTGAAGGAATTCGGGGATAAAATCCCGGCCGACAAGAAGCAGCCGATTGAGAATGCCCTGGCAAAACTCAAGGAAGCGCATAAAAACCAGGATGTCCAGGCCATCGATGCCGCCATGACGGAGCTGAACACCATCTTCCAGGCCGCATCGCAGGAGATGTACAATGCCTCGGGGAGCCAGGGCGGAGCGCAGGAACAGCCGGGAGATTATTCCGGTTCCCAGGCTCATACGGACCCCGGAAACGGCCAGTCCAAACAGGATGGCGAAGTGACAGATGTCGATTTTGAAGAAGTTAAATAACCTGAGAAATCAATCCATAAAAAAAGCCTCCCGAAAGGGGGGCTTTTTTTATGGATGCCCCGACCGCAACAGGTAAAGCGTGTCGAGTGCCGATTCCCGCGTACCGGGATTCAGATATTTGAAACTGAGTTTATTGATCCATACATGTTTCAGCGGGATAATCTCCATTCCCGGATAGGGTAACCCGGGATTCCGGTCGACAGTTTCGCCGTTGGTCAGGATCCAGTTGCCCGGTTTTTTCATGCGTTCCAGCAGCTCAACATCGTTGAAAATCTGAATTGCCGGTACTTTTGAGTAAAAGAAAAGTTCATGGGAGGGGTAGTTATAATTTCCCAGGACTTCGCCGGGCATCGCTTCCCGGTTAAAAATTGCGGCGGCCTTCACTGGGGCCTGGTCGCTGAAAATCTGGGGAGCCACATGCTGGTTGATGAAGAAGTTGAGCGTGATGACCATTGAGAGGGAAGGAATCAGCAGGCGTCCGGGTTTCCTGGTTGTCTTCAGGAACGGCCATACGGCAACGAAGATCATGGAAGCAAGCAATGCCATTTTCCAAATCTCCCTGACCGGATACAACCAGAAAACCAGTAACAACACAACGACGCCCGTGAGGGCAGCCACCGCATTCTGAATGCCCTGAAAAGTTCGGTACAAACGGCCATCCCTCCGTGCCAGGGCAATGCGGACATACCGGGCAATGAGCAGGGCAAACAACGGGATCACCATGAACAGATAATTGGGGAGTTTTCCGTGCGATGCCGAAAGGAGGACAAACAAAAACCAGATCCCTGAGAAAACATACCAGTCACGGGGTTTCATCCTTCGTTGAAAGAGCTGTCTGAATTGAAGAACCACGGAAACAAAAAGCAACATCACCCAGGGGATGAAGAGGTAGAACAGGTTGCATACGTAAAAGAGGAAGTTGGTATTCCTGCTGACCATGTTTCCGCTGATTCTTCCGAAGTTGTTATCCCAGAAATAAAACCGGATCCCTTCCCAGCCGAACTGATTGTACAATCCCGCCAGGGCAGGAAGGATCATGACGATTGCCAGCGCAATGCCGGCATACCACCGTATATCGGTCATTTTACGGATTTGTCCCGTGAAAACAAGATATCCGGCAACGGCACACGCCGGCACAACGACACCCACGGGTCCTTTGGTAAGCATGGCCATGCCAATCCCGGCAAAACCCAGGAGAATATGACGGTTTCTGCCGGTTCTGAGAAAACCGTACAACTGCCAAAGCGAAAAAGTGACAAAAGTCTGTAGCAGAGTATCGGTATGGATATCCATGTTGTAAATGAAATAGATCTGGGAGGACCCCAGCAGGACGGCGGCAATAAACCCGGTATCCCTGCCATAGATCAGTTTCCCGAGCTTGTAGGTGAAGAAGATCCCTGCAAACGAAAAAAGAAGCACCGGCAGTTTAAAAGCAAAATCTGAAATGCCGAAAAGGGAGAATGATAAGGCGCTGAGCCAGAAGAGGAGCGGCGGTTTCTGGATATAGGGTTCGCCGTTGATTTTCAGGTTGATAAAATCCCCTGTTTCGCTGATTTCCCGTGCAATGGCGGCATATTTACTGGCATCGCGGGTCACATGGACAAAGAGTCCGGCAACAAAGGCAGCCAGGGCGACTAGAAAAAGGAAAAAAACGATCCGGTAACTTCCGGGACCGAAAACCGGGGTGATATGATCCTTTTTCTCTCTGGCCATGGTCAAAAGTAGTTATTTTTTTCATCCTTCAGCGAACAGAAACAAGCGTACACCGGAATCAAATTTGCCTATCTTTGTTGAAAACAGGTACTATGAAGCTTTGGGAAAAGGGATTTTCAGTGGATGCCGCCATTGAGCGGTTTACTGTGGGCAAAGACCGGGAACTCGATATTTTGCTGGCCCCTTTCGATATTCTGGGTTCCATGGCCCATGCCATCATGCTGGAGTCGGCCGGATTGTTGGGGCAAGAGGAGTTGTCCTCCCTCCTGCATGCCCTCAGGGAGTTGTACGACTTCGCATCAGGCCCTGATTTTGTCATTGGCGAGGGGGTGGAGGATATCCATTCGCAGGTGGAACTGATGCTGACTCGCAGGCTGGGGGATACCGGCAAGAAAATCCATACCGGCCGTTCCAGGAATGACCAGGTCTTGCTCGACCTGAAGCTTTTTACCCGTGAACGCATCCGGGAACTTACCATGAAGGCCGAAAGTCTTGCCGATGAGTTGCTTGCCAAAAGTGAACAATACAAGGATGTGCTGATGCCCGGTTATACCCACCTTCAGGTAGCCATGCCTTCATCATTCGGATTATGGTTCGGCGCCTATGCTGAAAGTCTGGTCGATGACCTGCTTTTTCTCCAGGCGGCCTTCAGAATTGTCAATCAAAATCCACTGGGATCGGCTGCTGGTTACGGTTCATCACTTCCCCTCGACCGTAAAATGACCACCCGTCTGCTCGGCTTTGAACAAATGAATTATAATGTGGTCTATGCCCAGATGGGAAGGGGCAAGATGGAAAGGACCGTCGCCTACGCACTGGCCAACCTGGCCGCAACCCTTTCAAAATTCGCCTTTGATGTTTGCCTTTATATGAGCCAGAATTTCAATTTTGTATCTCTTCCCGAAGAACTGACCACCGGGTCGAGCATCATGCCTCATAAGAAAAACCCCGACGTTTTTGAGCTGGTCCGGGGCCATTGCAACAAAATCCAGGGGCTTCCCTGCGAGGTGACCCTTATATCAAACAACCTGCCCAGCGGATACTTCCGCGACATGCAGGTCATGAAGGAGGTTTTCCTGCCTGCCTTTGAAGAATTGAGTTCCTGCCTCGGCATCACCCTTTATGCCATTCAGAATATCAGGGTGAACAGGAATATCCTGGATGAGAAAAAATATGATCATCTGTTTACGGTCGAGGAGGTGAACAAACTGGTCATGAAAGGGATGCCCTTCCGGGACGCTTACCGGGAAGTGGGACGCCGGGTTATGGAAGGGGAGTTCGTTCCTGACAGGAGTGTGGAACATACCCATGAGGGAAGTATCGGCAATCTGTGCCTGAATGAAATCCGCCTCAAAAAGGAAGAGGTGGTGAAAAGCTTTCATTTCAAGGGTTACCAGTCAGCCGTTGAAAAATTGCTGAACACGTCACTCCGCGGGTAACGGCGGGTTTAATTTCCGCCGAACTCCATCAGGAAGGCTTTGATGAATCCGTCGATATCGCCGTCGAGAACACCCTGGGCATTCGATGTTTCATAACCAGTCCGGAGGTCTTTCACCATCTTATAGGGTTGCAAAACATAAGAACGGATTTGTGATCCCCATTCAATCCGTTTCTTTGAGGATTCTATTTCCTGGATCTTATCACGCTGTTTTCGCAATTCCAGTTCGTACAACTGTGATTTGAGCAACCTGAGGGCATTTTCCTTGTTTGCCAGCTGAGAACGGCTTTCGGTATTTTCTATGATGATGCCGGAAGGAGCATGCCTGAGTCTGACGCCTGTCTCCACCTTGTTGACATTTTGTCCGCCGGCCCCGCTGCTTCTGAAAGTATCCCAGGTGATGTCGGCAGGATTTATTTCGACTTCGATGGAGTCATCGACCAACGGCGCCACGAAGACCGAAGTAAACGAAGTCTGCCGTTTGTTCTGGGCATTGAAGGGAGAAAGCCTGACGAGCCGGTGAACTCCATTTTCACTTTTCAAATATCCATAGGCATAATCTCCCTCGAATTCTACGGTACAGCTTTTTACCCCGGTTTCATCCCCCGGCTGCATATCCACGATTTTCACCTGGTACCCATTTTGTTCTCCCCAACGGGTATACATCCGCAAAAGCATGTTCGCCCAATCGTTGCTTTCGGTCCCGCCGGCGCCGGCATTGATGCGAAGGAGGGCCCCCAGCCGGTCTTCCTCATTGCGGAGCATGTTCCTGGTTTCGAGAGCCTCAACGGCTTTCATGGCTTCAGAAAAGGCATCCTCCACCTCTTCCGCATCCGCTTCCCCGGATTCCAGAAATTCATATAATACCAGAAAATCCCCGGTTATCTTATTGACCTCATCAAATCCTTCTGTCCACGTTTTTATGGAACGGACAATGCGCATCTGGTTTTCTGCTTCTTTGGGATTGTTCCAGAAATCAGGGTCCCGGGTTTTGAGTTCTTCCTCCTGTAATTGAATCAGCTTTCCATCGTAGTCAAAGATGCCTCCTCAACGCTTCCGTGCGCTGTACGAGGTCGGTGACCTGTTCCTTTAATATCATGATGGTGTTTATTTTAAAGCCGCAAAGTTAAACGATTTTTGGAAACCGGAATCAGGAAATTACTTCCCTGAGATGACGGTGGATCAGTTCAGGCTCAAAACCCCGCCCCTGGGCAAAACGGATGATCTGCCCCATCCTTTCGAATTTTTCACCTTTTTTGGTGCTCCGGGCTTTCTCTTTCATGATCTTTACCAGAAGAGCTACATAATCGTCATGGTCAATGCTATTCAGGGCCGATTCGATAAATTTCTCTTCTAATCCTTTCATTTTCAGATAATACCTTATTTTAACCTTCCCCCATTTGTTGATCCTGAACTTCTCACTGACATAGGTAAGGGCATATCTTGCATCATTGAGAAAATTTTCTTTTTCGAGCCGGCTGACGATATTATCCTCGGTCATCGAATTAGCTTCCAATGACCTGATCTTTTTCCGGATGTCGGATGTGCATTGTTCCGACTTACTGCACAGAGCGGCCATTTTCCCATAAATTTCCAATTCCTGTTTTGCTCTGGTTTCCATAATGATACCCTCTTTAAAGCGTGATTTGGCTGTTCCATCTCCCCATCCTCATTCCCTGTTTAAAAATAAGGATTGTAAATCATTATTCCTAACATCGGGGATATTCACGAATACCGTATCACCAAAAAATCCTTTATATTTGCTGAAATCTTAATAAACATACAGTATGGGATTTCTGATTATTATCGGATTGGTTGCATTACTCGTCTTTTGGGTAATTGGCATTTACAACCGGATGGTCCGTCTTCGCAACAACCGGCAAAATGCCTTTGCCGATATTGATGTTCAACTGAAGCAGCGGCATGATCTGGTTCCGCAGCTTGTGGAAGTGGTAAAGGGGTATGCGGCGCATGAAAAGGAGCTTTTGACGAAGATTACCGAAGCCCGTTCTGCTGCCATGGGGGCAAACACCGTTAATGAGAAGATTGTTGCCGAAACCCGCCTTAGCTCAGCATTGCAGGGATTGAGGGTACAGGTGGAAGCCTATCCCGATCTCAAGGCCAACCAGAATTTTCTGCAGTTGCAGGAAGAACTGAGCGACATTGAGAATAAGCTGGCTGCCGCCCGCCGGTTCTTCAATGCCGCCACCACGGAATACAACAACAGCATTGAAACCTTCCCTGCCAATATGATTGCCGGGCCTTTCGGCTTCAAACGCGAAACCCTCTTTGACCTGGGAATGGAAAGGGGAGAAGCCGAAAAACCGCCTGTGATCAAGTTTTAAACGGTTTTTCTGTTATTGGCGCCTATAAGGATCGGGGAATCATGAAATATGTCGGAATAAAGTCGCAGATCCGGAAGAACAACATCAACTCGGTGATCATGTTGATTGCCTTTCCTGTTCTTTTGGTGGCGATGGTATATGTTTTTGTCTGGTTTACCTCACCTGACGAATACCGGGGGATGGCCGCAGATACCACGGCCGGGATCGTGCCTTTGGTTTTAGCGGGTACCGGCATCTGGTTTCTCATCGCATGGTTTTCTCATACGGCCATCATTCAGCGGGCGACAGGATCAAAGCCGCTTGAAAGAAGGGAAAATAAACGGGTATACAACCTTGTGGAGAACCTTTGCATATCCATGGGGATGCAGACGCCCAAAGTTTTCGTCATTGAAGACGATTCCCTCAATGCTTTTGCCAGTGGAATCAACGACAAAACCTATGCGATTTCCTTGAGCCGGGGCATCATCAGCAAACTCGAAGATGATGAACTGGAAGGGGTTATTGCTCATGAGCTGACCCACATCCGGAACAGGGATGTCAGACTTCTGATTGTCGCGGTGATTTTTGTGGGGATTTTTTCGTTTATCGCCAACATGGCATTCCGCGGGTTACGTTTCGGGAGTTTCGGCAACCGGGAGAAGAACAACGCTCCCGTCGTCCTGGTGGCTCTGGTGATTTCCGGCATTGCATACCTTGTCTCGCTGGTATTGCGTTTCGGGATATCCCGGTCACGGGAATACATGGCTGATGCCGGTTCGGCTGAAATGACAAGGAAACCATATGCCCTGGCCAGTGCCCTGCGGAAAATTTCGGGAGATCCTCTGATAGAAGCAGTAAAAAGCCGGGATGTCTCGCAAATGTTTATTGACAATCCGAGGCTGGTGAACAAGGAATTTTCCATTGACAGGATTTTTGCTACGCATCCGCCCATAGAAAAGAGGATACAACTCCTTGAACAATTTGTCTGACCGTTTATTATTTCATGCCTAGCCTTTTAATATGTTCCTGGCATATGAGAAGAGTGATCTTTTCACTGCTTTTTTTGCTGATCATACCCGAGGTCCGTTCACAGGTTATCTGTTATGAAGAGGCAAAGCGCAGGGCTGAGGAGTTTTTCAATCATTCAGAGAGGAGGGAGCGCCCGCTGAAAAGCGGATCCCTGGCTTGTGCCGATACCTTGCTGACCATTTGTGCGCCCGGGGAATCACCAGGGCAGGGAGGGCTCAACCCGGCATCGGGGAGGCAGGAACCTCTTCTTTATATTTTCAACCGGCTCGACGGGGAGGGATTTGTCATCCTTTCGGCGGATGAGCGGGTGGGTGATGTCCTGGCGTGGTCGTCCGATTCCCGCATTTGTGAGGTTATCCCGCCGATGAAGGTGCTCTTGGACCAGTATTCCCGGGAGATCGTTTTTGCCAGGGAAAAGGATATTGAAGGCGGGACGCGGCTTAAATATGCCCTGACGGCCCGGTCCCCCCTGTTGGGGAATGTCGGGTGGAGCCAGGGCCCCGATCCCTTTAATACGCTATGCCCCTATGATGCCGCCGCAGGAAGGAGATGCCCGCTGGGATGCGTGGCCACCGCCATGGCCCAGGTCATCTATTACTACAAATATCCCCGTACCGGGACAGGCAGCCTTGGATATCCATCGGCCTATGGTGTTGAATGGGCCGATTTTTCTGTGGCCGATTACCGCTATGAAGAGATGAGCGATCAGCCATGGCCGGGTGTCGCCAATCCCGAAATTGCCGAATTGAACTACCATTGTGCCGTGGCTGTCGAAACGGAATTCGGCCCTTACGGAAGCTCCGCATTTGCCGGGCAGATCGTTAAAGGCCTGCAGGAATACTTTAAATACAAAAAGGCTTCCTATATTACCCGGACGGGATATTCTCAGCCAGCCTGGAGGACCCTGCTGAAATATGAGATAGACCACGCAAGGCCGTTGATATACAGTGCAATCGACCCTTGGGACCCTGCGGATCCTGAGGATGTGTCCAGCGGACATGCTTTTGTCATCGACGGTTATGATGACAATGACCTTTTTCATATCAACTGGGGCTGGGGTGGATGTGCCAACGGCTATTACAGCCTTGAACTGCTGAATCCGGATGCTTGCGGTGACATTTATACGTATACCAACAATCACGCGGTGGTTACTGGTATTGAGCCGCTGACTACCTATGAATGCCGTCTGTCGGTGGACCCCTCGAACCTGAACTTCACTGCTGCCGGCGGAACCGGGGTGGTGACCGTGACTTCGAATACCGGGTGGACGGCCACGTCCGACGCCCACTGGATCGAGGTGTCGCCTGCGGAAGGGACAAATAACGGGGAAATTTCCATCCGGGTGTTACAGAGTTCCGAGTTTCAGGGAAGATCTGGAATCCTGACCCTGAAGGGATGTGACATTACCCGAACCATTACCGTTGTCCAGGAGGGAACCTGTGAACTCACGGTTCCTGCTTCACCCGTTATTTTTCCGGTATCAGGGGGCAGTATCACCGATACCATTGTGTCTCCGGCATCGTGGATGATTACGGATGCTCCTTCCTGGCTTACCGTATCGCCGACCACGGGGAACGGAAAGGAATCGGTCGTTCTGACGGCATCCTCCAATGAGGGAAACGGGGAAAGGGAATGCGTCATCATCATTGCCGGATGCGGAATTTACAAATCCGTCAGGGTTATCCAGCAGGGTTCCTGTGTGTTAACCCTTTCATCACAGCAGGAGGAGTTTCCTTCCCCGGGAGGGTCTGTGACCGTTCAGGTGACTTCCAATTCCATATGGGAAGCTACGGTTTCCGGGGGATGGCTGACCCTGGATCCTCGCAGCGGCATCGGAAGCGGAGTATTGACCATTGTTGCAGATTCCAACAGGGAGCTCTCCCTGCGAAGTGCGACGATCCTGGTAAGCGGTTGCAATACAAACCGTGTCATTACGGTTACCCAGGAGGGATTTTGCAGGCTGGAGGTATCTCCCCTGAAAGTGGAATTGCCGGCAGCTGCCTCGGTGGGATACATGACGGTAAATGCCAATTCGGCATGGAGTGCCGTTCCCGATGAGCCGTGGATCAACGTAAGTCCTTCTTCGGGAAGGGGCACTTCCGTTGTTGCCATTTCCATTTCCGCCAATACGTCGGGGCAACCCCGTACCGGGAAAGTCATCGTTTCGGGGTGCAATAAACTGGATACGATTGACGTGGCGCAGCAGTCCGATTGCGTGATCGGGCTTTCTTCAACCCTGCTCGATTTCAGTTATCTGCCGGGAAGCAAATCCTTCACGGTGACCAGCCGTACCAGATGGAGTGCCTCCTGCGACGCCGGCTGGATTTCCTTTGCTCCGAAATCGGGGTCCCTTTCCGCGGGCATAACGGTTCAGGTCCCCATCCATACGGGAATTGCCCCCCGGTCGGGCACCATCACCATCACAGGTTGCGGCTATTCCAGAACAGTGAAAGTGGAACAGGGTGCCTGCAGCTTATCCGTATCAGAGGACACACTCTACTTTTCTCCGGAGCCGGGGACCCGTAACCTCGTCATTCAATCGAATGCTCCATGGAGTGCCACGGTGAATGACTCCTGGGTCACTTTATCAGCTTCCGGCGGAAACCGTGATGCCACCACCGGGGTAACGGTGGAAGCCAATCCATCGGGGAAACGAAGCGCCGTGATTACCATAAGCGGGTGTTTTTCCCCTTCCGTGGTGAAAGTGGTCCAGGAAGCGCTGCCTACACCCGTAATAGGAGTGGAAGAAGCCCGATTCAGGCTCTACCCGTCACCTGCCCATCGGTATGTGCATGTGGATACAGACCACTCCCCCAACCTGGTCTCCCTCGACATATTCACCGGCTCAGGTCATCAAATCATGAATTTCCCGCAATTGACGGCAGGAATGGTCATCGACCTCGGGGGACACCCGCCGGGGTTTTATTTCTTCAGGTTTTCCAGTTCAGGCAGGGTGGTGACAAAAATGGTGGTGCTCCGGTAATCAGAGATTTGCGGAATTTAGCTGCGTATATCCGATCAGACGGTCGTAACGGCCTGACATCTCTTTGTAATAGACAAAAATCTGGTAGTTGTTTTCCGTTTCCCAGAAGGAACCTTCAAGATTGATGTGGTCAGCCGTTGCAGATCCTTCGGGAACGTATACATAGATGAAGTTGTAATATCCTTGCTTCAGGAGTAGCGTCAGTTCATACCTGCTGGTCTCAAAATTCCAGGTCATTTCATTGCTTTTGTTGGCGTTCCAGTTGGATAATCCCCCGAAAACATTGATGGTGCCTCCCATGAGAGGTGCCTCCAGTGGGAGGCTGAAATGGACAAACTGATAATCGCATTCCAGGTCGTAGTCATTGACCCGCTCCTGGCTTTCAATAACATATCTGCCATTCATCTCGCGATATCTGAAATATCGCTTGTTCGACCTGATGTCCGACGGATGCAGGGTGACATGGTAAAAAGGGCGGTGAAAGGTGGTGGATGCTACGCCTTCCCCGTTAGCCTTGTGATCCCGGATGTCAAAATAGCGGAATTCATTCCCTGCGGGGAATACGTTTTCCTGCGCATAATCATACACCAGACGGCCGGGCTGGATAAAAAGAGGTTTGAGATCTCTCACCGCATTGTCCCAGCGGTTGTTCTGCATGATTACGATTTTGACCTCTTCCCGGGGGTTCTCAATACGCAACCTGTCATGGAAAACCGTAAAATCGACCTCCTGGTTTTCGCCCCTGAAGGCATCCCTGGTAGCCCTGCGCACGGTACCCTCGATACGCACCAGGGGTTCAGTAACGTAAAACCGCTTTGACAATACCAGCTTTTCCTTGTCATTGTCCTCATACACCAGCAAAATGTAATTGCCCGAGATCTTGAACTGAACCCTTTCGTTGGGGATTTCAAGGTAGTAGTTGACATAGCTGAAGGTCGTATTGAAGGAACGGGCATAGTCATCGACAGGATTATCGGGAAACCCCTCCAGGTAATCGTTCTGCATCAGGAAGCTCTCGTTCCAGCCAGCATCGCAATGGAGAATGGTGTAGAAATACCTCTTCACCTCGCCTGACAAATCATCGAACTTCAGCACCAGCCTGGCATCTTCGTTGAGTTCCAGGATGGGATCCGACAGTTCAAATCCTTCGCGGTGCATCACAACCGACTTAATCTCCTCACGAAAAACAGCATTCTCATGGTAAAAACGGTTCAGCTGTCCGGCCGTTACGGCAGGCACCAAACCAAGGCAGATAAAAACTACGAGCCGTAAAAACATAAATGATTTTTTATTTACTCCTACAAAAATAATACCTGAATTCCGGCGAGCGCATTGACTACATCCGTTCAAATATTCTTTTTCAATCAACGGCCGGAGTGGTCGGGATATTTTGACTTATATAACTTTATGCATGAATGATTGTATTAAATAGCATTTAATTATTTACTTTGGCTGCGATTTTGAAATTATTGAAAACCCGATATGTTAAAAACGATCAAACTTCGGAAAGGGCTTAATATCAAGATGAAAGGGAAAGCTGAACCGGTTCTGGAACAGGTCTCCCCATCTGATGTTTATGCACTGAAGCCTACCGATTTCCCGGGATTGACCCCCCGTTTAACCGTACATCAAGGCGATCAGGTGAAAGCCGGTGATGTTTTGTTTTACGACAAATACCATCCTGAAGTTGTATTTGTTTCTCCGGTAGGGGGAACTGTTGCATCAATCAACAGGGGAGAGCGGAGGAGGATCCTGGAAGTCTTGGTGACGGCTGATGAATCGATGGGCGTTGTGGATTTCGGAAAACACGACCCTTTGCATCTCGACAGGGAAGAGGTGAAGGGGATTTTGCTGAAATCGGGATTGTGGCCTTTCATCAAGAGGCGTCCCTATGGGACCATTGCCAGGGTGGATGAAATCCCCAAGAGCATTTTCATTTCCTGTTTTGACACCGCGCCGCTGGCGCCTGATTACGCGTATATCACCGGCGGACAGGAAACGGTATTTCAGACCGGGGTGAATGCCCTGACCAGGCTTACCTCCGGCAAGGTTCACCTGGGACTCCCCGGGGAAGGAGGAGATTTATTTTCCAGGATTCAGCATGTGGAAATCACCCGCTACAGCGGTCCACACCCCGCTGGAAACGTCGGCGTCCACATTCACCATACCGATCCGGTTAACAAGGGGGAGGTGGTCTGGACGGTCAATCCTCAGGATGTTCTTTTCATCGGTCGTTTATTTGAGACCGGCCACGTTGATTTTACGAAGATCATTGCCCTGACAGGCTCTGAGGTGGTGAAACCCCGCTATCTGAAGACCAAACTGGGTACCGGATTATGTCCCCTGCTCGCGGGTAACCTGAAGGAGGAGGGCAAACAACGGGTGATCAGCGGAAATGCGCTGACGGGACAAAAAGTGATTTGCGACAACTACCTCGGATTTTATGATTCACAGGTCACCGTGATTCCCGAAGGAGATGAGTATGAATTTATGGGATGGGCAAGGCCGGGAATTGGGAAATACAGTGCTTCCAGGACATTTCTTTCCAGTTTGTTCCCCAGGAAGGAATATGAGCTGACTGCCAACCTTCACGGGGGAGTCCGTGCTTTTGTGCTCTCGGGGCAGTATGAGAAGTATGTGCCCATGGATATTCTGCCGGTTCATTTGCTGAAGGCGATCCTGGTCAACGATATTGATAAAATGGAGCAGCTGGGGATCTATGAGGTTATCGGTGAAGACCTTGCCTTGTGTGAGTTCGCCTGTGCCTCCAAAATCAAGGTACAGGATATCCTTCGCAAGGGACTTGAGACCATGGAAAAAGAGCTGGGCTGACCCTTCGGGGGTACCCGTTTTCTCGCGAAGAGATATGAAGATCAGCTGAACAGCCCAATGAACAGACTTGAAATTTAAAAATGAGGCTCAATAGATGAATGCTTTAAAAAATTTCTTTGAAAAACTACAGCCACATGTTCAGAAGGGGGCCAAATACCATTGGCTTCATTCCACGTACGATGCATTTTTTACGATGGCGTTTGTACCTAAGAAGACCTCGGATTCAGGAACACATATCCATGACCATATCGATCTGAAGCGGACGATGTCTTTTGTGATCATTGCGCTGGTTCCTGCGCTCCTCTTCGGGATGTACAATACGGGATTCCAGCATTTCAAGGCAATCGGGGAGTTGGGCGATGCCGGGTTCCTGCGGGTTTTCTTTTACGGTTTCCTGAAAGTCTTTCCGGTGATCGTTGTTTCGTATATCACGGGATTGGGTATAGAATTCATTTTTGCCCAGTCGCGGGGTCATGAGGTCAACGAAGGTTTTCTGGTTACCGGGATGCTGATCCCGATGGTAATGCCCGTTAACACCCCGTTGTGGATGGTGGCGGTAGCGACGGCCTTTGCCGTGATCTTCGGCAAGGAGGTTTTCGGGGGCACCGGCATGAATATCTGGAATCCCGCGCTGGTAGCCCGTGCTTTTCTCTTCTTTGCCTATCCTGCGCAGATGTCGGGCGACAAGGTGTGGGTTGCCCTTGGGGAGGGAGACAAAGTCGTCGATTCCTTTTCGGGGGCTACCATTCTGGGAGAGGCAGCCGCCGGTAATATGCAGTTCGACGTGATGGATGCATTTCTGGGATTTATTCCCGGTTCCATCGGGGAGACTTCTACCCTGGCCATCCTGATCGGCGCCCTTTTTCTGATCATCACCGGCATCGGCAGCTGGAAAATCATGGCTTCCACCTTTCTGGGCGGCGCCGCCATGGGCATTTTGCTCAACCTTATTGCCGTCAATCCCTATATGGAAATGCCCTTCTGGCACCATTTCATCCTGGGCGGTTTTGCCTTCGGAGCGGTGTTCATGGCCACCGATCCGGTTTCTGCGGCACAAACCGACACCGGAAAATGGATCTATGGCTTCCTGATCGGGGTAATGGCCATCCTCATCAGAGTGCTCAATCCGGCTTACCCTGAAGGGATGATGCTGGCCATCCTACTGTTGAATACCTTTGCACCCCTGATCGACCATTATGTGGTACAGGGCCATATCAAACGCCGCCTGAAAAGGGTCCATGTTGCAGCATAACCGTAAAAAAACAGATAATGAATAAAAACGGAAATACTTACACGTTTATCTATGCTTCGGTGATGGTCGTATTGGTGGCCGCCGTTTTGTCGGTGGCGGCCATCGTGCTGAAGCCCAGGCAGGTCAAGAACGCTGAAATAGAGAAAAAACAAAACATGCTGGCATCCATACGCATTGAAGCCACGACTGCCGATGCCGAAGCGATGTATGCCCAAAGCATAAAAAACTCCTATCTAGTCAATGCGGAGGGGGAGCAGGTGGCAGGCGACGCTTTTAGTGTGGATCTGAAGAAGGAAAAGGCCAAGCCTGTGGAGCAGAGGCTGCTTCCGGTTTTTGAGTGTGACACGCCCGAGGGTTTGAAATACATATTTCCGCTGAGGGGCACGGGGCTTTGGGGTCCTATTTGGGGATACTTAGCCCTAAATGAAGACCTCAACACCATTTACGGGGTCAATTTTGCCCACCAGGGAGAGACTCCGGGGTTGGGGGCAGAGATCAGCACCCCGCCATTCATGGACCCATTCCGGGGGAAGACTATTTTTGATGCTTCCGGAAAGCTGGTCTCCATCATCGTAGCCAAGAGCAACGAAAATGCACCTGAAAAACACAAGGTGGATGCCGTTTCGGGAGGAACCATCACCAGCAAGGGATTGCAGCAAATGTTACTTGATGACCTTACCTCCTACCAGAATTTTATCACCCGGAAAAAATCAGCCTTATGAGCGACAAAGATCCTTTATTCTCGGCGAAGAATATGAAGCTTCTGACAGATCCTCTGAACAGCAACAATCCCATCACCGTTCAGGTACTGGGAATATGTTCGGCGCTGGCGGTGACAGCGCAGTTAAAACCCGCTATCGTGATGGCCATTTCGGTCACTGTGGTCGTTGCTTTTGGAAACGTGATCATTTCGCTTTTGCGCGATACCATCCCTAACCGGATCCGCATCATCGTCCAGTTGGTGGTCATTGCAGCCCTGGTGATCCTGGTTGACCAGGTGCTGAAGGCCTATGTGTATGACGTGAGCAAGCAGTTGTCGGTCTTTGTGGGGCTGATCATCACCAACTGCATCCTGATGGGGCGCCTCGAAGCGTTTGCCATGAGCAACAAGCCATGGCAGTCCTTCCTCGATGGATTAGGCAACGGCGCCGGCTACGGCCTGATCCTGATCACCGTGGGTATCTTTCGCGAACTCCTCGGATCGGGCTCCCTCTTCGGATTCAGGATTATTCCCGAAAGCTGGTACCTGGCCAACGGAGGTTTCTATTCCAACAACGGGATGATGATCCTGCCCCCCATGGCACTGATTACCATCGGCACCATCATCTGGATACAGCGTAGTAAAAACCGCAACCTCATTGAAAGCTAACCGGTAAAAAAGGAATTGTTATGGAAAACCTGATCAACATATTTGTCCGGTCGATCTTTATCGAGAATATGATCTTTGCCTACTTTCTGGGCATGTGTTCCTTCCTGGCCGTATCTAAATCGGTCAAGACGGCCACGGGGCTGGGCATCGCCGTGATCTTCGTGTTGGTGGTCACCCTTCCTGTCAACTATCTTCTTGAAAACTACATCCTTAAAGAAGGTGCGTTGGCCTGGCTGGGGCCCTCCTTTGCCTCCGTAGACCTGAGCTTTCTGAGCTTTATCATGTTCATCGCCGTGATTGCCTCCATTACCCAACTCGTGGAAATGGTGGTGGAGAAGTTTGCACCTGCCCTTTACAACCAGTTGGGGATCTTCCTGCCCCTGATCGCCGTGAACTGCGCCATTCTGGGGGGATCGCTCTTTATGCAGCAGAAGGAATTCCAAAACGTGGGCGAGGCCACCGTGTATGCCCTGGGGTCGGGCGTGGGGTGGTTGCTGGCCATTGTGGGCATCGCCGCCATCCGGGAAAAAATCCAATATTCCAATGTGCCCAAACCCTTGCGCGGGTTGGGGATCTCCTTTATTATCACCGGATTGATGGGCATCGCCTTCATGGGATTCATGGGCATTAAATTGTAACTGCGTAATTGAACCAAATCATGATGATATTATCCATTGAGACAGTCACTGTGATCACCAGCGTGGTTATTTTCCTGCTGGTCATTACCTTCCTGGTGGCGCTGCTGCTCTATGCCAAGACGAAGCTGATGCCCTCGGGGGTGGTGAAAATAGATATCAACGACGGCTATAAGGTTGTTGAGACGGAACTGGGAAGCAGTTTGCTGACCACGCTGAGCAACCACAAGGTCATTCTGCCCTCGGCATGCGGAGGCGGGGGAACCTGCGGCATGTGCCGTTGCCAGGTGATCGAGGGGGGTGGTTCCATTCTGCCCACCGAAACCGGCTTTTTCACACGGAAAGAACAGTTAGACCACTGGCGCCTGGGATGCCAGGTCAAGGTTAAGGAAAATATGAAGATTCACATGCACCAGGAGATTCTGGGCGTGAAAAAGTGGGAGTGCGAGGTGGTCTCCAACCAGAATGTGGCCACCTTCATCAAAGAGTTTGTGGTAAAGCTTCCCGAAGGGGAAATCCTGGAGTTCAAGTCGGGAGGGTATATTCAGATCGACGTTCCCAAAGTCGAGGTGGAGTTCAAAACTATGGATGTGCAGCCCGAATTCCGTGAGGAGTGGGAGAAATTCGGCATGTTCGACCTTAAGATGAAAAATCCCGAGCCTACCTTCCGGGCCTATTCGATGGCCAACCACCCGGCCGAGGGCAACATCGTCATGCTCAACATCCGCATTGCCACGCCTCCCTGGGACCGTGCCAACAATCGTTTCAAAGAGGTCAACCCCGGGGTGTGCTCCTCCTATATCTTCTCCCGGAAACCGGGCGACAAGGTGACCATCTCGGGACCTTTCGGGGAATTCTTCCTCAAGAACAACGACAACGAGATGATGTTTATCGGGGGTGGTGCCGGGATGGCGCCCATGCGTTCGCACCTCTTCCACCTCTTCCACACCATGAAGGAAACCCGGCGTAAGGTGAGCTTTTGGTACGGGGCCCGCTCGACTAGGGAGGTCTTTTACAAGGAGCAATTCGAGGAGATAGAGAAGAATTTCCCCAACTTTAGCTTTACCCTGGCCCTCTCGGAACCCAAACCCGAAGACCATTGGACGGGGCCCACGGGATTCATTCACCAGGTGATTTACGATGACTATCTGAGCAAACATGAACAACCCGAAGAGGTAGATTATTATCTCTGCGGACCTCCGCTGATGAACAGTGCCGTACAGAAAATGCTCTACGACCTGGGCGTTCCCGACGAGAATATCCTCTACGACGATTTTGGCGGGTAATACAGCGTATGATACAGCAATTTTTCAGCACGATTATCGACTGGTATATGGCCCATATCAACTACTGGACCATTACCCTGCTTATGGCCATCGAGAGCTCTTTTATTCCGTTTCCTTCCGAGGTGGTCATTCCGCCTGCAGCGTGGAAGGCGGCAGAAGGAGATCTCAATGTTTTTCTGGTGGTATTTTTCGGGACGGTGGGGGCGTTGATAGGGGCCCTCTTCAATTACTATTTCGCTCTGTATCTGGGGCGGGCTATTGTCTACCGTTTTGCGGAATCGAAAGTGGGTCGCCTGATGCTGCTTAGCCGCCAGGGAGTGGAAAAGGCGGAAGCCTATTTCGTACGCCACGGGAAGTCCTCCACACTCATCGGACGCCTGGTCCCGGCAGTGCGGCAGCTGATTTCACTTCCGGCAGGCCTTGCACGGATGAAACTGAAGGATTTTATCCTGTTCACCGTCATCGGTTCAGCAACCTGGAACATCATCCTGGCAGCCATGGGCTATTTCCTGTACACCCAAAAAGAGATTCTGCACCGTTATTACACGGAACTTTCGTGGGCCATGGTCGTTTTGGGAGTCATGTTCATTATCTATCTGGTTTTTAAATTTGTCAGGAGAGAGGAATAGAAAAGATGGCCGCAGCCACCGTGTTCCACTATTTACACAAGCGATGCAAAAGCGGATTCTGACCCTGTTCGTTTACCTGTTGGCCGTGGTGTCAGGTTGCACCACGTCTTGCAAGCAACACGCATACCTGTACAACGACGGGAAAGTTTTCGGGACTGTTTATCACATTGTTTACCAGCATCCTTCCGGAAAGGATCTGCACACGGAGATTGATGCCGAACTGGCCCGTTTGAACCGGATCTTCAGTACCTTCGACACTACTTCCCAAATTTCAATGGTCAACACCAACCGTTCGGTGGAACTGGATTCCCTGTTTGTCAATTGTTTTAACCGGGCTCTGGAGATTTCGGAACTGTCGGAGGGAGCTTTTGACATTACGGTGGCTCCTCTGGTCAATGCCTGGGGATTTGGCTTCAGGCACCGCGAAGATATTACTCCTGCGCTGATCGACAGTCTGCTGCAACTGACGGGATACCGCAAGGTACGCCTCGAAGGGGGCAGGATCGTCAAGGAGAATCCGGCCGTTATGCTTGATATGAGCGCCATCGCCAAGGGGTATGCATGCGATATCCTCGGCAATTTCCTGGCTGATCGGGGTTGTACGAACTACATGGTGGAAATCGGGGGAGAGGTAGTGGCCCGCGGGGTCAATGCCAGGGGAACTCCTTGGAGTATCGGGATCAGCAAACCTGAGGAAACCGCTTTTTATGAAGGCCAGGAATTAGAGGCCATTGTTCATTTGTCCGACCGCGCCCTGGCGACTTCGGGAAATTATCGCAACTTTTATGAAGAAGGGGGGAAGCGGTATGCCCATACCATCGATCCGGCTACCGGCTATCCGGTGCAACACAGCCTTCTGAGTGCGACTGTCCTGGCCAGTGACTGCATGACCGCAGATGCGCTGGCGACGGCCTTCATGGTCCTGGGACCGGAAAAAAGCGTGGCCTTGTCCAAATCCCTTCCCGGAGTGGAGGTCTTTTTTATCTGTTCCGATGAATCGGGATTCAACAAAATCTACATGTCTGAGGATTTTTCCGCCTTCCTTGCCGAAGAAAAGTAATCACTTTTCCGGGTTGGGCTTTACCGGGTTGGGCTTTACCGGTCTCACTTCCCTGAAATTGGTTTTCTCCCAGGCTTTTCGCTGCTCAATTCTATCCTGCGTCTGAGCACAGGTGATCCCCTCTTTTCTGAGATGTTTGTTTCCGCTCACATGGGTGTTGGGGAATTTCCCTCCTTTCCGGAGGAGGATGGTCACGGCAAATCCGGCAAACGCCAAAGCCACAAGAATAACCGCCAGAATCAATATTTTAATGAAATCCATATTTAAAAGTTTAGGCTGTAAAAATAGGCCGAATCCCAGGCAAAACAATCCGTTCACGGGTGATGTAACAAAAAATGTCTTTCCGACACCTATAATAAAACTAATTTCGGGTAGAAAAGGTTTCCAATGGGAACCATTTTGTACCTTTAATTTTCAAATCGTGAAGAAGTATGGAAAAACATGTTAGTGTAGTAGCTGCCCTTCAGATCGGGCTGAGCATTTTCGGCATCATCGTCGGGATTATCATCCTGGTGGTGCTGAATACGGTGGGAAGCTTCGTTAATGAACGTGAAGCCAGCTTAGTCCTGCACCTGATCGGGACCATCTTGGCTGTTATTTTCTTTTTGATGAGTGCCCCCGGTATCATTGCCGGAATCGGGTTGTTGCGTCATAAGGAGTGGGCACGCATCCTCGCACTGATCCTTTCGGCGTTGAGTGTTCTTAATTTTCCCCTTGGCACTGCCGTTGGCGTGTATTCTATCTGGGTTCTGGTACAGGATGAGGTGGTGGCACTTTTTAAAGAGGGAAAAAAACTGGTTTAAAAACTGATCTTTCAGGGAAATCAGGAGGAAGAACCGGCAGGGGGATGAAATACCCATGCAATATTATGCACCAACCGTAATGGAATTGGGAAGCTATTCTTTTCGGCCGCTATAAACGGATGATAGCTGCAAAAATAAGCCACATGGATATTACATGTGTTTCACGGAATGAATCATCACAACGTCATGATATAAATACATGAAATACAGTTATGAGATAACGGTCGAAGGACAGGTGCAGCATGTCGGATTTCGCTATTATTCCCGGATGAAAGCCCTTGAACTTCACCCAGATTGCAGGTATATACTCCCAAAGTGTTGATTTTACGGGCTTTCATTTTTAAAAATTTCAGCCGGGAGGACTACGGATTTTTTCCGGTTGAAAGGTTTGTATTTGTATTTCAATTTATCGTA